>CETH01147713.1_pt1 | contig 161466 bp, 173 predicted proteins | sample 361461 | NCBI WGS metagenome assembly CETH01 (sample SAMEA2622695, study PRJEB7988) | marine metagenome | isolation source: saline water (ENVO:00002010), including | reverse complement strand
GCTAAGCCAAAAGCTGCTGCTAAGCCAAAAGCTGCTGCTAAGCCAAAAGTTGCTGCTAAGCCAAAGTTGCTAGAGGAAATTGGGCTTTCCTCCAGGAATTTAAATGTTTTGTTGAATTCCGGATTAACAACATTAGACGATTTAATGAATAAATCCAAGAAAGATCTTTTAGAAATTAAAGGATTTGGGGAAAAATCATATTTAGAGCTCTGCGATAAATTAAAAGATGTAGGTATTAAAGATCCAGAGAATATTTTTGAGAATGAGGGATAGTATAAATGAGTTCTATACATAAATTTTCAGTCCTTAAGCGTCCGGTTATAACCGAAAAAGCAACTATGCTACAGCAGGATAAGAGATATGTTTTTGAAGTTGACCCTTCTGCAACTAAATTGGAAATTAAAGAAGCTGTAGAAGCTGCATTTGGGGTTTCTGTTGTGAATGTTAATACTATGCACGTTAGGGGAAAAAGTAAAAGATTTGGGCCTAAAGTATCTCAATTGAAATCTTGGAAGAAAGCTATAGTAACTCTTGATCAGAGTGATTCTATAACCTTATTTGAGGGAGTCTAATGCCGTTAAAAACTAGAAAACCTATAACTCCTGGACAAAGAGGATTGGTATTACAAACCACTGATGATATAACTCGTCGAAAACCTAAGAAAAATCTTGTTAAGCCGATAAAGAAAACTGGAGGTAGAAATTCAAGTGGCCGAATGACAGTTCGGCACAGGGGTGGAGGGCATAAAAGAAGATATCGAGTTATTGATTTTAAGAGAGATAATTACGATATTTTAGGTACAGTGGAAACCATTGAATATGATCCTAACAGGACTTCTAGGATTGCATTAATTAAGTTTAGTAATGGAGATTGGAGATACATTTTAGCTCCAAATGATTTAAGAGTTGGGCATAAGGTAATGTCATCTAGGGATGGAAAGAAAATAACTGATGATAGATTAGCCACTTCTGTCGGCAACTCTTTGCCTTTAGGTTTAATGCCAGAAGGCTCTACCGTTCATAATGTTGAATTAACTTTAGGAAAGGGAGGGCAAATTGTTAGGGGTGCTGGAACATCTGCTCAAGTTCTTGCTCATGAAGGTAAATATACATTATTAAGACTTCCTTCAGGAGAAATGAGGAATGTTTTGAGTGAGTGCATTGCTACTGTTGGACAGTTGAGTGCTGTTGACACTAAAAACGTTAAACTTGGAAAGGCCGGAAGAAAACGTCATAAAGGAATAAGGCCTTCGGTTAGAGGGGTTGCGATGGCTCCTAATGCTCATCCGCATGGAGGAGGAGAAGGAAGATCTCCTATAGGTATGCCGGGTCCTAAAACCCCTTGGGGTAAACCAGCTTTAGGTTACAGGACAAGGAAAAAGAAGAAACCTTCCAGTAAATTTATTGTAAGAAGAAGGTACGACAAGTAGTCGAATTAAGGGAGATAAATATTAAATGTCTAGATCTATAAAAAAAGGACCTTTTGTTCATCCAAAACTTTCTAAGAAAGTTGAAAAGGTTATGAATTCAGACAATAGAGAAGTAATTAAGACTTGGTCTAGGTCGTCTGTAATTATGCCAGATATGATTGGACTAACAATTGCTGTTCATGATGGGCGTCGTCATGTCCCTGTTTTTATAACAGAGAATATGGTGGGACATAAATTAGGGGAATTTGCTCCTACTAGAACGTTTAGAGGACATTCGTCTAAATCAGAACGAATGTCGAGTATTGGTTAAGGTATGAATAGGAAAATAAGTAGGTTATTACAATGGGTATAAAAGCAAAATCTAGTAATACAGGGATATCTGTAAAGAAATTGAAGCCTATTGTTAATCTTGTAAGAGGTATGAAGGTTGACGAGGCTTTGACAACATTACAATTTTTGCAATCTCCTGCTGCGGCGAGAGTTGCTAAAACAGTTAAATCAGCTGCTTCTAATGCTGAGAATGAATTAATGGCAAGAAGTGAAGACTTAAAAATCTCAGAGATATTTGCCAATGAAGCTCCACGCACTAAAAGATTTAGAGCTAGGGCTAGAGGGCGTGTAGGAAGAATAAATAGAAGAAGTAGTCATATAACCGTTGTGGTTGACGAAGAGGAGCTTTAAATTGGGTCAAAAAATACATCCAAATGGATTTAGAGTTGGTGTTACTAAAGATTGGACAGCAACTTGGTTTGCTTCTACAGGTGAAGAATATGCATCTTTACTCAAGGAAGACGTTTTAATTCGAAAGACAATCAAAGATATGTATGAGGATGCAAGTATATCTAAAGTAGATATTGAAAGAGATTCTAATGAAGTTTCTGTAACCATACATACTGCCCGTCCTGGAATAGTTATAGGTCGTGGTGGTCAAAGAGTTGATGAATTGCGAAAAGAACTCGACACAAAAACCGGAATAAGAAGAACTAAATTGAATGTTAAGGAAATTAAAGAACCTGAATTAGATGCTTATTTAGTGGCACGAAACGTTGCAGATCAACTAGAAAGAAGAATTGCATTTCGAAGAGCTATTAGGCAGGCACTTACTAGGACTATGCAAGCAGGTGCGGAAGGAATCAAAATAATTGCTTCAGGAAGATTAGCTGGAGCAGATATAGCGAGAGCTGAAAAGGCTATGGAAGGCCGTGTCCCTCTTCACACTCTACGAGCAGACATTGATTATGGATTAGCTGAAGCTAGTACAGAATTTGGTGTTATCGGGGTTAAGGTTTGGATATGCAGAGGGAATATAGTTAACCCTTCAATAATTGGAAAAGTTGTTTTGGATGATGGGGAAACTGTTTCCTATGAGGATTCTGAGGAAGAAGTTGCAGCAATTGAAGTACTTGTAACAGCAAATGACGCTAATCCGGTTAATAAAGAAGATGAAGTGAAAGAAATTTCAGACGAAGTAGAATCTGACAAGGAATAGATATGCTACAGCCTAAAAGAGTTAAATATAGAAACCATCACCGAGGAAGACGAAAAGGTTTGTCTAATGCGGGAAGTACTTTAAATTTTGGTGAATTTGGTCTTAAAGCAACTGAGAATGCCTGGTTGACATCGAGACAGATAGAAGCTGCTCGTAGAGCAATGACTAGGTATGCTAGAAGGGGTGGAAGGATGTGGATCAGGGTTTTTCCTGATAAAAGCGTTACAGCCCGGGCTGCAGAAACCAGAATGGGTAAAGGTAAGGGGGCTCCAGATCACTGGGTTGCTGTTGTTAAACCGGGAAGAGTTCTTTTTGAAATGGCAGGAATTCCAGAAGAGACAGCAAAACATGCTCTAACTCTAGCTGCTTCTAAAATGCCAATGGCAACAAGAGTTGTAAAAAAGCAATAAAGTTTTAAATAATTTAAGGAATATATAGTTATGGCTGAAATAGATGATATTAGATCTTTGAATAGTGAAGATTTATCTGAAGAGCTTGATTCTACACAGAAAGAATTGATGAATCTTAGGTTTAAGGTGTCAACTATGCAGTTAACAAACGTAAGAGAGATTAATAGCGCTAAAAAGAAAATTGCCCGAATTATGACTGTGATTCGTGAAAGGGAAATTGTAGAGAATTCATAATGAGTTACGAAAGAAGAAAAACAAAAGTAGGAAAAGTTGTTAGCAGTAAAATGGATAAGACTCTTGTAGTGTCTGTTGAATGGCGTTCACCACATAGAGTGTACAAAAAAAATGTTAGAAAATGGAGCCGGTTTAAGGTTCATGATGAAAATAATATAGGCAACTTAGGTGACACTGTTCTTATAACAGAGTCTAAACCGTATTCCAAAACAAAAAAATGGAAATTGTCAGAAATTTTACAAAAAGGTGATGTTGCTGACTTACAGCCTACCGATATAGTTGTTAGCGGATTTGATGATTCAGGAAAAGAAGTTTCCTTAGAAGTTACAGAAGAGCCTGTTGTTGAGGAAGAGGTTACAGAAGAAGAGCCTGTTGCTGAGGAAGAGGTTACAGAAGAAGAGCCTGTTGCTGAGGAAGAGGCTGATGAAGCAGAATCTGGAACTAAATAATTTGTAGAGATAGGGATATACAGTCGAGAAATAAAAATGATTCAGATATATACAAAACTTAAGGTTGCTGACAATTCTGGTGCAAGAGAAATTAGTTGTATCGGGATACCGGGAGGATCAGGCAAAAAATATGCTTGGTTGGGAGAGGTTATAGTTGCTTCTGTTAAGGATGCAAATCCTAATTCCGCAGTTAAAAAGGGAGATATTGTAAAAGCTGTTATTGTAAGAACAGCTAAGTCGCATAGGCGCCAAGATGGATCCCATATAAGATTTGATGAAAATGCGGCTGTTATTGTTAATGATGACAAAATGCCTAGAGGTACAAGAGTTTTTGGTCCTGTTGCTAGAGAACTTAGAGACAATGATTTCATGAGAATAGTGTCTTTAGCTCCGGAGGTGCTTTAATGAAAATACGTAAAAATGACACAGTATTAATTACCAAAGGTAAGGATCGAGGAAAACAAGGTGTTGTCCAAAAAGCTTTATTAGATGAAGGTAAAGTTATTGTGGAAGGTGTAAATTTAGTAAAAAGACACAGAAAAGCTCAGGGTATGAGTGGATCAGATATTATTGAAAAAGAGATGCCTTTGGCAGTATCAAATGTTATGTTGGTCTGTCCGCATTGTTTAGCACCAACTAAGGTTGCATTTAAAGAACTTGGGGATGGATCCAAAGGCAGAATATGTAAGAAATGTCCGGAAGTGATCGAATGACAATGAAAGAAACAGCAAATGTAGACGAATTGCCAAGATTATTGGTAGCGATGCGTGATGAAATAGGTCCAAAGCTACAAAGTGAATTTGGTTATTCTAGCGTTATGGAAATTCCCACTTTGAGTAAAGTCATTATCAATATGGGACTAGGGGAAGCTCTACAAAATAATCGTGCGATTGAGAGTGCGACTAATGATTTAATGACTATAACGGGTCAAAAACCTGTTACTACTAAAGCTAAGAAATCTATTGCGGGTTTTAAAATACGGGAAGGTATGCCTATAGGTGTAAAGGTTACCTTAAGAGGGAAAAGGATGTATGAGTTTGTTGACAGACTTTTAAATGCAGCTTTACCAAGAATTCGTGATTTCCAAGGTATTTCAAGAAAATGTTTTGATGGTAGAGGGAATTGCTCAATAGGAATAAAAGAGCATGCTATATTTCCTGAAATTGATTACAACAGTATAGATAAGATCAGAGGTATGCAAGTTGTACTTGTAACAACTGCAAAGAATGATCAGGAGGGCATGCGGTTTTTAGAATTAGCCGGTATGCCATTTGTTAGAAATTAATAAGTTTTTTAGAGGATAACCAGTGGCAAAGAAATCATCTATTGCAAAAAACGAAAGACGCAGATTACTTGTTCAAAAGTATTCTGAAAAAAGACAAGAGTTACAGGCTATAATCAAGTCTTCTAGTTCTTCTTCGGAAGCTAAAGCAGAGGCTCGTGCTGAAATGTCTATGTTGCCTAGAAATTCAAATCCTGTTCGAATTAGGAACAGATGCCAAATGACTGGCAGGCCGCATGGATATATTAGATACTTTGGGTTATCGCGTATTGCATTTCGAGAAATGGCACATGCCGGTCAATTGCCAGGTGTCAAAAAGGCCAGTTGGTAGAATATGAGTAATGTGAGGGATAAAAATGTCAGTATCTGATCCAATAGCAGACATGCTTACGAGGATTCGTAATGCAGTTCAAGTCGGTCATAAATCTGTTAGTTTTCCATCTTCGAAAATTAAGTTGGAGATTGCTAACATATTGAAATCTGAAGGATTTGTTTCTGGATTTAATCTTGAAGAAACAGATTCATCTAAGCCAACGGTTAATGTTTCTTTGCATTATTGGAATAAAAATGAACCGGCTATTAATGGGTTGAAGCGTGTGAGTAAACCGGGTCTTAGAGTTTATGTTAATAAAAATGAAATTCCACATGTTTATGGCGACAGAGGAGTTGCTGTAATGTCAACTAATCAGGGTGTTATGTCGGGTGGTGATGCTCGAGAAAAAGGATTAGGTGGAGAAGTTCTTTTTTACGTTTGGTAAATATAAAGAGAGTAAAGTAAATGTCTAGAATAGGTAATCAACCCATAGAAATTCCATCAGGAGTCAGTATTAGTATTGAGCACCCAAAGGTAACTGTAAAAGGTCCTAAAGGAGAACTGTCTCGTGCTTTTCATGACGATATGTCAGTTGTTGAGTCTGACGGGATGATATCTGTTTCTAGGCCTTCTGACGAAGCGGAACATAAAGCTTTCCATGGTCTCACAAGAAGCCTTCTTAGTAATATGGTGATTGGTGTAAGTGAGGGCTTTCAGAAGGATTTAGAACTTGTTGGAATTGGATATCGGGTACAGCAAAAAGGTAAAGGTATTACTCTTAATGTAATGCTTAGTCATCCTGTAAATATTGACCCTCCTGAAGGAGTGACAATAGAAACATCTGATGATAATAAAATTAAGGTTTCAGGTATTGATAAGCAAGCTGTTGGACAGATTGCTGCTGAAATTAGGCGAGTAAGGCCACCTAACGTTTACACAGGTAAAGGAATTAGGTATGCCGGTGAGCAAGTCAGAATTAAACCAGGCAAGAGTGCCAGTAGTGCTTAGGAGTATTATATATGCCTGTTAAAAATAGAAGATCACAACGTATTTCAAGACACGCTAGAGTTAGAAATAAGGTGATTGGCACATCTGGTAAACCTAGATTGTCAGTTTACAGAAGCCTTAATAATATATCTGCTCAGATTATTGACGATGGTAGTGGTGTAACGATAGTTTCCGCATCTAGTCTTGAAGATCAAATTAAATCAAAGTCTGCTGACTTAAATAAAGTAGATTCATCTAAGCTAGTTGGGCATTTGGTTGCCCAAAGAGCAAAAGAACAAGGAATTAAGACTGTTATTTTCGACAGAGGTGGTTATAAATATCACGGTAGGGTTAAGGCTGTTGCTGATGCTGCTAGAGAAGAAGGATTGAAGTTTTAAAATGACTAATCAACAAAATACTAGAAATAAAGAAGATGGAGAAAATTCAGCTTTTACAGAGAGAACTGTTCGTATAAACAGGGTTTCAAAAGTAATTAAAGGCGGAAGACATCTTAGTTTTAGCGCGATGGTCGTAGTTGGTGATGGAGAAGGTAAGGTTGGGATTGGTATGGGCAAAGCTGATGCTGTTCCAGATGCTATCCGTAAAGGATCAGTATATGCTCAAAAAAATATGGTTCAAATACCAATTAAAGATGACACTATCCCGCATGAAGTATTAGTAAAGTTCGGCGGGTCTGTTGTTATGTTGAAACCGGCTCCTCAAGGAACAGGTGTTATAGCAGGAGACTCAGTAAGAGCGGTTGTTGAGTTAGCTGGGATAAAAAATATTGTCACTAAAGTTAGAAGAAGCTCAAATCCTACAAATGTAGTTAAGGCAACCCTTAAAGGTCTTCAATCAATGAAAGATCCTGATATTGAAGTAGCTAAGAGAAAAGAATTTGCTCAAAGAATATCTCTTGAAGGTCAAAAAGATAAATCTGGAGGGAATTAATGGGTAAAATATCTGTCACATGGAAAAAGAGTACGATTGGGTATTCACATCGTCAAAGAAAAATTATTGAAAGCTTGGGATTAAGAAAACTTAATCATACGGTAGAACATGAAGATACACCTTCTATTATGGGAATGATAAAAAAGGTTAATCATTTAATTGAAGTTAAGGAGTTAAGTTAAAAAATTTAACTTTATTGGGAATTGAATATGTCATTAAATCAACATACATTAAAACCAAGCCAACCGAAAAAGAATCGAAAGCGTCGAGGGCGTGGTGATTCTAGTGGGAATGGAAGTTATTCTGGCAAAGGAATGAAAGGCCAAAATTCTCGTTCAGGTGGAGGAGTTAGACCGGGATTTGAAGGTGGACAGCTACCATTAATAAAAAGATTACCTTCTTTAAGAGGTTTTAATAACATATTTAAGACAAATTATAGTGTTGTTAATTTAGACACATTGTCTAGAGTCTACCCGGAAGGAGGAGAAGTATCACCGGAAGAATTAGTTGGATTAGGGGTACTTAAAAATACAAAATCGCCATTGAAAATTCTAGGTAGAGGCTCATTGAGTGTTTCCGTTAATGTCAAGGCTCATAAATTTTCAACAACAGCTATTAAAAAGATAGAAGCTGCTGGTGGATCCGTTCAGGTAATCGAATAAAATGGTTCGTCAATCTTCTGCGGCAAAGGCTGATCAAAATTCCAGACCTCAATTAATCCAATCTATGTTGGATGCAATGAAGGTTCCTGATTTGCGGTATAGGATTCTTTTCACTCTTGCAATGTTGTTTATTTTTCGGTTTGTGGCTCACGTGCCAGTTCCTGGTGTTGATACCCAAGCATTAGCTCAAGCTTTTAGACAACAAGCATTATTAGGTTTTCTAGACTTATTTAGTGGTGGTGCTCTTTCTAATCTTAGTGTGGCTGCATTGGGGGTATATCCTTACATAACAGCATCGATTGTTATGCAAATACTTACACCTGTTGTACCTACTTTGAAAGAATATTCTCAGGAAGGTGAGTTCGGAAGGCAGAGGATTAATCAACTCACACACTATTTAACTGTTCCAATTGCATTTTTGCAAGGTTGGGGTCAATTGACTTTATTAAGATCCTCTGGTGTATTGCCTGGGGTTGATTTTGGTTTGAATTTACATACATTTGCTATGGTAGTATCACTAGTAGCAGGCACAATATTTCTTGTTTGGTTAGGTGAACTAATTACCGAAAGAGGATTGGGTAATGGAGTTTCATTGATTATTTTTGGTGGAATTGTTGCTAGTCTTCCTCAAACTATCGGAAGAGGCTTTTTAGAAAGTGACTATATTTCAGGATTGATGATGCTTTCGCTTATAGGATTTGCACTTATATTTGTAATTGTATTTTTCAATGAAGCTCAGAGGCGCATACCGGTTCAATATGGGAGAAGTGTATTTCGTGGTGGGCGAATGCAACGTGAGACGGGTGCATCTTTTATTCCTATCAGAGTAAATACTGCAGGAATGATTCCGTTGATTTTTGCTTTTTCGATAATAATTTTGCCAGGCACGATTGCTAGCTACTTTAGAGATCCTTTAGGTGACGGATTTGTTAATTCTATTGCTACGTTTTTTGCAAATACTCTTGATCCTTCTAATTTACCTTATTGGATAGCGGTTTTCTTTTTAGTAGTAATGTTTACATTTTTTTATACTTTAGTGATGTTTCAACAGCAGAATTTGGCCGAAAACTTACAAAAGAATGGGGGCTTTATTCCTGGTATAAGACCGGGTCAACCGACTCAGGAATACTTGAATAAGGTTATTGTTCGTGTGACTTGGGGAGGAGCAATCTTTTTAGGCATTATTGCTATTATTCCTTTCTTTGTAACAGAACTAACAGGAGTTCAAGCCCTTACCTTGAGTAGCACAAGCCTCTTAATTATGGTTGGAGTTGCATTAGATACGATGAGACAGTTAGAAGCTCAACTGCTAATGCGTAATTATGAAGGTTTCATCAAGTAGTTTTGTTGCATAGGAGAAAATGAGTGAAAATCATTCTCATGGGCCCTCCCGGATCAGGGAAAGGTACTCAAGCTGGAAAAATAGCGTCTACTCTTGGAGTAGATAGTGTTTCTTCTGGAGATTTGTTTAGATTAAACCTTTCAAATAATACCGATTTAGGTGTCCAAGCTAAGAAATTTATGAATAAAGGGGAATACGTTCCAGACGATATTACTATTAGTATGGTTATGTCTTGGATAGAAGATCCTTCTCACGACAAAGGGTTTGTTTTGGACGGGTTTCCTAGAACATTGGCTCAGGCTAAGGCTTTAGAAGAAAGGATGCTTAGTAAAGGTGGAATAGACCGAGTAATATTTTTCAGTGTAGAAGAATCTATTTTAATTAAAAGGCTTTCCGGTCGATTAATATGTACTGATTGCCAGAAACCTTATCATAAATCATTTTTACCTCCATTAATGCTCAATTCATGCCCTGATTGCAAAGGTTCTTTGTACCAAAGAGATGATGACAAAGAAGAGGTAGTTGTTAATAGATTAAAAGTATATCTAAAGGAAACGGAACCTGTAATTGACTATTACCGTAGTTTAGATATATTGCATGAAGTAGATGGAGCTTTATCTATAGACGAGGTGTCTAAAGCAATGGAAAATGCAATTAGATGATTAAGTATATTAGTTCATTGTATAATAGTTGTTCTGTATCTTATTTGTTGAAGGTGGAATATGAATTTAGGTCTCGATAAACCTCGGGGTATAACTATAAAATCTTCTAGAGAATTAGATCTTATGCGAGAAGCAGGAAAAATTATCGCAGAGGCTAAGGCTGCAGTTAAAGCCGCTATCACTCCTGGTGTCACTAGTAAGGAAATGGATGCTCTGGCTGAAGAGATTATTTTAAATAGAGGCGCTATTCCTTCATTTAAAGGATATCAACCGGGACCGTCCATGCCTCCTTTTCCTGCTACGGTATGCTTTTCCTTTAATGAGGAAATTGTTCATGGCATACCTGGAAATAGAAAGATGAAAGATGGTGACATTGTGAGCGTAGATTTTGGCGCAATAGTTGAAGGATTTCATGGAGATAGTGCATTTACTGCTGGAGTAGGAAGTATATCTGAACAAGCTAGTGATTTGATGAAAGCAACTGAAAAAGCTCTTATGAAAGGAATTGAAAAAGCTTTACCTGGAGGGAGATTAACAGATATTGGTCATGAGGTACAAAAATATTCCGAAGCAAAAGGATACTCTGTGGTTAGAGAGTATGTTGGTCATGGAATAGGAAGGTCATTGCACGAAGAACCGCAAGTTCCTAATTATGGAGATCCGGGTAAAGGACCAATGCTTAAAGCTGGGATGGTATTAGCTATAGAACCTATGTTAAATATTGGAACGTGGGAAACAAAGGTATTAAAAGATGGCTGGACAGTTGTGACAGCTGATGGGAAATTGTCTGCTCATTTTGAGCATACAGTAGCCATTACTGAGAATGGTCCAGAAATTTTAACGAGAATGGCTGGCGCAGATTCAGCATCATATTGGTAGACTGATTATTTAAATAGGAAAATTTTATGCCAAAAGAAAATGAAGCAATTGAAGTAGAGGGAACGGTTAAAGAAGCCTTGCCTAACGCTTCTTTTAAGGTCGAACTTGCTAATGGGCATGAAGTTCTTGCATATATTTCAGGGAAATTAAGAGTAAATTATATTAGGGTTTTACCAGGAGACAGAGTATTAGTTGATCTTTCTCCTTATGACCTAACTAGAGGAAGGATAACCTACAGGTTTCGTTAATTTTGTTAAATTAGATTTGTATAGGAATAAAATATGAAAGTTAGTACTTCAATAAAAGTTAGATGTGCAAAATGCAGAGTTATTCGTCGTAACGGAAGAGCTAGAATCATTTGTGAAACAAACCCAAAACATAAACAGAGACAGGGTTAGGAGTTTATAAGATATGGCTATTATTTCGGGAGTTAATATCCCAGATAACAAAAGATTAGAGGTAGCGTTGACTAGAGTTTATGGTATAGGGCCTGTTGTGGCTAAAGAGATCATAGAAAAAGCTGGCGTCTTAGATAATCCAAGAGTTAAAGATTTACCAGAAGCAGACTTGAATCGTATTAGGGAAATTATTGATTCTGATTTAGTTGTAGAAGGTGATTTGAGAAGAGATGTAAACCAAAATATAAGAAGATTAATAGATATTGGGTGCTATAGAGGAATTAGGCATAGAAAATCTTTGCCTGTGAGAGGCCAAAGAACTAAAACAAATGCAAGGGCTAAAAGAGGTCGACGCATGGCTATATCAAGAAAGAAAGAATAAGACTGACAAATTGGAGTTTGTGTATTAAATGGCAAAAAGATCTAGAACTAGAAAAAGAGACAGAGGCCCTATTCCTTCAGGGAAAGCATACATACAGTCAACTTTTAATAATACGATTGTAACTTTGACAGATCCTTCGGGAGATACTGTTGCGTGGGGAAGTGCAGGGACTGCAGGATTTAAAGGATCAAGAAAGTCTACAGCTTTTGCAGCGCAAAGAGCTGGAGAAGATGCGGCTAAAAAGGCTATGGATCAAGGGGTTAAAAGAGTAGAGATATTTGTACGTGGCCCAGGAGCTGGAAGAGAAGCTGCAATTAGGGCTATTCAAGGTGCTGGAATTATTGTGACTAGTATAAAAGATGTCACTCCTATTCCTCATAATGGATGTAGGCCACCTAAGAGACGTAGAGTTTAAATAGGGTTATTGATGATTCAAACACGAACCATAGGAAATTTATTTTATGAAACATTTAGTATATTTACTAAATGTTTATATAGTTTTGGAGTGATTTCTATATGTGTTTTTGGTCCATTGAGCTTAATATCTATTTTAGGTCCAAGCCAAGAATCATTACAGTCATCTCTTAACCAAGCTCAAACAGCTAGTGAGATGTTGGTTTATTTTTTTAGTGGTTATGGGCTTTATACGATTGGGTTATCTATATTAACTATATTTGCTATAACAGTTGGATTTTCTGCCCTATCAATAGCTGCTGTTCAGTATATAAATGATAAAGAGATAAATCTTGAAACTTGTTTCAAGCAAGTTTCTTGGAGATTGTTATCTATCATACTTATGACTGGTATATTAATAATAAGTGTTATTACAACCATGTTTGGGTTTTTATTATTTATTCCAACTATAGGGCTATTAGCAGCATTTGGGATTGGGGTATTCTTTTTAACCCTTATTTCTTTATTGGTTACTGTCCATGAAGGGGAAAAGTATTTTGCTGCGATAAAAAGAGGATTTAAGTTAGTTGAGAATACATTACTAAGAGTTGCAGGAACCATGATACTAATAACAATAATAGGAGTTTTCACTAAAATAATTCTAGATTTACCCAAATTATTTATAATATCTTCTGTTAATAATGAAATCATTTTGTATAAAATTTTATTTGAGGCAGTTGGGTTAATCTCAATTTCAACTTCTGTGACTATTATGTCTATCTCTGTAACCTTAATGTACTTGGATATGCGAATTCGTTTTGAAGAGTTTGATGATAATAAGTTATCTAATCAAACGAGAATATAAAAAATTAAAATATAATAAATATAATTTTGGAGATACGTTAATAAATCGTAATAAATATTATGGCTAGATATACAGGACCTATTCAGAAAAAACTTAGATCTCTTGGGTTAGAAACTTATGGAGCTTACGGTTCACGTAGTGAAAAGCGAGCGAATCAAGGGTTTACCGCTAGGAGGCGTCGTGTTTCTGCATATGGATTACAGCTTAAAGAAAAACAAAAAGCAAAATTCATATATGGAATTCTTGAACGACAATTCAGAAATTACTATGATAAAGCTTTGATTCAAGATGGAATTACGGGAGATAATTTAATTATCTTATTGGAAAGAAGATTAGATAATTTATTATATAGATCAGGCATGTTTTTATCTAGGAAGCAATCACGCCAAGCTGTGAATCATGGGCATTTCATTGTTAATGGTAAAAAGGTTAATATCCCTTCTTTTCAAATAAATCAAGGTGATTTGGTTGAATGGACAGAAAGAGGGAAAAAGACTGCTTTATTTGAGATAGCACAAAGTAATTGTAAATCTATTGCATCTCCTCATTGGATTGATTTGGATCAATCCAATATGGTGACAAAAGTGCTTACAGACCCGACTGCTGAGGACGGGGAACCAGAAATTGATACAACGCAAATTGTAGAGCTTTATTCCAAGTAAATAAGAGGAGAAATATTAATATGACTATGGCAATGGATTATTCTGATTTATCTATATTGGATGATAGCCCAGAAGAAGAAATAATAGTTAATCCAGCGATATCGGTGGCAGAAGCAACTGATGTTTATGGCAAATTTGTTATAGGCCCACTGGACCCTGGGTATGGAGTTACCTTAGGGAATCCTTTGAGACGGGTACTATATAATTCTCTTAAAGGAACTGCTATAACATGGGTCAAAATTGAGACCGTGTTACATGAGTATTCTACAATTCCTAATATAAAAGAAGAAGTTTCTGAAATATTATTAAATCTTAAAGATGTAAGAATACGTTCTGAAGTTGATACTCCAGGAAAATTGAGGTTAGAAGGAAAAGGAAAAGGAGTTATTACAGCAGCTGATATTATGGCTTCAGCTGATTACACAGTTGTTAATCCCGAGCAGCATATAGCTACTTTAGATTCAGATGATGCAGAGTTAATTTTAGAGATAAACGTTTCTAGGGGTTCTGGGTATCAAGTAGCTGAAAGTAGCCAAGGATATTCTATAGGTACAATTCCTATAGATTCGATTTTTACTCCTGTCAAAAAAGTTAACTTCTCCGTGGAACAGACTCGTGTTGGGCAAAGAACAGATTTCGAAGAATTAATATTGGAAGTTTGGACTGATGGTTCTACTTATCCTATTGAAGCCGTTGCGGAAGCCGCTAATATTTTAGTAAATCAATTCTTTTTATTTGCGAATGTTGAAAAAGCGGCAGAAGAAGGTGCAGAAGGCATATCTTTAGATATTCCAGCGGAAAACTACAATATGGTGGTAGAAGATTTGGAATTATCCTCTAGGACATTAAATTGTTTAAAAAGAGCAGGATTAAACAGGGTTGGAGAAGTATTGGAAAAAACTAAGGATGAACTTTTGCAAATTCGAAATTTTGGTGAAAAATCATATACAGAATTATATGATAAGTTTCGAGAGATAGGAGTTCTTCCAGAGCACTTAGATCCAGATAGCGACTCTTTTCAAGAAAATGAAACTGATGATAGTGAATCTGATATGGATTCATCTGAGTAAATATAGAAGGTTTAAATATGAGACATCATGTATCAGGTAGGAAATTAAATAGACCTACAGCACATAGAAAACTAATGTTGAGAACTATGGTTACTGATTTTATAAGACATGAAACAGTGCAAACTACTCAGAGTAAAGCTAAAGAAGTCAGAAAAATGGCGGAAAAAGTGATCACTTTGGGTAAGAAAGGGACCCTTCATCATAGAAGGCAAGCCTCGGCTCTCCTTACAGACGAATCAATTGTCAAAAAAGTTTTTGATGATTTAGGGGAGAGATATGAATCACGTAATGGTGGTTATACTCGATTGACTAAAATAGGTCCTCGTAAGGGCGATGCTTCCGAAATGGCAATTTTAGAATTATTAGACTAAACATGAATATTAAAAAATGAGGATAGCGTTAATTATTGAATATGATGGTACTAATTATCATGGATTTCAGTATCAGAAAAACGCTTTAAGTGTACAGGAGGAAATAGAAAAATCTATATATAAGCTTGAGAAGAGATCTATTCGAATTAAAGGGTCTGGGAGAACAGATGCTGGAGTTCATTCTTTGGGTCAGGTTATAGTATTCGACACAAATACTGAGTATTCTCTAGATGTTTTTGTCAATGCACTCAATCATTATCTTCCTGAAGATATTAGTGTTAAGAAATCCTATATTGTCCGAAATGATTTTGATCCTAGGAAACATGCTAGATCTAGAGTTTACAGGTATGTGATCCAAAGATCTAAAACAAGGTCTCCATTTCTTAAAAATAGAGTGTTAAGACTTTCAGGGGATTTAGATATTGAAATTATGTCTGAAGGAGCAAGCTTATTTTTGGGGACACATGATTTCACGAGGTTCACAACTCCTGAAGCCTTACGGGAAACAACACCAATAAGAAATATATTGAGGTCTGAAATAACCCCAGATGGAGAGTTTATAAATTATGTAGTTGAAAGTAATGCATTTCTAATGCATCAAGTACGTAGAATGATTGGCTCTCTAGTTGATTTAGGAAGACACATTATGAGTTTAGATGATTTAGCAGGTATGATAGATGGTAGAAATGAGATAGTATCTAATTCTTTGCCTCCATATGGACTTTATTTAGATAAAGTTTATTATGATGGCATGTTTGACGATGATGTTGCTAGAGATTATTCAAAAGTATCAATGGTTACTTCTGATAAAGGAATATAAGTTATGGCGATAAGACCAAAAATGAAACAACCAACAAAAGAAACATTAAAGCCTTCTTGGCATGTGGTAGATGCGTCTGGGCAAACCCTTGGACGTATTAGCTCTGAAATAGCTATATTGCTTCAAGGTAAGCATAAACCAGAATATGTGCCATATATGAATGTTGGCGATTATGTTGTTGTAATAAATTCCAGTAAAATTAAAGTTACAGGAAATAAATTAGAACAAAAAAAATATTACAGACATAGCGGATATCATGGTGGCTTGAAAGAGAGTACTTTGCAAGAATTGCTTGAAAAGCACCCTGATAGAGTTATAAAACAATCTGTCAAAGGGATGCTTCCCAAGACTACACCCGGAAAAAATATGTTATCTAGGCTTAAAGTTTATGCAAATGAAGAACATCCGCATCAAGCCCAGATCAATTCTGAAAGTACTGGTTAGGAGGAATAATTAGTGGCTGAACAATCCTATACATATGCTGTTGGTAAAAGAAAAACGGCAGTTGCACAAGTTAGATTATATTCAGATGCAGGTCCTATAGTTGTTGACGAAAAACTTATGGAAGAAGCTTTTCCATATAGTATCTGGCAGCAAGTAATTAATGAACCATTTACTGTTACAAATACTCAAGGTAAATATCGGGTCGTGGCTAAGGTTAAAGGGGGAGGAGTCAATGGTCGTGCAGGTGCTTTAAGGCATGGTATTGCCCGTGCATTAGCGCAAATTGATGACGGTAAGTTTAGAGGTGATTTAAAGCAAGCTGGATTACTGACTAGAGACGCTAGAATTAAGGAACGTAAAAAACCTGGTTTGAAACGTGCCCGAAAAGCTAAGCAGTATACAAAAAGATAAAGAAGCAATTTTGTAATTAAAATTGCATTATTGGAGTTAAGAAATGTCTCCTTCTGATAAAGAAAATAACTCAGATGAAAGACATCCCTCTTTGTATTTGCCTTTCGTTCAAGAAGAGAATCGCTTATCAATGGCGATGGAAAATTATTTGCACTCAATACTTAGACTTCAAGAAAGAGGTGTAAAGGTAACGGTAGCAAATTTATCAGAACATTTTAAAGATTTACCCATATCAGAAGGGTTAGGAACATCTATACCTTCTGTCAGTGCGATGATACGCAGATTGTCTAGAGAGAAATTAGTTCAGACTAATTCTGACAAGGAAATTGATTTTACAAATTTGGGATTACAACTTGCTAATGGGATAGTTCGCAGGCATAGATTGGCTGAAAGGTTACTAGTTGATGTACTTGGAGTTGATTTGCAATATGCTTACAATGAAGCTCATAGATTAGAGCATGCAATATCTCCATATTTAGAGCATAGAGTTGTTGAGATTTTGCAACATCCTACAACATGCCCTTTTGGACATCCAATTCCCGGAAGTAATTACGTTTCCAAAAAGGGGACAATTACACTTGATCAGGTCGAGGTAAACAAAAAATATGTTATTGATAAGATTCCTGAGAATATTACAGCATTATTGGAATATTTTGTTGAGAATAAATTTTTACCTGGTTCTGAAATATATATTAAAGATTTCTCTGATTCGCGAGGAGTTATAACTATATCTTTAGGAGATAATGAGGTTTTCTTCAGTATGGAAGTTTCCCAGTTGATTTGGGTATACCCGAACTAATTAAACCCTAATTAAGCAAACATGAAAGTAGTATCTTCCAATCAAATGCGAGCTATAGAAAATGCTGCTTTTCATGAAGGTACATCTTCCGAAAGGTTAATGCAAAATGCAGGACACGCTATAGCATTAGCCATTGAGTCTCGAATTAAAACTACGGATGGATCTCAATTAGTGGCTTTAATAGGACCTGGAAATAATGGGTTAGACGGGTTAATAGCATGTTCTGAACTACGTAAAACAGATTCTTATATAACGACGATTATATTATTAACAAATACTGTTTCTGAGAGAGAAGACTTTTTAGAAGAACTAGATTTGATTAATTCTAATGTTAAAATTTACGATTCATTAGATTGTGACAGCAAATTTCAAGAGATAGAAATTATCTTATCGAAAGCAGATGTGGTTTTGGATGCTATCTTTGGCATAGGGTTGTCACGAAATATTGAGGACCCTCTGAAAGCATACATAAATAGGATAATAGATTCTTTATCTGAAAATGTTTTGAAAGTTGCCGTTGATATACCTACAGGTATAAATACCGATACAGGAGAAGTTGACCAAACTGTTTTTGGGGCTGATTTAACATTTGCTCTAGCCTGTCCGAAATTAGCTCATTTTACCCAACCAGCCGCATATTTTTGTGGAAAAGTCGAAGTGTTAGATATTGGTATTTTGATTAAGGAAATGAAAGAAATTAATGTGAATCTTATTACAGAAAGCTTTGTGGGTTCTAAAATCCCAATGCGTCCTTTAGGATCAAATAAAGGGTCTTTTGGTAAGATAATGCTTGTTGGAGGGTCAAAAGAATTTGTAAGTGCCCCTGCATTAGCTGGTAAAGCTGCATTGCGTACAGGTGCAGGATTGGTCACATCAGCTATTCCTACTGCTATCTCGTCATCTTTCGCCCCACTATTTCCAGAATCTACATTAATTCAATTGCCCGAAATTTCAGAAAACAATTCTGCTTGGAATTCTGCAAGATATATTTATAAAAACTTAGCTGAATATTCTGTTATGTTGATAGGATGTGGTTTAGGAGTATCAAATCAAACTACTAATATTGTAGAGAATTTGCTTATACCAGATATTGATGTTCCAAAACTTATTATTGATGCAGATGCTTTAAATATATTATCTAGAATGTATAAATGGTGGGATAAAGTTGATGATAATGCCATACTTACGCCACATCCTGGTGAAATGTCTAGATTAACTTCTTTGTCTATCAACGAGATTCAATCAAATCGAATTAATGTGGCTCAAGAATTTTCTTGTAAATGGAATAAAATCGTAGTTTTAAAAGGAGCTAATACGGTTATAGCTTCTCCAGACGGCGAGGTGTGGGTTAGTAAATTTGCTAACCCCGCCTTAGCTTCTGCAGGTACAGGAGATGTTTTAGCAGGGATAATTGCAGGATTATTAGCTCAAAATGTATCTATGATAGATGCAGCATTGTTAGGAGTATATATTCATGGATTAACTGGGGAAACATTTGGAAAATCATCAGGCCTGTTAGCGAGTGACTTATTGGAATCGATCCCATTTATCATGGACAGATTAAGAATTAAAAAAGGTTTTAAGAATTGAAGAATATAGAGAATAAATCTACCTTTGTATCAGGATTGTTTGGCCGCATATCTCAAAAATATGATTATTTAAATACAGTTATGACTGCAGGGAGACATCATTCTTGGAGAAAAATTGCTGTCAAATTGGGGCTTCCTTATAAAAAGGGAGTTGCAGTTGATCTTGCGACGGGAACAGGGGATTTTTCTTTTGAATTATTAAATTATGAAGCGATTGATGAAGTTGTATCTTTAGATGTTACGCCAGAAATGTTAGATATTGCTTTGGATAAAGCACGCCAGAAAAATATGGATCAAAACGTGACTTGGGTGGTTGGAGATTCACATTTTTTACCATTTAATAATGATTCGTTTGTTTGTGCTACTGTTGGATTTGGGGTGCGCAATTTTGAAGATGTGCCTTTAGCTATGTCTGAAATTGTAAGAGTTTTGAAACAGGGTGGGAAAGTAGTTATTCTAGAAATTGTTAAACCTAGCAATGTTATTATGTCAAAAATATTCTTTATGTATTTTCGCAAAATAACACCTTTATTAGGAACTTTATTAGCTAGGGATCGAGCAGCTTATACATACCTTCCAGATTCTGTAGGCAATTTTATGACCAGTGGTGAGCTTGGAAATATTATGGATCAATCAGGGCTTAAGAATGTTCAAATTAAGAAATTTGCGTTAGGGTCAATGGCTATTTTAATTGGGGAAAAATAATAACTCATCTATTTGTGTTAAGGTCTTTCGATTAATATTACGTTTGTTTCCTTATATTCTCTATCAGAATTATATGTGACTTTAATTTGATCTCCAGGGTTATTATTCCAAAGCTCCATTAAAAATTTTGACATATCAGGTGTTGGAATATCATTTAATGCTGTAATAATGTCCATTTCTTTTAATCCTGATTTGTCAGCAGGACCATTAGCTTCTATTTTGGTAATAATAACTCCTTCTTTTACTGGAAGCTCATATCTTTCAAAAATAGCTGGAGTTATATCGGCACCTCTTAAACCTATTAATGGTCTGATGACTTTCCCTGAATTTATCAGGCTTTTAATTATAGGATCAGCGACGTTAGAAGATACTGCAAACCCTATGCCTTGAGCTCCGCTTAATACAGCTGTGTTTATGCCTACGACTTCACCATCTAATGTGATTAACGGGCCACCACTATTACCTCTGTTGATTGCTGCATCAGTTTGTATTAAATCAAATAAACTGCCATTTTCTGTTGTAATACTTCTTTCTAATCCGCTAATGATTCCTAATGTGACAGTAGGACCTCCTTTTAATGCGAGTGCATTGCCAATAGTTACTGCCCAGTCTCCCGGTTGTAAGGCATCTGAATTACCAAATGAAGCAGCTTTTAAATTTGCTGCATCTATTTTTATGACTGCAAGATCGGATAATGGATCCAAACCTATGATCTGAGCTGGATAAATAGAGCCATTTTGAAGTGTGACTTCGATTTCTGTAGCATTTTCAATAACATGATTATTAGTAACAATATACCCGTCAGATCTTATTATGAATCCTGTTCCTGACCCTTCATTTGAGTAATCATAAAATATTCCTCGAGACAGAATATCTACAGATATAGAAACAACAGACTCTTCCATATCAGAAATTAGATTTCTTAAACTAGGTAGCATTGTATTTGTGATTACCCTATCAGCAGCAACTTCCTCTGTCATCATAGGGGGTGGGTCAGAAATGTTTTCTACATTTTCTGGAGTGTTTTCACATGACGTGATAAATAAAAATAAGCAGACGAGTATTGAAAAATAAATATTATTTATTTTGAATAGGTAAAACTTTAACTCTAACATTACTAAACCCTAACCATAATCGAGCACCTTTTTTTCTTGTAACACTATTTACGTAGTCATGGAATAAAGAGCTTAATTGAGCTCCAAATAATAATATTAATGCAGATATATAAACCCAAACTAATAATGCTATTAATACTCCTACAGATCCGTACACTATGTTGTAAGGAGAAAATGTACTTACATACCATATAAATAACATCTGAGATAAGATTAAACAGATTGAAGCAAGTAATGCTCCGGGGATTATGTAAATTGCCTTTACCTTTGTATTAGGAAGCCATTTATATAAAGATAATATCGAGAAGAATATTAATATTGGAGACACTAAATTAGAAAGAAGTACCCATAATATGTTAATAGGTAATTCTTGATTTGGGCTTACTGCTTTTACAATTTCTTGAATTACTTCAATAATTGGGGCTGTAAACAATATTATTAATATTAGGAGACCTGCTCCGAATACTAATCCTATATCAATCATTCGCTCTGTTAAGAAAGCTCTTGGAGTAGTAACTCCCCATGCTGCGTTTATTCCTTTACGAATTGCTCCAAATACTGCTGATGATGCCCATACCAAGCCCAGAAAGCTAGCAATTCCAGTTATAGTCCTTGCTGCTAAGATCCCTTCTAGGTTCTTACTGATAAGGTCCTCAGATGCAGGGATGATGTCAATAATTTCTTTTACAAGTCCGGCTTGATCTATTTGAGGACCTATAAAAAAACCTAATGCTGATATTAGAGCTAAAGAAAGTGGAAATATCGAAAAAAGTGCATAGAATGAAATCGCTGCTGCCATGTATTGGCAGTTTTTATGCAGAAAGCTCCGTATAGCGTCATTTAAGAAAAGAATGATTCTTATTATAGACAATATTCGTTCCTTATTTTTTAGAATCGATAAATATTTATGTATTTACATATAACAATTATTGGTTCAGTATTATTACGTAATTTAATTATATATCACTTGATGGGTTTTAAATATATTGAAATGAATACTAATGATTTTGACTATTTCTTACCCAAATCACTCATAGCTCAAAATCCTATCGAACCCAGGGATCATTCCAAACTAATGATTCTGGATAGGGGAAAAGATGATATTGAGCATAAATCTTTTTATGATTTTCCTAATTATTTAAATCCGGGTGACGTATTAGTCTTTAATAACACTAAAGTTATCCCTGCGAGAGTTTTTGGTAAATCTAAATTTTCTAATAAAGATGTCGAATTATTACTTTTAAATGAAGAAAAAGATAATATTTGGAAGGCTTTAGTAAAGCCTGGTAAACGGATGAAAATAGGTGATATTTTCTATGTTAAGTCTAAATTAGACAGTGATATTTTAGGAGTGATATTAGATATAGATGATGAAGGTATTCGAACTGTTAGATTTGAAGGAGAATATGATTTAGAAAATATTGGTGAAATCCCTTTACCTCCTTACATTAGTAAAAAGATTCAAGATACTAATAGGTATCAAACTGTTTATTCAAAATATGAAGGAAGTGTTGCTGCTCCAACTGCCGGGTTACATTTCACTCACGAATTATTGCAATTATTAAATGATCAAGGAATTAAATTAGCTTATGTTACTTTGCATGTAGGTATTGGTACATTTAAACCTGTCGTAGTTGATAATGTTTCAGAGCACAAAATGCATTCTGAATGGTGGGAATTAAATCAAGAAACGTCAGATATCATTAATAATGCTAAGTTAAATGGGAATAGAGTTATTTCTGTTGGCACTACCTCTGCAAGGTTATTAGAACATGCCGCAACCAATCAAAAATCTAATTTACTGAAACCTGATTCTGGATGGGCTGACATTTTTATATATCCGGGATACGAATTTAAAATTATTGATGCTTTATTAACAAATTTCCATTTACCAAAGTCTACCCTGTTGATGTTAATAAGTGCTTTTTACGATAAAGATACTATATTTCAGGCGTATGAAGAAGCTATAAAATCAGAGTATAGATTTTATAGCTTTGGAGATGCTATGTTTATTGTATGAAAACTAATCTAGAAAATAAATCTAATTGTGAACAATGGGAGGTTTACAAGAATAAAATGCCTATAACAAGAATTAATATTACGGATGTGTTATTTGTATCTATGATATCTATGGTTTTTATATCTATGGTTTTTATATCTTGTTCTGATACTACTTCAGAGTCAATCAATTCCAATAACAGTGAAAATGAACTGACGGGAACAGTTGAGATAGATGGATCGAGTACGGTTTACCCCGTTTCGGAGGCAGTTGCTGAAGAATTTAATAAATTACACCCTAAAGTTAGAGTCAATGTTGGAGTTTCGGGAACTGGAGGCGGATTTAAAAGATTTACTAAAGGAGAGATTGATATATCTGGTGCATCCCGTCCCATCAAAGATCCTAAAGAAACAAGTGTAGCTGCTGAGAATGGCATTAATTATGTAGAGCTCCGTCTAGGTACTGATGGATTGTCTGTTGTAGTGAGCCCAGACAATGATTTTGTTGATTGTTTAACTACTGACGAATTGAAATCTATTTGGGGACCAGAATCCACAATTGATAACTGGAAACAGGTAAGATCATCATTTCCTGATACCGAGATGAGACTTTATGGCCCTGATACAGATTCGGGAACATTCGACTACTTTACGGAAGAGATCATGGGGGAAGCCCAGGTATCAAGAGCTGATTACACAGCATCTGCTGATGATAATGTTTTGGTTCAAGGAATTGGAGGAGATAAAGGATCACTTGGATATTTTGGGTATGCTTATTACCAAGAAAATACAGAGAAATTGAAATTAGTTGCTGTTGATAGTGGTTCAGGATGTGTTAAACCTAGCCTCACAACAATACCATCTGGAGAATATAGCCCTCTATCCAGACCACTGTTTATATATGTGAATACGGATAGTTATAAAAATAAACCTGCCGTTAAGGAGTTAGTGGATTTTTACATGATTAATGGTCCAGAGCTCATTAATGAAGTTGGGTATGTTGCTTCTGATAGTTCAGTATATTCTAAAAATAAATCTTTATTGGGAAACTAAAAACACCTTATTTTCATAATATACGTTATACTTATTTGAGTTTGCACAGTACTGATTATGATAAAGGCATTTAATGCCTTTATCATATATTTAAGATTAAATAATCACAGGTATATGCTCGGATCAAATAATTCTAAAAAACCTAATTTTGTGAAGCTCGAAGGGACGATTGTTAAATGGTTGTTTTTTGCTTGTGCAACTGTTTCTATTCTCACAACTGTTGCAATATTGTTCACTCTTTTTTATCAAGCATTGAGTTTTTTTGATGAAATACCTGTTTGGGATTTTTTAACTGGAACTAGGTGGACACCTATATTAAAACCTCGCTCGTATGGGGTTTTACCTTTAGTTTCAGGAACTCTTTTAGTTACTGCGATTGCTGCTATTGTTGCTTTGCCAATTGGATTAATGACAGCAATTTTTTTGTCCGAATATGCTCCGGATAAACTTAGAAGAGTTTTAAAACCAATTTTAGAAATCCTTGCAGGAGTTCCAACTGTAGTGTACGGATATTTCGCATTAACATTTGTTACACCTTTGCTTCAGACCATTTTGTCTGACTTAATTATATTTAATGCACTTAGCGCTGGGTTAGTTATGGGGGTAATGATAATTCCTATGGTCTCATCGTTAAGTGAGGACGCGATGATATCTGTTCCAAGAAGTTTAAGAGAAGGAGCATACGCGTTAGGCGCGAATAGATATGAAGTGAGTCTAAAGATTGTAGTCCCAGCAGCATTGTCTGGAATTATAGCGGCTTTCATTCTAGCTATTTCTAGAGCAATAGGTGAAACAATGTTGGTTACTATTGCTGCCGGAGCTACTCCTAGATTAACCTTTAATCCAATGGAAAGCATTCAAACTATGACAGCGTATATCGTTCAACTTAGCCTGGGCGAATCTCCTGTGGGTTCCTTAGAATACAATACGATTTTTGCTGTTGGGTTAGTTTTATTTGCAATGACTCTAATGATGAATTTATTAGGGTTCTGGGTTGTTCGTAGATATAGGGAGATTTATTAATGTCACTACCTGATATAGAAATTAAATCTCAGCTTGTTCCTAGGCGTAGGCTTAGAAAAACGTTAGGAATATTTTTCTATGGATTGTTTCTTGCTGCTTCACTAGTTGGGATTTTAGGACTCATTGTGTTACTTTTTGAAGTTTTGACCAATGGGATACCTTGGGTAAATTGGCAATTTATTACTGATTATCCTTCTAGGTTTCCGGAAGAAGCCGGTCTTTTTTCAGCTCTTATGGGAACTGTTTGGGTTATGGGAATGACAGCTGTTCTAACTGTTCCTGTTGGGGTAGGAGCTGCTATATATCTTGAAGAATATGCGCCTGATAATTTTTTAACACGATTTATTGAAATAAATGTTGCCAACTTGGCAGGAGTACCTTCAATTGTGTACGGGCTTTTAGGAATGGGATTATTTGTATACTGGATGGAATTAGGAAGAAGCATTCTTGCAGGTGCAATGACACTTTCTTTATTAGTTTTGCCGATTGTTATATTAGCGTCTCGTGAAGCGATAAAGGCTGTTCCGGGCTCATATAGACAAGGCGCTTATGCAATGGGGGCAGATAAATGGCAAGTAATAAAAGGAGTGGTCCTCCCTTCTGCAGTTCCTGGAATACTCACTGGAACTATTTTAGCTTTGTCTAGAGCAATAGGAGAAGCCGCACCAGTTATTGCTATTAGTGCGTTAGTATACTTAACATTTGTCCCTACACATCCAATGGAGAGATTCACGGTTTTACCAATCCAGATTTTTAACTGGGTTGCACGTCCACAAGAAGATTTCCAAGGTTTGGCTGCAGCAGGCATAATTGTGTTATTAAGTATTTTACTTGTTATGAATTCTATAGCGGTATTTTTGAGAAATAAATATCAAACCAGGTCTGAGGAATAATTTATGGATGCGAATTCTACTAGTTCGGAAATAGTATTAAATGTTGAGAATTTGAATGTTTATTATGGAGATTTTTTAGCTGTTAAAGATGTTAGTATGAAAATTCTTAAGAATAAAGTGACGGCTTTTATCGGTCCTTCTGGTTGTGGTAAAAGTACATTTATCCGATGCTTAAATAGGATGAATGACCTTATTCCTACGGCTAAGGTTGAAGGTAAGGTCATATTTGAGAATGAAGATATATATGATGATGTTGTTGATGCAACTGAGATAAGATCTAGAATAGGGATGGTTTTCCAAAAGCCAAATCCTTTCCCCAAATCTATTTATCAGAATATAGCATTTGGTCTTAAGGTTAATGGGTTTGCAGGCGACATGGATCAAGCTGTTGAAAAATCCCTCAAACAAGCAGCTCTCTGGGAAGAAGTTAAAGATCGGCTTGATGATAGTGCATTTGCTTTATCAGGAGGTCAACAGCAGAGATTGTGTATTGCGCGGGCATTGGCTGTAGAACCTGAAGTTTTGTTAATGGATGAGCCGGCTTCGGCTTTAGATCCTATTGCAACTTTAGCCATTGAGGATTTAGTTAGAGATTTAAAAGAAACTTATTCAATAGTTATCGTTACTCATAACATGCAACAAGCAGCTCGAGTGTCAGATGAGACAGCTTTTTTTATGGTTGGTGAGAATAGGGCTGGATATCTTGTAGAATACGATGATACGCAGAAGATATTTACTAATCCTGATAATGAAAAAACTGAAGAATATATTACAGGGCGATTCAGTTAGCGTGTGATTGCCTAATAGTTAATTCTAAGGAGGGTATATGCCAAGAGCAGATTTTGAAAAGAATCTTCAACAAGTTCAGGACGATATAGTTAAACTTTCTAGTATGGTAGAAAAATCAATATCTAAGTCTGTTGAGGCTTTAAAGGCTCGAGATCTAGATTTATCCAAGCAAGTTATTGAAGAAGATGATGCTATAGATAGATATCAAGAATCTATAGAAGAGCTTTGTATTGAGATGATCGCATTAGAAGCCCCTATGGCAGGGGATTTACGAGTTATTGTTACTGCTATGATGGTTGCGAGTGAATTAGAAAGGATGGGAGATTATGCAGAAGGTATTGCCAAATTAAGCTTGACAATGGGTGATCTGCCTCCACTTAAACCATTGATAGATATACCTAGAATGATGGAAAGATCAATTCATATGCTAGGACATAGTATTGAGTCATTCATAAAAAGAGACCCAGATCTTGCTAAGGTGGTTATTGATGCAGATGATGAGATTGATGATCTTTATCAACAAATATACCGTGAATTATTAACATATATGATGGCTGACCCTAAAACGATAGAAAGAGCTACCTATCTTTTGTGGGTTTCTCATGACCTTGAAAGGGTTGCTGATCGAACGACAAATATTGCCGAGCGCGTTATATATTTAGTTACAGGTGAACTACCTTAAGATCTGATGATTTGGGTTTAGTTTTGCCATGAGACTTCCATGTTTAATGACTTGCCAATACTTGTAGCAAGATTTTTGTATGTGTCTTCGATAGTAATATTTCGATTTAATATCTTTGATAATGATGTAGGAATCGAATTGTCTATCCCGCACGCTACAATATTTTCAAAATAACTTAGATCTGTGTTTATGTTTATTGCTAACCCGTGCGTCGTTACGCCTTTGCTAACTTTGATTCCTAAGGACGCAATTTTTTTTCCTGTTACCCATACTCCTGTTAATGTACGATTGTCTGATTGTATTTCATAAGATGAAAGAAAATGTTCAATTCCGGCAATTAGGGTATTGACGTAATCTGTAGGCTTGAGTCCTAATTTTTTTAGATTAATAATTGGATAAGCAATTATTTGACCTGGACCGTGATATGTTACTTCTCCTCCCCTATCAGTATGGTAGGTTTCTATTTTGAGTGAGGATAATTTTTTTGCATCTATTAAGATGTCTGAATCTTTTCCACGTCTTCCTAGTGTATATACGTTGGGATGTTGCATTAATAGCAGTGTATCCTCTTTTCCTGCAAGAACTTTACGGTGATAAGTTTTTTGTAAATCTAAACCATCAGGATAAGGAATAATTTCATAGTATTTTCCGATCATCTTTTTCACGGTATGAGAACCAAAGGGTATTAATTAGATTCTTTAGAGATGCCTCTGAACTTGTACCCAACGTTCCAAATTGTTTCAATAAATAAATTGTTTGGGTCTTTTTCTATTTTACTTCTGAGACGTCTTATGTGTACGTCTACCGTTCTTGTACCGCCAAAATAGTCGTAACCCCATATTTGGTTCAATAATGTCGCACGATCAAAGCCTCTTCCGGGGTTCGAAGCGAGCAATAAAAGTAATTCGTATTCTTTAAATCTTAGATTAACCCTTTCTCCAGATACAATAACTTCATAATTTGTAGTATTTATTGTAAGTTCATCAATTGTGATTATATTCTTATCGGGACCGCTTCTCGATGATTCTACGAGACGACTTATTCTGAATTTTAGTTCTTCAGCTTTTATAGGTTCCATTATGTATTCAGATATGTTTGACTGGATATCTGAAGATCTCAAGTAATCTTCATTTATAATTCCTAAAGTTGGTATTTGTAAGTCAGAACATTTATCAGTTATCTGTTTTACAATTATTTTTGATATATTTTCGACCAAGTTTAAGATTATAAGATCAGGTTTGTTTCCATTTTGGATTTGTTCAAAACCTTTAAGTTTTTTAATAGCATCTGTATCCGAAGATATTATTGCCCAGCTTAATGATGTGCCATGCAAAACTGACGAGACTTGATCTCGTAAAATTATTTTAGACTGATTATTAAACTTTATATTTTCCATAATCTAATTTAATGTCTAGTTTGATTTATAAATAAAACATCAATAATTGTAGCATTTAATATTTTATTCTTTGCCCTATGGCTATAGATTGCTGTAATATTGATGTATAAATCTTAAATCAAATGGATTTAAGAAACCAACATTATAGTATTTCGGAGATTGTGTTATGGATCCAAGATCCATGAGAAGCATGTTCATATATTTGATGATTGCTGTCGCTGGTATGGCAATTATTTTTACTGTGTTTGGAGACTCTTTTAACCCGTCGACTGAAGTTCCCATTAGTAAAGTCATATCTATGGCAAAGGAAGGAGAACTTAGGACCATAGAGGTTCGTGGAGATACTCTGAGTGCAGTGACTATAGACGGAGAACTACTTACGTCTAGAAAAGAACAGGATTCTTCTATTGTTGAACAATTAGGAGAAGCAGGTGTTAACAATGGATCGGGATATGTAGATGTTAGTGTTGAAGGAACTGGGGGAGTAGGAAGTTTCTTCGGAATATTATTGAATTTCTTGCCAATCATATTTTTTGGAGCTATTTTGCTCTTTATGATGAGGCAGGCTCAAGGTGGCAGTAGTCAAACATTTGGGTTTGGCAAGTCAAAAGCAAAGTTATTTGATGGTGATAATCCTAGAGTTGGATTTTCTGATGTTCAGGGTGTTGATGAGGCTAAAGAAGAACTTGAAGAAGTTGTAGAATTTTTAAAAACTCCAGAAAGATTTTTAGCTCTAGGCGCCAAAATCCCTAAAGGAGTATTACTCATGGGGCCTCCTGGGGTCGGGAAAACTTTGTTAGCTCGTGCAGTAGCAGGTGAAGCAAAAGTGCCCTTTTTTTCTATAAGTGGTTCTGAGTTCGTAGAGATGTTTGTTGGTGTTGGGGCTTCAAGAGTTCGAGACCTATTTGATCAGGCTAAAAAGAATGCTCCATGCATAGTATTTGTTGATGAAATTGATGCAGTCGGGAGGCATAGGGGAGCAGGTTTAGGCGGTGGACATGATGAAAGAGAACAAACTTTGAATCAAATTTTGGTTGAGATGGATGGTTTTGACAATGATACCAATGTTATTGTTTTGGCTTCTACAAACCGTCCTGATATTCTTGATCCTGCTTTACTTAGACCAGGTAGATTTGATAGACGTGTAACTTTAAATAGCCCTGATGTAAAAGGCAGAGAAGAAATACTTAATATTCATGCTAAAGGCAAGCCTTTCGATGAAAGTGTGAGCTTTGAAGGTATAGCTAAACAAACAGCAGGGTTTAGCGGTGCTGATTTAATGAATCTAGTTAACGAATCTGCAATATTAGCTGCTCGTAGAGATAAGAAAATAATAACATATGATGAACTTGCGGAATCTATTGATCGTGTTATAGCAGGTCCTGAAAAGAAAAATAAAATTATTAGCGATAGAGAGAAATCAATGGTTGCGTATCATGAAGCTGGCCATGCGCTTGTTGGCCATATGCTTCCTCATGCAGACCCTCCTTATAAAGTTACCATTGTGGCTAGAGGTCAAACTGGAGGACATACTCGCTTCCAGCCAGAAGAAGAAACATCTCTTATTACACAGAATCAGCTAGAGGCTCGAATGGCTTCTGCTATGGGTGGAAGAGTAGCTGAAGAATTAGTTTTCTATGAAGTTACTACTGGAGCAGGCAATGATTTGGAGCAAGCTACAAGCATTGCTAAAACGATGATAACAAGATTGGGCATGAGTAAGAAATTAGGGCCTAGAACATTTGGCAAGAGAGAAGAATTAGTTTTCTTAGGGAAAGAAATTTCAGAACAGGCTGATTATAGTGATAACATAGCTCAAACTATCGATGAAGAAGTTCATGGATTACTTGAAAAATCGTACACAATTGCTACAGACGTTATTAAAAGCAATATGGGCAAGCTAACAGCATTAGCAGAATATTTACTGGAACATGAAACAATAGAAGGTGATAAACTTAAAGACCTTTTAAATCAGTCTCCTTCTAGCGGTTAGATCGTTTAGATTTGATCTAAAGTTTCTTTTAAGGCAACAATCGAATTTTCAATGTCTTCTTGATCAATCCAGCCCATATGTCCAATTCTAACTATTTTGCCTGCTAATTTTTGTTGGCCTCCACCTAGGATAATGTCGTAGTTCTTTTCGACTTCCTTGATTACCATTTTCCCATCAACATTTTTTGGTAATTTAATGGCAGTTACTGTGTCTGAAGCATAAGGTTCTAGAGGTAGTATCTCCAGCCCAATACTTTTGGCAAGATCACGTGTGAATTGAGCTATGTTTGTGTGTCGTTGGAATACATTTTCCATTCCTTCGTCAACCATTTTTTGTAAAGAGTCATAGAGCGTATACATAGTGGTAAGTGAAGGAGTGAAAGGTGGTTGCCCAAGTTTAAGATATTCTCTATATTGGTCTATATCGTAATAGTATTTTGGGCATTTCGAATTTTCGTAAGCTTTCCAAGCTTGATCAGAGAAAGAGACCATCGCAATACCAGGAGGGGCAATCCAAGATTTTTGTGACGCAGTTGCTACTACGTCTATTCCCCATGCATCTGTCGAGATAATTGATCCTGCGGCTGACGAAACTGCATCTACTAAAATTAATGCATCCGAATTGTTTTTGACAACTTCACAAATTTCTTTCAGAGGATTTTTAACCCCTGTTGAACTTTCGTTGTGTGTTACTAATACAGCCTTAGTATCAGGATTTTTTACCAAAATAGATTTGATTAATTCAGGATCAGCATATTCACCATATTCGAAAGAAATTTTTACTGTTTCACAACCATATGCCTCTGAAATTTCTGCAAATCTCTCACCAAACCATCCAATTGATATTGATAAAATTTTATCTCCAGGAGACGTAGTATTAACTATTGCTGTTTCCATTCCTCCTGTACCAGATGCGGTAATAAAATAAACATCAGATTTTGTCATCAATACTGTTTGAAGATTTTTTGTCATTTGATCTAACATTTGGGCATATTCAGGGCCTCTGTGATTGATCATTTGAGTAGACATCAAATCTAAAGTTTCTTGAGGTAAAGGGACAGGTCCGGGAATTCTCAAGTTTGTCAATTTTAATCTCCTAGTTATGAAGGTTGTAAATTTTAGTTACTATCCAAGATTAAATTTTAGCATAGGGTAGGAGGATAAATGAATAGGTTATGTAAGTCTTAAATATCTTCTGCGACCAACTTTTAATACCCCTGTGTTGATATGAGAGACAGCGATATTTTCAGTAATTGGATTGTCATTTAACTTTACGGCACCTTGACTGATCAGTCTCCTGGCTTCGGCAATACTTGATGCTAAATTTGTTTCTACTAACACATTTGCTAGTTTAAGGTTTGGATTTTTAGAAAGTTTGGCTAATACGTATTCAGGAATATCTTCTGGAGTGTTCTTTTTTTGAATAGTTTCTTCAAAGAAATTCCTAGATTTAATAGAAGAATCTTTATCATGGAAATCATTAACTATTATGGAAGCGACTTGTTTCTTAAGGTCCATAGGGTTGCTTGAGCTATCTTCAATTGCCTTTTTTATTTCTGTGATTTCTGTTGTTGGAGTATCAGTTAGTAGTTCGAAATATGGAATGATAAGTTCATCCGGGATTGACATTATTTTTCCAAACATATCATTTGGGGGCTCCGTGATTCCAATGTAATTATCTAAACTTTTACTCATTTTCATCTTGCCATCAGTTCCAGGTAGAATAGGCATGATAAAGCATTGTTGAGGTGGCATCCCGACACTTTGTTGTAACTCTCGACCAACCAATAAATTGAATCTCTGATCAGAACCTCCAAATTCAACATCAGATTCTATTGCTACTGAGTCATATGCTTGGAGTAAAGGATACATTAGTTCCGTTATTGTTATTGGATGATTATCTTTGAAGCGTTTATTGAAATCGTCTCTTGCCAATATTTGAGCTACAGTAAATTTGCTTGTTAATTCTATTACATTTGTTAGATTGAAATCTCCAAACCATTCACTTTGACGCCTAATTTCTGTTTTATCTTTATCAATTATTTTGAAAAATTGATCTAAATAAGTTTTTGCATTTTCGTTTACTTCATTCTGGGTCAGCATTTTTCTAGTTTGTGATCTGCCGCTTGGGTCTCCAATCTGTGCTGTCCAGTCGCCTACTATTAAAACTACTTTATGGCCTAACTCTTGAAGCTGACGTAATTTTCTTAGTCCAACCGTATGGCCTAAATGTATATCTGGCGCACTGGGGTCAAAACCCATTTTTAATCTTAGTATGGTTTTCGAGTTCAGTTTTTCTACAAAATCTTTCTTTATGATTATGTCTTCAACGCCTCTGGTAAGAACGTCTGATTTATCTGTAAGTGCCAACTTAACCTCGTATTAATGAAGTCATTGATTTTTTAATATTTTTTCAACTTCGATCATGTCTGTATTCATTTGGGTTATTAAACTCTCTAATGAAGTGAATTTTATCTCATCACGCAATCTTTCTATAAATTCAACTTCGATAGCATGACCATAAATATCTTTGTTAAAGTTAAATATATAAGTTTCTATTGTTTTGGTGTCACCTGCGAATGTCGGGTTAATACCTATGCTTGTTGCAGACATGAATTTACGGTCATCGATGTATGCAAATGTAGCATATATTCCATTTTTAGGTACGACGGAGTCATTGGTGTTTTTTAAGTTTGCTGTAGGGTACCCAAGTTCTTTACCTCTTTTTTCACCATGAATCACTTTGCCGGATAATGAGAAATTTCTTCCTAAGACTTTTGATGCCTCTGCAACATTACCAGATAGCAAAAATTTTCGTATAACAGTACTTCTTAGTTCTAATCCATCTATTTTTTGGGGTTCAATTATTTCAGTTAAGAAACCCTTTTCTAAACCTAAAGATTTTAATTGTAAGGCTGTTGCCTCTCTATTTTTTCCCATTGCAAAGTCTGGCCCCACTACAAGTTCTTTCATATTAAGGTTTTTTTGAAGTGACTCAATAAATTCTAGTGAACTCATATTAGAGATTGTTTGATTAAAAGTAATTGGTATAACAAAATCAACACCTGTTTTTTCCAAGGTTAATATTTTTTGTTTGAAATTCATAATAAACGACGGTTTAAACTTGGGGTTTAATATCTCTGCAGGATGATTTTTGAAAGTGATGATTCCTGAATGGTATTTTTTCTGAATAGCAGTATTTTTTAGTCTTTCTATGAGATGTAAATGGCCTAGATGTACACCGTCAAATACACCAATGGTTAGTACAGAATTCTTAGATACATTTGTTTTTGAAAGCTGTTGTTGCAAATCCATGATTTGGGACGCTTATATGAGTTTTTTATAATTAAAAGATATTAGACTCTGACATTATATATGTATATTTATAAAATTTGGTTATTATTTGCTAGAATAATAACCAAGATTCATAAACGTGTTAATTTAGCTACTACTCAAACGTGAATGCTAGAAACGCTTGACACACTATAATGCCGATGTGATAATTTTGACCCGTGTGGATACTTTTTTGTTGTGTAAACATGTTCGATTTGAGATAGAATATATTATAATTATTTTGAAAGTTTACTATAGAAATGAGGTTGGATTTTGTTTGAAATAGATCCTAATTATATAGGTCCCGAAGCTTGGGAATATGTTAGTGTATTCGTGACTAATATTTGGTTCTTTGTATTGTCGATTTTGGTATTTGCTGCTCACATGGTGCTTGGCCATAATATGGTTCCTTCACTTATTGAGTCACACCATATACCTAAATCATTAAATAAAATCCGTATTCCAATTTATGCCATTGCTATTTTGGCTTTTGCGGCAGCTATTTTTTTTGTAATTAGGGCTTTTCAAGGTGGATATGAAGCTATCAGTCTTATATATCCCGATTATTGGATATAAACATTAGGATTTATTTAATTTGATACCTGGAGAATTTGAACCCAAAAAACCTACTCGTTCTCAGTTAATTAAGCTGGGGATAACAGGAATGTTCGGCTTAGTTGTTTTTGCCGGGTTAGTTCTAGTTCTTACTTTTGTTTTGACTTCGTGGTTAGGTAGGCCTGTTGTATTTGGGACTGAAGGGTTTCAGCAAGGACCTGATCAACCCATTAGTTTTCCCCACGAAACACATGTAAAGAAGTTGGATATGGATTGTACATACTGTCATCGAACTGTTGAAAAGCAGGCTTCTGCATACATACCATCGACTCAATTTTGTATGAATTGCCATAAGAATGTAGGAGATGGTTTAGAAGGTATAGAAAAGATGAGGTCTTTGTATGAAGACGGTAGATCTATACATTGGGTTAGAGTTCATAGGCTCCCTGACCACGTGCACTTTGTGCATGAAGCACATATTAGATATTTCACAGAGGCTGAAGGGGTTGAATCTAGTCAAGTTTGCCAGAAATGTCATGGTGATGTCGCATCTATGGATAAAGTAAGACAAGTTGAAAATCTTAAAATGGGGGATTGTGTTAGCTGCCATAAAGATAATGGGGCCCCTACGGACTGTGCAACATGTCATTATTAAAGGATAACGGATGACTTTAACTAGAAGACAATTTTTAACTCTTATGGGAGGCACTACAGGTGCTGCTGTGTTGTTTCAAGCATGTGGTGTTCCTGAAATGGAACTTCTTGTAGATGCTCCTATTGAGATGCCAGAAGATTTAGTTAATGGAACAGATAACTGGTACGCGACTATGTGTAGTCAATGTGATAATTCTGAAGGAATTATTGTAAGAGTTATGGAGGGTCGAGCTAAAAAAGTCGAGGGAAATGTCGATTATCCAATAAATATTGGAGGACATACTGCTAGATGTGAGGCTGTATTACAAGCTTTATATCATCCAGATAGAATATCGGCACCTATGGTTAGAACTGGTCCTAGGGGTTCTGGTGAATATAGAGAAATAAGCTGGGATGATGCTATAAATCGACTTTCTGAAACTTTGAATTCGGTTGATTCTATTGAGAAAGATGCTGTATTAATAACAAACCCTGTAGGCGGACACCTTGGACTAGTTGTAGATTCTTTTGTTTCAAAATCAGGAATTAACAGATATACATATGAACCTATTGAGACAAATGTTGAAAGACGAGCTGTCTCAGAAGTGTTCGGTCAATCTTCTATGCCTGATTTTGATATTGACAATGCAGAATACATATTATCTTTTGGTGCAGACTTTTTAAGTACATGGAACGCATCTACTAGATATGTTCGGGGATATGGAGATTTTAGGCAAGGTAGAAAAGATGTAAGAGGTAAATTGGTCCATATTGATTCTCGCTTTTCTTCGACGGCTGCTAATGCGGATAAATGGATAGGGGTAAAACCCGGAACGGAAGGTCTTTTTGCATTATCAGTTATGCAGGTCATTATTTCTAGTGGAGAAGTTAGCTCTGATATTATTTCAGCTATGTTTCCAGCTGGAGGAAGACGTTGGATAGATGATTATGCTCCTATTAACATTATAGAGAAAATTGGATTAGATTCTACGGAAATAATAGAAGAAGTTGCCTACGATTTTTCACACAATCACCATCCAATAGCGTTAGGAGGAGGTCCGGCTGCTGCTCATTCTAATGGATTTGAATCCATGAAAGCCGTCTACTCTTTGAATCATTTAGTAGAGAATGTTGGCAAGAAAGGTGGGGTTATTTTGAATCCTGAATCTCCTCTTTCAGGTGTTAATCCTGCAGCTCCCGGTGACCCTTACACAGATTTCAGAGCATTAAATAACAATATAAATGCAGGTGAGATTAAATTGCTAATGGTTAGAGGGGCTAACCCTTACTATGGATTGCCAGATGTTTTGTCTTTAAAGACTAACCTTTCTAAAGTTGATACGATTGTCAGTTTCTCTGGAATGATGGATGATACGACATCTATGGCTGACCTCATTTTGCCTGAGCATAACTCATTAGAAGATTGGGGAACTGATGTGCCTATATCTGGTGTTGGGTATCAAACTATAGGATTTCAACAGCCTGTTGTAAGACCATTTTTTGAACCTAGAGGTGATAATTTAGGGACTAAAGGATTTGCAGATGTTTTGATGACATTGTCTCAAATTATGGGTCTGGATTTAGGGTTAAATGGAGATATTTTTAAAGATGTTATTAGGGATGGGGCAAAAACACTTTTTGATATGAATAGAGGTTCTATTTCAGCTAACTCATTTGAGGATTTTTGGAATGGAGTTTTGCAAAGAGGTGGCTGGTGGGATACAAATGCAAAGGGTCCTGATTATGTGAAACCTAATGCTATTGAAAAAATACCTGACCCAATTATTTTAGGAAACGGAGATTTTTACTTACAGCCTTTTCCATCTGCTTCATTGTATGACGGGAGAGGGGCATCATTACCTTGGTTACAGGCTATGCCGGATCCTATTTCAACGGCTACTTGGCAAACATGGGCTGAAATAAATCATGAAGAAGCAGACAAACTTGGAATTAAGGAAGGGGATGTGCTTGAAATAACTTCAGGTACAGGTAAAACGATTAAAGTGCTTGCAATGCCTAACCCTGCTACTCCTCATGACATAATTGGAATACCGTTTGGCCAAGGGCATAGAGATTATGGTAGATATGCTACAGGAAGAGGCGCTAATGTTATGGAAATTTTATCCGATATTAGTGATGCTAGAACGGGATCTTTGGCTTGGGCAGCCAATAAAGTCACTATAAAGCCTACAGGTGAATGGATTAGAGTACCAAAATTTGAAAATACAGTACCTGAATTTCCTCGTGATGAACATCACGACATAATTCAGATATATTCTAAAGATGAGATGAATGACCATCATTAAAATGATGTTTAGGAGATAATATTATGGGTGATGAAGCTAGAAAATGGGGCATGGTTATCGATATAGATCGTTGCACAGGTTGCAACGGTTGTGTTGTTGCTTGCCAGGCTGAGAATAATATTCCAATAAATTTAGAAGAACATTTTAATCAGAGGCGTGCTATTCAGTGGTTAAGGGTTGAGAGGTATTGGGAAGGAGAGTACCCTGATGTTAAAGCTAAATTTATTCCTGTCGTTTGCCAGCATTGTGGAAATGCCCCTTGCGAACCCGTTTGTCCTGTATACGCTACTTACCACAATAATGAAGGTTTAAATGTTCAGGTTTATAATCGTTGTATAGGAACTAGATTCTGTGCAAATGGATGTCCTTATCACGTCAGATTTTTCAATTACTGGACTCCTGAATGGCCTGAAAGTTTTAAAAACCAACTTAATCCGGATGTTACTGTAAGAACAAGAGGTATTATGGAAAAATGTACCTTTTGCATACAGAGGATACAGAGGTCTACAAGAGAATCTAATCGTGATGGTGTTGATTTGAAAGATGGGGACAGGAAACTTAATCCAGCTTGTGTTAATTCATGTTCTACTGACGCCCTTGTTTTTGGTGATTGGAACGATGAAAATAGTAAAATTTCTAAGATAAAGAAAGAAGAATATGATAAAGAAGGAGGCAGAGGCTATAGGTTGTTTGAAAATCTTGGTACTTCTCCGAATGTCATTTATTTAAAGAAAGTTGAAGAATCTACAGGAGTTGTAGATGACCACCATTGATAATACAGATCAGCAAGAAATTTATCCATTTGAAGCTACTGAAGAGTATGTTGATAATGAGAACTCTTTAGAAGCTCGTAAAGAGATTACTGAAGAAGCTTTATCTATACACACAGCTACAAATAAGAGATTTTGGCAATTCACTTATTTAACTGGGGCAATGCTTCTCTTAGGATTCATTGGATTTCTAATGAAGATTTTTTCTGGATTTGATGACAAGCAAGCATGGGGATACTATGTAGCAGTTTTTGCATTTTTGATGACAACTACTTCGGCTGCGCCAATGGTTGCTATCGCACCTAGAATTGCAAATGCACAATGGAGAAGACCGATATCACGAGCAGCAGAAATATGGACGCTAGCTGGTTCAGTAAATCTAATTCTATATATCCCGTTAATTTGGTTATTGCCAAGTTTGGCTAATGGAAGAAGAAGTTTGTGGTTTTATGAACAACAGGAGGGTGTGCCTCCGTATTCTCCACATGTATGGGCAACTTTAGCAATAATTGCTCTTGTTGTTTTGGGCCTTGCATTGACTTGGATGTCTTGTTTACCTGATTTTGCTTTGCTTCGTGACCATGCTACAGGGTGGAGGAAAAAATGGGGTAAAAAATTGGCTTTAGGGTGGATAGGCACGACGGCTCAATGGAATTGGCAATATCATCGTATGGGCCTTTTAGGTGCATTTTATTTTATGATGCTTGTTTTTGTGCATTTTTTTATAAGTGTAGAATTTTTGATGGTTCATGTTCCAGGGTGGATAGATTCTTTATATCCAATAACTCATGCGCATAATGCGTTACAAGGTGGAGTCGCTACTGTAATGGTGACTATGTTTTGTTTACGTCAATTTGGTGGATATAAAGAACAAATAGGTATAGATCAATTTTGGGGATTAGGCAAATTATTACTTGCTCTTTCCCTTTTATGGTTTTGGTTCTGGTTTTGTAGTTTTCAGCTTCTTTGGTACGGAAAAAAGCCTACTGAAATATCGGTATTAGAATTATTGGTAAAAGGTCCTTATAGAGAAATATTTATTGCAGCATTTTTATGTGTATTTATTATTCCTTGGTTTACCATGATATGGAATCCTGTTAGGCGTAGTATATGGGGTCCTTCAATAATTGCAGTTTCTGTTCTTATTGGTACATTTCTAGATAGAATCAGACTTTATGTCGGAGCTTGGGATGTAGCCAGTTTTAAGAGTAAATTTGTTGACCCTGATGCAGATATGCATGGGATGGAATTATCTGAAGTTCCAACGAGCGTTGTTATGCCGGGAATTGCAGATATATTTTTGACTGTAGGATTTATTGGTGGATCTGTATTTATATATTTACTTGCAACAAGAATTATCCCTACAGTAAATATTTGGGAAAGAAAAGAATATTTGTTATATAAAGCGGAAATTCAATTTCATAGAGCAAAAGTATTAGTTTTAGGAAAACCAAGATAGGGTACGTTTTTACAATAAAGAGAGATTTTTAGAGAATAAAATGCAAGAACATACACAATTAACACAAAAGCAGATAAATGATGATCTGTTAAAAGACATTTTGCAATTGCCAAAATGGTGGCTACCTGCAGTTTTGTTTCTAGGTACCATTATAGTGATTGGGTTGAGTGCATTTTTTTTCATGGTATACCATGGGGTTGGTGTTACAGGTTTAAATAGACCTGTGTTTTGGGGATTTTTCATTGCGAACTTTGTTTTCTGGATCGGTATTAGTCACGCAGGTATTATGATATCTGCAATTTTACGGCTTACACAGGCAGAATGGAGAAGGCCAATAACAAGAGCTGCAGAAGTAATGACAGTTTTCTCATTAATTGCTGCTCTCCATACGCCATTATTTCACGTTGGTAGACCTTGGCGTGTTGGTTATTGGATTTTCCCATATGATTTCGATAGAAATATATGGCCAAATATTAAGTCTCCTTTTGTTTGGGATCCTAGTGCAGTAGGAACATATCTTATTGCAAGTTCATTATTCGTATTTGTATGTTTGTTACCTGATATAGCAATACTGAGAGATAGAGTTAAATCTCCTATGTTGAAAAAAATATACGGAGCTTTGTGTCTTGGATTTAGAGGGACACCTAGACAGTGGAAGTTACAAATTCTTGCAGGAATTTTATTATCTGCAATTGTATTGCCTGTTTTCGTTTCCGTGCATTCAATTGTGTCATGGGACTTTGGTGTTCTAATTGCTGTAGAAGGATGGCACTCTACAATATTTGCACCATATTTTATTATTGGTGCTATACACTCAGGTGTTTCAGCTGTTGCAATGTTAATGGCGCTAATAGTTTGGATATATGGATTAAAAACATATATAAAGCCAGATCACTTTGATGCTATTGCGAGACTTTTAATCATAGTTGCGACTACTTGGTTCTTCTTCTTTTTCTTAGAATGGGTTTGGGCCCTATATACTCTTGAGAGTCCTGAAATAGCTTTAAGAGAACTGCAAGCGCTTGAATGGCCGTATGGGCCTTTATTTGCTATTTTTGTAATAACATCGTTTGTAATACCTGTTCCTATGTGGCTTTTTGAGCAGGTTAGAAGAAGTCCAATGTGGATGTTTATTACTACTGTGTTAGTTAATGTCGGAATGTGGCTCGAAAGATTTTTAATTGTGATTCCAGGCCTAGTTAGAAGAGGTCACATGACATTTGATTGGGGGACTTATCACCCATCATTAATAGAAATTTTAATTGTTATTGAAACTTTTGCATTTGTTGCTTTTGGGATGCTTTTATTTGCCAAAGTTTTACCATTAATTCCTCTGTTTGATATAAAGGAAGGAGTGGTTATAAGAAGGTTAATGAAAGTAGGAAGAAGAACTATACCGGCGACTATGAGGGAAGGTTTGCCTCATCATTATTATGAAAAACATGAAAAAGATCATTCGAATTAGCTTATAAGAGGGCTGTTATGACAAAGAAAAGTGTATTAGGACTTTATATAGAAGAAGATTCGGCTGCAGATGCTCTTGATAATTTAAGAGATGCGGGCTTCGGTGAGGGTGAATATGAAATTTTGACAGGTACCCCTTACCCTGAAGGAACTTTTGGAGAAGCTGAACCAGAGCATAAATTATATCGATGGCCATTAATTGGTGCGATTTGTGGGTTTACTGGAGCTTTAATTATAACTGCAGGAACATCTCTTGCTTATCCAATATTGACAGGTGGGAAACCTATTTTATCTTTTCCAGCTATGGCAATTATTATGTATGAGGGTTCTATGCTAGGAGCTATTTTAATGACTATAATTGGCATTATTTTTGAATCTAGGCTGCCTCGTATATTTATGGGAGCATATAGTGAGAAAATTACAGAAGGGTACATTGGAGTTACTGTTACTACAGATGAATCAAAGACAGATGCGGCTGAGGCAGCATTAAAGAAAGCAGGAATAGATGGAGACATCATTAGGGGATGGGAATAATAGAGGATATTGATGAAATTTATTGAATTCCAAATAAAATCTAATAATCTAGCTATATTTTTAGTTTCATTGCTAATGGTATTTGTTGTTACAAGTGGTTGTTATAACTCTACTACAGGTGAAGTTAAAGTGGGTGGAGCTTTAAAGTTTGAACTACCCGTCTTCCCCCAGACAGGTGGCCATGCGGTATTAGTTTTTACGGAAATGCATTATTCGGAATCATACGGTTCACAAGAAGTACCTCGCTTACTACCTCCGGATGGAGCTGTTCCAATTACAGGTTCTGAAGTTAAATATACTAAAATTGATGATTACATAAATGATGTTATCCCTTCAGATGTTTTAAATTCATATAATGACGATCATGCAATGAAAATATATGACGTTAATTGTCAGGTTTGTCACGGGGTTAATCTTGATGGGATGGGACCTATAGTTTATCTGGAAAGCGCTAGAGGGGATGGCTCAAAAGCACTTAATAAGGGTTCGATGCCAGTAAATTTGGACTCTGACAGAGTAAGAGAATTAACTGACGGGGAAATATTTGCTTATATAACGTGGGGTGGGCGTGCAGGACTTTCTGCCGCTGATAGGGGTAGGGAATCGCCTGCCATTATGCCACAATATACTAAATTATTAACTGTAGAAGAACGTTGGGAATTAGTTAAATATATACGTGAAAGAATTGGTGATAGTATTATTGGAGATGGGACTTCTATTAAATCAAAGTAGGAAACATAAATTTATCTAGGGATCAAATTCCCTTTTTGACTGTCTCCAATAACAGATGCAATAGCGAATTCTTTTGAATGAGATAATGATAAAGCTAGATCTGATAAACCCATTTTTTCCGCACGTTGTATTGCACGACCATGAAGTTTTATATAGGGGGCCATTCCTCTTTGTCTCAAAATTTCAATATCTTTCCACCCTACCCCTCTAACTCCAGTTCCTAATGCTTTCATAGTGGCTTCTTTTGCTGCGAATCTACTTGCCAATTGAGAGGCTCTGCCTCTGCAATATTCACGTTCTTTGACCGTATAAATCCGATTTAAGAATCTGTCACCATATTTATCGAAGACTAATTTGATTCGGTCTATCTCAATGATATCTATGCCTGTTACGAGCATTATAACCTCATTTGTGTTGTAACTAGAATTTGTAGATATAATGTTAAAGTATATTAGGTTGTTATAAATTGGCAAATAAATGAAACTTATAAGTGGTACAGATATATCTAAAGTGATTAAACAAGAGTTGTTTGATCGTGTTACAGAGTTTAAAAACAATTATCATTTTGCTCCGAGTCTTTCAGTGATATTGGTGGGAGAGGATCCAGCATCGTCAGTTTACGTTAGAACAAAACAACGTGAAGCAGAAAAGATAGGTATGCTTAGCACTATTATTAGACTGAATTCAAATATTACTCAGGATGAATTGATTAAACATATTTACAGATTGAATAATGATTCGGATACCCATGGAATTTTAGTTCAATTACCCTTACCTAGTCATATTAATGAAACTAGTATTACGGAATCGATTGATCCATTAAAAGATGTTGATGGATTATCTCCAACAAACATTGGATTGTTGGCATCAGGGGTACCTCGCTTTATTCCTGCAACCCCATTAGGGATACAGCAACTTTTATTGCGTTCAGGGTATGAGATTCAAGGTAAACATGTTGTTATATTGGGTAGAAGTAATATTGTAGGCAAACCTCTTTCTAATCTTTTATCTATTAAATCTGATTCAGGCAATGCCACAGTAACTCTATGCCATAGTTATAGTAATGATATTGAAACCATTTGCAGATCGGCTGATATACTTGTTGCAGCAATTGGTATTCCTAATTATGTGAAATCTCATATGATATCTAAAGATACTATTGCAATTGATGTTGGCATTAATAGGGTTGAGAGCATTAATGAAAAAAAAGGATATAAGTTAATTGGGGATATAGATTTTGAAGATGTTAGCAATAAAGTTTTAGCTATCACACCTGTTCCTGGTGGCATAGGTCCTATGACAATAGCAATGCTTTTAGAAAATACATTAAAGGCAGCATTTTTGCATGCTGAAACTTAATATATCACCTGTACGTTATGGTTATTTATATTATTACTAGGATATAATTAATTAATAATTTTTAAAACTACTTTTTAAATATGACTACACATAAAAAAGATTATTATGAAATATTAGGCGTTTCTAAGAGTGCCAGTGATGAGGATTTAAAAAAAGCATTTAGAAAACTTGCCTTTAAATATCATCCCGACCGAAACAAAGATAAGGATGCTGAAGAAAAATTTAAAGAAATCAATGAAGCATATCAAGTTTTATCAGATTCTGATAAACGTGCACGCTATGACCAATTTGGGCATGCTGGTGTTTCTGGAAATTCACAATCTAGCGGATTTGATTTTGGAGGATCAGGATTTGGAGATATATTCGATTCTTTTTTTGGAGGATCAGGATTTGGGAATTCCTCTCAAAGCAAAAATGCTCCGGCTAGAGGATCAAATATTCAATATACTATGCCTATTAGTTTTGAAGACGCGATTTTCGGGACAGAAAAAGAATTTGAAATTAATAGAATAGAATCATGTTCTAAGTGTAGAGGTGCCAAAAATGAGCCAGGAAGTAAAGTAACTAAATGTTCAAGCTGTAATGGTGTTGGCCAAATCAAACAGGCTCAACGAAGTGTTTTTGGACAATTCGTTCAAGTTACAGATTGTCGATCTTGTGACGGTAGCGGGAAATCTTTTGAAAAACTATGTACTGCTTGCAGAGGGCAAGGTAGAGAAAGAAAGAATAGAAAGCTAGCTGTTACTATTCCTCCAGGAATTGAAGAAGATACCCAGATTCGATTAACTGGTGAAGGGACGCACGGGACTAATGGCGGTCCTCCAGGAGATTTATATGTTGTGTTTCAAATATCTAACCATGATTATTTTATTAGAGATGGCATAAATATAAAATCAGAAATCAATATCAATATGGCCCAAGCAGCTTTAGGTTCAGTTGTTATTGTTAAAACTATTGAAGGGGATAGAGAATTAGATATTCCTTCAGGCACACAGAGTGGACAAACTTTTAGAATGAGAGGTATTGGAGTGGCTCAATTGCAAGGTAGTAGGCGTGGGGATCACTTAGTTACTATTAACGTAAAAATACCATCGAAACTTACTAATGATCAAAAAGAATTGTTAGAACAATTAGGAGATACTTTTTCTGAAGATGATATAACTAACGAAGAAGGCTTATTTGATAAATTTAAGAAACCATTTTCCTGATTAGTTACTATGCTCATTCACTGTTTTTAATATTGATATGAAGTGGATAGAATTTTCACTAAAGGTCCCTCCTGAATATGTGGAGCCGATATCACATGTTTTTCATCAATATGGAGATGGTGGAGTAGTAATAGAAAATCCTTCTGAGTTTAATCCTGATGAAGGAGAGGTCCCTCTTGATAATATAGATTTGATTGTTAGAACGTATGTACCTCTGGACGATAAAATTGAATCTATAAGATCTAATATTCAAGTTGCTGTTAAATTAATAAATTACCTTTATCCTATTGATGATTTATCCGAAAAAATTCTTGAGAAGGAAGACTGGGAATCTAAATGGAAAGAATACTTTCATCCGATAAGAATTGGGAAGGCTATCAGAATAATTCCTAGTTGGATTGAGTCAGAATCCTCGAAAGATGATATTACGATATTTTTGGATCCAGGAATGGCTTTTGGGACTGGATACCATCCCACAACTAGAATGTGTATTGAACTTTTAGAAGAAATAATTGTTGAGAATGAACGTTTGGTCGATTTAGGTTCAGGTTCAGGGATATTGTCGATAGCAGCAGTGAAACTTGGAGCGGCAGAAGCTGTAGGATTTGAGCTTTCTTCAGATGCAGTTAAAGTTGCTAAAGAAAATTGTGTTATTAATCAAGTAGAAAAATATGTTTCTATATACGAGAAACAGCTTTCTGAAGAAACAGCCATTAATGATACTTATGATATAGTTGTTGCGAATATTTCTGCCAAAATTATTATTGAACTCACTTATGTTATGTCTAATCTTATACCAGTTAATGGTCGCATAGTACTATCCGGTATTTTGAAAGAATCTTTGAGTAAAGTTGAGACAGAATTGAATGCTAATAGAATTTTCATAGATCGTATATCTAAGATAGATGATTGGGTTGGTATTTTAGCAACAAAATTGGATTAAATATATGCATAGATTTTTTATATCACCAGAGAATATTTCAGAATCTAAAGTAATTTTTCCGAATGATATTTCCCGTCAATTATATAAAGTATTTAGATTTAGGAAAGGAGACTATTGTTTAATTTTTGATGGTACGGGCACAGAGTATTTGGTCAATTTGAATCAGGTTAGTTCATCTGAGGCATTTGGAGATATTTTAGAAATTATAAATGTTTCAAGGGAGCCGGCTGTTAAATTATTTTTATATCAAGCTTTGATTAAATCGGATAGATTTGAATATGCGATACAGAAATCTGTAGAATTAGGAGTACATGAAATTATACCTGTTCTATCAGAAAGAACGGAGTACTCTATCCCTAGTGATTCTCGTTTTAAACGTTGGGAAAATATTATACGTGAGGCTGCAGAGCAATCAAAAAGAACAATATTGCCTGCATTGCGTTCCCCAATTACTCTAGATGAAGCTTTACAGGGATCTCCCAAAAGATCAATCATTCCTTGGGAGATGGAAAACAGTAAAGGAATTAAAGAAGTACTTCATAATATTAAAGAAGACATAAATGAGAATACTTTTGATATGGGTATTTTTATAGGTCCCGTTGGGGGATTTTCACAAAAAGAAATCGAATTTGCTATTTATAACAAAATCACACCAGTTTCTTTGGGGCCTAGAATTTTTAGAGCTGAAACAGCTGGGATTATTGCAGCGACTGCTATTTTATACGAGTTTGGTGATTTAGCGGGATGATATTATAAATATTCAGTATATTTCAGACGTTTGCTCTCTTTCCATTAGAGATTTAACTCCCTCTAATGGAGACATATTATTAAATAAAATTTCAAAAACTGAGGCGGCTAACGGTAACTCTACGTTTTGAGACTGAGATATATCCATAATAGATTTTGTCGTTACGATTCCTTCAATAACATTTTTGCTATTACTAGTGATTTTAGATGTTGAAATCCCTTTCGCTAACATCTCACCAGCTCTATAATTTCTACTCATATTACTTGAACAAGTAGCTATTAAGTCTCCCATGCCTGATAATCCCGCAAAAGTGGATTGGCGAGCCCCTAGAGTTTTGCCAAGTCTGGCCATCTCGGCTAACCCTCTTGTTATGATAGCGGATTTTGCATTATCCCCTAATTTTAATCCGTCAGATATTCCTGCTGCTATTGCTATTACATTTTTGAATGCTCCTGCAATTTCAACTCCAGTCAAATCATCATTTGTGTAGACTCGAAATAAAGATGAGTTTAATATATTTTGGATATACTCAGCTGTTTTGATGTTTTTACAGGCTATAACAGAGGATGAAGGTAATCCAGATAATATTTCTCCAGCTAGATTGGGTCCAGATAAAGCACATATTTGATTTTCAGTTATGTTGGGTAATTCATCAAATATAATCTCACTCATTCTTTTACCAGATTGAATCTCTAAGCCTTTAGACGCACTTATTATGATGGTTTTTTCATTAATATTATGTGATATTTTTCGTAAGTTTTCTCGAAAAGATTCTGATGGTACAGCGAGTATTAGAATTTCTGAATCATACAATTTTGAGCTACCGATATGATCTACTTGCAAATTTTCAGGAAATTTAGAATCAGGTGTTCGTGATGCGTTAGATCTTTGTCGGGACAAATCGTTGGATTCTTTTTTTGTTCTAGTGAATAAGGTGACTTTATGAGGTTTATGTGAGTTCAAAATCGCTAATGTAGTACCCCAAGTTGTAGTACCTATGATTCCTAAATTTACCATATTACTTCCAAATAAATTAGATTATGCTCTCTCACCAAATTTTCGTTCTTGCCTATTCAATAATCGAGTTATATTTTTTCTATGTAGAATAATTGTTATTGATGCACCGATGATACCAAAAATCGAGTATATTGGTTCAAGTGGGTTTATAAATGAGATAGGGTTATATTCATAAATTGACATTATCGTTAAAATTATTCCACCTATTATTGAGCCTACAATAGATCCTAGTGATACAAATCGTGTTATAGCGATTATGGGTACAGATATTATTAAACATAATATTCCACAAATTGGTGACAATACCATCAATGCAGCCCATCCAGAGGCTATACCTTTACCTCCTTTGAAGTTATTAAATATAGGCCATATGTGTCCTAGTATTGATGATAATCCAATTATCGGATGAGTCCATATAGGCATTTCCAATTGGATTGCTATAAATAATGGAATTGCAGCTTTTCCTATATCTAGTATTAAGGCTATTATGCCCCAATACAACCCACATGTTCTGGTTACATTAGTGGCTCCTGTACTTCCGCTACCGACTTCCCTTATATCTATACCTCTAACAAATTTACCTATCAAAAATCCGAATGATATTGAACCTATTAAATAGGTTAAGAATATGAATGCTAAAGATAGGATATCCATATTTACCCTTTCCATCCTTTAAATCGTATTTTTAATGGTGCTCCCTCAAATTTATATTCGGAGCGGATACAATTCTCTAAGTATCTTTTGTATGAGAAATGTACCATATCTGAATGATTTACAAAGAAGGTAAAGCTGGGAGGCATCGTATTATCTTGCATCGCACTATATATTTTTAATTCACGTTTGCCTGAATTAGCTGGTGGGTGTTCTGCAACAGCATCCAGTATGGTTCTTCTTATGTAAGGTCTTGGAATTCCTTTAGACCATTCTGTTTGTACATGTAATGCTGTGTCTAATAGCTCTTCTATTCCAGTAGAGTTAAGTCCAGATGTGAAGCATATGGGAGCATAGCTAGCAAACTTGAACTTGCTCTTAATTTCATTTTTAATTTCGTTTTTATGGCGTTCAAGTTTTTTTGAAAGATCCCATTTATTTATTACTATCATCATTCCCTTATAGCTTTCTAAAATATAATTTGATATATGAGTATCTTGACTTGTCGCTAATTCCGATACATCCAAAACTAGACATGCCACTTCAGATCTATTTATTGCTTTTACAGATCTGAGGACACTGTATTTTTCTATTCCAATTTCTATTTTTCCACGTCTTCTTATTCCGGCTGTATCTATGATTTTGATGTCTCTATCTTTATATCGTATTGTTGTATCAATAGAATCTCGTGTTGTTCCAGGAACATCACTGACGATCGATCTTTCTTTACCTGCAATTGCATTAAGCAACATCGATTTCCCAACATTTGTACGCCCGACAATTGCTAGATTCAGGTCAACTTCTGGTTCGGGATAATGTATATAATCAGGGAACAAATTGATTACTTGTTCCATTAAATCTTCAATCCCAAAATTGTGATATGCACTTATGGGGATAGGGTTTCCTAATCCTAGTTCATATAATTCTGATGAGTATAAGGCTCTTTCGGTATTATCAGATTTGCTTGCTGCTAAAACGACAGGTTTGTTTGATAGTCGGATCATTTCCGATACCTCTCTATCAGGATTTGTTATACCAACTGAGATATCTACTAGCAAAATGATCACATCACATTCTCTGATTGCATCATCTATTTGGTTTCGAACTTCATTCCACAAGATATTGGATTCAAATAAATCTATTCCACCCGTATCAATAAGTGTAAAAGGTTTATCACCCCAAGATGTGTTTGTAATGACTCTATCTCTAGTAGTTCCTGATTCATCTGACACTATAGAATAACGACTTCCAGTTAAACGGTTGTAAAGAGTCGATTTCCCGACATTTGGCCTTCCAACTATTGCTACGATAGGCTTATTTGTATTAAATGGTTCTTGTTCCAATTTTTTACCCTCCTATAACAGGAAAGAATCTTATTATTGGAATAATTCTGAAATTATCGCATTTTGAGCATGCAATCTATTTTCAGATTGTTCATAAACTACTGATTGGGGATGGTCTAGCATATCTTCGGATATTTCTTCTCCTCTGTGAGCAGGCATGTCATGCATAAATATAAAGTCAGGGTTAGCATGTTGTATAAGATCTTCATTTACTTGGTAAGGGGCAAATGTTTTTAACCGTTTTTCCTTTTCGTCTTCATCTCCCATGCTTACCCACACATCCGTATATATTATGTCAGCTTTTTGAACAGCTTCTATAGGGTTTTCTGTCCAGACAATTTGAGATTTATTCAGGGATGATATTTTTTGTGCTTGGTTCCATATCGATTCTGGAAGTTTATATTCTTTAGGTGAAGATATATGAAAATCCATGTTGGAACTGGCACACGCTAAAGCTAAGCTACCCGCTATATTGTTTCCGTCACCTATAAATGCTAATTTCAAACCACTAAGATTTCCTTTATTTTCATAGATAGTTAAACAGTCGCCGAGAGCTTGGCACGGATGAGCTTTGTCTGATAAAGCATTTATTACAGGTAAGGATGTGTTATCTGATAATAATTCTAAACTTTTGTGAGAAAATACTCTAGCAACAATTCCGTCAACCAATCTATCCAACACTTTGGCTATATCTGATTCGGGTTCTCTTTTACCTAACCCTATTTCAGTATTACTTAAAAATATACACGACCCTCCCATTTTTTTAATACCTACTTCAAAGCTAACTCTGGTTCTCAAAGATGGTTTTTCGAATAGTAGAGCAATAGTTTTGGATTTTAACGTTTGGGGCAGGGGTGCATTTTTTAATGATGATGCTTTCAGTATCATGGAGTTGATATCTTCAATATCTAGTATAGATAGAAAATCTTTTCCTGTTATCATTTTTTTCTCCGTATTACCCTACATTTACTCATTATCATATTTTTTAAATAAATCAGGACGTTTATTTTGTGTCTTCATTATAGATTGTGAATTACGCCATTTCTCTATTTCTGCATGATTACCTGACAATATTATATCTGGCACATTCATATTCCTAAATGATGCAGGGCGCGTATATTGCGGAAATTGTAATAAGTCATTATAGAAGGAATCATTTAATGGAGATTCATTGCTACCCAATACCCCAGGAATGAGCCTGGAAACTGAATCTATAATTACCATACTAGCCAACTCCCCTCCGCTTAAAATATAATCTCCTATACTTATTTCATCTGTAGCTAGAGTTTCCCGAATTCTTTCATCAAATCCCTCATATCTACCACAAATCAAAATTATTTCACTTAGGTCGGCTAGTTCCTTGGCAATTTTATGATTGAATTGTTTACCCTGCGGAGATAAAAGTATTTTTGGAGTTGTTTTAGAGATATTATGATTTTTTGATACAGTTTCTACTGCATTGAATATAGGTTCAGGTTTCATTATCATCCCAGGACCTCCTCCAAATGGAGAATCATCAACTTTTTTGTGTTTGTCGCTTGTGTAATCTCTAATATTGTGGAGAAATATTTCTACATGACCTTTTGCTATTCCGCGATGTATTACACCTTCCTCAAATGCAGAAGAATACATGTCTGGAAATATTGTGAAAATATGAAATTTCATTGTTCTTTATGTGTCTTTTGACCCTTTATCATTTCCAAAGCATGACCTAAAGTCGGTAAAATAATATCCAAACATTCTTGAACTCCTTTTGGGCTACCGGGAAGGTTGATAATCAAACAATCATTTCGTATTCCCGTAACAGATCTACTTAAAATAGCCGTAGGGGTTATCTCAGAGGTTTTCATTCGCATAAACTCTGATATTCCAGGTATTTCTATATCTAATATAGATTTAGTAGCTTCAGGAGTATTGTCCCTGGGACTTATACCTGTGCCGCCTGTCGTGAAAATAACATTGACTTTTTTGCTGTCTGACCACTTGCTGAGTAAATTGCTTATTTCTGTAATGTCATCAGCAACTATTTCGCGGAAGATTTCAACGAAACCTTCGGAGGTGCATATTTTAGAAATTGTGTCACCACTTATATCTATAGGCCTTTCTCCTTTAGAACCAGAGTCACTTATAGTTAAAATTCCTACTTGAAATTCATTTTTTATTTTATTTGTATTTGACATGCATTAACCTTCCTAAAACAATAAAAGTCTCGTAAAAATGAACATAAAATACCTTGATAGCCTATCTCACGATTGGGACACTATATTGTAGTTATTTAAGCATAATGAGTAAAGTGGTAGTTTGAGACTATTTTAGCATGTGCTTTTAAATTATTTTGGAGAGTTATTCCAAAGTTATGAAACATATGCCTGTTATGCAGGATGAAATATTAAAATATTTTGAGCCGTGTGATAACGGCTTGATTATAGATGGAACATTAGGATTAGGAGGTCATTCAGAAGCATTATTAGCAAGTTATACCAGAATGAATATTTTAGGTCTTGATCTTGATGAGAACGCGTTGATTTTTTCGGGTAACAGGTTAAATAAATATGGGGATAGAATTAAAATCTTGAAAGATAATTTTTCTAATATTCTTCCAATTATGGATTCAATAGAAAGATCAGAATTAGCTTCGGGATTATTGTTAGATTTAGGAGTATCTTCTTATCAATTAGATACACCGGAAAGAGGATTTAGCTTTAGGTTTGATGCTCCGCTAGATATGAGATTTAACTCTAATCAAGAAATTAAAGCTTCTGATGTTATTAATGAATATTCTGAAAGAGAGTTAGCAGATTTGATATATAAGTATGGAGAGGAACGCAAGTCACGAAAAATTGCTAAAGCAATAATTGACAGGAGGCCAATTTTCACGACTATGGAACTAGCAGACCTAATAAAAAACATAATAGGAGCTAAGAATTATAAAATTCATCCGGCTACAAAAACATTTCAAGCCCTGAGAATTGAAGTTAATAAGGAGCTAAATAACTTGTACTCCGCACTATCAGATAGTTTAAAAATTATTAAAAATAAAGGGCGTATCATTGTAATTAGTTATCATTCTTTGGAAGACAGAATTGTAAAGAGTTTCTTTAAGAATGAGTCTAAAAAATGTATATGTCCTGTTGAAGTTTTAATTTGTGAATGCCATCACTCCCCAATGTTGAAAGTTATAACGAAGAGAGTACATAAACCGTCTTTTTCAGAAATTAATGCTAATCCTAGAAGCAGGAGTGCGAAGATGCGAGTTGCTGAATTAATATCAGGTACAGGATATTAGGAGAATTTGATATGGCATCATCAGACATAGTAACTGCTATTGATATTGGTACAACTAAAATCTGTACTATAGTTGCTAGAAATGATCGACATAATAATATTGTAGATATTATCGACTATAGTTTTGCACCTTGCGAAGGATTAAAAAAGGGAAACGTAGAAGATATTTATTTAACTTCAGAAGCTATTAAACAAACCTTAGTAGAAATTAAAAAGAATACTGGAATTTCCCCTAAGTCTGCTTATGTTGGAATTACTGGTTCACACATAAAATATATGACTCGCACTGATTCATTTGATGATGTTGGAGGACAAGGGGTTATCACTGCTGAAGAAGTTAGGAGGATTCCCCAATTAGTACTGAACAATTCTCATAATTATATGAATCCTGTTATACATTCGTTTACAAAATCATTTACAGTTGATGGTCAAGAAGGCATTGGTGACCCAACAGGCATGCATGCTACAGGATTTGACGTTACCTCTCTTATAGTAACAGCAGGTCAAGAATTCACTCATAAAATTGAACAAGTTATGGAAGAGTCGGGATTGTCTATTGATGGATTTGTTTTGAATGTGTTAGCAAGTGCTCAATCTGTGTTGACCACATCGGATAAAAATTATGGGTCTGCAGTTATTGATATAGGGTGTGGTACGACAGATATATTAGTATTTAAAGATGGTCACATTGAGAGTATTGAGATTATTCCTGTAGGGGGATTTCAATTTACTAATGATATTGTTTTAACATATAACACTACTTTTGGTGACGCAGAATTAGCGAAACTCCAATTTGCTAACACAGAGCCTGGTTCAGTTGATATGTCTGAGATGCTTTCTCTCCCTGTTAATAATTCTGATAGTGCATCCAATATATATAGACGTGATTTATGTCAGTTAGTTAGGGAAAGAGCATTAGAGCTTATAAGGTTAATTGATTTAAAGCTTGCAGAAACTTCTATAAGAGAAAAAACGAATCCTAAGATTGTGCTTACAGGGGGATCTGTTATGCTTCCTGGATTTTTGGAAATGTTTCAACAATTTCTACCCGATTTCAAGATATCTTTTGGCCAAATTGGTGATATTTCAGGGATTCCAGATACGTTAGATTCACCTTTTTATTCTACAGGTGTTGGGATTATGCAATTTGCTTGCTTTGAAGAATCAAGGCTTGCGGTAATAAAAGAAGAAGAGAAAGTTATTGTCACAAATTCTGGGAAAGGGTTTATAAATAAGATTAAAAATATGATAAATAGATAGTAGATAGATTTGATAATGGAGGTAAATATACGATGACTAGTGGAAGAGAACTTGAAGGTGTAGCAAAAATTAAAGTAATTGGTGTTGGTGGCGGTGGCTCCAATGCAGTATCTCGTATGTTCCGTGAACGTGTTCCTGGCGTTGAGTATGTTGTAATGAACACTGATGTCCAAGCCCTGATGATAAGTGATGTGCCAACACGTATAAGGATTGGGGAACAACTCACCCAAGGTATGGGTGTCGGAGGTGATCCTGAAAAAGGTGCTGCGTCTGCAGAAGAAAGCAGAGAAGAAATATATGACATTATACGAGATTCGAATATGATATTTGTTGCTGCAGGTATGGGAGGAGGAACTGGAACTGGAGCTGCTCCAGTTATAGCTGATATTGCTAGGGAAACAGGGGCTTTAACTGTAGGGGTTGTAACACGTCCATTCTCCTTTGAAGGTATACGTAGATCTAAGCAAGCTCAGTTGGGTATTGATAAATTACAAGAAAATGTTGATACATTACTTGTAATACCAAATGAAAGATTAAGTGTTATTTCTAAAGAGGAGATAACAGCAGAGAATGCTTTTAAGATGGCTGATGACGTTTTGAGGATGGGAGTCCAGTCTATTACAGAGCTTATTACTAATGCTGGTGATATAAATTTGGATTTTGCTGATGTGCAGCAAATTATGAGAGAAGCGGGACCAGCATGGATGTCTATTGGATGGGGATCAGGGGAATCAAGGGCACGAGATGCCGCGCAACAAGCAATAACAAACCCATTGATGGATGTGTCTATAGAAGGTGCTACAGGGGTCATATTTAGTGTCACGGGAGGAAGTGACTTAAAGCTTAATGAATTGCACCTTGCAGCAGAGGTGATTCAACGGGTAGTAGATCCAGAGGCTAATATTATCTTCGGAATGACAACAGACCCCAAAATGGAAAATGAAATTAAACTTACAGTTATTGCAACTGGATTCCCTACAACTGATTCTATGACTAAAAAATCTATAGAAAAAACTTCAGCTGCTGCAGCCAGTGTTGAAGGAGATGAGGATTCACTTGATTTGCCGCCATTTTTAAGGCGTACCTTAGGTGGTTTTTATATAGGTAATATATTTAATAATAACGATTAATTTTTTTTAAAATATCTTTCAAAAGTTTTTGAAAATTTGATTTCACTATTTTTCAAACCTAAATATTATATATGGTTGAAAAATTCATTAAAACAACACATTCATTTACCTTGAATATGTTGTTGACAGACCGCAACATATAGGGTAGATTTTGGTACACTTCTACTATAGGTAGTGGTTAAACCCTTCTTTTTTGAGATGAATTCTGAATTAAAGGTTTACTGGCCCTAAGATGTTCTGTCCTTTTTGTAATGATAATGATTCGAAAGTTATAGATTCTCGGGATTCCGGGGACACTATAAGGCGCCGAAGAGAATGCCTTATGTGTGGATTGAGGTTTACTACATATGAAAAAGTTCAAACTCGAGCATTGCTTGTTATTAAAAGGGATGGACGAAGAGAAGACTTTAATCGAGAAAAATTGTGGGCAAGCTTGAGAAGTGCTTGCGCAAAACGACCATTGCCCATAGGTAGTATCGAGAAGGTTATAGTTGAGATTGAAACTGCTCTTGCTAATACGGGTAGGGCAGAAATTGGCTCACGTTTAATAGGTGAGTTTGTCATGGATAAGTTGAAAGGACTTGATAGGGTAGCCTATATGAGGTTTGCTAGTGTATATAGAGATTTTAGAGATATTGAAAGTTTTAAAGAGGAAGCAGAAGCATTACTGGATCCAGAGGATCCGGTAGAAGAAAGTAGTCAATTATCTTTTTTGGAAGATGAAGTTCCAATAAATGGTAAGCGCCGCAAAGCAAAAAAGCGGGCATAAAGCTAACTGACAGTTAACTCATTAAGGAGTATATAAATTTAAAAATAATATTGACTTGTACACCCAATTTTGGTACAAATGTTCTAATAAATAGTTAAAATGGTATGGAGGATCTAATATAATGACTCAAAAAGTAGCATCTGAAGAATATGGAAATGTAGAAGATGATAAGAGCGGGGAGCTCGATCATTCTGAACTTAAACAAAACACAGAATCTATTTCTGACGGTCTTGCTTTGACGGACAATGCGCGATTTATTATTGAGAAACGCTATCTTAAGAAAGATAAAGATGGAAACCCCTCTGAAGATTTTGTAGGTCTTTTTACAAGGATTTCTCAAGCTATATCTCAAGGAGCTCCTGAATCAGACAGATTGAAATATCAAGATAGATATTTTGAAAAAATGTCAACTTTGAAGTTTTTGCCAAACTCTCCAACTATTGTTAATGCAGGTACCGACAGAGGTTGCTTGTCAGCTTGTTTTGTTATTTCTCCAGAAGATAATATCCAATCGATTATGAAAATAGCTAATGATGCGGCGATGATTGAGAAATGGGGAGGGGGTATTGGATTTGGCTTTTCAGGATTACGGCCTAAGCAAGATAAGATTGCTACTACTCATGGTCAAGCATGTGGCCCTATTGCAGTTATGAAACTTTATTCATCAGTTGGGGCAACATTGACACAAGGTTCCTTTAGGTTAGGAGCTCATATGGGGCAACTATCTATATCTCACCCTGATATCAGAGAATTTATTCACTGTAAAGATGCAGATGACACTCTTTCAAACTTCAATATATCTGTTCAGATTACAGATGAATTTATGACTGCTGTTGAGAACGATCAAGATTGGCATTTGGTAAATCCAAGAGATATAGGGGAAGGTCCATCCAACGAAATAGTTGCCACTGTTAAAGCTAAAGATTTATGGAATGAAATAGCTGAATCAGCATGGAAAACGGGAGATCCAGGAGTTGTATTTATTGATAAAGTTTGGGATACGGCACCTAACCCTCAAATGGGTAAAATAAAGACTAGTAATCCTTGTGGAGAAGAATTTTTAGAAAATTATGGAAATTGCTGTTTGGGGTCTATTAATTTGGACCTTCATATAAAAGATAATGATTTTGATTGGGACCAATTAGAAGATACTGTTAGAGTTGGTGTTAGATTTCTAAATGATGTTATAGAAGTTAATTCTTTTCCGCTACCTAAACTTAGAGAAGTTAATCTAGATACTAGAAGAATAGGATTAGGTGTTATGGGTTGGGCTGATTCGCTTGTCAGAATGGGGTTATCTTATGATTCTGATGAAGCTCTAGAATTGGCAGATAAATTGGGATCATTCTTAAATTCAACTGCTTGGGATGAATCAGCAAAAATTGCTACAGAAAGAGGGCCGTTTCCACAATACGAAGATTCAGCGTTGAAAGAATGGGGTATGCCTCCTGTTCGTAATTCAAGTGTTATTACCATTGCCCCTACAGGGACTATTAGTCGAATTGCCGGTTGTTCAAGCGGTATTGAGCCTCATTTTGCAATGGCTTGGTGGTCTAACGTTCTTTGGAAAGACCAAGAAGGTACGAGTTCCAGATTATTAGATGCTCCAGCTTCGATAGTTGAAAGTTTAGTAGAAGCTTTAGGTTCTGATGAAGCGGCGAATAAAGTTTTAGAGCAAATTATAGAGGATCCTGATAATGCGGAAAATATTATTACTAACCATGGATTAGATTCTGCCGTATACAGAACGTCTATGGGAATTTCTGCAGAAGCTCACATTAAAATGCAAGCCATCTGGCAGAAACATGTTACAAATTCAGTTTCTAAGACAATAAATCTTCCCAATTCAGCAACGGTTCAAGATGTTAAAGATGCTTATATGCTTGCCTGGAAAACTGGCTGTAAAGCTGTAACGGTTTATAGAGATGGCTCTAAGTCTATGCAAGTTTTAGAAACTGGATCATCTAAAAATAATCAAGAAGATGAGCAAGAACAACAAGATAAATTAAAGTTTCCAAGGCAGAGACCTGTATCTGTACGAGGGGTTACAGATAGGGTGCGTACAGGTCACGGTACCATGTTTATAAATCTAACGTTTGATGAGGAAGGCAATCCTTTTGAAGTATTTGCTAACTTAGGCAAAGCTGGTAGCAGTGATTCTGCTTATCTGGAAGCAGTTGCAAGACTCTCTTCTTTGGCACTTAGATCTGGTATAGATCCTGAGCAAATAGTTGAACAGCTTAGAGGAATTACAGATGTTCCTGTGTGGGATGGTGGAACTTTAGTTAGGTCTGCCCCTGATGCAGTTGCTTTGGCCTTAAGTAGACATCTATCTATAGAAGGAACGGATCATAGAGTTAGTGACTATGCTGATACATCTTCTCAGATTGGACTATTTCCTTCGTCAGTAACGGAACTTCCTTTAAAAGATGGAGACGCTTTAGAGGTAGAGATACCAACCGGAGTGAAATGCCCTGAATGTTCAGCATACTTGTTACATCAAGAAGGCTGTCTCAGTTGTCTTGATTGTGGATATAGTAAATGTGATTAATAGCTTCTTAATTATTTGGTTGTCATACGATAAGGAGATATATATTGAGTGATAAACCATTTTTAGCTATTACTATGGGAGATCCTTCTGGGGTTGGTTCTGAAGTTACGGTTAAAACTTTATTAGATAAAAGTATATTTACAAAGTGCAAACCTTTTGTTGTTGGCAACGTTGACGCAATAAGTTCAGCGATTGACATTGTTGGTGCCTCAAATATTGTTAACTCTAATAAGATTACTTCTCTTGACCAAATTAGAGGTGAATACGGGATTATTGATGTTTTTGACATGGATAATTTAGATTTTAATAGTATTCAATATGGACAACTATCTTCTATTGCAGGAAAAGCTTCAGTGGAATGGATTTTAAAAGCGGGAGAAATGGCTGCTTCAGGGGAAATACAAGCTATAGCAACAGCTCCAATTAATAAAGAAGCATGCAGTATGGCTGGATATGCAGATATTGGGCACATGGAAATTTTTCAAAATCAAACGAATTCTTCAAATGTTGCAACCATGCTAATGGCTAGAAATCTTCGTGTAGTTCATCTTACTACGCATAAATCATTAAGAAATGCGTGTGATTATGTGACGAAAGATAATGTTCTGAGTAAAATTTTATTAACTGATGAATATTTTAAAAAATGGGGTTGGGATTCCCCTAGAATAGGAGTGGCTGCTTTAAATCCACATGCAAGTGATGGAGGTCTTTTGGGAGACGAAGAAGAAAAACAGATTCTTCCTGCAGTTAATGAAGCGATATCCATTGGGATTGATGCTAAAGGTCCTGTTCCGGCAGATACTGTGTTTAACCAAAATATAGATAATAAATTTGATGTTTGTATTGCTATGTATCATGATCAAGGTCATATTCCAATAAAAGTATATGATTGGGCACGTAGTGTTAGTGTGAATTTAGGTCTTCCATTTGTGAGAACATCAGTTGATCACGGAACAGCCTTTGACATAGCGGGTAAAGGGTTAGCAGATCATATTAGTATGAAAGAATCAATTGAGGTTGCCGTTTCTGTCGTAAGTGACAATAAACTTCCTTAGATATATTATCAACGAATAATAGGAATATATTAGGACAGTGATATGAATATTTGTTTTATTGGCGGAGGGGTTATGGCAGAAGCATTGCTTAGAGGTATATTAGATAAGGAAATTAGTAAACCATCTGAGTTGCTTGTGTGTGACCCTTCTGACGAAAGAAGAATTTATTTAGAAACAGAATTTTCTGTTAATACTTCTGCTGAAAATGATGTCATAAGTGGTTTTGATGGTTTGATAATATTAGCTGTTAAGCCTCAAACGATCTTTAAAGTATTTCCTTCAATTGTCGGCAAAATACAAGATAAGTCTACTATTATGTCTATAGTTGCTGGATTAACTTCCGAATCTATTAATCAGGGATTAGATCATAGTCGTATTGTTAGAGTTATGCCAAATACCCCATCTCAAATAGGACTAGGTATTTCTGTTTGGACTGCATTACCTGGGGTACCTGATTCTGATATTGAATCGATAAAAGAAATATTAAAAACATTAGGAGATGAGTATTTTGTTAGAGACGAATCATTGCTAGATATGTCTACAGCACTTAGTGCTAGTGGGCCAGCATATGTTTTCTTATTTATAGAAGCTTTTATTGATTCAGGTGTTCATCTTGGTATGCCTCGAGATATGGCACGTCGGTTGGTCTTGCAAACAGTTCTAGGCAGTACAGAATTGGTTAAGATAACAGGTAAACATCCAGCAGAATTAAAAGATATGGTTACATCTCCAGCAGGGACTACAATAGAGGCTTTAGTATCCATGGAGAATGATTCTATTAGGGCAAGTATTATTAATGGAGTTAGGAAGGCTTACGAAAGAGCCATCGAACTGGGAGATTAATATTGATTTCAACGTTTTTCAATAATTTCTTTGGGATATTAGTAGAGATTTTATATTTAGCTATACTGGCTCGAGTTATACTGTCTTGGATTCCGGTTCGCAATAATGGATTTTTAAATGGTATTTTAAGGGTTGTATATGCAATTACAGAACCTATTTTGATTCCTATTAAAAAAGTTTTACCTCGTACAGGTATGTTTGATTTTTCTCCAATGATAGCTTTAGTGTTGCTAATCGTATTGCAGAATATTGTTAAAAGAATATTTTAGTTTGATTCAGATATAGAAATTTCTCCCGCTGAAGCATTGAATATAGTTTTATCATCAAGAATTATTTGAATAGATCCATCGGAGAGTATTTTTTTAGCTTTACCATTTATTGAAGCTTTTTTGGTCCCTGGGAATGAAATGGTTATATTTTGACCAATGGTATTTATTTTAGAAGCCCAAGTTTCTGTTAAGCTTTCATTTTTTTTAATTTTCGAATAATAGTAATTAAGTTTTTCACAAACTATTTTCATTACCAAATCTTTATCAATTGATTTTTTATTTACATTCTTAAGACTTGTAGCTATCTGACTGATATCAGAATATTTTTCGACATCCATATTTACATTAATCCCTATGCCTAAGATTGAATAATCTACATTAACACCTTTTATAGAAGATTCTATTAGTATGCCTGCTAATTTTTTCCCGTTGATTTGCACGTCATTAGGCCATTTTATAGATGTTTCAGTATTAGTTATTATTTCTGCTGTTTCGCATATGGCTAATGATGCTGCCATATTTAGGTAAGGCAAATGTTCTGATTGAGGTCTTAAAAGTACTGACATTTGGATATTTGCTCCATGAGGTGATATCCATGTTCTATCAAATCGCCCCCTTCCAGAATTTTGAAATTCTGTAGAGACAATGGTTCCTTCAGGCTCTCCAGATATAGCAAGTTGTCTGCAATAATTCATTGTAGAGCCAATTTCAGAGAAGTTTATTATTTTTGATCCTATTAACACTATATTTCATTCCATTTGAAAAATTTCTTATTGTTCAGTATAAACTTGCTTATGGTATTTTTTCATCCTACAATGTGTTTTCAGATTGTTACTTATATTTAATGGAGGATTTTGATGAAGATACTTGATGCTGTTGCAGCCATACTTAAGAAAGAAGGGGTTGAATGGGCTGCATGTTTTCCTTCCAATAACCTTATCGAAGCGGTTGCTGAAGCAGGTATTAACCCAGTTATGTTTAGACAAGAACGTGGTGCAGCTATGGCTGCAGACGGTTTTAGTCGAATGAAAAATAGAGAAGAGTTCGGTGTTCTTATTACTCAGCATGGCCCCGGTGCTGAAAATACTGGAGGAGGTTTAGCTCAAGCATATGGCGATAACATCCCAATTCTTTATTTACCAGGCGGTCCTCCAATAGGTATGAGGTCAGTTAAACCTAACTTTTCTCCTGCAAGATCGTATGCTTCTATATCTGTTTCAGCAGAGATTTTATTTCAGCCTGAACAAGTTGTTTCTGTTATGAGGCGAGCTTTCCATGCTTTGAGAAATGGTCGACCTGGACCGGTAATTGTTGAAATCCCAGTAGATATTGGGACTATGGAGGTAGATGACTCTCTAGTAGATTCATATGTCCCACCAAAGAGATATAGGTTCTCTCCTAATTCAAATGAAGTAAAGGAAGCTGTAGATACTTTATTATCAGCTAAGAAGCCTGTTATCTGGTCTGGAATGGGAGTTCTTATGGCTGAAGCTTCGGATAAATTAACAGAATTTGCTGAGTTAACGAATATTCCAGTATATTGCACTATGCCTGGTAAATCAGGATTTGACCAAAGGCATCCATTAGCTTTAGGTTCTGGTAGTGGGACTACTTCTTTAGAGGCTAGAACTTGGTTGCAAGAGTCAGATGTTTTATTAGCTTTAGGGTCAAGTTTGACTAGAACCAATTATGGACAACCTATACCTGATGGCAAGAAAATCATTCATAATACGGAGACAATAGCTGATTTAAATAAGGATTTTGATATTGAATGCGGATTGGTAGGAGATGTGAAACTTACGCTTGAAATGCTAATTGAAGAAGTGAAATCTCGAAATGCTAATTGGGGTAATTTTGAAAGTGTAACTTCTGAAATCAAGTCTCTTCACGACAAGTGGATGGAAGAATGGGCCCCTGTTTTAGAAACAAATGAAGCTCCGATAAGCCCGTATCGTATTGTTGGTGAAATGATAAAAGAATTAGATCATGAAAATAGTATTGTGACACATGATGCTGGCGCTCCACGAGATATTATTATGCCATTTTACCCAGGGACTACTCCTCATAGTTATATAGGTTGGGGGAAAACTACCCATTTAGGTTACGGTATTCCATTGTTAACAGGAGTCAAAATGGCTGATCCTGATAAATTCTGTTTGAATATTATGGGAGATGGAGCATTTGGAATGTCTGGACTAGATATTGAAACTTCTGTTAGGGCAAATGCTCCAATAACGACTGTATTGGTAAACAACGGAGGTATGGCTACTTATCCAGGTGGATACCCGACTGCTAGAAAATCATTTGGAACAACTCATATGTCTGGGGACTATGCAAAAATAGCTGAAGGCTTAGGAGCGGTTGGGCTGACGGTGACAAAAGTAGAAGATATAGCCCCAGCTTTGAGAAAAGCTCAGGAATTAAATTCTTCTGGCAAAACTGTACTTATTGATGTTCATTCAAACATAGAAGCCCGACGTTCAAGTTTTTAATATTTTGTGTTTGATAAGACGTCATTATTAAAAGGCACTATAATTTTTATCCTCGCAGTATTCATTACTGCGGGGGTAACTTTCTTTTCGTTAGGGTTATTAGAAAGATCTACCCCTACTAGTCGTAGTGGTCAGGAACTTGTTACTAAAAAAGCTCCCTTATTTACGGGAGTCGATTTGTATGGGAATGAAGTTTCTCTAAAAGATTATACTGAAAACAATCTTGTAATCTTAAATTTTTGGGCATCTTGGTGTCCTCCGTGTAGAGAGGAGACTCCAGGTATGGAAAGAATCTGGAAGAAATACAAAAATAGCGACGTAGTTCTTATAGGGGTAAATGTTCAAGATTCTTTAGAAGATACAGAATCGTATGTAGATGAATTTAAAATCACTTTTCCGATAGTTATGGATATGGATGGATCCACAAGTATTGATTATGGAGTTACGGGTCTTCCGGTTACTTTTTTGTTAAATTCTGAAGGTAGAATTGTTGACAGGTGGGTTGGGGCTATTAGTGAGAGGCGGCTCGAAAGTTGGATTTTAAATCGCTAAGGTTATTTATTCTAATACTTTGGTTATTTCATCTTGATCGAATTTAGGTAGGTCGTAGATATTCCCGTTTGAAGACATTTTAAGACCATATTCATTTTCTTTCATAACACCTATTTCTGATGCTTCTATCCCTTTATTTTTGAGAGCTTTAATTACTGTAGAAGTATTTTGTTGGCTCACAGATATTATCAGGGTTCCCGAGGATATGACTCCTAAAGGATTTAGATCAAGTGTTTCCCAAAAATCTTTTGAAGAATTTATGAGAGGTACTTTATCAACATCGATTAGCATTCCTAGATTTGAAGCTTTTGCTAGCTCTGTTAATCCTTGAGCTACTCCTCCTTCTGTTGCGTCATGCATCGCATGAATTGGCGCTGCATTCATTGCTATTTGAGCATCTTGTACAATACTAATTCCAGGATTCATAAGCAATTTTTTTGCAGAGTTTATATTATTTTTGGATATGTTTTTGGATATTAGTAGGGATTCTTTTTCAGTTGCTAATATTGCTGAGCCTTCAATAGGGATTCTTTTAGTGATAATAATTGAATCATTTTTCATTGCTCCAGATGATCGAACTTCTTTGCCTTTATCAACTTCTCCTAGCATTCCTCCCATTATTACAGGAGTATTGACTGAATTTGTTATTTCAGTATGTCCGCCTACAAGTTTTATATCAAATTCATTACAGGCCTCTATTAATTGTGAGAAAATTGTATCGACATCTTTTTTGGTAGTACTTTTGGGTAATAATAGATTTGCTATCATCCATTTAGGTATCCCTCCAGTAGCTGCTATATCATTTGCATTTACGTTTACTGCATACCATCCGATCTGATCGGTTGCGAATGTTATAGGATCGGTTGTTACGACTAGGTATTTTTCTCCTATATCAATTAATGCTGCATCTTCACCAGGATATGCTCCTAGAGCAACCCTAGAATCATATTCTGGTATTTTCTCTAATATATCGGATAAATATTCAAATGGTAGTTTTCCTAATTTCAAATGATATCCTTATAATTGAATTTTATGAGTATACACAGTTGATTATAACTTTATGATAAAAGCTATCTTTTTTGATCTGTATGGTACCTTAGCAGGATTTTCTCCCTCTAGGTTTGAGATTCAATCGCAAGCATGTGCACAATTTAATATTACACTAACAGAAGAAGGGATTTTAAAAGGATATAAAAAAGCTGACGAATACATGACTAACCAAAATGCCTCTTATCCAATAAGAAATAGGGCGCCTCAGGAAGTCGATGATTTCTTTAGTAAATATGAGTCTTTAGTGTTAGAAGGTTGCGAAATAAATGTGGATTTAGATATCGCAGCATCAATATGGAAAGAGATTAGAAAGATACCATATGAAATGAAGATATTTGATGACGTTATCGAATCTTTAAAGAATTTAAGGTATAAAAATTTCAGGCTTGGGGTATTGTCTAATATTAACAAACCCGGAGCAGAATTACTTAAAGAGTTTGGATTGACTGATTATATTGATTTTTCTGTTACGTCATATGAAGTTGGTTCTGAAAAACCTCACTCGCCTATTTTTGAAGAAGCACTACGACGTGCGCGGGTGAAAAATAATGAGGTTTTTCACATAGGAGATCAGATCGGATCGGATATTGAGGGTGCGGAAAATGTTGGCATTTATCCGATTCTTATGGATAGAGATAATAATTATGAAAACTGGGATGTGAACAGGTGCCTTAGAGTTGCAAATATGTTGGCACTAGAAAATATATTAAATGATTTAGGAAGAGAAATTTAATTTATTTTACACAGGTATGTAATTTTTCATTTCTTCGTTTAACGCTACTAAGTCATTTATAGTTTTGTCTAATAGAAATTCCCAATCTTCAGATGAATTTATAGGGGTTCGTATTTGCATATTTCCTATTTTCCAGCGAGTTCCGAGCATTTTGGACAGTTTTAATTTAATACTACTTAATTCATTAGTAAATTGAATAATTAATGAATCATTTACTCTAGTAATTAATTCGATACCGGTATCATAAGACTTAATTTTTAATTTACTTATATAAATTAGATTTACAGTTTCCCAAGGAAGAGGACCAAACCTATCAGATAACTCATCGCTAAGTTCATTAATTGCTTTTATTGTGGTAACTTTGCTTACTTTTTGGTAAATATCTAATCTTGCTGTTAAATCAGTTATATATGATTCTGGTATTCCTGCAGGTATTTTTAAATCTACACTTACAGCAGATAGTTTTTTTGAGGATATGTTTTGGGAATCCTTCTCATTCTTAGAGTATTGAGTACTTCTAATGTCTTCAACTGCAATGTTTAATAATCTTGTATACAAGTCAAATCCTACAGCATGTATGTGACCACTTTGTTCTGCCCCTAAAATGTTTCCTGCGCCACGTATTTCTAAGTCCTTCATGGCAATTTTAAATCCTGAACCTAATTCAGTTGCAGACATCATTGCTTTTAGTCTTCTTTCTGCAGATTCAGTTAATGAGGTTGCCTTTGGTATTAATAGGTATGAAAATCCTCTTTTGGAACCTCTACCTACTCGACCTCTTAATTGATAAAGTTGAGATAATCCAAACCTATCAGCTCTATTGATAATTAAAGTGTTTGCATTTTGAATATCTAATCCTGATTCAATTATTGTGGTACAAACTAAGACGTTTATATCGCCATTAGAAAATTGAATCATAGATTTTTCTAATTCCCCTTCACTCATTTGCCCATGTGCTATTCCTATCGAAGCATGAGGGACAAGATCTCTAATATAATTACTCATATATTCAATATCATGGACTCTGTTGTGAAGAAAATATACTTGTCCTTCTCTATCTAATTCTCTTAGTATAGCTTCTCTGATAAGGTCGTCACTAAATTCGGATACATAAGTTTTAATAGGAAGCCTATCTTCCGGAGGAGTCTCTATTGTGCTCATATCTCTGACACCGGCGAGAGACATATGGAGTGTTCTCGGAATTGGTGTTGCGGTTAAGGTTAATACATCTACCTGTTTTCTTATTTGTTTTAGTTGTTCTTTATGGGAAACTCCAAATCGTTGTTCTTCGTCAATAATGATTAATCCTATGTCCTTGAAAGATATATCTTTTTGTACTAAACGATGTGTACCTATGCATATATCTATTGCGCCATTTTTTATTTTTTCAAGGATATCTTTTTGCTCACGCAATGTTTTAAATCTACTGAGTACTTCAATTTTCATTGGGAATGCAGCAATTCTATTTTGAAATGTTTCAAAATGTTGTTGTGCCAATACTGTTGTTGGCACTAATACGGCAACTTGTTTCCCTTCCATAACTGTTTTAAAAGCTGCCCTTAAAGCAATTTCTGTTTTACCGTACCCTACATCTCCGCAAACTAACCTGTCCATGGGTTTTTCTGACTCAAGGTCATTTTTGATTTCTGATAATGTGGATAACTGATCGTCTGTTTCCGTATAAGGGAATGAATCTTCTAATTGCATTTGCCAAGGAGTGTCAGGCTGCATAGCATACCCTTTTGTTACTTCTCGTTCAGCATATAATTCAAGTAGTTCTCCTGCCATTTCACGCGTTGATTTCTCAACTTTAGCTTTAGTTTTACTCCATTCTTGAGTACCTAGACGAGTTAAAGATGGAGCTCTTTCCATGGGAGCAACGTAAGGAGTGACTCGATCTAGATGATCCATAGGAACATACAAACGATCTCCATGAGAATATTCTAGTATCAAGTATTCTTGATTAAGAGTGTCGCCGTCTCGAGTACCTGTTTTTATGAATTTAGCTATTCCGTGCTCAACATGAACTACGTAGTCACCAGGCGAGATCTTTTCAAAAAAAGCCTCTCTATTTGCTGACTTTCTTCGAGAATGAGTTTTCTTTTTAGTTATTCCAAATATTTCTTTATCAGACAGGATTATGGTTCGATTATTTTTACTATTAATAACAAATCCATCTCCTATATTAAGTTTTTCTGATTTAACGATTGTTGTTGTACTTAATTCGGGTATTTCTTCTATAGAGGAGGTTGTTACAATACTTTGTGAGCTATTTTTTAAAAGTTCAGAGAGTCTTTTTGAATGTGATGTGATAGCGATAACGCGACCATGAGTTTTATTAAAATCTTCAGAATCTTTTAATAAAGTTTCTATATTTCCTTGATAGCTAGCTGCTGTGCTAAATGGCATTATGTGGATATTTTGTTCAATTAAATCTTCAGCGCCCCATGGCATTATTGATAATTGAGTATGTTGCTTAAAATAATTTTCTTCCAAATCGCTCCATTTAATATGATTAATAGGAAAATTAAATGGTAATTCTTTTCGTGTTTCTTTAATTTTTCTTAGTTGGTCGATTCGACTTTCAACATCCCACGCATTGTTAAATACATCATTAGGTCTATATGTAATTATGAGACTATTTTGAGGCATGAAATCCATGATGTTTCCATGATTGAATAAACCCGAATAAAAATCTAAATCTTCAATTTGGTATCCATTTAATATGGAATCTATTTCTTCATTAATACGTTCAGAATTTTCTGGTGAGCAGTTGCCCATATCGATACTTCCAAGAATTCTATCTAAAATGTCTGCATCAACGATTGAAGGCAAGGTTTCTTTTGCAGGCAATATCTCTATTTGGTTTACTATGTCTGTAGACCGTTGCGTTATTGGGTCAAAACTTCTAATGCTATCTATAGTGTCCCCCCATAACTCAATCCTAAACGGGGTATCACTGCCGACAGGATATATGTCTAATATGCCTCCTCTTCTACTGATACTCCCTATTTCTTGAACATCTGCTTCTACCGTATATCCCATTTTTTGCCATTGTTCTAAAGTTTCATCTAAAAATATTTCATCTCCTGTATTTAATATTTGATGAGTTTTTTCTAATATTTGCTTAGAAAGAGTTTTCTGGCATATCGCAGATGCCGATGTAACTATTAATGGAGATAGATCTCGATGACTTGATAAAAGCGACAACGTAGCAATTCTTTGTTGAGTTATATGGGGATCTGTAATCAATCTTTCAAATGGTAAAGATTCACTTTCATTAAATCTAAGGATGTTTTTTGAGTTGTCCATCCATGCTGTTATTTTTTCTTCTAAATTATTTGCATAATGTCCATTTGGACATATTAAAAGTACTGGAATGTTGAATTCCTTCCAAATAGAAGCTATTAAAAAGGGTACAGCCTCGTCTATTATTTGTGCCTTGGATATATTTAATTGGCGTAGAGAACTAACCAACTTTTTATAAGTCGGCATAGACTCAAATAATTCTGTTAGAGCTGTTATGCTCATAAAATCCAATGTTTTGTATCAGAATATTGAAGTGTATATATTAACATTTGATAGATAAATCTGTATCAATTTAAGATAGTTTTTATAGATTCTTCTATTTCTTCTTTTGTGGCGAACCCTTCAAATTTAGAAATGATTACCCCAGATTCATTTATCACAAAAGTCCAAGGTTCACTTGGGAGATTCCACTCTTTGGCAGCCTCTGATATTTTTGCATTAGATAGATCTCCTTTTATTTCGTTAGGATTACTATATATTTCAGAGTGTATAAAGTTTAATTTATTAGACCATTCATTTGATAAATCCTTGATCACATCTAATTGAGGACCACATGTGCCTGTTTTACAGAATGCTGGGGTTGCAAAAAGTATTACAGTTGGCATTTGAGACTCTAATGATTCCTTTAGAGATGTTTTGTATAACGGCATATAAGGCTCTTGTGCAGATGTTATGTCTGAAACAGTATTAATAGAGGTACTAGTTTTTGTTTCAACCATAGGGGCTTTAGAACCTATAAAAGGTGTTTGAGATTTTTCAGGGACTATTATTGAAGTTGCAATTTTATGATATTCGTCATTGTAAAATAAATTTATACCAATTCCCCATTTCCCAGTTTTACTAAATTCTGCTTCTGCAGTGTATACTCCTTTACCATTAGGCCATTCCCTGAGCTGGGTTTCTAGAGTTTGTATTTTGTCATTTGGATTTTCTGAATCTAAATAATAAGTACTTACTTCTAAGGATTTTGGGAATATAACTCCTGTTTGGGGATCTAGAATTGCAAATGCGATTCTGTTGTTTCCTATACTAAAATCAGTTACAGCAAACGTCATTCTGAGATTTTGTGAACTATTATTTTGTGTTTCTTCTTCTGCTTGAGAACATGAAATCGCAGTAATTAAAATAATGGTTAATGAAAATAATAATAATATGTATGTACGCCTGACGTTAGAAGCACTCAGTAGATGGGATTTATTGTATAGCGTTAAGAATTTCATATTAGCTAGTATATTTTAGCAATATTATGAATTACTCGATATAATCTGATTTATGGTTAAGATAACAGATGTAAAAATTGATGTGATAAATAGAGAATTGCCAGATGTTGGCCTTGATTCAGATTTGGGTAGGTTTTCAGGAAATGTTTCTCAAGGTGTTTTAAGGATCTTCACAGATCAAGGAATTGAAGGCAATTGTTTTATTGGAGAATTCCGTAACGGAGGAGATGGACTTTATCCTTTAATATTGAAAGTACTGAAACCAATTCTGATTGGAAAAGATCCATCTGAGAGAGAACTAATATGGTCATCTTTGAGAATTCTTTCTAGCAGAAAACGTATGAGTATGCCTGCTTGGGCTCCGGTTGACGTTGCCCTTTGGGATTTATCGGGGAAGATGGCTGGAATGCCTATTTATAAAATGCTAGGTGCTCAGAGACACGAAATCGAACCTTATGCAACATACTTGCCAAGATATACCAGTCCCGAAGGATATATTCAAGAGGCAAATGAAATAATGAATGATGGTTTTAGGGCCTATAAAATCCACCCAGGTGCACTTAATACGAAAGATACTATAGAGATGGTGGATTTAGTTCGAAATACAGTTGGAGATGATTTTCAACTAATGTTTGATCCTAATTGTGGATATGATTATTTTAAGGCTTTGAATATTGGTATGGCCTTAGATGAAAATGGCTTTTACTGGTATGAAGATCCTGTTCCTTATTATGAAACAGATACTATATCTGAACTTACAAAGAGACTTAAAGTTCCGATTTGTATGAGTGATCAATCTGAAAATCAATTTTCCCATGCTGCTAGATCTATAAGATCTAATTCTAATAGATCTTATAGGGGTGCTGCCGATAAATTGGGCATCACTGGATTAAAAAAACTTTGTTCTTTGGCTGAAGGATTTGGATTGAATTGCGAGATTGGAACCGCAGGAAATCCGACATTAGATATGGCTAATCTTCACGTTATATTTTCGGTTAAAAATTGTACTTATTTTGAATGGTGGCAACCTCTTGAGGCTCATCAGTTTGGTCTAACAGAAAATATAAAACGTAATTCTAATGGAATGATTGAAGCTACTGGCAAACCTGGATTAGGTTGTGATATTGATTGGGATTATATTAATTCTAATAAGATAGCTACTCTAGAATAATGGATTTTATTTCTGCTACAGCAACTAAAAATTTCGCTTATGCAGATACAATTTTAGATTGGCTCTACAGTAAATATGTTGATAGAGATTGAATGCTCTGAATCCGTTCGGGGTCGTCATTAGTTAATTAGTCCTTCGTTTTCCTTTGTTTCTTTTAGAAGGTTGATTTTGTTCAAAAATTTGATTGATTCTTGCAATTGGGTTGTTTGAATAATCTTTTGGATGACCTGTGTGCCAGCATTCATGGTGTTTGCATTCGTATGCTGTTTGACTTCTACCATGGTTAGAAGAATCTGAATTAATTTGGGATAAAGCAAATAATGCAGCATTTTTGTTGGGATATTTGATTTTGTTATTGCAATTCATATTAACAATTATAGATTTAACATAACTCTTCATTTAGCTCTACGCCAAACCCTGGCTTGTTATTTGGAGATATAAATCCGTTTTCTGCATTGGGTTCTCCAATCCAGAGGTTGTCTTTTATTGCGTCTCGGGTTCCTGGTAATACTTCTGCTAAATCATCACATGAAGAAGAAACAATTAAATGGAGACCCCATATTTCGCCACCTCTATGCGGTACTACAGGTATATTTGCACTGTTAGCTAAATCTAGAATTTTCATCATCGCTGTAATGCCGCCACACCATGTAATATCAGGTTGCCATAGATCAAGTGCGTTAGTATTTAAAATATCTTTAAATCCATGGTGAGTAAATTCATGTTCCCCTCCGGAGATCAATGTTGGCTTTGCTGATTCTTTAAGCATAGATTGTTCATTAAGATCATCGGGCGTTAGGACATCCTCAAACCAGTAAATCCCGAAATCTTTTAAATGTCGAGACATACTTTTTGTTACCTCAGTATTCCATGTCATGTATGTATCGATCATTATTAAAGCTTCAGGTCCGAATATTTCACGTGCGATTTTTGACTGTAATATTGCACTATCGTAATCTTGGTCCGAATACCATCGATGAGGGAATTTATGTGCTGTAAATCCCATTTCTGCATACCAATTTGGGTCTGTTCCAGTTGCATATGAACGAACCTTATCTTTATTACGTTTACCTATTAGTTGATATACAGGGACCTTTTCAGCTTTTCCTAATAAATCCCACAAAGCTAAATCAATTCCACTCATTGCCATGATCGCTATACCTTTTCGTCCATATGGGATAGATTCAAAATATATTTGATCCCAGATTTTACTGATATCGTCGACTGTATCTACATTTTGATTTACTAGTATTTCAGAAAAATGATGATTTATTACTTCTACAGAAGCTTTCCCTCCGCCACCATAGCCATACCCAACAATTCCTATATCTGTTTCAATTTTGACTACTATTTGCCATAAGTGAGTTCTCCAAGATGAGGGAATTGCCTTATATTTAGGATACACAGCTTTTATGTTAGTAATTTTCATTTATATCACCATTTAAAAAAGATAAGATATTGTGACAATTTATATCGCATGTAAGAGTATTGATAATAATATAAAATTGATCTTGGGTATACTTTAGTTAAAAAGAAGGCAACATGACTATTTCTAAATTTGAAACTATTTTAGTTGATAGGAAAGATAGGGTAGGTATCATTACATTAAATAGGCCAGATCATCTAAATGCGATGAATCGTACCATGCACAAAGAATTGCGTGACCAAATAGAAAGTTTTAATGAGGATGCATCGATAGGGGCTATAGTTATTACAGGATCTGGTCGTGCATATAGCGCAGGTGCTGATATAAGTGATTTTGAAAACCGAGATTTTAGAGGGTCTCCCGTTGATTCTTTTGTGCCAAAATGGCCCGACTTCATTAAGTATTCGAAACCTGTTGTATGCGCGATCAACGGAGTAGCTGTTGGATTAGGTATAACTATGCCATTGAGTTGTGATATTAGAATTATGGCTGAAAGCGCCAAAGCTTCTTTTAGGTTTGCTTATATTGGCCTTGTGCCAGAATATGCAAGTAGTCATTTGCTTATTCAAGCTGTTGGTCATGGGAAAGCGATGGAATTCATGCTTACGGGCAAGATGATTGATTCGAAAGAAGCCTTGAGTTCAGGTTTAGTCAATTATGTATATCATGATGGTGTTATGTTGGATAAAGCAATAGAACTGGCTTCGCAAATAGCATTTAATCCTGAATGGCAGCTTGGTGAAATAAAAAAAATGATGCGTGAGCATCAATTCTTAGATGACACGAATCAAGTAATTGAAAATGAAAATGTCATTTTTAATAAAGCTGCTAAAACAGATGCTCACAAGGAATTCCTTACATCGTTTAGGGAAAAAAGAAAACCTAATTATCATTAAATTAATAGAGACCTGAAAAATGAAACCAGATATCCCTACTATAGGAATTGCACGGGCACAAAAAAACGATATATCGGCTTATGAAGATATGTTATTAAAGCTTAGCGCCGGTGTCCAAATTATTGATTCGGAAGAAATTATTTCCGCATCATATGAAATTGAGAAAATAAATGCTCTTCTTTTGCCGGATGATTTTAACGATTCTAATAGTGAGCAAAAAAAATGCGATTTATTAAATGTAGCATTAGAAAAAGAAATACCAATATTGGGTATCGGCAGTGGAATGCATATTTTGAACATTTCATTTGGAGGATCTATCTCTGATATTTCTATAGAAAATGACCATTACGCCGATAATGAAAACGACGCAGTTAATTATCATAGAATATTTATTTCGCCCGGTTCAAGGTTATCTATGACTTTGGGGTCTGGAGGATTTGTTAGGGTAAATAGTAATCATAAAAAATGCATTAAAGAGTCTGGCAAGGCACAAAAGTTGATGTCTACTGCTTGGGGATTAGAAGATGGAATTATTGAGGCGCTAGAGAGTCCAGTACACGATTGGGTCTTAGGTGTTCAGTTTTTGCCTCAAAGACGCGGAGAAATGCCTCCTCATTTTGACAAGTTGTTCAATATTTTAGTTGAAAAGGCTAAATCCACAATATAGGCTGTTTAAATGACTCTGAACCACTACTTTTTGTGGTATAATCCAGTCATGAATTAGCTTGCTTTCAAAAGCTTTAAAAATGATGGTTTGGGATAGGGTACACATAAAAATTTAAATGATGTTATGAGAGATCTAATTTTTACTAAAATCCCTAGGCAAGAATAGGAGAATTTATGACAACAAATAAGACAGATTTCGGGTTTGTAGAACCAACTCAATTAGTAGAAGAAATGAGGGACTCTTATCTGGATTATGCAATGAGTGTGATAGTGTCTAGGGCATTACCAGATGTTAGAGATGGGCTTAAGCCTGTGCAGCGTCGTATTCTATTCGCCATGAATGATCTAGGAATGAGATCAAATTCTTCATATAAGAAAAGCGCTAGGTTGGTCGGAGAAGTTTTAGGTAAGTGGCACCCACATGGCGACGGGGCTGTTTATGCTGCTATGGTTAGGTTGGCTCAAGATTTTACAGTTAGAATGCCTCTAGTTGACGGCCAAGGTAATTTTGGTAGTATTGATAATGACCCAGCAGCAGCTATGAGATACACAGAGGCTCGACTTAGTAGTGTTGCCGATGAAATGTTAGCTAATTTAGATCAAGATACCGTTGACTGGACATCAAATTTTGATGACACCTTGAGAGAGCCATCTGTGCTCCCTGCGAGACTCCCCAATTTATTAGTTAATGGGGCTTCTGGTATTGCTGTTGGTATGGCAACTAATATTCCTCCGCATAATCTTAGAGAAGTTTGCAACGCAATTAATGCATTAATTGATAATCCGGATTTAACATCGGAAGACTTAATTAAATATGTTAAAGGGCCGGATTTTCCAACTGGTGGAACAATTATGGGAAAAGAAGGTATTAGAAATGCATATACTACTGGTAAAGGGCAAATTATTGTTAGAGCAGTTGCAGAAGTTGAAGAAAGTTCTTCTTCAGGGCGTAGATTTCGAATTATTGTTACGGAATTACCTTATCAGGTCAATAAGTCGGAATTGATAGCGAAAACAGCATTGTTAGTTAAGAATAAGAGAATAGAAGGTATATCTGAAATCAGAGACGAATCTGACCGAGATGGGATGAGAATTGTTTATGAATTACGTAATGGAGTTCAGCCTCAAGTTATTTTAAATAATCTTTACAAACAAACGGCTCTTCAGTCTTCTTTTTCGGCAAACATGTTGGCTTTAATTGATGGAAAACCGGCACTCGTCACATTAAAAACTGCTGTTCAGCAGTATATTAAGTTTAGGCAAGAGGTTATTAGAAGGCGAACAGAATTTGAACTGAAAAAAGCTGAAGATAGAGCCCATATTTTAGCTGGATTAAGAATTGCTATTCAGAATCTTGATGAAGTTATAGCATTGATTAGAAGTTCAGATGATGTTGAGTCAGCTAGAACTGACCTAATGTCTAAATTTGATCTAGATCAACCTCAAGCTCAAGCTATATTAGATATGCAGCTGAGACGTTTAGCTGCATTAGAAATTGAAAAATTAGAAAATGAATATCAAGATTTACAAAAGCTTATTAAAGATCTGAAAGATTTGTTGGCTGATGAAGATAAGATTAGGGCAGTTGTTAAAGATGAGACAGAAGAATTAAAAACTAAAGTTGCGGATAAGAGAAGAACGCAAATAAGCTCTGCAGATTGGGATTTAAGTCGAGAGGAGTTAGAAGCTCACGAGCAAATAGTGATTACATACAGCCAAGGTGGATATGTAAAACGTATACCTTCAGACACATTTAGAAGGCAGCACAGGGGAGGCAAAGGTGTGTCTGGAATGAACACAAAAGATGGTGATCCTATTAAGGACTTATTAGTTGTTGATACCCATGACAAACTTATGTTTTTTACAAATAAAGGTAGAGTATTGTCTAAAGTTGGCTACGAATTAAGAGCTGATGTTAGTAGGAATACAAGAGGGGTACCTGTAGCAAATATCATAAATGTATGGGATACAGAATCTATTAGTGCTTTAATTGGTGTTGGTAAAAAACAATATGAAGAATTCCAATATTTAGTTTTAGGCACTCGTAAAGGTCGGGTTAAGAGAATCAATTTAAGTGACGTAGAGAAAATACGTCCGTCTGGCCTGATTATTATGAATTTAAAAGATGATGATGAATTAGTTTCTGTTAAATTGGCTAAAGATGACGATGACATAATGTTTATATCTGAACAGGGCATGGGAATTAGGTTTTCAGTTAATGATTTACCTATAAGAAGACGAGCTGCAGGTGGAGTTAAAGGAATGTCTTTAAGAACAGGAGATAGGGTTGTGGCGATGGATGTTGGAAATGATGATAGTCGTCTAATGGTTATTAGTAAATTAGGTAAAGGCAAAATTAATCGCTTAGGTCCTGCTTCAGGTGATGGGTATGGCTATAGAAGACAAGGTAGAGCAGGATTAGGTCTGAGAGCTATGAATCTGACAAAGAACACAGGCCCTGTTGCGGATGCTCAAATTGTTGATGACGCTCAGGAAGTATATATTGTTTCAGAAAATGCACAGATTATAAGAATAGACCTTAGGGAAGTTAAAAAGACTAAGGGGCGTATTTCTCAAGGAGTTAAGATATTTGATCCTAGGCCAGGAGATTCTGTGTCTTCGTTATATTGTGCAAAAGAGTTTGAAATTGAAGATGAACCCGCTAAAGAAGAAAAAACATCTCCAAAGAAATCTGTAGATAAAAAGAAAAAATAATTTACTATAATGTCTGTAAATTACCGTTCTTCTGAAGTTTCTGAGTAATAACTTTTTAGTTATTACTCAGAAACTATAGGGCATTTCGTATATCTGCAAACAGGTATATCGTCGCCCAACTTCTATAAGGAGACCATATATTTGAGTAATCTAAAATCTGAGCATCTGACATTAGAGATTTTCTTTTCAATTTTTCTGTTATTATTTTCTGCAATGCTAAATCTCCAGATGGAAATCCGTCTTCGAATCCTAAAGAACCTATTAGTAGCCATTGAGCAGTCCAAATCCCTACACCTCTTAGTTTTATTAAATCCGTCATTGATGTTTCGTAGCTAGAATTGGATAAATTGTTTAAATTGAGTTCATTGGTACATATAGATTTTGCTATTCCCCAAATATATTCTGCTTTTCTATAACTAAATTTATTGGCATGTAATTCGTCAATACCAACAGACATTATTTTCTCAGGAGTAGGAAATACGTAGTGAGTATCTCCATTTATGGTTAGTGATTCACCATATTTCTCTATTAGTAAACTCCGAAGCATATTGGCAACAGTAGTATTTATTTGTTGTCCGACTATTGCTGTCACTAATCCTTCAAATATAGAATTTGATTGAGGTATGTGGAGACCCTTATATTTGTTAATTAAAGGTCCTAGAATAGGATCTGATTCATGCGCTTCATAAAATGAATTAGGGTTTTGGTGTAATCCCAATATTCTGGATAGTATATCTGTTGTTTCTTTTATATCTTGGTCAGATAAGTTGTCTCCTGTAATAGTAACTTCCAAAGAATCAGACTTGTCAGTAACTTCTGATAGTAATAAACCGCTACTAGATTTAATAACTTTTTTGTAAGTTACTGAGTCATAAAACGTTGTAGAAACCCTTCCGTTAGGAGAAATACCTTCAGGAGAAAATAAGAAATCACATGTTTTATTGAAACTATATCCTTTTGGAGTTTCAATAAAACATGTTTTTATCTGCATTGTTATTTACCTGAAATAGTTACTCCTGCCATATCTTCCATAAAATTTGATATAGCGGAGTGATCCAAATCGCCTTTATTGTCATTAATTAATGAACCAATGATTTGTTGAACTAAACTTGTTATTACTAGTGGTACCCCTACCTCTCTACCTGTAAGTATTGCGTTGTGCAAGTCTTTTTGATGTAAATTGATTCTGAATCCGGGATCAAAATTGCCTTCTAACATCATAGGTGCCTTAGTGTTCATGACATTACTGCCTGCTAAACCACCTTTGATAGCTTCAAATACCGTTTTGGGGTCTATTCCCGATTTTTTGGCTAAAGTTAATGCTTCTCCTAGTGCTGCTATGTTACCGGCGACGATTATTTGATTTGCTAACTTGGTTGTGTTGCCAGCTCCATATCCTCCACAAAGAACAATACTCCCTGCCATTGATGAAATCATTTCAAAATGATTTTCAAAAATTTCTTTTTTACCTCCAGCCATTACTGCCAAAGTTCCTTCGATTGCTCCGCTTTCGCCACCACTTACGGGAGCGTCTAAAAAATCTACTCCTGATTTTTCGCATTGAAGAGCTATTTTTTGTGAAGACCCTGGAGCAATAGAGCTCATGTCTATTACGGTATCTCCTTTAGAAGCTCCCTCTAATATACCTTTAGGACCTAATATTGCCGCTTCAGATTGCGGCGAGTCTTGAACCATAGTTATTGTTACAGACGATTTTGACGCTACATCAGCTGCAGATTCTCCAGGATTTGCTCCATCTTTTACAAGTTCATTTATTGAAGTTGCTTTTGAGTCGTATACAGTTACACTGTAACCAGCTTTAATTAGATTACGTGCCATAGGTTTTCCCATAATACCTAATCCTATAAATCCTACATTCCTTTTAGTCATGTGAATCTCCTTTTTGCAATTGTCGTTAATTTAATAAATCTTTTAGATGGAATTTTAATTATAGACTTGCATTACATATGGTCAAGTTGGCGATAATATCCTAATATGTTCAGACACTAAAGTTTTTAGAGAGTAGGAGATTCAAATGTGTGAAGTTACCGAAGATCAAATGAAAAAAATTAGTGAAATGCAAACATGTGCTGTGTCAAATGCAATAGAAGGTATGAATATTAGGTCTAAGACCGATGGTTTCATGATGCCTAATATTAAAAGTATGTTTCCAAATATGGGAGGTATGGCAGGCCATGCTGTAACGGCAACTATTAAAGCTTCTAAAGCTCCAACCGAAGACACTACATTTTCGAGAGTTAAATTTGTAGATGAAATTCTTAAAATACCGGGACCCAGAGTTATAGTTATGCAAGATCTGGATGCACCAGATGTGATAGGTTCTTTTTGGGGAGAGGTGCAAGCAGTTGTATTTAGTTCGTTAAATTGTGTTGGGGTTGTAACTGATGGTGGAGTAAGAGATTTAGATGATATGCAAAAGCATGGATTTAACGCTTTTGCTACTACAGAATTGGTTTCCAGAGCTCATGTTCATCTTGTTGAGGCTAACATACCGGTAACTGTTGGAGGCCTCATAGTTAACCCCGGAGATATATTGTTAGGAGATAAACATGGAGTAATTAGTATTCCTTCAGATATTGTTTCTGATTTAGATTCTGCAATTGCTAAAGTCGAAGCAGGGGAAAAAGAATTAATTGATGTTTGTATTGCTCAAGATTTTTCCCCTGAGCGCTTGAAAGATGCTTTATTGGCTAAATATGGTCATCACAGATAAAATTATATGCTTCATGGAGAATTAGGAGTAAGACAAAGATTAGAAGAATCTGAGAATTCTCTTTCTCGTTTTGCATTAAAATCTGTTGACACAAAAGGACGTGACCATGAAGAGTCTAAATGTGACTTTAGAACGGATTTCCAGAGAGATCGCGACCGCATTGTACATTCAAAAGCATTTAGAAGAATCAAACATAAAACTCAAGTATTTATTGCTCCTAAAGGCGACCATTACGTTACAAGACTTACTCATACATTAGAAGTATCTCAGATTGCCAGATCGATATCTAGAGCTCTTAATTTGAATGAAGATTTAACTGAAGCTATCGCACTTGGGCATGATGTTGGACATACTCCATTTGGGCATATTGGCGAAGATGAATTAGGTAAGCTTATCCCAGAAGGCTTTCGTCATAATAAACAGAGTGTGCGTATATTTGAGAGATTAGAAAAAGATGGAAATGGGTTAAATTTAACTTGGGAAGTCCGCCACGGGATACTACATCATTCTAAACCTCGAGGTGATTTCTTGTCCGGCACAGACGAAATCAGATTAAGTTTAGAAGCTCAAACTGTTAGGATATCGGACGCTATTGCCTACTTAAATCACGATTTGGCTGATGCAGTGAGAGCTAGTGTTATTAAAGAATCAGATCTCCCTGCTGATATTAATGAAATATTGGGAAATCGCCATTCTGAGCGAATTAATACTATGATCTCAGATATTGTATTAAATTCATGGGATTGTTCAGGGCTTACTGATTTTCAAGGGATTCCATTAATAACTATGAGTGAATCTGTCAGAAAAGCCGTTAATATTCTTAGAGAATATATGTTTCAAAACGTATATCTTCCTGAAGATGATAGTCTTGAAGGTCATACTGCCAGAGATATTATAAATGTATTATTTAATTACTATACTGCCAATAAAGATGCGATTCCTGAAGAATACAAATTACGCAGCGAAACCTCATCTAAAGCAGTTATAGACTATATATCAGGTATGACTGACAATTATGCAATTATGATTGCAGAAAAATTATCTCCAGGTATCTCAAAAGTATTTAATAATAGATCATTAAATTTTTCTGATAATAATTTAATACCCTGATATAATCACCGAATGAATGCATCTAATTCTTCAGACAAATTTCTTTCAAGATTTGTAGCTAATAGTATTAGTCAAATTTTAGAACATTTAGAGGGCATGCAAAGGGATGCCCATAGCCCTGAATATATTCATTGGAAGAAAGAAGTTGATGATATCTGGAAAAGAATCTTTGAATCTATAAATGATATGGGAGATCACTCACAAAGACAGTCTTTAGAATATATTAGAGAGACTTGGGTTTCCTATATTACGCATTACGGAATGACCGATCAAAATCATAATTAGAGGTTTAAAATATTGGAACATAGCGATCAATCATCATTAGAACCAAATTTAGCACAAGCTAGACAAAAATCTGTTATGGCGCATAAAATTTTGGTTAAATTTCAAGAAATGGGATTGCCTAATGATATGAATGGTGAGGTTGCAAATTTAGCTACTAGCCTAGGAGATATATGGGATGCTCATCTTGGTTTTACGGATTCGATGCAAAAATTAATAAATGATTCTGAAAATTGGGAATCTATAGCAGATTCTTTAGTAGATATTTATACACATATCGACCACGCAGAATGGCATATTAATGGTATAAAAGATTTGATATTAAAAGTTTCTGAATATAGTTACGGTAATTCAGAAACAGATAGTTAAATTTAATGGATTAAATTATGGCTGATACTGATGCAATAAAGTCAAAAATTGACCTTGTAGATGTTATATCTGAGTCTGTTCAATTAAAAAAGTCTGGACGTAATTATAAAGCAAATTGTCCTTTTCATGATGAAAAAACACCTTCTTTTATAGTTGATCCAATTCGTCAGACTTGGCATTGCTTTGGGCAATGTTCAACAGGTGGTGACGTGTTTAGTTTTGTGATGAAATCTGAAAAAGTTGAATTTGTAGAAGCTTTGAGGGTTTTAGCGCCTAAAGCTGGTGTAGACATATCATTTGAAAGTTCATCTTCTGCTAAAACGCCCCTCTATGATATTAATGATATTGCATTAAAATTTTTTCAAGAAGCATTATTTACAGATGAGGCTTCCACAGCTAGGGAATATTTATCTTTAAGAGGTATAAAAGAAGAATCTGTAAATTCTTTTTCTTTAGGTTACAGCCCCAAATCGGTGGATGCTTTAAAAAATCATTTAGCTTTTCATGAAATAGATTTTGATCAAGCTTTGAAATGTGGTCTTTTGTCGATGACAGATAACGGTAGAGTAAGAGATTTTTTTAGAGGGAGGCTGATGTTTCCAATTCATGATGCTAAGGGACGTGTATGTGGATTTGGAGCAAGAACTTTAGATGGGTCTCCTCCTAAATATATTAATACTTCTGCTACAAGTATATTTGATAAACAAAGTCTCGTTTATGGATTGCATTTAGCGCATGATTTTATTAGGTCTTCTGATACGGGTGTTATTGTGGAAGGATACATGGACGTTATAGCAGCACATGAACATGGATATCGAAATGTTGTTGCATCTATGGGGACAGCTCTTACCGTTATGCAGGTAAATCAGCTTAAAAGATTAGCAAAAACTTTTGTGTTGGCTTTGGATCAAGATATTGCCGGTCAAGAAGCTACTTTGAGAAGCTTGGAATCGTCATGGCAAGTTTTTGACGGCAGGGACACTAAACAGAAATCAGTTTTTAATGATAATCCTGTAGAGTTAAAAGTCTTATCGCTACCGGAAGGTAAAGATCCTGATGAATTTATAAGGAATTCAGAATCCAATTGGGATGATGTAATTAATTCAGCAATGCCAATATTTAATTATCTAACAAATGTGGTTTTTGAGAAATATGATATTAATTCTCCAGGGGGCAAAGGTAGAATTCTTAATGTCCTATCTCCAATTTTGAATGCTATGGAAACTTTAGATAGGGAGCAATATTTAGTTGAAATCTCTGAGAAACTAAATATTGATATTGATTTAATAAGATCTGAGGTTAAAAATAATAAGTCTTTTGTTTCATCAACAACTGAAAGAATAAGGCCTAGTAATATTAAAAAAAATGAAGACAATATATTGGATGAGAAAATTCTATCTTTATTGTTTAAGAATTTTTTTCTAAAAGAAAGTTTTCAAGAATCAGATTTGGTTGATATGTATTTCAATAATGAAGAATGTAGGCAGTTATATAGAATGTGGCTAGATACAGATACTGATTCTCATGAAATGTTTGAATCTTTATTAGGAGATCATTTAAAAGTTCAGTATAAGAATGTGGTTGTTCACGATTTTCCTGAGATGACTAATACGGAACTTGCTCAGAATTTATATGAATATATACGACTTATTAAAAGAAGATTTTTGATGACTAGAAGAGCTACAGTTGCTAACTCTATGGAGGATCCGACTATTATTGATCAAGAAGTTCAAGAATTATTAATGGGTTTGGATAAAGAAATTTTAGACACTTATCAGTGAATGAATTAATAATATTTGCTAAAATTAGATATTCAAATAAATGCGAAGATTCATAAATAATGTTAGTGTTGAATGTATTACATAATAAGGAGACCTAATGTCAACTGATGGAATTCAGAACCTTGGTGGTGATTCAGAGTTAATTGATGAAGCATTAAACAGTAATCCTACTAAAGAGGATAGATACATATTAGAAGATAATAATGATTCTGAAGAAGTAACTGAAGAAGAAGACGACGACGATGATGATGATTCAGTTATGGAACTGGGTATGGAGATTAATTCTAATGATGAAGACCTTGAAGAGACTACCCCTTCTTTAGAAGATCTAAAAGCTAAAGCTGTTAAAGAGTGGGAAAAAGAAATAGGCGTTAGCGAAGTTATAGACGATCCTGTTCGAATGTATTTACGAGAAATAGGTCGAGTCGATTTATTAAAAGCAGCACAAGAGCAAGATTTAGCAAGGAAATTTGAAGCTAAGAGATATGTCGAAAGGCTTAGCGAGTCTAATGCTGATGTAGATCAACCATTCCCTAAATCTCGTGAAATTGTTGCTCGTATGTTAGAAGTTATAGGTGATAGCGAAAATATTATAAAAGCGCTCTTAGTTGCAAAAGAAGTTCCATTTGACGGCACTCTTGCAGACTTGATGGCCAATCCTGATATACGAGAGGCTGTTGATGGTATATTTCAAGATGAAATTCTTGAACAAATATCTGCAATCTATTCCGAATTAATTGATCAAGATCCTCCACCTATGGAAGATCTTAAAGAGATGATCAAACAAGCTTCTATTAATACTAGGCTTATGCCAGATGATATTTTTAAAGTGTTAAATAAAAATTTAACACTAGCCGAAGTTCGGGATATGGCTGATTCAGATGACTTAGATGAATTGATGCAACCTTATGAACTGTTATTTAGGCAATCAATTGAAAGGATTAAAGCTGGCGGAGATGAAGCTCAACAACATTTGTCTGAAGCCAATTTGAGACTTGTTGTTAGCGTGGCCAAAAAATATATCGGTAGAGGCATGTCCCTTTTGGATTTAATTCAAGAAGGGAATATAGGTCTCATAAGAGCGGTTGAAAAATTTGATTATAGGAAAGGATTTAAATTTAGCACTTATGCAACTTGGTGGATTAGACAAGCTATTACAAGAGCAATAGCAGATCAGGCTAGAACTATTAGAATTCCAGTTCATATGGTTGAAACGATTAATAAGCTTCTACGTGTTACTAGGCGCCTAGTTCAAGAATATGGAAGAGAGCCGACAAGTGAAGAAATAGCAGCAGAGATGGAAATATCTCCGGACAAGGTTAGAGAAATATTAAAAATTTCTCAGGAACCTGTTTCATTGGAAACTCCTATTGGAGAAGAAGAAGATAGTCATTTAGGAGATTTTATTCCAGACACAACTGCCTTGGCACCTGTTGAAGCAGCCTCATACCAACTTTTGAGAGAACAAGTCACTGATGTTTTACATACTCTAAATGAAAGGGAAGCCAGAGTCTTAGAATTGAGGTTTGGTTTAGAAGATGGTAGAAGTAGGACTTTAGAAGAAGTAGGTAAAGATTTTGGCGTAACTAGAGAAAGAATTCGTCAAATTGAAGCTAAAGCCTTAAGAAAATTAAGGCATCCAAATCGATCGAAAAAGCTTAAAGACTATCTAGATTCATAGAAGTTTTAAAGTGGCAACTATTTTAGACTCTAAGGTAGCAGTTATTAAGACTTCACCTGAAACTGTTTTAGGTGATATTAAAGCAGCTATGCAGTTAGCTGAGTATAAGGATTATTTAGAATCTTCTCTTGATGTAATATTAAAAATAAATACGTCATGGCAGCATTATTATCCTGCCTGCTCAACTTCTCCTTGGCAACTTGATGGAGTTATTACTGCTTTGAAAGGTGATGGATTTAATAATATTATTCCTGCACACAATGGTACGGTTGTAGTTGATTCTAGAGAAGGTGAATTAAACAATAAACATAAAACAGTTCAAGAGATGCACAATCTCAAAAGTGTCCATCTAGAGGACATGAAATGGATTCCTTTTAATGAGATAAATGATTTATTGGTTTTGGATAAAATTTATAAAAAAGGGATCCATATACCTGAAATTTTAGTTGATAAAAACATAATTCACTTACCTACTATGAAAACTCATGTTTTTACGACAATAACAGGGGCTATGAAGAATGCTTTTGGAGGGTTGTTAAATTTTCAAAGACATTGGACTCATTCTGTTATACATGAAACACTGGTGGACTTATTACGTATACAAAAACGAATTCATCCGGGTATTTTTGCAGTGACGGATGGTACTTTTGCCGGATCTGGATCAGGCCCGAGAGCTATGTCATGGCATGAAAAAAATATAATTATTGCAGGTGCTGATCAAGTTGCTGTTGATGCTGTATCAGCACACATGATGGGTTTTGACCCTTTAGAAATTCCATTTATAAAAATTGCTCATGAATCTGGATTAGGGTGCGGTGATATGAAAAACATTGAAGTTTTAGGTGAAGACGTAAAGAAAGTTAACTGGAATTTTAATGTAGGTAATACTTTTGCGAGTAAAGGACAAAAACTAATATATTGGGGACCTCTTAAACCTTTAGAGAAAATTTTGCTGAGGTCTTGGTTAACACCTTTAGCGTATATAGCTTCTAATCTATACCATAATAAATACTGGTTAAATATTATTGGTAAGAAGCGGATCGATAAAGCTATGAAAACAAAATGGGGTGAATTGTTCAGTAAATATTAAGTATTATTCAGACTCGGATTCGCCTTCATTTTCAACTGAATCCTCTGTAGAGTCATTGCTTTCTTCATTTACATTTTCTTCTGTTACTACGCTCTCATCAAATCCTTCTCTTTCCACTCTTGGAGCAACTACACTTGCAACTAATTCTTCGGAATCGTTGATTATTTGTATAGAGGAGTCTACTGCTATATCGCTAACATATAATTTTGTTTCAAAGTCGATCAACAAATCTGCCTGAAGAATTAAAGATGCCGGGACATCCAGCGGTAAAGCTTCAACTGTTACAGTTTGTAGCGGTTGCAATAAAGTACCCCCCGCACTTCTTACAGCAGGAGATGTGCCCTCTAACATTATTGGCACTTCAGCTCTAACAGATTTTTCAACATCAACTCTAAAAAAATCTACATGTATTAGTCTATCTGTTACTGGATGATATTGGACTTCTCTTATAAAGCATAGACTATCATCTTTTGAACCTGAGACCTTTATAGTAACAGGAATATTGGTCCCTGCCTGAGATATTATTTTTGATAGCTCAACTGTGTCACATTGAAGAGATTGTGGGTCAATACCACTTCCATAAAGATGAAGAGGAGTTATTCCAACTTTGCGTAAGTTCGATACTTTTTTACCTAATATGTCTCTTTTTTCTACTGTAATATTTAAGTTGTTCATCTGAAAATCCCTAATAATTCTTTAAAAATGCGAAACCTGATAATTTTAACATAGTAATGGTAAGAAACGAATATTATTTGATATTATCAATATTTTCAGGATGGATAGTTTTTGAAATATTTGTTTTGTATTTTTCTAATATTTTTTCAAGAGAATCTATAGGGATTGACCTTCTAATATTTCCATCTCTGCCTTCCAACGTTTCAGCACGTAGAATTGAATTTATAATTGATTCTTCAGTTGCTTCAACCACTCCTCTGAATATAGAAGCTAAATGTGCGTCATCAATTTGTGGTCTCTCTTGTGAGGTTGAAAAAGCCAAGGCTAATGATCCGCTTCCATGGCTTATAATTCCTCCTGATCTAGCTAATCCAATAGGAGCTCTTTTTGCCATTCTATTTAATTGTCTTGCTGTTACTGGAGCATCTGTTGCAATGACAAAACAAATTGAACCCCCAGTCTCATCAGAAACACCTGGTGGTTTTAAGTGTTCTCCAATAGGAACTCCAGCCATCCTTAAGTCTGATGGGTCGCCCATATTGCATAAGGTTAGAACCCCTACTGTATAAGTTCCAAGAAGTGATTCGCAGACTCTAGATGCTGTCCCTATCCCTCCTTTCCATCCAAATCCTGTCATTCCAGTCCCGGCCCCTACATTTCCTTCAAATATATTAGGAGAAGACGCGTCATTAATAGAGTCTATTAAGTCATTGCTTTTTACGTGTTTACCAATCACGTCATTTAAAAAACCGTCATTGCATTCTAATACTAATGGGTTAAAAGATCTGACCCCTGGATTTAATTCAGATAGATAATTTACCATAGCGTCGGCTATTGACCATACATTTAGTGTGTTAGTTAAGGCGATAGGGCTTTCTAGTCTTCCTAATTCCATTATTTGCATAATACCTATAGATTTTCCAAATCCATTTAATGCATGAGCCCCTGCAGGAACTTTTTCTCTAAACAAATTTCCTGAATGAGGCAATATTGTTGTAATACCAGTTCTTATAGGTCCTTGACCAGAGCGTAGTTGCCCTTCACCCGATATTATTGTTTTATGACCTACTCGTACATCAGAAACATCTGTAATAGAATTTTGAGGCCCTTTTTCCAATATTCCTAAGTTCATATTTAGATCAGCCGCGCGTGGTCTATATTCTGAGTTTGTTATTAATTTCACAGCATGTCCTAACTTTAATTTCAGACTATTTTATCAATATTATGATAGTCCTACACCTATTAGAGTACCACTTATGTATGTAATTAAGGCTGCAGCTGACCCAAAGAATAGCATTCTCATAGATCCTTTTAGCAAATTAATGCCTGTATTTAAGGCAGTTATCCCTCCAATTATCATTAAAGAAAATATGCTGAGTAAACTAGTTAGTATTAAAGCTAGATTGCCAGAAGTTAATATAAAAGGAATAATTGGAATAATGGCACCTATTGTAAATGACAAAATACTTGTAATGCTAGCAGTAATTGGTGAGCCTAAATCATCTGGATTAAGCCCCAATTCTTCTCGAACCATCGTATCTATAGCAGATTCTGGATTATTAATGATTGATTGAGCTGTTTCTGTTGCTAAATTCTCGGGTAATCCTTTTGCCATATACATTAATTTGAGTTCTTCTAGTTCTTCTTCGGGCCATAATATTAGTTCTTCAGTTTCTTTTTTGATCTGATATTCATATAAGTCAACTTGAGATTTTACAGAAACATATTCTCCAGCCCCCATAGATAATGAACCGGCTAAAAGACCTGCAAATCCAGCTAATAGTATGTATTCAGGGTTACCTGTAGCGGTTGTTCCTCCCGCAAACCCCGTAATAAGACAGAAATTGGAAATTAAACCATCATTAATTCCCAGTATAGCGGCTCTAACATTACCTTGAGTTACTGGCTTAATAGTAGATTCATTTGACTGATGACTTTTTGGTGAAATAGTTGATGCCATTTGTAAGATTGTTTTAGCATGATTCCTTTCTTCGCTGGATAAAAATTTAGCTTCAGGGTCATTATCGTATACTCTTACTCCAGCGCTTTCGATTCTTGCCAGCCAAGGTAAAATTTTATCTGGTCCAAATAGTCTGCACACTAATTTGACATATATTGTTCGGATAGTATTTTTGTTATAGTTCAGTTTTGAACTATCCAATCCTATAAGCTTTGCCCAATGAGAGGCATGTCTTATTTCTGATTCAGCTAATTTAATAAATATAGACGCTTTATCTGGGTTTATATAACTTTTAGCTAATATGTTATAAATTGAGGCGGCCTCTAATTCGTCATTTAGATAAGTTTTATATTTTTTGTGAGTTTCCTTAGTTATCATACCTAAATTTTATACTATCAAGGATGAGCTTTACTAGATTCTATGCGTTTTCTATAATCTGACTGTGATTTATTAAACTTGGTACACATTATCAAATTCGACTTTTTCATTTTTTAAGGAAGTGCAATTCGATGATTCGCAATATAGCTGTTATTAGCCCTGGAGATATGGGTCATTCTGTAGGACGAGTTCTTGCAGAACATGGATTTAATATTTTTACCTGTTTAGAAGGTCGCAGCGAAAGAACAATAAACTTAGCGCACGCCGCTCAATTTGAAATTCTAAATAACTATAAAGAACTTGTTGAGAAATCAGATTTAATTATGTCTATTTTACCTCCAGACCATGCCTCTGAGTTAGTCGGTAAAATCGCTAATATTCTTGAATCAAGTAACGGGGAACAAATTTATTTTGCTGATTGCAATGCTATTTCTCCCTTTAAATCAATATATTTGGCAGAAAAAATCAATAATTCTGGAGGTAAATTTATTGATGGAGGCATTATTGGGTTATCTCCAGATAAGGATGATGTTCCAAGGTTTTATATGTCTGGGCCGGATGCTCATGTTATGGATATATTAGATGGATGTGGTATTTCTATTCAAATTATAGGTGACAAAGTGGGCGATGCTTCTGCGATAAAAATGTGTTACGCAGCACTTACAAAAGGTACAAATACATTGCAGGTAGCTTTACTAATCGCAGCCCAAAAAATGGGTGTTTTAACTTATCTAAAAGATGAACTTGGATCAAGTCAAGGGAATCATTATCAGGCGATGGAAAAAAATTTGTCTTCTCTTCCTGCTAACTCTCATAGATGGATTGGCGAGATGCGAGAAATATCTATGACTTTTGAAGAATTAGGTGTAACTCCGTTATTTCACCAAGGAGCTGAAGAAATATATAGATTGTTATCAAGAACCCCATTTGCCAAAGAGACTCCGGAAACTATTGATAGGAATAGAACTGTTTGGCAAATGATTGAATCTTTAGGAGATATATCGGAATAATTATTTATGAAGAAATTAGTGTTAGATTCTGTAGGCGTACCTCCAACATTTAAATTTATTGATATAGATATACCTAAAATATCAGATGATGAAATTCTTATAAAAGTTAAGGCTGTAGGCCTTTGTTATCATGATTTGCTAATTAGTGAAGGTGTTTTGCGAAGAGGGGTTAAGGATGAATTGGTTTTGGGCCATGAGTTTTCTGGAGAAGTTGTTGAAATTGGAGAATCCATTTCTGATTTAGAAATAAACGATAAGGTTGTTTGCACTTTAACTTCTTCATGTGGAAATTGCATACTTTGCGCTACTGGAGAAGAATATAATTGTCAAAATGCAGAAGGGTTTGGGCATGGTCGTGATGGTGGGTTATCCGAATATATAGCTTTAAAGCGAAACAACATAGTTAGATTGCCTAATTCCTTTGATATTATAGGGTCATCTTTGATAGCTTGTCCTATGGCGGTGTCCCTTAAAGCTTTGAAAGATGTTTCTAGTGTTGAAAAAGGGGAGGATGTTGTCATATTTGGAGCTGGTGGAGGGTTGGGTATTCATGCTGCTCAAATTGCTAGTGCTTTGGGGGCTAATGTGATAGCTTTTACGTCGTCATCAGAAAAATTTGAAAAATTAAATGAATTTGTTGAACAATTTTTTTTAATTGAGGATTATTTAGAACCATCAGAAATTGTATTTTCATTAACTGAAAATAAAGGGGCGGATGTAGTATTTAATCCGATAGGGGCATCTTTTTTCGAAAATTCACTTAATTGCATTGCCAACAAAGGCAGGATGATTCTTTTAGGCCAAATTGATTCTTCTGTAGCTTCTATTAATGTGGCCGAAATATTATTCAGAGAGATATCTATTTTAGGTTCCGTTGGTGCTAATATTAGTCACATTAATAGCGTTATAAACATGATTTCTAAAAAGGTTATTAATCCTGTTGTAGATATTGTACCCGTGCAGAATATGCCTGATGCGATTACATTGCTTAGATCAAATTCAGTTGCAGGTAGAATAGTCCTGACATTTTAATATCAAAAGTTAACTTTTTTTGAATGGAATCTGTAAACTCTTTTGTTCCCAAGTAACTAATACTTGACTAGCGATTGCTATTGAACTATATGTTCCAGCAATGACGCCAATAAGTAATACAATTAAGAATTCCCGTATGGTTGTTCCGCCAAATAACAATAAAGCTAATAATGTTATTAGTAATGTAAAGCTTGTATTAACTGATCGTCCTATTGTCTCAGAAATGCTAAGATTTACTACTTCAGTGAATGGCCTGTTAGTGTAAGAAAGTACATTTTCACGAATTTTGTCAAATACAACTATGGTGTCGTTAACGCTATATCCAATAACAGTTAATAGTGCTATTAGAAACATAGTATTAACTTCCATGTCCATTGTTTCGCCTAAAATAGCAAATATTCCGATTACTATTATTGCATCATGTATTAGAGCTATTATTGCAGCTAGTCCATATCTAAAGGGACTAGGTACGTTTCGAAAAGCCCACCAGATATAAAAAAATATTCCTATAGATGCTGCTAACACTGCCCAAAAAGCATTCAGGACAGTTTCTTGAGCAACAACAGGAGATACCAAATCAAATCCTTGAAGCACATTATCAGAGCTAGCATTAGGGCTTAGGGTATTAGTCAAATCTAGAACTAATTGATCTTTTTCTTCTTCATTTAATTCCTTCGTTCTTACAAAGAATGAGTTACTGCCCATATTTTGAACAGTTGATTCAGGATAATTAATTAATGTTAATTGATTACGCAAATCTTCTTGAGATATTTCAGGTGTTTCAGGGAATACTAGAGTCATACTGGATCCACCGGTAAAATCTATCCCTGGTTTTAATCCAGGTGCTAGTATTAGAAACACTATTCCTGGAGAAATTACTAGTAAGGATATTATAAAGAACCAAAATCTATTTTTTACAAAATTCATGTTGTATATTCCTTACTTTTTTAAACTCTGATCTTTAATTTTTTTGTCACCAAGATATGGGACAAAAAAATGAATATTTTTTGATAAAGGTGTTAAAGCTAATACCCTGAGCAGTGTTCTGCTAATAACTATTGCTGAAAACATACTAATCATTACACCTATAGCTAGTGTTATTGCAAATCCTTGAACAATAGATGCTCCTAATTGATCAGCAAACCAGTATAGGATAGCGCATGTTATTAATGTTGAAACATTTCCGTCTCTTATTGCTGGCCAAGCTCTGTTAAAGCCTATATTAATTGCAGATAATGTTGTTCTACCTATCCTTAACTCATCTTTCATTCGTTCAAATATTAATATATTGGCATCTACAGCCATTCCTATTGATAATATGGCTGCTGCTATTCCCGATAAAGTTAAGGTAATTGGGATCATTTTAAATAATGTTAAAACCATTAATGCATATATAATTAGTGATATCGCTGCAATTAGCCCTGGTACACGGTAGTAGAGTGTCATGAATAATAAAACTAAAGATAACCCAATTATTCCAGCGATGACGCTTTTTCGTAGCGAGTCAGCTCCTAAAATAGCATCTACATCTCGCTCTTGAATCAAATCTATAGGAACGGGAAGGCGTCCAGATTCTAATAACAAAGCTAAATCTTTAACTCTTTCTAATGTGAAGTCAGATCCTTGAATAATCGCGGTACCCATTGTTATAGGAGATTGAACTACAGGAGATATAAGCTCTTCTCCATCAAGGATGATAGCTATTTGGTCTCTTTGGCCGGTAGATTGTTCTTGGGCGTATATATCAGTTGTTAATTCTCCGAATAACTTGGTTCCCCGATCATCAAATTCTATATTTACTATAGGGGCTCCAGATCCTTGATGTTGACTTGGGTAAGCACTATCTAAATCATCACCAGATAATCCTATATCTTCGTCTATGTAGCCTTTTTGTATCTCAAAGGATAACTTTGGGCTGGATCCGATTTTCTCTCCTGCTTCTTGGCTAGTTAGTATGGTGTCTGTTACGTCTTCCGACGCAGTAGGTAATAGAATCATGAATCTATTAGAATCTTGTATCTGTTGGATTCTTCCCCCCAAAGTAGTAAATCTTAAAACTTCGTCGCCTTCAATATTTACATTTAAAACATCTGGTGGTTTCAAATCACCTGTTTGAGAAGATGCTACAGCTTCCGCTAAAGATTGCTCCAAATCAAGGCTTATCTTCTCAAATAAATCACTGCCTGAATCTGATAATTCTACGAGGATTCCGGGGAATGAGACTGTTTGCTGGGTATTTTCGTTTATATCTTCAGAAGTTAATTCACTAACTATTTTCCCGTCAGCTCTCCAGTCATCTGCTTTTACAGAAATAACATCTTCAATAGTTATTTCTTCGATAGCTTCTGGGTCTACTCTTGTAATTCTATGTTTAAATTCTAGTCGGGCTGTTTCCCCTATTAGGGTTTTAGCCCTTCCAGGATCTCGTATACCTGGTAATTGAATAAGTAGTCTGTCATTACCTAATATTTGTATTATGGGTTCGCCTAGCCCAGAAGAATTAATTCTTCTTTCAATCGTTTTTACTAGAGACTCCATTTGTTCGTCTGATACAGAGATAGGCTGATTTGTTTCTGGGTCTAAGAGAGCAGCTTGATAGACTAAGTGGCTACCACCTTGTAGGTCCAAACCTAAACTTAATCCTAGTAATGTGTCCCCTCCTCTCTCGAATCCATTCATATCTATTTTTTGGATTCCGAGAGTTGTGATAGATACTATTACTATTATTAATATTAAAATTAATGTTCGAAAGTTTCTTCGCAATCTATTCTCCCAATGAAGTAAACTTCTCTATATATTTAAGAGCTTCTTCTTTATTTTTTATTATTCCGTCTTCTTGGGCATCTTGAACTTTTGTTAAGATATTTCCAATTAAAGGACCAGGATTTAAATTTAACTTATCCATTATATCCTGTCCTGATATTAGATTTGGTATTTTATCAGGTATATTTTTATTTAAACCATTTTTTAGTATGTCATTTATCACTAAACAATACTTTTCCCAATCCGATTGTTCCAATAAAGGACCTTTAGCTGCTAGGTAGTCAGCCATGTTTAAGTATAAGGTGTCTATGGCTACTGTGCCTAGGTCACGGTAATATTTGTTAATTGCTTTTTTAGATGGGATTTCAGATTTTTGTGATATTTGACCTGGTCTTAAGTGGTATAAGACTTGATTTGAAACAATATTAATTAGAGAGTTACTACATTTCAAATTTTTTAGGATAATTTCACTGATTTTTGCACCTTTTTCAGCGTGTTTTAAGAATCTTATTTTACCAGTTTCCTCTATAGTTTTTGTTTCTGGTTTTGAAATATCATGCAATAAGCATGCTAATTTTGAAGCTGTGACTCTTGTATGCCCATTTCCAGCAATGCTATTAAAGTGACAATCGATAGCGGGATACGTAGGGATTTGGGACATGAATTGGTTTCCAATTGTAGTATTTTGTGGATTCTTCGATAAACAATATTCAAATATTTCCTCGATTTTATTAACTGATTCAATAAGATGATTAAAAACATCCCAATAATGTTCTTTAGATTGACTTACCCCTTTTGCATGCTCTATTTCAGGGATTATTTGTGTTAAAAGTCCTAGTGAATCCATTTCTCTTAGCCATTTACTACTATTTTTTTGGTTTAAAATATTTAAAAATTCTGCTCTAATTCTTTCTCTCGCTGGTTTATTTATTAGATGTGATTGTTCAAATATGGCATCTTTTAGAGTTGAAGATATTTCTAAATTTAGTTGAGAGGATATTCTTATTGCTCTTATTAGTCTTACAGGGTCTTCACGTAACGAATTTGGAGATGTTAATTGGAGTTTATTGGATTCCAAGTCTTTAATTCCGTTATAGGGGTCAATAATATCTTTTATACCTATTGTAGTTTTTGACATTTTCGCTACATTAGACATATTTATTGCCATAGAATTTATTGTGAAGTCCCTATTCATTAAGTCATTTTTTATTCCTGTAGCAGCTTCGACAATATCAATCTGGATATTTGAATAAAGGGTTCCTGTTATTACTCTGTAGATATTTCTTTTTTTATCTAAAGTTATACATTTGCCATTCGTCTTTTTTGCTAATAAACTCCCTATTTCTGAGACTTTATTGTTTACAACTATATCTATATCTACTGTCTTTACTCCAATAAGACTGTCGCGTATAAATCCTCCAACAATATAGGAACTAACCCCAGAGTTTGAAATAATTCGAGATATGTTTATAAGTTCATCTGTAAGAGATATGTGTTGTAATATTTTTTGAGACAAATTTACTCAGACTTTTTATTTCAGTTCTATAGTAGATGAAGAGTTTAGATAGTCATTATTATTAGATGAATCCTCATTTGTATGTGAAATGTCTGGTTCCTCTACTCTGTAAAGCTCACTATGGGCCACCAAGTGGTCAGTGTATAAAATACCATTTAAGTGATCTACTTCATGTTCGACTGCCTGAGATAAAAGATTTTCTGCTTTAAATGTCACAATGTTGTCACTGTAGTCTTTACCTTGAAATTTAATAGATACTGATCTAGTTACTAATCCTCGATAATTTGGAATACTAAGACATCCTTCTTCTACTTCTCTAGTACCTTCTGTTTTTATGATTTCTGGATTGAAATATATTCTGGAGCTTTCTTCTTCAGGCATCTGTAAAACTATGATTCTCCACAACTGTCCAATTTGGTTTGCTGCCAAGCCAATGCCCCCAGCGGCATTCAACGTGTCGACCATATCGTATGCAATACGCAACATTTTTTTGTCAATTGATCTAACGCGCTTAGCTCTTTTACGAAGTATTGGATTTGGAATTTCTAATATAGGTAAATTGGCCATTATGCTACTTTAAATGTGTTCTTGTTTCAGTATTTTAGGATTTTAGCATAATCGACTTAATTAACGGTCAATATAATTATTTAGGACACTATTTTTATCGAAGAATGCCATTTGTAAATTTTATTAATATTCAACAATAGAGCAGTAAGATCTTCTACGTACCTAGAATTTTCTAATCTTCCACCATCAATCGCTCTTACTGATGAGATTTTTTCCGCTAAAGTCATTACTATTTTTTTTGAAATTTCATCATCTCCACAAATAATAACGTCACAATCTATTTTTTTGTCTTTTTTAAGCAAGTCTTGTGCGCTTATATTATTGAAGGCACTTACTACGGAAGAATTGGGTAATAATTTCTGGCATTCTAGCGCAGCGGATCCGTCTTCAACCCTTATGGACGATATGTTTCCTTTATTAAATGACAGAGGTGCGATTACGTTAATTATAAGTTTGTCGTCTAAATTTGATTTAAGCGAATTTATTGTATCTTTCTGAGGAGCGTATGGTGTTGCTATAATTACTATATCTGCTTTGTTGCTAGCTTCATAATTATCCCCTCCTTCTACAGAGCCCGGGCAATGTTTTGAAATCTGTTGGGCAACTGCAATTCCGCGATCTTTTTCTCTAGACCCTATAAAAATTTTTTCACCTGCTAAAGCAAACCTTAAAGCTAAACCTCGTCCTTCAGGTCCGGTTCCACCAATAAATCCAATCATTATTTACCTCGTATTAGTTGTTAATTATCCCTAGTCCATATAGTTTTAAATTCAGATCCATTTATTACATTGATTAAGGATCGTTTTTCTAATTGTGTAAGTTGTTCAAATATCTTATCTGTTGAATCTGATTTTGTGGTACTTTCCTCTAGGGTATCGCATATGGCTTTCCACACCCCACTGTCTTTAAGGGAAATCACATATCTTGTCCAAGGAATTAAAAGTATATTTTCTATCGCAGGGAAGTTAGGCCTTAAGGTTTCTAAGCTTAGTATTCGTTCTCTAGGCGTTCTTGCTATGTCTGTTAATAATATTACTGATCCTTCATCGCCTGTACTTCGTTTATCGATAAGAATAGTTTTTTTGATATAAGGGAAAAATATTGAAATAACATCAGTCTTTTTAAGACTCTTAATAATTTCCTCAGGCTTGTCAAAAAAATTATTTCCAGTCAATTAAATTCGCTCCCTCTGTAGAGTCTAAGACTTTAGAAGGTCTCTTACAGCTTCAGTAAATGAAGGTAGAACTTTTTCCCAATCACCAACTACTCCATATGATGCGTCTTTAAATATGTTAGCGTCTGCATCATTATTTATTGCTATTATGTTTCTTGACCCTAAACATCCGGCCATATGTTGACTTGCACCTGAAATCCCCACTGTTATATATACATCAGGAGCTACTTGCTTTCCGGTTAGCCCTATCTGAAATGCATGGTCCATCCATCCGGCGTCGCAGACTGCTCTCGATGCCCCGACTGCTCCATCAAATATATTTGCTAATTCTTCTAATTGTTTGAAAGGTTCTGGTCCCCCAAGTCCTCTACCTCCGGCTACTATCACAGGAGCATCCTCTAGCCGTATTCCTTCGGATTCTTCTTTAACTGTTTCTATTAATTTTAATTTGATGGCGTCGTTATCTATCGAAATATTTAATTTTTCGATACTGCCATTTCTGGTAGTGTCAATTTCGTTTGAGTCGAAAGATTTTACTCTTAATATTATTACTTGAGGGTCATCTTGATTAAATGTAAATCTAGCCACGGCATTTCCGCCATAAACCGGTCTTGTTGCGATAACTCTCGAACTATTCTTGTCGATTTCCACGTCAATACAATCTTGAGCTACTCCACTTTCTAGTCTGTAAGCTATTCGAGCTCCAATGTTTCTTCCCATATAGGTTCTTGAAGTTAAAATCACATTTGGATTTATTTGGATACATATTTGTTCTAAATAAGATACAAACGCATCAATGTTACCTTTGGACAATTCTGCATGTGATATTACATACACTTTGTCAGCCCCTAGATGGATCAAATTTTTAAAAGATGATTCATCAACATCATCTGTTATGACTGCACATACTTGATTTCCTAATTCATCTGCTAATTTCCGGCCTGCTGCTATCAACTCTCCAGCTGTCGAATGTAGGTAATTATTTTCTGTTTCGGCTAATACAAGTATGTCTGACACTATATTTCCTTTGTTAAATAATTTTGCTCTCGCGTAATTTTAATGCTAAAAGTTTTCCGGAATCTGCGTCGTCTTCACCTTCTAATATTTCACATTTTGAATTACTGACAGGTAAAGCTAAGTCTACAAGAGTCATTTTAGGTGACAGGTCAGATATCTTAATGTCGATATTCTCAAAACTTAACTTTTCAGGTGTTTTTCTACTGGCTTGCATGATTCCTTTTAGGGTTGGGTAACGAGGTTCACCTATTTCATTACTTACTGTGACTAGGGCAGGTAGGCTCGATTTTAGGGTAATGTATCCGTCTGGAATGGAGCTTTTTATAGTAATTTCATTAGGTTTAATGTCTATTTCTCTGGCACTATTAAGGCAAGGGATATTTAAAGTTTCGGATATTCCCATAGGTACATGGGCATTATCCCAATCAGAAGCGTGCTGCCCACATATTATTAAGTCATAGTCAGATATTTTACTTATAACACTGGAAAGTATTTTAGTTGTACTAAAAGGATCTAGGCTTTCGAGATTTGGGTCGTCAACTAAAATCATCTTGTCTGCACCCATAGATAAAGGTTTCTTAATTACATCCATAATAAAATTTGTACCTATAGAAACTACTGTTACCGTTGTGTCAGGAATTGAATCCTTTATTTTAAGTGCAGCTTCAACAGCATTTTCGCAATATCCATTAACAACAGGAGGTATCCCATCAGCTGGTATAACAGATAATTTGTCTTGGTTAATATTGAATGCAGCTGAAGGAGTGTCCGGGTCCACTACCTGTTTAACACATACGACTATGTTGAAGCTCATGATGTCCGCCTAACGTATATAAAAGTATCCATATATAAAAGTTATCAATGCTAATAGCAAGTGTCAATTTTAAAATCCCCCTAATGAGTCTCTGGAAAATAGAAAAAATTTAGAACAAAAGTTTTGTACAAAAACAAAAATAATAAAAAAAAGTGCCCTTTTTGTGATATTTTTGTTGATTTTTTTTGACAAATATAAGAAGATTCCATCGGACTTTAAAAAATTATTGAATAAAAAGAATAAAAATCAATTAATCTAGTAGATTTTTTGATTGATTAAGACTATTAAAATATTTGGAGTAAGGTATGGTTATTCAAACAGCAAATCCGTTCAAACCGGCAACGCCTCGTGTTCCAATAGCACCTCGACGTTTGAAGCCAAGTCTTCCGGGTCCTGGTAGAAATTCAAAAGCTAATAAAACTAGATGCCCAAAATGTACATCTTTGTTAAGAGTTAATTTCGAGGAAGCCGAATGTTTAAATTGTGGTTTTGTTGATTATGAGTATTCTCCTCCTGAGACAGAAGAGGAAGAGCATAACCCTAGCCTAATTAGTACAGGCACAAGATATGTATTGAGGTACATTGGGGAATTTCCAGCTTTAGTGGAAGTAGTAACTCACGTAAAAGTTTATAGGGTTAGAAATAGAGCAGTATTTGGGGTTCGTTGTCCGTTTTGCGGTGGTGCAATGGCTCAATCTTCTTTATCTGGTAAGAGAAGAGAGATGAGAGAAGAAAGATATAAATGTTCTTCAGGGCATAGAGTTTCATTGTGCCCTAATAAACAAGGTGTTTTAGGCTGGAAATAAATCATACTTTTAAAGTTATAATACATTTTTAGAAATATAGTGTATGAGTATTTTTCCTTCCCAATCTAACCTTATTGAAGATTTGCGTAATTCACGTCGTAATTGTTTTATTGCTTGCGATTTCTCTCCACCCAAGTTAGATAATCCTCAGGGTTTAAAATTAGCTACAAGTTTAAACCCTGACATGTTTTCGGTTTCTTATAATCCTGGGCAATCTGTTAAATTAAATCCCATTTTTGCCTCGTTTTGGATTCAAAACGAGACAAAAATATCCTCTGCTTTCACTCTTGCGACTGGAAATATGAATCCTAGATGTTTAGAAAAACTGTTATTAAATGCTCATGTATTGGGTTTAGCTAACGCGGTGTTCGTAATGGGCGATTCTTCTTCTAAAACTATATCCACTACTAAAGCTTTAGAGCTTACTGCAAGAATGAATTTTGGGCTAGGTGTAGGAAATAATCAATTGGATACCCCAACGAACTTTTGTATTGGATCTACGATAGATATATCAAAGAATTGGGATCATGAAATTTTACTTACAAAAAAAAAGATAGATTCAGGAGCCGAATTCTTTTTAGCCCAAGCTCAATTCGACATATCTAAAGTGATTCAATTTCTGGAATCTTATCGAGATAAAATAGGAACTCATATTGAAGTTCCTATTTTATGGGGAGTTCAAATGATTACAAAAGGGAGTTCCTCTTTTACTACTATTCCTGATGATATGAAACGAGATTTAGATTTAGGTAGATCGGGATTAGATATTGCTCTTGAAATATTTGATCAATATTTTGTATACGGTATTGATTCTTTTTATTTGTTACCTCCGTTTTTCAGAACTGGTAAAAGAGATTATGCTTTGGCAGAAGAGCTCATTTCTGCATTGACCTCTAATTAGTCATTTTTTATAATCTGTATGCAATAGATAATTTTTATATTAGGAGTGTGTTGTGGCTACTGAAACAGGAAAGAGATATTTTTGTGAGAAATGTGGATGTGAATTTGTCGTTACTCGTGGCTCTTCAGACGGTACTTTAAAGTGTTGCGATACTCCCATGGAAAAGAAATAATATCAGGGATATTTAATATGGCTAATCAACTAGGAAGAAGATACGAATGTTCTGTGTGCGGAACAATTGTTTTATGCACTAAAGTAGGAGAAAACCCCGTTTCATGTTGTGGGGAAAAAATGGATCAACAAGAGCCTCGTAAGCTTCCTTCTTCAGACTAAATTAGGTTCTAATCAATTGAGCTGCTTTATGCTGTTGATCTGCATGATATGAACTTCTCACCAGTGGTCCTGAAGCTACATGTTTGAAACCTAGCTCATAGCCTATTTCTTCCATGTGTTTAAACTCTTCAGGTTTATACCATCTTTCAGTTTTTGCATGTCTTTTCGTAGGCTTTAAATATTGCCCTATAGTGACTAAATCACAGTCTACTGACCTTAAATCTTTTAAAGTTTGTGTTACTTCAGTCAGACTTTCTCCTAAACCGACCATTATTCCAGATTTTGTTATGAGTGATCCTGAAATTGTTTTTGCATTTTTAAGTACTTCAAGAGATAAGCTGTATTTACCTTTAGCTCGTATTTTGGGGAAAATCCTTTCTACTGTTTCAATATTATGATTAAAAGTATCAGGTTTAGCATTTATGACGGTGCTCAAACTTTCTATATTTCCTTCAAAGTCCGGTGTCAAAACTTCAATTTTGCAATCAGGCATTTTTTTTCTTATTTGAGTTATGCAACTTGCAAATATGAAAGCCCCTCCGTCGTTGAGGTCATCTCTATTAACAGATGTTATGACAGCATATTTAAGTCCTAAAGTTTTTACCGTTTCAGCTAATCTTTTTGGCTCTTCTAAGTCTAGTCCCACTGGTTTTCCAGATTTTACTGAACAGTACCTGCAGGCTCTAGTGCAAATATCTCCTAATATCATGAAAGTAGCAGTTCCTCTATCCCAACATTCTCCTATGTTTGGGCATCTGGCATCTTCACAAACAGTATTTAATTGATTTGTTTGAACGAGATTTTTTAAATGTTCGTAATTTTCTCCGTTTGGCATTTTTACCTTCAGCCAAGTTGGAAATTTACGCTTAACTTCCATGTGTTAATTCCTTTTTAATTTAAAATCTAAGCAAGTACGTTACATATTTTGTACCATATTATCCTCTAATAATAACAAATTGGTATTAATAAAATCATTATGAATGACACTCTTAGGCAAAATGATTCAGAAAAAGAGTATGCTATTTTGCGTCTCGGGAGAATTACTCGTTTAGGAGATTGTGAAGCTGTATTAGGTAAAGAGAATATTGGGATTTTTGGTGGGATACCTGGAGAATTGATTAAAGCAAGAATATATAGATATCGTAAAAATAAAGAAAATATAATATCAGGGATAGTAGATCAGATTATCGAGCCTTCACCATACAGAATAGTTGCCGAATGTATTTATTTTGGTTCTTGTAGTGGTTGTCAGTGGCAATATATCGATTATCAGTACCAATTGGAGTTAAAAAAACAAATTATTCTAGATGCATTTCAGCCTTATGAATTTCTGAAAAATACAAATATAAATAATGTAATTGCATCTAAAAAAGAATTTAATTATAGAAATCATGCGCGGTTTTCAATTAGATTTGAAGGACAAATAGGTTTTTCTAATCGTATTACTCGCAGATTCGTTAAAGTAGACGAATGTTTAATTATGGACGACAAGATCAATAAAACGGTTTCATTATTGCAAAACAAAGTTTCTGAAACTACCAGTATGTCAGTTAGAGTAGGTGTTAATACTGATAATATTTTGGTACAACCTAAACTTACAGATTCTAATATTATAATAGATACGGGTCAAAAGTTTTATGTAGAAAAATTTCATGGTAAAGAATTTAGGATTGCTTCTCCATCTTTTTTTCAAGTTAATATTGCTCAAGCAGAGAAAATGGTCGAAATCATCAAATCATCATTAGATTTCTCTGGAAATGAAACTCTTGTGGACGCATATTCAGGTGTAGGGACATTTGCGATCTCTCTTGCATCTTCAGTTGGAAAAGTGATTGCAATAGAAGAGTCAGCCTCAGCCATAAAAGATGCAGAATTTGCTGTCAAGGATATTGATAATATCGAATTTATTTTAGGTAAAACAGAGAATATGCTGAGCTCTATTAGTGATGATATAGATATTTTGATACTTGATCCTTCTAGAAAAGGATGTCATCCCGATACAATAGAAGTAGTATTGGAAAAATCCCCGAAGAGGATAGTTTATGTTTCTTGTGATCCGGTCACATTAGCCAGAGATTTGAATATGTTAGTATCTGAAGGCTACTCTATAACATATGTTCAACCCATTGATATGTTTCCACAAACCTATCATGTTGAAGTTATAGTTATTATGGATCGGTAAGGTAAAGAGCAATCTAAGATGATAAAAAAAGGATATCCCGTATCCATACTTTTAGGTTCCATTTCCCCTCGGCGCCACCAACTGGTAGGTGCCTTAGGAGTTCCTATTAGAATTATTGATCCTATTGTTGATGAACCAGAACCAAATTTTAATGAATCGCCTCGTTCTTATTGTGAGAGGATGGCATTACTTAAATTTGAATCAATTAAGCATTCGTTGTCTCCATCTGAATGTTTGGTTACAGCCGATACTGTGGTTTCATTAAATGATCAAATACTTGGAAAACCAAAAACACAATTAGAAGCAGAATTTATGTTAAAAAGCTTAAGAAATAAAACTCATAAAGTCTCTACTGCTGTAGTGGTAGCCACCCTTTTTAAAAATAAAATGCAGAGAACAGTCAAGGTTACGAATGTGAGTATGAGGAATTATAGTGATTTAGAAATTGATGACTATATTAATTCTGGAGATTATAAAGATAAAGCTGGAGCTTACTCTATCCAGAACAAATCCTTCAATTTATCTAGGAGTTTTGACGGTTGCTATACTTCAGTTGTTGGATTACCTTTATGCGATGTAAGCGGTATGCTTATTAAAGAAGGGTTTAACTTGCCTAGGATAAGTTGTAATAAAGGATTAGATAGTCCTAATAAATTATGGATTTAAATTTTAGGAGCTCATAAATAATGATTGGTATGGGGACCTTAGAGGTCTTAGTTATATTGTTAGTTGCATTTGTATTGTTAGGTCCTGAGAAGATGATTTCAGGTGCAAAGTCATTAGGTTCTTTATTTGCCCAAGCTAAAAATGTTATGGATGATGTTACTAATATTGATTTAGATTCATTTAATGAAGATAGCTCTGCGAAAAGTAAAAATTCTGAAGAAGTAAATGCAGGTGTGGAAGATCCCAATACTAATATGATAGAACCTATTCCATTTGGCAGAAAAGTAAAGTCTTATCCCGAAGAATCTTCTGACGTTAAGGATGGAAAAAAAGATGCCTGATGAACAAACTCTAAAAGATCATTTTGTTGAGTTAAGGAACAGGTTAACAAAGTCGGCAATCGCTGTTGTGATTACAACGGCCATTGCTTTTGTTTTCCACCAACAAATTCTTGAGATTCTTATGAAACCAGCTGCTGACTTTACATCTTTACCAAACAGTAAGCCTGTTTATACAAGTCTGACAGAATTCTTAGGTACAGCAATGAAAGCCTCAATATTAGTAGGTTTTTTTTCATCGTTACCTTTTATACTTTGGCAGGTAGTTAAGTTTTCTTCTCCTGGATTAAATTCGTCTGAGAAAAAATATTTATACTTTTTAATGCCTGTCGTAATTGTTGTTTTTATAATGGGAGCTTCTTTCGGATATTTTATATTATTCCCTCCCGCTGTTAAATTCTTGATAAATTTTGGCAGTGACATAGCTACACCTATGATCAGAATAGGTAATTATATAAATTTAATGCTGTCGTTATTATTTTGGATGGGAATAGTTTTTGAATTGCCAGTAGTATTATTTTTTCTTTCTAGAATCGGTGTTGTTAAACCAGGGTTTCTATCTAAAAATAGACGTTGGGCTATAGTGATTGCATTTATATTAGGAGCTCTTATTACGCCGACATTAGACCCAGTAAATCAAATTTTTGTTGCTGCACCTATTATTGTTTTATATGAATTAGGAATAATATTGGCAAAGATAGGTTTCAAGATTAGAACAAAGAATAGGTCGAAAGCGAGTCAAGTTAGAGAATAATTATTTATCTTTTGTTACAGATTCTTGATCTTCTACAGATAAGTCATCCTTTTGAGTGTTACGAAATTCTTTTATCGCTTTTCCCATAGCACCACCTATCTCAGGTAATCGGCCAACACCAAATATGATAAGTACTACTACGAGTACTATGATTAATTCCATAGGTCCAAATCGGAATGGCATATGTATTCACGCTCCAATTTATGCGAATATTTTTAATGTAACTAGATTTTACCAAAAAGCGGAGAAGTAAGCACAAATATATGTAAATTTAAATAATATGTACATTCATCTCTTGATTTCAAAATTGTTTAGGATGTAGAATTATATTTCGTGTTTTTAATATATTAAAGGTTGAGGCTTGATATGGATGCTCACAATTTAATTCCAATTGAGAAAAATGAGAATATTGAAAATTTTAATTCTGGAGATAGGGTCAGAGTTGCGGTCAGGGTTGTAGAAGGTGAGAGAATCAGAACTCAGGCTTATGAAGGGGATGTTATTAGACGCAGAGGTAGTGGCCAAGGAGAAACCTTTACAGTTAGAAGAATATCATCTGATCAAGTTGGTGTAGAACGTACATTTTTACTTTGTTCTCCAAATGTGGAATCCGTAAAAGTTTTAAAAAGACGAAAAGTACGTAGGTCTCGATTGTACTACCTTAGAGGTCGATTTGGTAAAGCAGCTAGGCTTAAAGAAGTTAGGAGATCTTAATTTAGCAAATTAAATTTTGTTTCTTGGGTATACTTAGTTTGAATACGTAGTTTCTAAGTAAGTAGGATTTAAGTAAATTGAGATTTGCAGAGATAGCCGTAGATTCTCCTATAGGTCATGGCCGTACTTTCAGTTATGAAATTCCAGATCATATGATGTTACAAATAGGTCATATGGTTTTGGTGCCATTTGGGACTCAAATATTACAAGGAATTGTGTTTTCATTAGAGAATTCCCCTTCCGTAGATAAAACCAAATTTATTATAGAAATCACTGATCCAGAGCCTTTATTAGATCAAGATAGGTTGGATCTTGTTAAATGGATTAGCGGGTATTACCTGTGTACTTTATTTGAAGCTTGCGCTCTTATGATTCCTCCAGGAATAAGGGAGTATGAAGCTATTTGGGTATATTGGAATGATTCATATGAAGGTGATATTTCTAATATTAAATTATCAGATTATCAACTGAAAATTTTAAACTATGTAAAGTCTAGAAAAAAAACAAGATTATCGAAACTTATTTCAAATTTTGGTGATAAAGCACGGACTTCAGTGTCTCATTTAATTAAGATGAATATCTTATATCGAGAAACCCTTCAAAAAGATCCAGTTGCTAAACCGTTATTTATAGAAGAATTATTGATAACTGATTTAGGGCGAGAGCTCGTTAATCTTGATGAATTTAAATCTTCTGTTAAGCAAAAAAATCTTTTGCGATATATGAATTCTATTGATTTACCTGCTAAAGCTTCTGAGATTCGTAAAGAATATGGTTATAGTGTTGTTAAATCATTATTGAATAAAAAACTTTTAGAATTAAAAAAGAACAGAGTTTATAGAGACCCTTTGCGATCATATAAGTATGACAATATATTGCCTAAAGATATTGATTTAACTAGAGAACAATCTGAAGCTGTTGCCATTATTAGTGAGATTATGGCAAATCCAGATTCTACCCCAAGAGCAATGCTCATTCATGGAGTTACTGGGAGTGGGAAGACAGAGGTTTACTTAGAAGCAGTTAAAGAATGTGTTAATAAAGGAAAAAGAGCTATCATATTAGTTCCTGAGATTGCTTTAACCCCTCAAACAATAGAGAGATTTGCATCAAACTTTAAAAATGAAATAGCTGTTGTTCACAGTGGGTTATCCATTGGGGAAAGATTTGATCAATGGCATAAAATTCGTGAAGGTAATTATAATGTTGTGATAGGTTCGAGAACTGCTTTGTTTTCTCCACAACCCAATTTAGGACTTGTGATTATAGACGAAGAGCATGAATGGACTTATAAGCAGTCAGATATGCCGCCTAGATATCATGCTAGGGATGTTGCCATGCAATTGGCGGGGATAACTAGATGTACAGTTATTTTGGGATCTGCTTCTCCTGATATGCAATCTTTTTTTAGAGCTAATAATGAAAGATATAAGTTTGTTCAGCTAAATAATAGATATACTTCGGGTGTTCAGCATAGTACGTCTTCAGATGGCAGAGGTCTTGCCGATGTTCACGTTACTGATATGCGAAATGAGTTGAAAGAGGGAAATACTAGTATATTTAGTAGAACACTTCAGGCTTCTATAGAAGATACTTTGAGTAGCGATAATCAAGTAATACTTTTTCTAAATCGAAGAGGGGCTTCATCTTTTTCCCAATGTCGTTCATGTGGTTATGTTTTAAAATGTAAAAGTTGTGATGTCACCGTAACATTTCATAAAACTCAAAGTCGTTTGATTTGTCATTATTGTAATAATCGTTTCAAAGTTCCTGATAGGTGTTCTGAATGTAATTCTGGTGACTTTGCTTATTATGGGATTGGTACCCAATCTGTTGAAGATGAAGTTAATAAACTATTTCCGTTAGCACGTTGTATTAGATGGGATAGTGATGTATCTAATAATCTTTCTTCTCACTCTGAAATTCTTGAAAAATTTAGATCTAAAGAAGCTAACGTGCTGGTAGGCACACAGATTTTGGCAAAAGGTCATAATCTGCCCGGCGTAACTTTGGTTGGCGCTATATTAGCTGATGTTGGATTAAATATTCCTGATTTCAGGTCTGCAGAAAGGTCTTTTCAATTGTTGTGTCAAGTTTCAGGTAGAGCAGGGAGAGGAGATGAGAAAGGTAAAGTCATCATACAGACATATCAGCCAGATCATTATTCTATTGTCTCGGCATCTTTGCAGGATTACCAACGGTTCTTTGACATTGAAGCTCAATATAGAAAAAAATTCGTTTATCCTCCATACTCCAAGATCATTAAATTGTTCTACCAGAATACTAGCGACGCGTTTGCGGAAAGGGAAGCACTTAGAATGGTTGATGAATTAAAATCGGAGCAACATAATTGGGGATTACAAAATATTGATATTATAGGCCCTATTCCAGGGTTTCCGTCTAGAGTGAGAGGTCATTACAGATGGCAAGTCATTCTTAAAGGCGAAAACCCTAGATTGTTATTAGATAGAATTTATCTCCGATCGCATCAAAATTCTTATGGTAAAACTCCGAAAGGTTGGCTTATTGACGTCGACCCTGTTTTTACTTGATTATTGGTTATTGTTAATGAAAGTTTGGAATAGTTATAATATTAAAGTGAGTATGGCTCAGTTATAACTAGGATTATACGTATGCAAGATTTAAAAAATTCTCTTATTGATCTCAGAGAAAGAGTTGTCGACATAATGGTGCGTCTTTGACATATCTGGAAAAGAAAAAGAAATTTTAGATTTAGAAAAAGAGGCATTACAAGAGGGATTTTGGGATTCTCCTATAATTGCTCAAAATAAAATGAAACATCTTGCTGGATTAAATTCATTAGTTAGTGATTGGAATAAATTAAGTGATAAAGTTTTCTCTTCTTTAGAGCTGTTAGATCTTGCACTAATGGAGCAAGATCAAGATTTAGTACTTAATATTAAATCTGACACTATAGATATTATCGATTCTTTTAAAAAAATGGAATTTCAACTCGTATTATCTGGAGAATATGACCAAAGAGATGCATTAATAGCATTGCATGCTGGGGCCGGCGGGGTTGATTCACAAGATTGGACATTGATGTTAATGAGAATGTATTTGAGATGGGCAGAGAGAAATGGATTTAAGTCACAAGTCTTAGATGCATCCTATGGAGAAGAAGGAGGCATTAAAAGTGCTACTATTCAGATTTCAGGAGACTATGCTTATGGTAATCTCAAATCTGAGAAAGGAGTACATAGGTTAGTTCGATTATCCCCTTTTGATAGTGATCATGCGCGCCACACATCATTTGTCCTAGCTGAGATTCTGCCTAGGGTTGAAGAAGGCGTTGATATTAATATTAATACTGACGATTTAAGGGTTGATGTTTTTAGAGCTGGAGGGCATGGGGGCCAGAGTGTACAGAAAAATTCTACAGCTGTTAGGATTACTCATTTACCAACTAATATCGTTGTAACTTGTCAAAATGAACGTTCTCAACGTCAGAATCGTGATATAGCAATGAGTATTTTGACAGCTAGGTTGATTGATTTAGAAACAAAACGTAAAGAAGACGAAATGGCTGAAATTAAGGGAGATCACATTTCTGCTGAATGGGGCAATCAAATACGTAGTTATGTGCTACACCCATATCAAATGGTTAAAGACCACAGGACCGATTTAGAAGTTTCTAATACAGCAGACGTGCTGGATGGAAACATTGATGAATTCATAACTTCTTATTTAACGTTACAATTAAATAAGTAAACATATTAATCAACAAGGTGTTTTATGAATAGTATGAAGTCAAAACTTTTATCTTTACAAATTGTATTGGTGGTTTCATTGTTTAGTGTGATGGCATGTTCTTCTAGTGATTCTTCTGAAATGTCTGAAATGGTTACTTTAGAAAATGACCTGAGCGATAAAGCGTCTCAATCTTCTGTTAGTGAATTTGGAGATAAAGTATTTACTCGTATATGGAGTGATCCGCCTACTTTGGACCCACATTTAACAGGGGATACAACATCGTCAGCGATTGTTGTAGAAATATTTGGTGGGCTAGTATCGTTTGACACATCCCTTAATTTGATTCCTGATTTAGCTGAAAGTTGGGACATATCTGAGGATGCTGAAACCTACACATTCAAAATTAGAAAAGATGCAGTCTTTCATGATGGTAAAAAAGTTACAGCTGATGATTTTAAATGGTCTTTTAACAGAGCTGTATCCCCCGATACTGCATCTCCTATTGCAGAGACTTATTTAGGTGATATTGTTGGTGTTAAAGATGTTTTAGAAGGTGTAAGTGATGAAATTTCTGGGATAACTGTCGTAGATGAGCAGACTTTACAGATTAAAATAGATTCACCTAAATCATATTTTTTACAAAAATTAACTTATCCTACAGCTTATGTATTGGATAAAAATAATATTGTCTCTCTCGGTTCTAGTTGGACTGATTCTCCTAATGGTACAGGACCATTTAAATTAATCGAATATAAAATTGGAGAACAGATTATTTTAGGGAAGCACGATGATTACCATCTAGGAGCAGCTAAACTCGACAAAATAGTAATGAATTTAGCAGGCGGTTCATCGATGGCAATGTATGAAAATGACGAAATTGATATTACAGGGGTTAGTTTATTTGATTTAGAAAGAATAATGGATCCAAATGATCCATTAAATCCTGACTTGGTCATTGCTAATCCCGGATTTTCAATTTCATATATTGGATTTAATGTAACAGAGCCTCCGTTTGATGATGTTAATTTTAGAAAAGCTTTAAATCATGCTGTGGACAAAAAATTAATTGCCAAAGAAGTATTAGCTGATTTAGTAGTTCCTGCATATGGGATATTGCCTCCAGGGTTTCCGGGATATTCAGATGATCTAGTTGGATTAGAATATAATCCTGTTCTTGCAAAAGAATTTCTTGAAAAATCTATATATGCAGATCCTGAGACTAGGCCTAGAATCGTAATTACTATTCCTGGTACAGGTGGATCACCTAATTTAGATTTAGAAGTCATAATAAATATGTGGTTTGAAAATTTGGGTGTTGAAGTTGAAATACAACAAGTGGAATGGGCTACGTTTTTAAGTGACTTGAATAAGAGAAGATTTCAGGCTTTTGGAGGATTAGGATGGGAAGCAGACTATCCTGACCCTCAGGATTTTTTAGATGTATTATTTCACTCTGAAAGTGATAAAAACAATGGGGCTTATTCAAATCCTGATGTTGATTTATTATTGGAACAAGCTAGGCTAGAATCAAATATTGATAATCGCTTGAAATTGTACAACGAAGCTGAACAAATTATAGTTGACGAAGGAGTATGGATTCCTCTGTGGTTTGAAGGAGAAGGTCATGTCCTGATTAAGCCTTATATAGAAGGATATATTATAACTCCGATGACGATTTCTAAAATGCGTTATGTTGATATTAAAAATTAAGCTATTGGACTAAATAAAATGTAGCTTAAACGGAGCATATTAATCATGTGGAGATATATTCTTAGAAGGATGTTATGGGTCCCATTTCTTCTTTTGGCTGTTTCAGCAATGACATTTATGCTAGGGCATTATGGACCAGGGGATCCCGTTGAAGTTATGTTGGGGTCAAAATATGATCCTGAAATCGCAGATAGGTTACGATCATCTTTAGGACTTGATAGGCCTGTTATTATTCAATACGCTGATTATATGTGGGGGGCTGTCCAAGGAGATTTCGGAGAAAGCCTGAGGTTCCGTGGAAAGAGTGTGTCTTCTTTATTAATAAGCAAGATGTGGGTTTCTTTTCAGGTGAATTTAGTCGCGATGGCTGTTAGTGTTTTTGTTGGGTTGCCTCTTGGGTTTTGGGTTGCTCATAAACAAGGAAGTTGGGTGGACCCAATGGTAATTGCGATCAGTTTGATTTTCATGTCCATTCCAATAATGGTTAGCATACCTGTTGTATTGTGGGCTTCTTGCTTAAAATTAAGTTTAGTTCCTTGTTCGGGATGGGGCGGGTTATTTGATCTACGTATGATTGTTCCAGCTATTACAATGGGCATTCCTGGAGTTGCTGGAATTCTTAGGTTAATGAGGTCTAGTACTTTGGATATTTTAGGTCAAGATTTTATTCGAACAGCGCATGCAAAAGGATTAAGCCCTATGCGTATTGATTATAAGCATATTCTTAAGAATGCTCTAATACCAATTGTAACGGTTATATCATTTTCTTTAGCTGGCATGTTAACAACAGGATTTATAACAGAGAGACTATTAGGAATTCCTGGTGTTGGAGACTTTGCTATACAATCCGTTTTCAATAGAGATTACCCTGTAATAATGGCATTTACTCTTATATTGTCTGTTGCTTTTGTCGTGGCTAATTTGATAGCGGATATAGCATATTCTTTTGTAGATCCAAGAATAAGGTTTACTTAATATGGAAATAAATAAAGTAGAAAAACCTGTCAGTCATCTTAATAGGGCTATTTATAGGCTAGCTCATAAGAAAATAGCTTTAATATGTATTTGTTTGATTCTTGTCATATATCTTGCAGGAATATTTGCACCTTGGATTGCCCCATATGACTATAACGAACAAGATTATACAGCTATACGACAAGGGCCTAGTTGGGAACATTGGGCGGGAACTGATTTAAAAGGACGAGATGTATTCTCTAGAGTTCTTTGGGGAATACAGAATACAGTTGTTATTACTTTCATAACAATGATCACAGGAGGACTATTTATAGGTGTTACCTTTGGTTTAATAGCAGGATATTTTGGAGGTAAGGTTGATTCTATTATTATGAGAGTTGGCGAGGTTTTTGCTTCTTTTCCTGACATATTGCTCGTAATATTATTAGCAGCTACTCTTAGGATGAGAGTCTTGGATTGGGTTAGATTTATTGAAGATAATACATTTCTTGATGGATTGGTTAAGTCAGGAATAGCTGACTATCTAATTGTTTCTATAGCATTAGTTTCATTCACTTGGATTGGTATGGCAAGACTCGTAAGAGCTCAAGTTTTTATTTTAAAAGATGCTCAATTTATAGAATCAGCTAAATCTTCAGGGTCGTCAATGGCAAGGATACTGTTTGTTCATTTATTACCCAATGTCATATCTCCTATCGTGGTCACAGTTTCTATGGGTATGGGGGCTCTGATTGGCACAGAGATAATATTAAGTTGGCTTGGATTAGGCATCCAACCACCACGTCCTAGTTTAGGGACAATGTTATTAGAAGCTGGGAGTATTAGTGCTTTAAGGGTTGTTCCTTGGATGTTGATTGCGCCAGGTATAGTGGCTTGGACTTTGGTGTTGTCTTGGAATTTGCTTGGCGACTCTCTGAGTGATGTTCTTAATCCTCGTACTCAATAAATATGGATAATATAAGTATGGATGATAATATTAAAATTCATTTGATTGATGGAACATATGAACTCTTTAGGGCCCATTTTTCACAGCCACCTCGTCTAGCTCTTGACGGAATGCCTGTTTCTGCTATTAGAGGATTCATTCAGAGTATTTTAACTCTTATTAATTCACATAATGTTACTCATATTGCAGTTGCTTTCGATAGCGATATACCATCTTTTAGGAATGAAATTTTTTCCTCATATAAAGACGGGTCAGACACACCAGAAGATTTGAAATTACAATTTCCGTTGGCAGAAAGGGCTGTTGAAGCATTGGGTATTACTTGTTGGCCTATGTTAGAGTACGAAGCTGATGATATATTAGCTTCTGCTGCAGTTAAATTTTCCCAGAAGTCTGAAGTGTCACAGGTCATTATTTGCTCACCAGATAAAGATCTATGTCAAGTTGTTAAGGGCAATTCAATAGTTTGTCTTCTGAGGAAAGATAATTTAGTTTTAAACCAAGTTGAAGTGGAGAAAAAATATGGATTCCCCCCATCTTCAATACCTGATTACTTGGCTTTGGTAGGTGATGCGGCAGACGGTATTCCCGGTATCTCAAGATGGGGGGCTAAGTCGACATCTTCTCTTATAGGAAGGTATATAACTATTGATAGTATCCCTGATGACTATAGGCTATGGGATGTTAGCGTTCGAGGAGCCGCAAATCTGAGTAAATCTTTAGAATCTTCTAGAGTGGATGCTAAACTATTTAAGGAACTAGCCACTCTAGTAAAAGATATTGAAATTGCTCAATCCGTTGAGGATCTTGAATGGTTGGGTGCAGATTCTGTACTTTTCCCCAAATTATGTGAAGAGTTAGGAATAACTAATTTAATTAACGTGTGTCGTAAATGGCAATCTTAAGGGTGATTTTGTAACATTTTTTTAACATTATAGTATTTTCGCGCCAACTTACTCTGTAATCTGATATTAACGTGATATTTTATATTTTGGAGGTTGATATGGATTCGGGTTCTATTGCTTGGATGCTAGTTTGTTCTGCCCTAGTTTTACTTATGACTCCTGGGCTTGCGTTTTTTTATGGTGGACTTGTCAGAAGAAAGAATGTTTTGTCTACAGTGATGTATTCATTTATATCCATAGGAGTTGTTAGTGTTGTATGGGTATTGTGGGGGTATTCATTATCATTTGGGGAAGGTGGAAATACAGTTATAGGTACTTTAAATAATGTTGCCTTCATTGGTGTTGAAGATACCGATACTCAAATTTTTGCGATTTTTCAAATGATGTTTGCGATTATAACTCCGGCTTTGATAACAGGAGCTTTTTGCGAGAGATTTAAATTCAAAACTTATTTGGTTTTTTTGGTTCTTTGGGTAACTTTAGTTTATGCTCCAATAGCTCATTGGGTATGGGATACAAATGGTTGGCTGTATGAATTAGGAGCATTAGATTTTGCTGGTGGAGCGGTAGTCCATGTCAATGCTGGCATAGCTGCTATTGTTGCTGCAATGTTAGTTGGTAGAAGAAGAAACCCCGGAATGCAATCTAATAATGTTCCATTTGTTGTTCTTGGTGCTTCAATGCTTTGGTTTGGGTGGTTTGGGTTTAATGCAGGATCTGGGTTAGAGGCTAATGGGATTGCAGTTAATGCCTTTTTGGTAACAAATACATCGGCTGCAACAGCTATGGTAACTTGGCTACTACTAGGAATGATTCATACAGGCAAGTCTAGTTCTGTGAGTGCTGCTACGGGTGCTATAGCAGGATTAGCTACTATTACTCCAGCAGCTGGATTTGTGGGGGTACAGACAGCATTATTATTGGGTTTTGCTTCTGGGATAATAACGTTTTACTTTGTTTTTTATAAAGAAAAAATTAATTTAGACGATGCTTTGGATGTTTTTGCTGTTCATGGTGTTGGAGGGATAATAGGTATTTTAGGAACCGGAATATTTGCTGATAAAAGTGGTGCTATTGGGATAATTGAGGGAAGTTCGGATCTTTTTATTGATAACCTTGTTATGATTGCTGCAACTGTTGGATACTCGTTCTTAGTCACTTATGCAGTGTTGAAGGTATTAGATAAGATTCCTGGACTGGGTCTTCGTTCTTCTGAAGCTGATGAAGATCAAGGTCTAGATGTTTCAGATCATGGTGAGACGGCATATATTTCTGATGGGGCGGACACTGCATGATTATGAATGATTATTTAAGATTTATAAAAATTGACATTTCAGCTTGCTTATTCTTCCTAGTTCTACTACAATTTCTTATGCTATAAATTGTGTTTGATTAGGGTTTTATCCATTTTATTGGTTAAAATAATCATTAAACTGTCGTGAAGTGCCTAAATTAGGTACGTAAATGACTTGACATCTCATTCATGAGATTAATAATATTGACAAGAATATTATTAGTTTAAGGATTTATGCTCTTTGTGAGTGTTAGTCTAGTCGACTTTTTTATTTTATAGGAAATTAAAATTTAGATTCTCCATTAATAGGCGAGGAGGTCAAATGAGGAAGCTATTTAAAATTCAGGGTATTACTACAGCCTTGGTTTTCTCAGCAATTATGTTTGCGTTAGTAGCGTGTGAAGGTGCAGCTGGTCCTGCTGGTCCTGCTGGTTCCGCTGGTGCTGCTGGTGCAGATGGTGCTGCAGGTGTTCAAGGTCCTGCCGGTCCTGCCGGTCCTGCCGGTCCTGCCGGTCCTGCCGGTGAAAGTGCTCATCATGACGAAGAAGAAGAGCATTCAGATGCAGTGTTGTCAGTATCACCTGCTGAGTCAGGCGGAACTTCTTCGATGTACGGAGCTGGTTTCGGTCCAGGTGAGACAGTTAGTATAACTGCCGGTGGTAGAGTTATAGGTGGTGCTACAGCTAATGATGACGGTGCTTTTGCTGCGGACGCAACAGTCACATTGTCAGATGGTATGTATACTGCTACGGCTATTGGATCGGATGGCTCTGAAGCTATCGCTCCTTTATTAATAGCATCGAAATAGGAAAAATTTCTTAAAAAACCTTTTTCTTATAGAAAAGGGCTCCTCTCCATTTGGGAGAGGGGCCTTTTTGTGTTGTTTATATAGTTGACTTTTTTATTTAAAAGAAATTAAAATTTTTTTATGTACATTTATAAGGTAAGGAGATAGTATGAAAAAGGTGTCTAAGTTTAAAAGTATTTCCGTATCTTTGTTTTTTTCATCGATTATAGTAATGCTTATTGCTTGTTCGGGGCCACAAGGTCCTGCAGGGGATCAAGGACCTCAAGGACTTCCTGGTAATCCTGGGGCTCCTGGGGCTCAAGGGCCAGCTGGGCCGCCATCTAGCTCAAGTGACTTTGCACAAATATCTTCTTCGGCAACTATTGTAATAAGTAAAAATTCCCTCACAATGTCTGAACCTTTTGATATTCATGGATCTGGATTTATTCCTGGGGAACCTGTGATGATTTCATTACAAATTGATAGCAGTTTGGCTCCTGTCGTTGGAGATGGCTCTTCAGCCCAAGTCGTAGCTAATGGAGCTGGGGCATTTTCCGTTTCTTTTGATAGTATGACTACAAATTCCGACATTATATCTAGAGCTAATGGTATCACTACACTTATAGCTGAAGGCGGTCAAGGTAATTTGGCATCTGCACCTGTGACCATTATTGAGAATTTTAAGTCCGCAGCTTCAGTATCATCTACTCTTGTTGCTACTCCAGTTGAGTCTGGTGAAGCATCTGCAATTTATGGTTCTGGGTTTATATCTGGTGAAATTATAAGTATATCTGCTAACGGGAAAGTATTAGCGGGGGCAACAGCAAATTCTGACGGAGCATTCAATATTGATGTTACAGTAACTCTTGAGGAAGGTTTATATTCTATGATGGCCATTGGTTCTAAAGGTTCCGAAGCAACTGCTCCGTTGTTAGTTTCGTCGAAGTAGCGGTATTGCAATACTGTTGAATACTTAACCTAAGTTTTAGGCGTTTCAGGATTTTGAGCATCAGATATTTCTGTTATTTTTAAGGTTTTTATTCGTCTGCCTACGGTTGTTAAAACTTCTATGTTAAATCCATTATATTGTAAATTATCGCTAGGGCTCGGTATTTTCCCTAGTTGGTGAAGTACAAACCCACCTATGGTGTCAAATCCTTCTCCTTCAAATTCAATACCTAATGTGACGCTTAAGTCATCTATGTCTATTCGAGCGTCAATATAAAATTCACCTTCTTTAATTTTCTTTATTTGTGGTTCCCCACTGTCGAATTCATCATGTATCTCTCCTACTATTTCTTCTAACAAGTCTTCAACTGTTACTAACCCAGATACTCCTCCATATTCATCAATAACAATTGCCATCTGCATTCTTTTTTCTTGAAATTCTGTAAGGAGATCTTCCAATGTTTTTGATTCAGGTACATACAATACTGTTCTGAGGACAGTACCGATATCTATCGCCATCGCATTGTTAGCATCAGAGGCAAATCTTAGGATATCCATTGAATGGGCAATTCCGTCAATGTGGTCTATGTTTTCTCTATATATTGGGATTTTGCTATGCCCTGTATTTAACATAATTGCGGATATATCTTCAATTGAAGATGTTATTTCAGCACTAATCATGTCCACACGTGGAACCATAATCTCTCGGACTGTCGTTTTGTCCAATTGGAACACTCCTCGGATCATTTTAACTTCATGATCTTCTAAAGGTTCTCCTTCATCGTCCATTTGAATACTAATTCTTTTGCTGCTTGAATTGTCATCAGAATTGTTAGAGTTTTCCTCGTCAGGATTTGTTATTTCTACAATTCTTTCTTTGGATCGTGTTAATGGACGTAATAATATATTTAATATAATAGATAAATAATAAAGTTTATGGGCAATTAGAGGTCCGTTTTGCTTAGTTAAACTGTGATTGATTGTCTCTATAACCCCAATGAATATTATTGCAATTATGTTAATACTGACAATTTCAATTTGAGAATAAGGATATTCTCTAAAGTAATATATATTTAACGTTGATATCGAAATAATCAGTGACAGGAATTTCAGTATTGAAAACGTAGATATAGATCTTTCTTGATTTTGGATCAAATTTTCTAGTCGACTAGTTCCATCCTGTTTTTCTTTACGCCATATATAAAGGGTTTCTAGTGTAATCGTTTCAAAAGCATATTTTATAAAGCTTATAAATATAAACAACCCTGTTGATATTATTAAAATAATTAATGCTGGATTATCAATATTTAATGTCATGTTTGTTTTGATTGATCTCCCTTAAATATTCGAGCTGGAGAGCCAATAGCTTTTGCATTTTCAGGAATATCTTTTGTAATAATTGACGATGTGCCTGTAATTGAATTAGCCCCAATTTTTATTGGGGCTACTAGCATTGTGTTAGATCCTATAAATGCATTATCCCCTATTATCGTTTTATTTTTATTTTTTCCGTCATAATTACAAGTTATTGTTCCGGCTCCAATATTTACATTTTCTCCGATAATAGAGTCGCCTAAGTAAGAAAAATGTCCAGATTTACTATTTTTACCTATGTGGCTATTTTTAATTTCACAGTAGTTACCGATTTTAACATTCTCTTCTAATGTACTATCCTTTCTTATGTGGCTATATGGGCCTATATGAACTTTATTGTGTATTTTAGAGTATTCTATTGTGGAAGATGCGATCACACAATTTTGTCCTATATTTGACCCTTTTATTGTTGCATCAGGACCTATAACACAGTTATTACCTATAACCGTTCCTTCTTTAATGTGAGTATTAGGGTATATTATTGTGTCCTTGGATATTTTTATATCCTGATCAATATAAGATGTATCAGGATCAATTATTGTTACACCACTTAGAAGTAATTTGTTATTTATTTGAGTTCTTACAAGTTTTTCTAGTTTTACTAATTGGGCCCTGTCATTAACACCTAAGCCTTCAGTATAATCATCTAATGTTATTGAATTTATGGGCTTATTTTGATTTGATGCAATATTTATCAGATTTGTCAGGTAAATTTCCCCCTTTTTTGAAGGTTTTAAATTTCCCATTGATTTCATAAGCCAAGATGATTTGAAACAATAGACGCCGACATTTATTTCTTTTATGTCACGGGTTTTATTATCTGTGTCGTTTTCCTCAACTATGCTCAATATATTGTTTTCAGAATTTCTTAATATTCTTCCGAGACCGTTATTGTCTGGAGGGATTGAAGTTAATAGGGTGATAGGAGCATTGGATTCAATATGATGCTCCATAAGTTTTGTCAGGGTAGAATTTTTTATTAAGGGAATATCTCCATTTAATACTATTATGTTATCTGGTATCTCGGATTGACTTATTAAAGACAAAGCGTCACCGCTACCTTTGGCTTGTTTTTGGGCTATGTATTCAGTCTTATATTTTGTAGCTGTTTTGAAATTATCGAATTTCTCTGGGACAATTGTTATAGCGGTAGCTAAATTTGCAAGCTCACATGACTCGAGAATCATATTTAGCATTTCTTTACCGCATATTTTATGGAGAGGTTTGGGGGTATTAGAGTTCATTCGACTCCCTGAACCTGCAGCCAATATTATGGGTCTGAATAGGTCGTGTGTATTATCCAAAATACACTTTTAGAACCTTAGAATTTATATTATTCATATCAATATATAACCTTGACTGTTCAAAGGCTAGCAAAATATAAAAAAGCATGTCAAGTTTCATTATATTCATTATTTAGGCACTTGATTTATATTTAGAGTATATTAGGTCCAGTGTTTTTCTAACTTCTTCAATATCTTCTATTGAACAATCTGAGTATTTAGATAGTTTTTTGTCGGGGTTAATGTTTTTTTGTGTCACATAAATTGAAAACCCTGATATATTACCTAAATCACGTTGTTTTCTTATTTCAATCATTGCATCTAAGTCTGTTGTGTCATCGCCTAGGAATATAATATTTTTAATATTTTTAGATTCTATTAAATGATTAATTGCGTAACCTTTGTTGAATTGGGAATGAGGGCGTATTTCTAGTATTTGTTTACCCCAAAATACATCTAATTTGTCGATATTTGGGGTGTTAGAAAGTACATTTGATAGTATTTCTTTGGTCTTTTTGTGATCTTTCGAACCCCTGTAGTGTATTGAGGCGCTGATAGTTTTGTTCTCATGAAATATCCCATGTATATTCTTTGTTTGAGTTTTAATGTAATCTAAAGCAGATTTAATCATTATTTCAATTCCTTCCGGGGATTTTCGAATTAATTGACCATTTTTGATATGTTCTGCACCGTGGTTTCCTATATATGTTAGATTTTCTAACTTTAATTTTGAATTAATGTCTATAGCGCTTCTTCCTGATATGATTGATATATCTGGAAGAATTTTGGTGAGTTTGATTATGGTGTTTAGGCAATATTCATCGACATATGCAGTTCGTGGGTCTGATTTTAATTCCGATATCACCCCGTCAAAATCCAAAGCTAATGCAGGAGGAGTATTTTTAAATAAATTGAGCAGGGGAGAGATTTTTTTTTCTAAGGCAGTAGGTTTGTTCATATAGTAATCTAACGAGCTGTAAGTCCTCCGTCAATTGCTAGTTCTGCGCCGGTTATATAGCTAGATTCATCAGATGCTAGGAATAGAATAGCCATTGCAACTTCATCTATGGTTCCTACTCTTCCCATGGGAACTTTTGATTCTGAAGCAGCTCTGCTTTCTAAGTTTGCTAATTTGTCAGCCAGCATATCTGTATCGATAGGTCCTGGGTGAATAGAGTTTGCTCGAATGTTCTCCATAGCGTGTTGTACAGCAGTATACTTTGTAAACGACCTCACTCCTCCTTTAGATGCCCCATAGGCCCCGCTTCCTATGTTGCCTACTAAACCTGCTGTTGATGACATGTTTACTATAGAACCACCGCCAGCTTTTCTTAATGCAGGTATTGAATGTTTTGTGCCAAGGAATAGACCAGTTAAGTTTACGGATATAACATTATTAAAATCATCTAAAGGTGTTTCTTCTATAGGAATAGTGCTATATATCCCGGCATTATTCACGAGTATGTCCAGTTTTTTATAATTAGATGTTATATAAGATATAGCATTTATCCAATCTGTTTCTTTCGTCACATCTAATGTTAATGCTGAACATGAATAACCTTGTTCAGTTAATTCTGTTACAGTTTTTTTACATCGATCTACATTTTTGTCTCCAATAATCACAGAAGCACCTTCATTTGCAAACAATCGAGCGGTATGCTCTCCTATTCCTTTAGCTGCTCCAGATATTAAAGCTACTTTATTCAAAAGCCTGTTCATTTTTCCCTCGTAACAATTAATGTTGTTTTGCGAATTTAATTCTGAAAAGATTGTAGCATTAGTTGACAGAACAATTGTTCTGTTCTAAAATGTTCTAAATATGAGGTGATTCATGGCAAACTATTATAAAACTAAGAATATGTTCGAAAATAATAACTCAGTTAATGAGACTGGTAATGAATACGCAAATCTAAATGAAGGAATTGAAGTTGTTTATATGGGAAATGTCTTGGGAGGACCCTCAATTGGATCTGCAGGTAAGATTATGAAAATATATGCACGGAAAGCTCTTGTTGATATGGGGGCTCTTGGTACTTGGAATGTTCCTTATTGTTTTCTAACGGCTACTGCTGCGTAGTTTAGAAAACTTGTAGGATTTTAATATGATTCGTATACGTTTAGATTACAGAGGACTTACTATTTGGTATTGGTCTTGGAGAATTAATTAAAAGAATTTATTAAATACGTGATCAGGTGATAATATGTCATAAATGTTCTCGTGGTGCAATTATGACTTTGGAAGAAATAATAGTTGTTTCGGTAAGGCTATTAGGTTCGTTACCTGTACTTAAATATGCTTTTTTGGGATCTGTATTTGCTGTTCTTATTGATCTTTCTGACTTATTCATAATAGGGAATTTAGATTTAGGAGGAGTCAGAAATTATCAAGAATTTGATAAGGTTTTAGATCTTGTTTATATGGGTACTTTTTTATTAGTTTCTCTTAGATGGGAACGGAAAGAAAAACTCATTTCAATTTTCCTTTTTGCATATCGATTGATCGGACTTATTCTTTTTGAATTCACAAGTGAAAGATACCTATTATTGTTATTCCCTAACGTGTTTGAGTTTTGGGTTATAGGTATAACTTTCTTAAAATTTAGAAAAAAACATAAAATTATTCCTGATTCTAGTTTGATAAAGGTTTTTTTAGGATCTTTCATTTTGAAATTAATACAAGAATGGATTTTGCATTGGAATAAATTTTTAGATAATTATGCAATGGGAGATATCCTATCTGTTCTGAAGGATTTACTATAAAGAATTTGATTATTCATATTAAATTTTCATGGCGAGAGATTCAAAATGATTACGGTCTATACAGCTTTAAGCAATCAGTATTAGAAAAATAGGTTTTATTATCTAGAAGAACTTATTATTAATATGAATTTGTATTATGTCACTTACAAGTTCTGGTCTTTGCAAAGGCACATCATGGATACTGTCTTCAAGCCATATACTCTCAACCTTTGGGATTGTATTTAAGGCCTCTGATATTAATGATTTTCTAATTTCATGATATGGGCTAGATTCTGAATTTTGATTGCGTGCATTTAATATTAATGTGGGACATTTGATCATTTTCAAAAGTTTGCTAGGTTTATGTTTCCATATTTCTTCTATGATCTTCATATGATTTTGTCTACTAAGCCTAGAATTCACTTCTCCAGATTCAGATATTAAAAAATTAGATAATGCTATTTCAGTTAGGTTAGCTTTCTTAGATGTTTTATCTTGTTCTCCCCAATCTCTTCTATTTAATCTACTTATGATGTCATTTTTATAAACTCCATCCCAAACTGGGGGAGCCATATTTATTAATGCTTTGTCTAATGAGTTTCCAGGTATTCTAGATATTTCAATAAGACCTCCATCTACCAGGCATATACCTTTTGTATATTCTGGATAATGAGCTGCTATTTCTACAGCAACGTTGCCACCCCAAGAATGCCCAATAATGATTGGGTTGCTTAAATTAAGACGTTTTATTATAGATATAGTATCTTTAGCAATAGTTTGGAAATCATATCCGATATCAGGCTTATCAGTTTCCCCGTGACCCCTTTGATCTATAGCAATTATTTGGTTCTGGATTGACAACTTTGGAGCCACTAAATCCCATATGTGTATATTGGATGCAAGACCATGAAGTAAAAGGATTGAATTGTCTTTTGAACCCCACGTCTGGTAATTAAAGTTTAAATTATCTTTTCCTATATCAGGTAACGTGGGCATAATAGTTTATTCAGGTCCCGTTTGGCTCCTGAGGAATTCTTCGATTTCTTCCACCATATCTTTGCCATTGGGCATTTCGGAAGTCACTTTATTTTCTTTGTCATATTGAGATTCTAGCTTAGAGACATAAGATTTCACATCAGGTTGTTTATTAATTGCTCTTGTGACTTCTTGTTGAAAAGCTTCTCCAGCTAAAAACAACTCATTCATATCTAAATCGATAGGTATTATATTTTTTAAGTTTTCTAGTAAAGCATAGCTTGCTATGGGGTTAGGGGTTGTCTGAACATAATGAGGACAATGGCTCCATATGTTGACATGAGGTAATTTTCTATTATTACATCCTTCTACAAAAGGCGAATGTATCCCTGTAGGACCTTGATACCCTGTATCATTTATTCCTAACCAATTTGATTTCCTAATAAGTTCTTTATTGCTCGCTTTACCGGTAACTTTCATTTTTCTTGTGTGGGGAACTGCGTCTAACAATGCGCCTAGTGTAACAACTAATTCTACTCCTACCATATCTGCTACTTTTAATACAGTTTCAGAAAAGGTTCTCCATTTTAAATTTGGTTCTGTTCCAACATACAGTAAAATTCCATTTTTAGGATCATTTTTAGGAATGTAAGTATAAAATTCGTTAGTTGGCCATTTTATTATTCGTTCACGTTTTTTATTTAATCTTATGTGAGGACGATTAACAGTAAAGTCATAATATTCTTCAGGGTCTATTTCTGCTAATTTATTTGTGGGTAGTTTACGTACCATATACCTGATAGCTCTAGTTGCCGCTTCTGCTGCATCGGGCCATCCAGCAAATGCTACTATCATGGTAGACAATTTTATTTTGTCTTCATTATGAATTATTAGTCCGTTCAACTATATGTTCTCCATCTGAACGTTATTTATAGAGCAGTGTATCATTTTATACAATATATTCCAAATTACTCTTTTAATTCACATGATGTTGTGGTTTTTTCAAAACTATTAATCTATTATTGATATTAATAATAGGGGTTTATAAATGTCAGTTAAATTTAATGAAATAAAATTTAGTTATTTAGAAGTGACACAATTTACAACTTGGTTCTTTGCGTCTATTTCAGATGATGACGGATTTGCAACTGATGTTGAATTTACAAATGCTGATTTATCGTATCCATCTGCTAAATTAATGTCAGAAATGTTTACTGAATTAAAGAAAAATTCAAGTGACATTAATGAAACTTCTCTAATGTCTGTTTTAGATGTTAAGAAACCCATTTTGGGCCGTTCCGAGACGGCTACAGCATTGAGTGCTATAAGATCGGCAATTTTACAATTGGAATCTCTGCATAAAGGGATATCATTAGTCGAACACTTAGGAGGAACGTATAAAGAAGTAGTTCCATTGTATGCAAATATAAATAGAGGACTTTTCTTAACTGATAGAACTCCGAAGTCATTTGCAAAAGCTGCAGAACAAGCTGCAAATGAAGGTTTTAAAATAATTAAGTGTGCCCCATTTGATGAAGTTAATTCCTCCCAAGGCACAAATAGAATTTTAGATTCTGCTCAACATGGGATTAATAGAATTAAAGAGATTCGAAATGCTATAGGTTCTGACTTTGATATTTTAATTGATTGCCACGGGAGATTTAATTTACCAGCAGCCTTGGTTATATCAGATGTATTATCGGAATTGAATATCTCCTGGTTTGAAGAACCGTTGGAAACAGAAGAACATATGGATTCTTTGATAGAACTTAAGGCTAATACATCGATTCCCATTGCTGGAGGAGAAAGCATGTATGGGACTTTATCATTTTCGGAAGCTTTAAATAGTGATGTTTTAGATATTATTATGCCCGACTTAAAATATTGTGGAGGAGCATCAGAGGCAGTTGAAATAGGTAAAATGGCTATTAATTTAGGAAAAGGGTATTCTCCACATAGCCCTTCAGGCCCGATTTCTTTGTTACTTTCTGGACATGCAACAGCTGCCATTGAAGGAGCTATGTATTTAGAGCATGCGGTCCATGAATACGCTCTAAGAAATGTTATATTGACACCTTCAGAACTAATACAAGACGGTAATTTAATTATTCCAAAGGGTATAGGGTTAGGGGGTAGATTAAATCATGAATTTATTGAAAAGTATGGAGTTTATTTTACTCCTTAGATTCACCTGATAGTAGCATGTATGCTATATACAACATGATTTTGGTACTACTTATTAAGCTGTTAATTCCTATAGATTCATTTGTACCATGTATTTGACTTAACATGGGATCATCATCTGGGTGATCTCCTGAAAATCCATAAGTAATTACTTCTAGTGGTCGAGTAAATCGTGAATCTGTGAACCCATTACTTATGGATGGTATTAAATTAATATCATTTCTGCCTAATGATTTTTTAGTAGCATCTAAAATTGTTGAGGATAGCTTAGTTTCAAATTCCGAAGAGTTTGGTTCAGCCATATAATCAACTGTGTAAGAAACTCCTTCTAGTCCATCCACGATTTTATTTAGTTCTTCATAAACATATTCTTCTGTTTGATGAGGAAGAGTTCTAACGTCACAAGTTAATTGTATTTGTTCAGGTACACTATTTGATTTTATTCCTCCATTAATCATAGTAGGAGTTATTGTCATTCTTGATAAAGCCTTTAATGTAGATGCAAACCTGGGGTTATCTTTTTCTAAATCTAATATAATTTGATCAATGTTTTCAGGGCCTGCTTTATCTTCTATTGCAAAATTAGAAAGATAATCAAATATTTTTACTGACGTATCTCTTTCTGGTGAGTATTGTTCCAAATTCTCCAATATCTTACTAGTTTTATATAAAGCATTTTCACCATTCCATGGCATAGATGCATGAGCACTTGATCCAGTAATAGATATTTCTACTTGTAATCTTCCTTTTTCTCCAACACCTAATAAGTATGTTACGGCCCCTGCAGATTCAATCATTGGCGTACCCCCACCTTCATTAATAGCATAAGGAGCTTCTAGCAATTGTGGATGATTATCAGCTAACCATTTAAAACCATATTTACCTCCATGTTCTTCATCGGCACCAGATATTAATGATAATCCGTCTGTTAGCGTAATATTAAATTCACGTAAAATTCTCATAGCCATTAATTGGGCAGTTAGCAAGCCTTTACAATCTGATGCTCCGCGCCCATATATCCGTCCGGAATCAATTGTTGCGCTGAATGGCGGATATTTCCATTTTGACTCATCTTCTACAGGAACTACGTCAGTATGGGACATAAATATAAGCCCAATTTTTTCATTGATACCTTTAATCTGAGCAATAATATTCCCTCTATTTGCAGTAAATTCTAATATTTGGGATTCTATACCATGGCTATTTAACCATTTTTTTATATATTCACATACAGCTGTTTCATTTCCTGTAGGCATTTTTCCTGTATTAACAGAAGGTATGTTTACTAGATCTTGTTCTAGTTTTATTATTTCAGGGATTATTTCGTCTACGTAATTTAACATTTTATCAAGAACATTGTTGGACATATATTTTCCTAATTTATTTTCAATTTTGAAGCAATAAGAATCAGCGCAATGGTCTTGGCATCATCAATTGTTCCGTTATTTATGAGTTTGTGAGCTTCTGGCATCGTTATCTTTTTTATAGTTATTTCTTCATCATCATCATGAGGTAATTTTTTAAGGAATAGATCTTTTGCAATGTAGCAGTTCATGTATTCGTCAGTAAATCCGGGACTAGCCCAAATTTTACCTACTGATTCTAAGGTACGAGCTCCGTATCCTGTTTCTTCCATTAATTCACGTAAAGCTGCTTTTTGAGGATCTTCTCCGGGATCTATTAATCCTGCAGGTACCTCAAGGATATATTTTTTTGCGGGATGACGATATTGACTAACCAAAATAATATTCTTATGATCATCTATAGGTAAAATTGCTACAGTTGGATCATGTTCGACTACTTCCCGTAATGTGGATTTGCCTGATTCTAATTGAATCTGATCTATTCGAACATCAATGATTCTACCTGAATAAGTCTTTTTAGAAGATATTGTTCTATCAGATTTCATAGGGTTAAAATTCTTGTTGATTACCATTTTCTAATGGTCTTTGTGACCTATATGCAAGTCCTAATCTTAATTTTAATGCGGTGAAAAAGAAGTCAGGTTGATGCTCGCGTAAAAATTTTGCAGTATAAGGGCTACGTTTTATAGTTACATATTCATCAGGATTTAATACTGAATCTATGAATCCATCAGCACTAATTGATGCTTGATATCCTTTTGTAGCATTTAATCTGATTGTTGAATCCGGAGATAATATAATTCCATCTCTTAGCCCAGTATGAGGAGCAACAGGTTGTAATATCATTAATTCTGCCTCAGGGAATATTATTGGCCCACCAGCTGATAGGGCATATCCAGTACTTCCAGTTGCTGTTGAAGCGATAATTGCATCAGCTCTATAGTTTGTTATGTGTGTTTCGTTAATGTACGCTTCTAGTTCTACTAATCTAGCTGTTTGACTAGTTCCAACGGTGACATCATTTAAAGCATGGATTGTGATTCGAGGCGTTTTTGCATCATCAGAAGTTATATTAGCTTCTAACATCATACGTAATTCTGTTCTGATGTTGGCATTTGATACATTTTTTTGATCTAAGAAATATGGAAGTTTTTCAAAAACTTCACTAGGGTCTAGTTCAGCCATAAAACCCACTTTTCCCATTTTGACTCCCACTACAGGTATGTCATAAGGACTAAGGGTCCTAATGGATCTGAGTATAGTACCATCACCACCAATGATAATTGCGATACGAGTATTGGATAGGTTCGCTGTATTTGACATCAAGTCTCCAGCTGAACTAATCCAAGAAGTTGAATGTATATTCAACTTGTCTATAATTTCTAAGGCTAATTCTTTACTCGAAATAAGCCTAGCATTATATATGATAGATATCATATTTTTATCTGGCACTGTCAATTCCATCCATATGGTAATTTATTAAAAGATAATATATTTGTTTATATTATAGACTGAATTGCTTTATTAGCTATATCAATGATGGGTGAGGGGAATAATCCAAATGCAAATGTGGCTGCTGCGGAAAGTATTACTGCAGTATATCCAATAGTGTGAGGTATTGATTCGACTTCTTTATCTGTCTCTTCTTCAGGAGATCCCATGAACATTATTTTGACAATGTTTAGGTAATAATATGCTGAAACAACACTATTTATTACTCCGAATATTGCTAACCAAGTTAATCCTGAATCCATAGCAGCACTAAATAAGTATACTTTTCCTATAAATCCTACAGTTGGAGGTATTCCAATTAAAGATATCATTGCTAATGTCATAGAGATTGCTAAGACAGGAGAAATTTTCAACAAATTGGAAAATTTTGATATGGAATAATTTTCAGTTTTGCTACATACAAAAATTATAATTCCAAATGCTGTTAGATTTGTCATTGCATATCCAGCTAAATAAAATAGTATGCCGGAAGCCCCACTATCATATTCTGTTCCAGGTACAGACATTGCTGCTAATCCTACCATTATGTATCCAGCCTGAGCTACAGTACTGTATGCCAATAATCGTTTAATGTTCTTTTGTTTTATAGCAATTAAGTTACCTAATGACATTGATATTGCGCTTAAAATAGCAATTATTTGGCCCCATTCAATGGATATTTCTGTACCAACGAATACTGGATAAAATATTCTGATGGCTAATGCAAACCCAGCTGCTTTACTTGCCACTGATAAGAATGCCGTAATTGGAGTTGGAGCTCCTTCGTAAACATCTGGTGCCCACATTTGGAATGGAGCTGCAGATATTTTAAATCCAAATCCTGCAGTTATTAATATTATTCCTAATAGTATTGCCGGATTAGAAATAAGGTCAGATTGAGATATTTGTGCAGCTATTTCATTGAGATAGGTAGATCCTGTAAACCCATAAAGTAGAACCATCCCATAAAGTAATACTGCAGAACTGATAGCACTTAGAAGCAAGAATTTGATGCCTGCTTCAGCAGCATTTCGGCTTCTTTTCAATGCTACAAGTCCAGCAGATGGTAGAGATGTTAGTTCTAAAGCAACATATAAAGTAATTAATTCTGTTGCAGATGCCAATAGCATCATACCGCTCGCTGAAAATAATATTAACGAATAATATTCGCCTTGGTGGTTGTTAAATTTTTCAGCATACTCATAAGAATATAAAACAACTACTAAAACTGTTCCAAGTATTATGTATTTAAAAAATAATCCAAACATATCTGCACTAAAGGTGTTAAAGAATCCTTTAGAAGATGTTGTTGTATCTGGATCTACATGTAATGTTACGGTTAATAAAATGGCTAAAATTATACCTAAAGAAGTTATAATGGGGATAATTTTTTTATTGGTTGTAAACAAATCTACCACAATGACTATGGCAGCTAAGAGCACTACAGTTATCTCTGGAGATAATAAATAAATATCATTAAATGTCATATTAATTTATGGCCTCCACACTTGCTACTATAGGCTCTAGTCCTAATGTAAATATATCTGATATAAATGCAGGATAAATCCCTACAAATAAAATAGAAATTACTAACATTGCTATAGGGATGATTTCATGTGGTTGGGCATCAGTTAAGGAATTAAATTTGCTAGGTATTTTTTCAAATATAGCCCTTTGGATCATCCATAGTATATAACCTGCCGTTAATACTACAGCAATTGTTGCAATTGCTGTGATAAATTTCCAAGCAGCGAAACTTCCCATAAATATAAGGATTTCAGATACAAAGCCACTTGTTCCTGGCAATCCCAAAGATGCTAGTCCCGCAATCAGCATTGAAACGGCAAATATTGGCATTTTAGTCGCAAGTCCGCCAAGATCAGGTATGTGTCTAGTATGTGTTCGCTCATATATGAATCCTACTGTTAAGAACATTAATCCCGTAATGGTGCCATGAGTAAACATTTGCATTGCAGCCCCTGTAAAACCTAGGGCAACAGAAGAACCTGAAGCAGCGGACAGTCCTAATAATATGAACCCCATATGACTTATACTGCTATATGCAATAAGGCGTTTCAAATCAGTTTGTCTTATTGTAACGATTGCTCCATATATTATATTTATGAGTCCAAAAATGGCTATCCAAAAAGAGAAATTTTCTAGTTGATCTGGAAACATTGCCGCTGAGACCCTAAACATACCGTATCCACCCATCTTAAGTAAAACTCCTGCAAGCATTACGCTAGCTGCAGTAGGGGCGTCAGTATGGGCATCTGGTAGCCATGTATGTAATGGAAATACTGGTAATTTAACAGCGAACCCTATGATGGTTAGTAAAAATAACCATGATGCAGGAATGATTAGTTCTGTCCCTGAACCTATTAAATTTGGCAATTCAGTCATATCAAATGTTCCCGTTGAAACATAAATTGCTAGTAAACCAACTAGCATGAATGCACTGCCTAGTATCGTAAAAATCAAGAATTTCATTGCAGAATATTCTTTTCTACCGCTACCCCAAATTGAAATCAAGAAAAACATTGGAATTAATTCTAATTCCCAGAATAGGAAGAACAAGAAAAAATCTAAAGATGTAAATACTCCTATAACTGAACCTTGTAGTATTAGTAACCATGTAAAGTGTTCTTTCATCCTGGTTGTTACAGACCAAGATGCAAAAACGGCAATTACTCCAAGTATCCCTGTTAGGAGGACAAGTGGTGAGCTTAACCCATCCACTCCAAGAAAATATTCTGTTTTAAAGGATTCGATAGGAATCCAATCTATTTGTTCAACAAATCTATACCCATTAGGGTTTGAACGATATCCTAAGAAAATATAACTTGTTATAAGTAATTCGATAATTGAGATAGCTAGGGCAAAATTTCGGGCTGTTTTGCCTTTGAAAAACATAACAATTACTATTGCCGCTATTATGGGCAAAAAAATTGCTATTGTTAATATTCCATTAATTTCGTCCATCTTATCCTCTAGTTACCAAATATAAACACTATTAATATTGCTATGATGCCCAGTGATGTTACTGTTGCATATGTTTGAGTTTGTCCGTTTTGAAACTGTCTGAGTAATGTACCAATATTTATTGCAATCCAACCAGATATCACTGCGATAGTGTCAACAATATATTTGTCAAACCAATTTGAAACACTAGCGATTCCGTTATAGTATGCTTTTTTTACTAATATGCCTTCATATAATTCATCTATATAAAACTTATTGATTAATATTCTATGAACCTGATCGAATTTATCTAGATATTTGAAAGACAACTTTGGATTTGGCTTATATAAAGCAATTGCTAAAGCTATTCCTGAAATAGCAATTAAAGACGAAAATATTGCAATAAGTGCATTAAAGTCTTTTGCGCCATCTACATAGTAATAGACCCCGTCCGGTAACGCATAACCTAGTTTTTTAGGCAGCCAGTGAGCCGTAAGTCCTAATATGTTGTATGGAGCGCTTGATATCAAACCTATAATTACCGCAGGTATTGTTAGGATTACCATTGGGATGGTCATGCTTAAAGGGGACTCAGCTAAATGAACTGGGCCGTGAGGATGAGCATTAGGATCTTTATCAGAACCTCCTCTAAAATCTCCTTCAAAAGTCATATATAAAGCTCTAAACATGTAAAAAGCTGTCATGAAAACAGCTATTATGGCAAGTATGAATACAAGAGTTGCTACTGGATCGTTACTTTTAAAAGCATTCAGTAATATTTCGTCTTTACTCCAAAAACCTGATAATGGGAAAATTCCGGCTAAGCTTAAACTTCCAATTAAAAACGTAACATAGGTGATGGGCATTTTATGTTTTAGTCCACCCATGAATCGCATATCGAAAGTACCTGTTGCGTGGTTAACACTCCCTGATCCTAAAAATAATAATGCTTTAAAGAAAGCATGAGTAAACAAATGAAATATTGCTGCTCCATATGCTCCAACCCCTAGTGCTAGCATCATATATCCTAACTGGCTTACAGTTGAATATGCTAATACTCTTTTTATATCATTAGCTACTAGCCCCATAGAGGCAGCAAATATAGCTGTACCTCCGCCAACAAGGGCAACTATTGTCATTGTTGTTTCTGAGCTTTCAAATATGGGGAAAAATCGAGCAACTAAAAATACTCCTGCTGTTACCATTGTTGCTGCATGAATTAATGCGCTAACAGGAGTTGGTCCTTCCATTGCATCTGGAAGCCATGTATGCAGAGGGAATTGTCCAGATTTCCCAATAGCTCCGATGAATAATAAAATTGTAATTATTGTGATAGAGGTAATTCCAATCTCAACAGGTAAATAATTATTAATAGTCGATATATTTAAGAAATTTCCTGTTTCACTGCCGGCTGTTTTATAAAATAGATACAATATTCCTATCAGAAAACCTACATCTCCAACCCTGGTTACTAAGAACGCTTTTTTAGCTGCATTTGCAGCAGATGGTTTGTGAAACCAAAATCCAATTAATAGGTATGAACATAACCCAACAAGTTCCCAAAATATGAAAAGCTGTACTATGTTCGCAGCCATAACAAGGCCCAGCATTGAAGCTGTAAACAATGACATGTATGCAAAATATCTTGCATAGACAGGGATCCCCAATTCTACAGGTCCGTCATGTGTACTGTCTTCAGTATGGCTAATAGGATTTTTCATATATCCGGTTGAATATATTTGAACCATCAAACTTACACCTGTTACTGTAACAAGCATGATTGCGGTTAAAGGATCCATCAGTATACCTATAGTAAATTCAAAGTTTCCAATTTCTAACCATTTAGAAGGTTCTGATACTAGGTCTTTTTCTTTGTTAAACATTACATCTATAAAGGCAAGTATGGATAGTAAAAATGACAATCCAATACTTATTATGGCAATACGCCCAGATATGAATGAATACTTGTTTAGAAAAGGTCTTACGATAAGAGCAATAATAATAAAAGATGCTAAAGGCAGGAAGAAAATTGACCAGATCATTTGTTCATTCAGCATCTTATAATTTCCTCAAAATTTCATCTGCAACATGTTCTCTTCCTTTAGGTACATATATAGTGAAGGAAGCACGTTCTCCCCATGAAGTAATATTTCCATCAGGTAATATTTTAGTTGTTAAACCCTCTGCTTCAAATGCATCTTTCCACATTTCAGCAGTCATTAGGTTTGATGTTGTTTTATATTTAATCCACATACTATTTTTTTAATTCCGCTGTCTCAGTTATTAATATGGTTTGTAATGATCTGTATACAGCAATAATTATCGCTAGCCCTAGAGCAACTTCAGCAGCGGCAACTGTAATGACAAAAATAGAAAATATATGACCAGTTAAAACAAAATTGGCAGCATTAGATGTGCTTTCTACTAAGCTATCATTTGTTAATGCTATAGGTATCGTATACCTAGAAAATGCAACGGCAGTTATATTTATACCGTTAAACATTAGTTCTAAGGACATTAAAATCGATATAGCGTGTTTTTTTGACAAAGCTCCATATAAACCTATTCCAAATAGGATAGCACCAAGTATTAAAAAGTTCTCAAGTGTCATATTATCTTTCTCTTACTATTGCTAAAGCGCCTATCACAGCTGCCAACAGAAGCACGGATACAACCTCAAATGACAAAACAAAATCACGTATCAATATTTCGCCTATTCCCGGGATTGTGTTTTTAAAAACTTCATTGATTTCTGTAATTTGGCTTGTAGATGCATTAGATATTGTATTCCAAGAAGTGCTCCTAATAGAGTATATGGATAGGATCATTAATATTATAGATACTAGTGCTACTGGTAGCCTTAGAGAATGAGAGGGGCTCCCTTGTTCTAAATCTCGTGTTAGCAATATGGCAAAAATAATAAGAACAGATATGGCTCCAACGTATACCATTAATTGGACACCGGCAATGAATTCTGCTCGTAGAAGGACAAACATAGCCGCAACTCCGAGAAAAGTTACTATTAAAAATAATGCCGCACGAAAAAGATCTTTAAGTTGTACAACGGCTATGGCACTCACAACTATTACTACCGCTATAGCCCAAAATGCTAAATCAGTTACTAATGAGGTGTCTGTTCCTTCTATCATCGATTAACCCAATTGTTTTTTTGATCTTCAGTAGAAGGCTTTTCATGTCTTCCAACTTGTGTCCAACTAGCCTTATCGCCTTTCATAGGGTCATATCCCCGATCAGTTAGTTGAGGCCTGAACCATGTGCTAGGTTTTTTATCTGCTTTCTTTAATCTATTTACGTCTATAACTAGATCGTCACGTTTGTATTGACCTTCTTCAAATCCACTTCCCATATGTAAAGCATCATAAGGACATGCTTCTACGCAAAGACCGCAATACATGCACCTTCCCATATCAATATCAAATACTTCAATATCATAACTTTGACCTTCTTGATAATTAACACCGCTTGTATCAGTAACTATTTTTATTATTCCTAAAGGACAATATTTAGCACAACTTGCACAACCGGTACAACGTTGTTCAAACCAAGCAAATTCCTGCCCTCTAAATCTTGCATCTTGAGGGATACGTTCTTTAATTATTTCTAAACCTATTAAAGATTTGATAGTTCTTACAGGATTTTTGAATATGAATATCACAGGATTCGTATTAGATAGTTTCGCTAAATCAAAAGGATTAGCTTTTCTGTCAGGATATTGATAAATATTAAACTGACGACTTGGCAAAACCAAGTTTTTCATGGTTACGACTAGTCCTTTTGTGATTCCTAGACCGTACATTAATCAACCTCCTGATTCATATTTGCTAATGGTGAAGGGATGGGTTCAGGCCTTTCTAATTTTTTGTTTCCAAACATATTTATTAATACAAACAATATGACTATGGCTAAAACCCAATTTATAGCACCCATGTATAGCATATCGGATGATTCTAACTTGTCCTGTCCGAAATTTGTAAAAATGAAATATTCTATTGCAATTAAAAATATATTGAATACACCCAGTCCAAATAAACCTTTCCATGCAAATGACATTATTTGATCAACTCTTAAACGTGGCCATGTTGCCCTGAACCATAATAATATAACTATGACAGTGAAAGATTTCAGAATAAACCATATTTGACCTGGTAAAAAGTCGAATCCTTGTGTTCCACCTAAAAATAGCGTTGTAACTATCGCTGCGGTTATTAATGGAGCCATAAATTCAGCTAAAAATAATATAGCGAATTTTATTCCACTATATTCTGTGTTATATCCTGATCCTAATTCGGACTCAGCTTCTATTTGATCAAATGGGGTTCTACTCATTTCGGCAATGGACGCCACCATAAATACAAAAAACCCTAAAGGCATGACTACTATGAACCAAATTTCTTGGCTTTGAACAATTTCTGTCATTGCTAAAGAGCCCGCAAGTAACAATACACTCGTTATCCCTAAAGCCATAGGGATTTCATAGCTTATCAACATTGCTGCTCCACGCATTGATCCTAGTATTGCATATTTATTTCTTGACCCCCATCCTGCCATAAATATTGCAATTGAGTTAACCGAAGTTACCCCCACTATGAATAGTATTCCTATGTTTAATTCACCTAAGAAAGATGTTTCCCCAAATGGAATAACAGACATAATTAAAAGTGTGGGAGCCAATAAGACAATTGGGGCTATGGCAAATACTGGTCCGTCGGCCTCTTTTGGCATTGTGTTTTCTTTCATTATTGATTTTATGACATCTGCGAATGATTGAAAAAGTCCAAAAGGGCCGTGTCTATTAGGCCCTCTTCTTACTTGGAACCTACCAATCATACGTCTTTCAAACCAAACATAGAACGCAGTTGATAAAACCATCGTGTTTATAACTATAAACGATATGGATATTCCTGCTAATGTATATGACATCCAAGATGTAGATGTATAAGTAAATTGTTCAAGTCCAATAAAATCAAATAAAAAATTTAATAAAGATTGATATAGGTCAAATAAAGAATAAAAATCTATAAAACCAACTTGAGTGGTATGCATTATCTATCCACCTCACCTAATACGAAATCAATAGATCCAAGGATTATTATTAGATCTCCCATCTTCCATCCTTTAAGCATATCGCTTAAAGGGGTGAGATTCAGATATGATGGGGCCCGTACTTTACATCTGTAAGGAGCGATACTTCCATCGCTAACTAGATAGAACCCTAACTCTCCTTTTGGGGCCTCAATTGCACTGTAAATTTCTCCTTTGGGCGGTCTTATAAAGTAAGGGGCGTCTGTTCTTATAGGGCCATCTTCAATTTGGTCAATACATTGAGATATTATCTTGATGCTCTCTCGCATTTCTAGAGCTCTTACATAATATCTGTCAAACACATCTCCGTTCACTCCTATAGGAACATCAAATTTCACCCTATCATATATTTCATATGGGGCAGCTTTACGTAAATCCCATTTTACTGACGAAGCCCTTAAGTTAGGTCCGGATACTCCGCAATCAATAGCTTGGGCGTCAGTTAATTTTCCAACTCCCAATGTTCTTGACAGGACAATTTCATTTGAAGTTATGAGAGATTCTAATTCATCTAAATAATGAGGAAAGTCTAATATTAAAGTATTTAATGCTGACCAGAATTCTTCAGGAGCGTCTTGAAATATTCCTCCAGGCCTCATATAACTTAATGTTACTCTTGCCCCGCAAAGCATTTCAAATAAATCTAAAATCCTTTCGCGCTCTCTAAAGCAATATGTTAAAGGAGTTGCTAATGCACCTAGATCATTTAAAAGAAATCCAGTTGCCATTAAATGGCTTGCTATACGCTGTAATTCAGCACTGATAACCCTAATATATTGAGCACGTTCTGGTACTTGTATATCGGCTAACTTTTCTACAGCGCTAACATATGCTAGGTTATTAGACATACTAGACACATAATCTAGTCTGTCTGTTAATGTAACAATCTGTACATAATTTCTGCTTTCAGCTAATTTTTCTGTTCCTCTATGCAGGTATCCAAATATAGGCTCTGAATCTATTATTTCTTCACCGTCAAACGTGACCCGTAATCTAAATACACCATGTGTACTAGGGTGCTGTGGGCCTAAGTTTACTGTTACTGGTTCTGTTCTAATTCCTGCCATTGTTTAACCTATATAATCTTTTCTTAAAGGATGCCCGTCGAAACCTTCCCAGAGTAATATTCTTTTAAGGTTCGGGTGCCCAGTGAATGATATGCCCATTAAGTCCCAGATTTCTCTCTCTTGTAAATTTGCACCTTGCCAGACGGATACCACAGACGGTAAAGCTGGATTTGCACGCCCGTTTGGACAAATGACCCGCATTGTTGTTTTTGAATTATTTCTTAGTGATGTAAGGTGATATAAGACTTCAAAACTTTCAATATTATCTACAGCAGTTATTGAGTTTAAAAATGAAAAATCTAGCTTAATGTCGTTTTTTAATAATTCACAAATTTCTTGAACATATTCTGGGTTTACCCAAAAATTTTCTTCATCAAATTTCGTAATTGCATTAGGTAATACTTCACTAATGACTGCTGAAACTTCTGAACCGCTAATGATTTTTGTCAAAGGATTATTTCCGAGTCTTTATTGAATAGTTTTTAATTTTCTCATGCAATTGCATTATTCCGTAGAGTAATGCATCAGGTCTAGGTGGGCACCCAGGGACATATACATCTACAGGGATAATATGATTAACTCCGGGCACAACACTATATGAGCCATAATACGGACCACCACTAGTGGCACACACTCCCATAGATATAACCCATTTAGGGTCAGCCATTTGCTCGTAAACTCTCTCAATTGCAGGAGCCATTTTCCAAGTAACTGTTCCTGCAATAATTATTAGGTCAGCTTGACGTGGAGAAGGTCTGAATACTTCCATACCAAATCTTGAGATATCAAACCTAGACATTGCACTGGCTATCATTTCAAATGCACAACAAGCTAAGCCAAATGATAAAGGCCATACAGAAGATTTTCTACCCCATCCTATTAAGGCATCGATAGAAGTTACTGCAATATTTTTTTCTAGGTCGCTTGGTACTTCTATAGTAGGTTCAGCTAGAGCCTCAGTATGCGTACTTTTTAAGTGATTTACATACTCCCCTTCTTTGTAATCAAGATCCCAGGTAGTTGAGTACAGAGGGATTTGATCGGATGTTGGTGTTATTACTTTGTTATTGGTTAACTCCATTCTAAAGATCCTTTTTTCCAAGCGTAAACCCAGCCCAATAGCAGTATCCCTATGAATACACCCATTTCTGCCAAAATATATAATCCAAATTTTGGTGTTAATATTCCGTAATTTGCAGCCCAGGGGAATAAAAATATAACTTCGACATCAAATATTACGAACAGTAAAGCAATACTATAGTATCTAAAATTAAATGTATTCCATCTAGTGTCGATAGTTTCAAATCCACACTCATATATACTGCTTTTAACTTCAGAAGGATTATTTGGTCTTACTTTGACTAAAGATAAAAGCCAAGATATTAAGAACATACCAACCGGTATTGCTACAGCTAAAGAAGCAAATATAGCAATCACACCATATTGCCTAAAATATTCATCCATGATTACCGCCCAAATAGAATGTATTTTCTATGAACACATAGTCTCAAATTTCACAACGAAAATATAGCATATGCTACGTTCTCTAACAAGTAAAATAATTCCAATAAGAGGTATTATTATTAAGGTGCAAATTTATAAGTCTGTTTTATAATTATAATCTTATAGGTGTTTGATTGGAAATCCCAAAAATATTAACAAAATATGATGAACATATTCAGTCATATCTCAAAATCATAATTGATTCTCACGCAAAAGAAGATATGCGTGTTTATAACATGTTGAAATATTGTTTTGGGTGGGAAGACAAATTTGGTAATAAAATTAATGCAACTACGGGTAAAGGATTAAGGCCATCGCTTTGTCTTTTTGCAACTGAATCACTTGGAGGTTCTTTTGATAAATCTATTTATGCGGCGTCATCGATAGAATTAATTCATAACTTTTCTCTAATACATGACGAAATACAAGACCTTGATGAATTTAGGCATCACAGGCCAACCTTATGGACTATATGGGGTTCTGAAAAGGCATTGGTTTCAGGAGATATTTTAAGGATTATAGCTGACAAGTCTATTGAAAATTTATTAATCAACAAAGACGATACAGGTCTCCATCTTGAATGTACAAAATTATTAACACAAGCTTGTTTGGAGATGATAGAAGGGCAGTATCTTGATATAACGTTTGAGAAGGAAATAAACGTTAGTTTAGAACAATATATGAATATGATTTCAAAGAAAACAGGAGCTCTAATAAGATGTTCATTGAATATTGGGGCTTTGATTGCTAGCAAAAATAAAAATACCCTAGAGGTATTTAGAGATGCTGGTACAGATTTGGGATATGGTTTTCAAATAAGAGACGATATTTTGGGGATTTGGGGGACAGAAGATTCCACAGGTAAACCTGTTGGATTAGATATAAAAAGAAAAAAGAAGTCTATTCCTATTTTACACGCTATTAATGCTGCGTCTGATATGCGTAAAGAAATTTTGATTGGTATTTTTGCTAAAGAACAAATATCTGATCACGATGTGACAACAGTTTTAGATATTATGGATGAGACGAAGAGCCTAGAGTATTCAGAGAATCTTTCTAAAGAATATTGCTATAAATCAATTGATCATATTTATGATGCTAAACTAAACCAAGAATTCACTAATGATTTTATTGATCTTGCGAAGTTTTTAGCACTCAGAGACTTCTAAAATCATTTAAAATGTACTTTGATTTCAGTTGTTTAGGAGATACTTGGTTATGAAAAAACTCCTCATAACTTCAAATAGCCATATTAGCAGAAGATTTTTAAAAAAGAATTTTTTCCATAGTATTGATTCTGAAATTAGTGGACAAATATATAGCTTGAATACATCAGAAGATTCCTTTGTTTTTCTTGTAAATGATTCATCTGATATTAATAATTATCTGGGTAGAATTTTAAAAGAATTTTCTGTCGACCTAGTTTTGTCTATGGACTATGCTCTGTCATTAATTCCGAATATAGAATCACTTAAGGTGTTAAAGATAAATGAATTTTCAATTTTACCACCAGCTATGGTTTTTTGGGATGAATCCAATATTCTGAATTTTGAATATGGTATTCAAAATTCAGAAGAAATTATTGGTATTGTCGAGAATGGAAAAAATATGATTCTAGCATCTCATGTTAAGAAGGTTTCGAATTGGAAAATTAAAGACTGGTTAAATCAAAAATTACATATTTCATTACTGGATAGGTATGGATCTGATGTCGCAAGAATTTGTAATGAATTTAATGTTGATCTTATACTGTGTAGAGCTATTTTGGTAAAAAGATCAAGATTTAATGTTATTACTAATATTATTGATTGGAGTGCTCGTTATTCTTATTTAGATTTGTTGAAGAATCCTCACAGGATATTGCCATATATGGTCCTATATTATAGAAAGAATTTGTTGGCAAATAAATTTAATCAATATTTTGAAAACTTTATTACCTATAAATCTTAATGATAAATTCACAATCTTAGAATATAATCTTTATCACATTTAAACATTATGTAGTTATAAATCATAGAGTTAATAAAGGTTATGAAATTTTCCATATGTTATGAAAACATGTACATTTGATATACAAATCCCAACATCAAAATCTCCAGATTTCATTGATATTACAGGTAATGTTCTTAATTGTATTGCTGATTCTGAAATCTCTAACGGAATAGTTCTTGTATTTTCGAAACATACAACAGCGGCGATTTCTATACAAGAAAATGAACCTTTATTGTTAGATGATTTTAAGAATTTGCTTGAAAATTTTTCTTCAGAAAGAGATCATTATAATCATAACGATTTTGATGTACGTACAGTTCATATGCATGAAGATGAGTGCCCAAATGGGCATTCGCATTGTCAACATTTATTGTTGGGTTCTAGTGAATCTATCCCATTAATTAATGGCGATATAGCTTTAGGAGAATGGCAGAGAGTTTTTATGGTTGAATTAGATTCACAAAAAGCTGCTCAAGTTAGCTATAGGGGATTAATTGTACAAATAATGGGAGAATAATTAATTATAATTTCTATTTTAATCCTATTGTGTACTGACTATAAATTGGCATAAATGGTTATTTATAAATATTTACTATTGTTCTCTTTTCTTTAGCACTCTATAATTTTAAGAGAAATGTTTTTTGTACTGTGGATTTATGAGTTAAATAAGGAGATGATATTTTGACATCTCAGGATAATGTTATTTCTCGTGATACGAGAATTAAAGATAAGCAATACAAGTGGGGATTCGATTTTAATATTGAATCAGATGTTGCCCCTAAGGGGTTGAATGAAGACATTGTGCGTTTCATATCAGCTAAAAAGAACGAACCAGAATGGATGCTTCAATGGAGATTAAAAGCTTTTAATCATTGGTTAAAGCAAGGAGAAGACGCTTCTCCTACTTGGGCAGAGATTTCTTTTGAGGATATTGATTATCAGGATATTATTTATTATGCAGCTCCTAAATCCAAAGATGATGCACCTAAAAGTCTAGATGAGGTTGACCCTGAATTAATTGAAGCTTTTGATAAATTAGGAATCCCTTTAGATGAGCAAAAAAAACTTTCAGGAGTTGCTGTCGATGCTGTTTTAGACAGTGTTTCAGTTGCAACTACTTATCAAGATATGCTTGAAGAGGCAGGAGTAATATTTTGTCCCATAAGTGAGGCTGTGCAGAAGCATCCGGAATTAGTGGAAAAATATTTGGGTTCTGTCGTGCCTTACAGTGATAATTTTTATGCAACATTAAATTCAGCAGTTTTCAGTGATGGATCTTTTGTATATGTGCCACCTGGAGTTAAATGCCCTATTGAGTTGATGACATATTTCCGTATTAATGAAGTTGATTCGGGGCAATTTGAAAGAACTTTAATTATTGCTGATGAGGGAAGTTACGTTAGTTACTTAGAAGGTTGTACCGCACCTATGAGAAAATCACATCAATTGCATGCAGCTGTTGTAGAACTTGTTGCGCTCAAAGATGCTGAAATTAAATATTCAACTTTGCAAAATTGGTATCCTGGAGACAAAGAAGGGAATGGAGGAGTATATAATTTTGTTACGAAAAGAGGAGCAGCTAGAGGAGAAAACTCAAAAATATCTTGGACTCAAGTGGAAACTGGATCTGCTGTTACTTGGAAGTACCCTAGTGTGATTTTGCAAGGTGATAATTCGGTAGGAGAATTTTATTCAGTTGCTTTGGTTAATAATTACCAACAAGCTGATACAGGTACTAAAATGATTCATATTGGTAAAAATACCAAAAGCACAATAATAGCGAAAGGGATATCTGCTGGTAAGGCTCAAAATACATATAGAGGGCAAGTCTCGATTATGCCTAATGCTGACAACGCCCGTAATTTTACTCAATGTGATTCTTTGTTGATAGGAGATGAGTGCGGAGCACATACAGTTCCTTACATTGAAGTTAGAAATCCTAGTGCTCAAATGGGGCATGAGGCAACGACATCTAAGGTTAATGACGATCAGTTATTTTATTTACAGCAAAGAGGAATAGATTTAGAAGAAGCAAATTATATGGTAATAAATGGATTTTGTAGAGGAATATTTAAAGAATTACCATTTGAATTTGCTATGGAAGCCTCTCAATTATTGAGAGTTAGCTTAGAAGGGACGGTTGGATAAATGTCATCAAATACGATGTTAGAAATAAATGACCTAGTGGTATCTGTTGAAGATAATAAGATACTTAACGGGTTGAATCTCAAGATAAATAAAGGTGAAATACATGCCATTATGGGACCTAACGGTTCGGGTAAAAGTACTTTGTCAAATGTTATTGCGGGAAAGCCAGGGTATGTTGTTGAAAGTGGTGAAATTATTTACCAAGGCGAACATATATTAGAAGATGAACCTGATGTACGTGCTAGAAAGGGAATATTCTTGGCATTTCAATACCCTGTAGAATTGCCTGGTGTTAGAAATTGGCAATTTTTGAAAACTGCTACAGACGCGATGAGGAAAGAAGTTGGATTAGAGGAAATGAAAGTTCGGGAATTTGATAAAATTTTTGAAGAAAATCGACAACTTGTAGAAATGGATTCAGATCTTATAAAAAGATCTGTTAATGAGGGCTTTTCAGGGGGTGAGAAAAAAAGGAATGAAATAATGCAGTTGTCACTGTTAAATCCTAAACTTGCTCTTTTAGATGAAACAGATTCTGGTCTTGACATAGATGCTTTAAGAATCGTTTCTGAAGGAGTTAACAAATTTAAAAACTCTGATAATTCTATCCTAATTGTTACTCATTATCAGAGGATCCTTAATTATATAAATCCAGATTATGTACATGTTTTAGTTGACGGAGAAATAGTCAAATCAGGGGATCACACTTTAGCTTTGCAACTTGAAGAAAAAGGTTATGAGTGGATTAAATAGATTAGCTATGCAAAGGATGTAAGTTAAGTTTTGACTAATAAAATATCTGATAAATATACCGTAGATTTTGATAAATTATCATCAGATTCTGAAATTTTGAATAACATTCGAAATGATGGAATGAATAGATTTATTAATATTGGATTACCGACCGCAAGAAAAGGTAATGAGAAATGGAAATACACCAACATTGCTCCTATTGCAGGAATTGATTTTGAGTTACCTGTCCACAAAGATCAAAATGATTTGGATGATATAAAAAAACAAATTTTTTCAGATAATAGTTGGGTTAATTTAATATTTCTTGATGGTAAATTCAATTCAGAATTAAGTGATGCGCTAGACTTAGAATCAATATCAATCAGTGATTTGGACTCACTTATACATGATCCAAGTATGGCTATAGATTTAGAGAATGACTTGGGTTCATTAATTGATCTGAAAGAAGAAGGGTTTGCTGCTCTCAACACTGCTTTTTTATCAGATGGAATAGTAATACATGTTCCTGAGGGAGTTAAGTTTTCAAAATTAATAAATATAGTATTTTTCAATTCAGGTGAAAAAAATACAGTTTCTTATCCTAGAGTTCTTTTGAAAGTCGGATCAAGTAGTGATGTTTCAATCATGGAAAGCTATGTTGGGGGATCTCAAAATATATCTTTTACAAATTCGGTTTCTGAAATCATTTTAGATAAAAGAGCACGGGTTAAGCACTATAGAATTCTAGATGAATCAGATACAACATATGATGTTGGATACGGAAGAGTAAAATTAGATGAGGATTCTCAATTTCTGTCTCGGTCTTTTTATAAAGGTGCTGCCATAGGACGATATGATCTTAATGTATCGATAGAAGGGGAACGCGGATTTTGCGATTTAAAAGGATTATATCTGACAACGGGATCACAGCATATGGATAATTTTATCAACATAGATCATGTGGCCCCTTCAGGTAAGAGTAACTTGTTGTATAAGGGGATATTGGATGATAATTCAAGGGCTGTTTTTGGAGGGACTGTAATGGTTAGGCAGTCAGCTCAAAAGACGGATTCAATTCAATCTGATAAGAATTTGTTGCTCTCCACTAACGCTGAAGTAGACAGTAAACCATCTTTATTTATTTATGCGGATGATGTGAAATGTGCTCACGGAGCAACTGCTGGCAATATTGATTCAGAAACTATATTTTATATGTTGAGTAGAGGGATTGATATTGAAACTGCAAGTAAGTTGTTGATATATGGGTTTGCAGGAGAGATTATAGACTCTGTTGAAATAGAAGAGTTAAGAGATAAGCTTGAGGCTTATTTTTTAAATGCTCTTCCAGATTATAAGTTTGAGTTTTAACAATGTTTGGAGCTGATGATTTATATCAAGAAATCATAATGGATCATAATAGGAGCCCGAGAAATTATGGATCTATGGATAATCCAACTGTTGAATTAGAAGGATTTAATCCTCTCTGCGGAGATCAGATTAAAGTATTTGTTTTATTGGATGAAGATAAAATAGTTGATATTGTTTTTGATGGGATTGGTTGTGCAATATCAAAATCTTCTGCCTCTATCATGACTGTAGAATTAAAAGGTAAGACTATTTCTGATGCTCAATCTATTTTTGACGCATTCAGATTAATGATTACCGGTAAAGACCTAGATGACGATAGCCTCGATTTACTAGGCGATGTTGAAGTTCTTGGCGGAATTACTAAGTACCCGGCAAGAATCAAGTGTGCTAGTTTGGCTTGGCATACTGTTAATTCTGCCTTAACTGGTGATTCGGATGTTGTCACTACTGAATAAGAATATATATTTATTCAGAAGCTTTTTCGAGTGATTTGTGTTTAATATATTACAATCATAGATTAGGAATGAATACTATGCTAAATGTAGAAGATATTAGAAAAGATTTCCCTATTCTTGCACGTGAGGTACATGGTAAACCACTTATATATTTGGATAATGCAGCTACTACACAGAAGCCTATGCAAGTAATTGATTCATTGGTTGATTATTATAAAAACTATAATTCAAATGTTCACAGAGGGGTACACCTTTTGAGCATGGAAGCTACTGATCAATTTGAATTAGCACGTGAAAAAGTCGCATCTTTTATTAAATCCAAAAGTTCAGAATTAGTTATTTGGACAAGAAATTCATCTGAAAGCCTAAATTTGGTTGCTTATATGTGGGGTAGATCTAATATTACCTCTGGGGATGAAATTATTGTTACTGCTATGGAGCATCACAGCAACTTAATTCCCTGGCAAGAATTAGCTAGAGATAAAGGAGCTGTTTTAAAAATTATTCCTATAGATGAGAATGGTTATTTAAATATGGATGCATATTCTGAAATGCTGTCTACCAAAACGAAACTTGTATCGGTAGTACATGTTTCTAATGCTATAGGGACAATAAATCCTGTAAAAGAAATGGCTAAACTGGCACATGATGTTGGAGCTAAATTTTTATTAGATGGGGCACAAAGTGTTCCACATATGAGTATTGATGTTCAAGATTTAGATTGTGATTTTTTTGTTTTTTCTGGACATAAGATGATGGGTCCGACAGGTATTGGGGTATTGTATGTTAAAAAGGATCTATTGGATCATATGGACCCCTTGTATACAGGTGGCGAGATGGTATCAGAAGTTACATATGAAAAAGCTACTTGGGCTCCTTTACCTATGAAATTTGAAGCAGGGACTCCTAATATTGCTGATGCTATTGCATTAGGAGCTGCAGTCGATTATTTGTCTGAAATTGGAATGGACGAGATTCATGAATATGAAAAATCAATAACTGATTATGGATTAGAGAAATTTTCTTTATTAGAAGAAATGGGGGTAATTTTATTTGGACCTCGAAATTCTGATCAAAGAGGAGCTATATTTTCGTTTCACACTCCAAATGTTCACCCTCATGATCTAGGGACTATTATGGATCAGATGGGCATAGCATTAAGGACAGGTCACCATTGTGCTATGCCTCTAGTAAAAAGTTTAGGGGTTCCCGCAACAGCAAGAGCCAGCTTGTACGTATATAATACTTTTGTTGAGATTGATACATTAGTTGATGGGACTATCGAGGCTTTAAAGTATTTTGAAAATGGATCTTAGAAAGGTTGATGATTTATATAGAGATAAGGTTATATTAGATCATTGTAGGAATCCTAGAAACTCTATTTATTTAAATGATTCTGATTTAGTATGTGACGCGATTAATTCTTTTTGTGGGGATGAAATACACATTCAGATAAATATAGACCAGACTCAAAAGATAACGGATATTGGATATCAAGGTGAAGGTTGCGCTATCAATCAAGCTACTGGATCATTAATTACTGAATATATTCTGGGACTTAGCTTAAGTGACGCAAAATCATTCATATCAAGTTTCACCAATGTTATGGAAGATAAAACCGAATCTTACCCCAAAGATGAAGCTACCCTCGAATTGGGAGATTTAGAAGTACTATATAGGGTTAAGGAGTTTCCAATAAGAATAAAATGTGTCTTATTGTCTGTATCTGCATTAAAGTCAGGTTTATATTCCTATGAGTAGAATCATTTTTTTAATGAAATGTAATCCCAATGAGAATATTCATCATTTTTGAATATTGGATTAAAATTTCTAATATGGTCTTTCCAATCCCAAGCCTCGATAGTTGTTACAGGCATAAACCTATGAGCACCATTTAATATTTCTAGATTTATAGCATTTATTAATTTTGTTCTTTCTAGGTGACTATATTCTTGTGCCTGTTGCGTTAATAAGTTGTCTAATTTTTGGGTACTATAATTGCTAGTGTTCCATTTGCCTGTGCTGTGGAGTATTGGTAGCAGGTATCCGTTTGGTGTCGTTTGAGGAAGTGTTGGTCCTACGTTTATTTGAAAATTTCCAGATAACCATGAATTTGTAGAGTATTCTCTTCTATTTAATATCTTAATGGTAGGGTCAAATCCTACATCTATTAGATTTTTTGATATTATCTCTAAACTTTTAGTGTATTTTTCACCGTAATCACTACTCGTTATTTCAATAGGAATAGGTAATAATTTTTGGGATTCATCTAATATTCGAGAAGACTTTTCGGGTTGATTAAAGTATTGTTCCCATGTTGAATTTGGTAGCCAATTGTCACTATACACAGGGAAACCTAATGAAAAATATCCTCTACCATACCAAGCTTCTTCAGCTATTTGAGTTGGATTAATAGAGTACATTAGTGCTTGGCGTAATTTTATATTGTCAAATGGTTCATTTTTAGTATTGATTATAATCTCTAAACCTAACCCAGAATGAGGATAAAGTAATTTAGGTTGAATATCTCCAAAGTTGTTTTCTGAATCATCGAGGGAATATATATCTGTTAGACCAACTACATATGCACTATATCGTGCCTGGTCGTCAGGTATGTGTGTGAATTCTATTGAATCTAAATTTGGGGTATTTTTGGAATTCATTGATTTGTTCATGCGAGCTGATGTATATGGAATATATTTATCTAGGACCCAGGATCCAGATCCTACTAGAGATTCTACTTCTGTATTGTTGTATGTATGGTCTTTTTTAATTATTTTATTTTTCCCATTTGCTATTGCTGTTAGGAAATCCGCATCGGGATATTTTAAATATATAGTTAATTTTGTATCAGATTTAGCTTCAATATTTTTTACCATGTGTAATGTATGCTTGTTTTGAGATTCTGGAGCAAGTTTTTTTTGAATACTGAATTCTATATCGTATGCTGAAACGTAATTATCTTTCTCGTAGTTATTTGTTGACCATGGAATATCATCTTTAATTGAAAAATTGAATTCAGTAGGGTTTTCCATGGTCCATTCTTTACAAATGTCACAACTAAGTTGCTCATTATGATTTAAATTTGAGGATATTTTTTGGTTTAAGATTCTACTATATGTAATTCCCGGTCCCCAGGATGAATATGGTGATGAATCTTCATTTAATGGGCTAATGTTTTCATACCATCCGCGTATTCCAATCTTTATGCTTCCACCTTGCAAGTTGTCGTCGAGAGTGTTTCCGGGATTTTCACATGCTAAAACTATAATTGGAATAAAGAGCATGAGAGCTATTCGAATTATGTATTTCGTAAATGTGTATATTTGCATTAAAATTTGAGTGAGATTTGTTATTGTCATCAGGTTAATTTTTTTATTAACATTAATATCATATCTTAGTTAAGTTATTTGGGTTTAAATTATGTTGATTGACACGCATGTTCACTTAGATGAATTTCAGGATCATGAAATTTCAGATATTTTGGATAGAGCTATTTCTATTGGACTTGGATTTCTTATATCTGCTGGAACCACAATTGAAACCTCGTATAGATCAATTGAATTATCTCATATCTTTGACAGGTTTTTTTCAGGAGTTGGGATTCACCCAATGGATATTGATGAGCGTCTAACTGATAAAGACTTTAAAGAACTTTCTAAAATGGCCTCAAATAATGACAAAGTTATTGTTATGAGTGAAATCGGATTGGATTATCTAGATGGCATGCCTGATAGAGAATGGCAATTTAATGCATTTCGATCACAAATAGGAATAGCGAGAGAACTTAGCCTACCTATAATTTTCCATAGTCGAGAGGCACATGAGGATTGTTTGAGAGTATTAAGAGAAGAAAGAGGATTTGATGTTGGTGGAGTAATGCATTATTTCCAAGGTAATTTGGATGACGCAAAACGCGCAATTGATTTAGGGTTTTATATTTCTATTGCCAGACCATTATTTCGAATCGAAGAATTACAAAATGTTGTGAAAAAATTACCATTAGAACATTTAGTAATTGAAACAGATTCATTTCCACAACATTTCAAAAAAAATAGAGATAACTGGACAGAACCCAAGCATTTAAGATCAATTGTCAATGAGATTTCACGTATTAAAAACGAAGACGTAGAATACGTTGAGAGCATAATTTATAAGAATACAAAGAAGATGCTTTATAGTAAATGGGATTTGATTTCTTCTTATGTTCCAGAGATCATATTGTAATTAAACTATAAAATAATTTCCTAACATTAAGAAAGGAAATAAAATCCAAGCCATAAACCATCCTACTAAACCTGGTATTAGTGATTTGATGAAACTGAGATTTTGAGTTGATTGTATTGATCTCGTCACGGACAATAATACCCAAATCCATATAATTAGAAGAATATAAGAACCAGCAATGGGGATAGTTATAAATATAGATAGTATTCCAGGGCTATAAGCTATTCCAATACTGCGCATCATATCTCTGAACTCTGACTCTGTACCAAGTATTTGACAGATAACTTTTGCCAAATAACTCCACATCATCCATCCTACAAGGACTGTACTAAATGCCACCATTATCATTAAAGAATATTCGGTCAATTCAGATTCGGGAGTAGTATATTTCATTGCTGCAGCAATAGATAAACCAGTTATGGATACTGTAATCAATGAATTTATCACCATTTCAGGAGATTGCTTAAATATAGAATAAACTGATCTATCAAGCATTGCTGCTTTAATTAAATAATTAATCATAATTCCTACTGTTCATATACTTATATTCGTTTTTACTAGTATAGTGTAAAATTTGTAATTAGGATTTTAAATTAAGGTGATTAAAATAGATAACTCAACTATTATAGAAGGCTTATCCCTTACGGCGATAGGAATGGGGACAGCTTTTATTTTGTTACTGATTCTTATTTCTTCAATTTATCTTACTAGAATTATATCTAATAAGATAAATCCTATTCCTATTCCTCCAACATTAGAAGAAATTGAAGAATTAAATAGAAAAGCTAGGGCCGCCGCAGTTGCAGTTGCAGTTTTGAAAAATCAAGTTACAGATACAGAATAGTAAAAATTATGCAAGAATTTCTAGATTTTATACAAACTACAGGTTTTGCCAATATTAGCTGGCAAGATGTGATTATGATTATTGTAGGGTTAGGCTTTATCTATTTGGCCATCAGAAGGGAATGGGAGCCTTATGAGCTCCTACCTATTGGATTAGGTATTATTGCTGCTAATCTACCTCTTACAGGTTTGATAAATTCTCCTGTTAATAGTTCAGGTTTTCAAGAAGCAGGGATTTTCGGAGTGTTTTTTCATTACGGGTTATCCTTTTGGAATATTCTGCCACCAATTATATTTTTGGGCATAGGGGCTTTAACTGATTTTGGGCCTGTTATTTCAAACCCTAAAACTTTACTATTGGGTGCAGCCGCTCAAATTGGAATATTTATCGCATTTTGGGGAGCTTTAGTTGCGGGATTTTTAGGTATGGATTTTGGTATTCGCGAAGCTGCTGCAATTGGTATTATAGGTGGTGCAGATGGCCCAACAACAATATTTTTGTCTGCAAAATTAGCCCCAGAATTATTAGGGATAACAGCTGTTATTGCTTATTCATATATGGCTTCTGTAGCATTTATACAACCACCTTTGATGAAGCTCTTTACTACTGAGAAAGAGAGACAGATTGAAATGGCTCCCCCAAGAGACGTATCAAAATTGGAAAAACTTGTATTTCCCAATATTGCTCTTATTGTGATTGTGTTAATAGTTCCAAAATCAGCTCCTTTAATTGTTATGTTTATGATTGGGAATTTATTTAGAGAAAGTGGTGTTGTACCTAGATTGACACAAGCAGCTAGCAATGAAATTCTTAATATAGCTACGATATTTTTAATGATTACCGTTGGAACACAACTTACAGCGGAAAGAGTTTTTGACTTTCAGACAATCGTAATATTGGGACTAGGGTTAATAGCATTTTCTTGTGGGACAATAGGAGGATTGCTGTTTGCAAAGATAATGAACCTCTTCCTTAAAGAAAAAATCAATCCTCTAATAGGTTCCGCAGGGGTGTCAGCTGTTCCTATGGCTGCTAGGATTTCACATCATGTTGGGCAAGAATCTAATTCGAAGACTTTTCTTTTACCGCATGCTATGGGCCCTAATGTTGCTGGAGTCATTGGTTCAGCTGTTATAGCAGGAGTATTTATTTCACTGGTTTAATTATGATTAAGAAATTAAGAGTTAGGATAGAATCACAGTGGTATTTAGTTGAAGTTGGGGATTTAGGTAATGATGACGTTGAAGTTATCATTGATGATCAGAAATTTAGCGTAAATTTAAAAAAAGATGTTACATCGGAGTTTCCCTCTTCCGTTTCAGAACCACCTCAAAATCATCTTGTAACCTCTTCTGATACAAAGTCTAATTCAAATAAATCATTCAAAACTCCAATGCCTGGTTCTGTTATTGATATCTTGGTTAAAGTAGGAGATAAAATTGTTGCTGGTCAAGAGATCTGTATACTTGAGTCTATGAAAATGCAACAAACTCTAAAATCTGATTTTGAAGGCATCATTACTGAGATTGTAGTTTCGTCTGGAGACCAAGTTCTGGATGGAGAAGAATTGATTAAATATTCTTGATATTAACGATTCATCTTAAGAGATTTTAATTCTAGTATTTTAACTATTTGATTGGTCGCTTTTTCAAGCTCTTTTTCTTCCCTGATAGGATGTATTAAAGTTATCGCTTTATTGATCGATTTTTCAGCATTATCAATATCACCTGCATCATACTGAATCATGCTGAGATATAGATACGATCCTCCAAGGTTAGGATCTATTGAGATAGCTTTTTCCAAATCTACTTTTGATAGGTCTACGAGTCCTTCATAATAATACGCAGCTCCTCTTCCTTTGTAAGCAATAGCCAAATTAGGATTTATGTTAATAATTTGAGAGAATCTGGATATTGCATATTTGTATTCTTGCATTTCGAGATATCCGATAGCGTTACTGTATAGAAATAATATATCTAATTCTGGGGTTGCTACTTCAGCTATTTCTTTGGATATCTCCTGATTTAGAACATCAACATCCGTATTATTATGATTATTTAGATTTTCATTGGTGCATGATATTAGCACCAGTAATGTTAATGATATTATTATCTCAAAGTTATATTTAAGTATGGAAGTTTTTTTAATCATGGATTTAATATAACATTTTAAGTATTTTAATTTGGGCTGAGGGGTTGATATGATAAAAAATTTAGGATCTAAAAAACCAGAAATTCACCCAACAGCATTTGTTAGTGAATTTGCTTATATTATTGGAGATGTATACGTAGGAGAGAATTCTAGTATATGGCCAGGAACAGTTATAAGAGCGGATGCGGGTAGAATTAATATTGGAAAAAATACTAACATTCAAGATAATTCTGTCGTACATGGAGATGCGGATGTAGTTATTGAAGACAATGTCACTATAGGCCATAGAGTGATGTGCCATGCAGCATTTATAGGGCAATTTTCCCTAATTGGCAATGGGGCTATTCTTAATGATGGAGTCTCGATAGGGAAAAATTCTATTGTTGCATCAGGATCTATGGTGCTCGAGAATATGGACATCCCAGAACTTTCAGTAGTTAGAGGGATGCCGGCTCGTGTTAGAGGAGAAGTTACAAGTAAACATATAAATATGCAAATAGAAATAAGCGATATATATGTTAAGAAGGGTAAATTATATAAAGGACAAGGTAATTTATAGTAGACGCAATTTACGTCTACTATAAATTACCTGAATCTTATATTTATTCTATGGATTCTTCAGGAGATTCCATATCTGTGACAGGTATTATGTTTCCATCTTCGTCTTCAAATTCTGGAGGAGGAGGGCTTTCAGGGATTTCATCTAAAGATAATAATTCATCTAAAGTTTCTACACCTAATTTCTCTCTACCTTCATCAGTATTATCATATCTAGCAGGGATAAGCCGACCAATTATCACGTTTTCTTTTAAACCACTCAATTTATCTTTTTTGCCCATTACGGCAGATTCTGTTAGAACTCTAGTAGTTTCTTGGAACGATGCGGCAGCTAAGAAACTATCCATATGTAAAGATGCACGTGTAATTCCTAATAATATAGGAATTGCAGTTGCAGGATCTCCACCTTCAGCAAGTACTCCAGCATTTTTATCCTCAAATTCACGTCTATCCATAGGGTCTCCTGGAAGTAAGTCAGTATCTCCGGGTTCGTGTATTTGTACGCGTCTGAGCATCTGCCTAATGATAGATTCGATATGCTTGTCGTGAATAGGAACTCCTTGAGATCGATATACTTTCTGAACTTCCTCTATCAAGTAAATTTGAACTGCTTCCCTGCCTTGTATTTCTAATATTTGTTGAGGGTTTTTGGGACCTGCCGTTATAGCCTGTCCTGCTTCTATAAATTCACCTTCCGTAACTTCCAAGTGTGAAGCTGCAGGTATGGTATAGCTACGTTGTTCTTCATCGGTCCATGTTATTGAGACAGTCTTACCTTCTATAGTAACTTGACCAGAATTTCGAGCATATAATGTTGAATCTGTATCTTCCTCTTCATTTGTGGCTATGGGAGTACCAATAATTACTGTTTCTCCGTCTTTAACAAGTATGTTTTTGTAGTCTTCAACAGAATATTCATCAGTTAGTTCTTCTGTATTCGTTATTGCTACTGATCGTCCGTCAGAGCTATCAGAAAATTCGACAATCCCAGATATTTCTGACAATACAGCGGCACCTTTCGGAGATCTCGCTTCAAATAATTCCTCTACCCTAGGTAATCCGCTTGTAATATCGGCACCGGCAACTCCACCTGTGTGGAATGTTCTCATAGTTAATTGCGTTCCAGGTTCTCCAATGCTTTGTGCAGCAATAATACCTACAGCATCCCCAATCATTATTGGCTTTAGATTAGCAAGAGATAATCCATAGCATTGTTTGCATAGGCCTTTTTCTGTTTCACATGTTAACGGGGATCTCATGTAAGCTGATTTGACATTAGCATTTCTTAAAGCTTTTAATTGTGACTCGTCACTGATGGCCACGTTTTCATCAATTATGACTTCACCTGTATCTTCATCGATAATTGGAGCAGCAGTATATCGATATTTTATTCGGTCATAAAATAAGTCTTTTAATGCATCATCTTTATATTCTGATATTAATAAGCTTTGAGTAGGATTGCAGTCTTCTTCAGCGATAATTACTTCTTGTGCTACATCGATTAATCTTCTGGTCAAGTAGCCGCTATCTGCAGTTCTGAGAGCGGTGTCAGCGAGACCTTTCCTAGCACCATGAGTTGATATAAAGTATTCTAAAACGGACAATCCTTCTCTGAAATTAGATTTAATTGGGCGATCTATAATTCGGCCTCTTGGATTGGACATCAAGCCTCTCATGCCGGCCATCTGTTTTATTTGAGCTATGTTACCTTTCGCTCCTGAATTAGCCATCATGTATATTCCGCCATAGTTTGGTAGATCTTCAGCAATAACTTGAGTCAATTCATCGTTTGCATCAGTCCAAATTCTCACAGTGGCGTTATATTTTTCTTCTTCAGTGATTAAACCGTCTAAATATTGTTCTTCTAATAAACTAACCGATTTTTCAGCTTTTGCTACTATGTCAGATTTCTTAGGTGACACTTTAACATCATTTATTGCTATTGATACGCCAGATTTTGATGAATTTTTAAACCCTAGGTTTTTAATATTATCTAATACAATAGCTGCACCTTCATTCCCTAAGCTTCTGAAACATTGTCCAGTGAGTTCTCGTAGTCTATTCCTTTCCACTTCAGCGTTTTCAAATGGGATGTCTTCTGGAAGAACATTGTTAAACACAATTCTTCCTACTGATGTTTCTATCCAATCGCCATTTGGATTTCTAACATTAATCAATGCACGCAGCGATATTGCTTCTACTTCGCTAGCTAAAACTGCGTCTTCAAAATTACTATATGTATTTCCAGTACCTTTGGCATTAGGGTCTATTGATGTCATGTAATAACATCCGAGAACCATATCTAGCGATGGGGTTACAATAGGTTCCCCAGAGCTAGGAGCTAACATATTATATGTACTTAACATTAACTTTCGAGCTTCTAATACCGATAACCTGGATAATGGAACGTGTACAGCCATTTGATCACCGTCAAAATCTGCATTAAATGCGGTACATACAAGAGGATGAACTCTTATTGCACTGCCTTCGATTAAAACAGGTTCAAAAGCTTGAATTCCAAGTCTATGTAGAGTAGGAGCTCGGTTTAATAAGACTGGTCTTTCTTTTACAACTTCACCAAGGATTTCCCATACTTCTACCCTGTTTCTTTCTGCTAATCTTTTAGCACTTCGTATATTATGTGCATATCCTTTTAGAACTAATCTATGCATAACAAATGGTTTAAATAACTCTAATGCCATTCGTCTAGGAAGTCCGCATTGATTAAGGTTTAATTCTGGCCCTGCGATAATTACTGATCTCCCACTATAATCTACTCTTTTCCCTAAAAGATTTTGCCTAAATCTACCTTGTTTACCTCGTAGAAGGTCTGATAACGATTTCAATTTATGATTATGGCTTCCTGAAACAGCGCGCCCTCTTCTACCATTGTCAATTAAAGCATCAACAGATTCTTGGAGCATCCTTTTCTCGTTTCGGACAATTATTTCAGGAGCTTGCAATTCTATCAGTCTCCTCAATCGATTGTTTCTATTGATTACTCTTCTATAGAGATCATTTAAGTCACTAGTAGCAAATCTTCCTCCATCTAATTGGACCATTGGTCTTAAGTCTGGTGGCAATACAGGTAGTTTTGTTAATACCATCCATTCTGGTTTATTGAAACTTTTCCTGAAAGACTCTACTACTCTTAATCTTTTAATAACTTTTTTTCTTTTTTGTCCAGAAGTACTTTGCATATCATTTTGCAGAGTTTCTCTTAATTCATCTAAATCTATATGGTTTTGTAAAACATACATTACAGATTCGGCCCCCATGCCAGCTTTAAACATGCCTGCAAACTGGGTTCTATAATCTCTATATTGAGTTTCTGTAAGAAGTTGAGTTATTTTCAATTCAGATAACATGGATATCAATAAGTCTAGACGCTCTATTTCAGATTCATATTCTTCTCCTAAAGTATTCTCTAAATCTGTTAAAGCTGAATTTATTTCATCAGATATTTTTTCTATTTTATCTTTAGCTTTTGTTTCTTTGGAAGTTAGTTTTTTAGGGTCTTTAGCGTTAGATAATATTTCTTCTAAGTCTGTTAGTTCATCTTTATTGGATTCACTCAATTCTGCTTTTTTATCTTCTACTTTAGAATCTTTTTCAGAATTTATTCTTTCTAAATCTGCGTGTAAGGATTCAAGCATTTGCTCTTTAAGTTCTTCGTCTACATCTGTTACTAAATATTGAGCAAAATACAAAACGCGGTCTAAATTTCTAGGAGAAAGATCCAACAGTAATCCTAATCGGCTAGGGCTTCCTTTTGAAAACCATATGTGTGCAACAGGGGCAGCTAAATCTATGTGTCCCATTCTTTCGCGTCGCACTTTTGAGCGAGCTACTTCTACTCCACACCTATCACACGTAACTCCTCTAAATCTTATTTTCTTATATTTTCCACAATAGCATTCCCAGTCTTTTGAAGGACCAAATATTCTTTCGCAAAATAGGCCATCTTTTTCAGGACGTAAAGTTCTGTAATTAATTGTTTCAGGCTTAGTAACTTCACCCCATGACCATTTTTCAATAGAACTTGGTGATGCTAGTGATATTGTTATTGCATTAAAATCATTTGCTGCTTGAGCCATTTTGATTAACTCCACATAAAATTTAAGGTTAGTTAAGTTTGTTTATTCGGTATCATTAGTTGAAAGGTCGTCATCAACAACTTCTGTTTCAAGCTCAATCTCGATAGTATTGGCTGGAGATTCAGAGTCATTCCCCTCTAATGAGTTTGATTCTTCTTCTATAGCTTCGACTTCATCAGTATTGCCTAACGTCTGTTCAAGTAATGTTATGGGATCAGCTAAGGCTGCGGATTCTCCGAAAGGATCTATATCTGTATTATCAGGGTCAAAATCTTCAAATCCTTCTGTTTCAAGTTCTATAGAAAGACCTAAACTTTGAAGTTCTTTCATTAAGACATGAAAAGATTGGGGTATACCCGGTTGAGCTACATCTTCACCCTTTATAATTGCTTCGTATGTTTTTACTCTACCTATTTCATCATCAGATTTTATGGTTAGCATTTCTCTAAGATTATGAGCAGCGCTATAAGCTTCTAAAGCCCATACTTCCATTTCTCCAAATCTTTGACCTCCCATCTGTGCTTTACCACCTAAGGGTTGTTGAGTAATGAGAGAATATGGGCCTGTTGCCCTTGCGTGTATCTTATCTTCTACTAAATGAATTAACTTAAGCATATAGATATATCCAACAGTTATTGGTTGATCAAACTGTTCTCCGGTTTTGCCATCATACAAAGTAGATTTTCCAAAAATAGGAGCAGCCATTTGATGGTCGCGATTTAAATCAAGTGCAAGACCCATCATGTCGTCTAATGACATTTCTGAGGAGTCAGTATTTGTATATTCAGATAACCATATTTTTAAACATGCTTTTCTTGCAGTATTTGGTAGAGAAGATACAAATATCTCGTTAAAATCTAGAGAACGAGATTTTAGATAATCTTCTATTACGTTTAAATCAATGTCTGCATCATCAAGCAAATTCATAGGTGTATCTTTATAAGACTGCTCAATTATCCAAGCTTTAGCAAGCTGATCTTCTATGTCTTCGTCAGAAGCTCCGTCGAAAACAGGAGTTTCTGCATTAAAACCTAATCTTTTTGCAGCCCATCCCAAATGTGTTTCTAGTACTTGGCCTAAGTTCATTCTAGATGGAACACCTATTGGGTTGAGTATGATATCTATCGGAGTTCCGTCAGGTAAATACGGCATATCCTCTTCAGGTAATATCTTGGCAATAACACCTTTGTTACCATGGCGACCTGCCATTTTATCCCCCTCAGTTATTTTCCTAGTTTGAGCCACCCAAACTCGTACAAGTTTGTTAACTCCCGGAGGCAAATCGTCCCCCTCTTCACGTTTTAGGACTTTTACATCTATAACCTTTCCGCCTTGTCCATGAGGAACATATAAAGATGAATCTTTTACGTCTCTAGCTTTTTCTCCAAATATAGCTCGTAACAGTTTTTCTTCCGCGCTGAGTTCAGTTTCACCTTTTGGAGTAATTTTACCCACTAGTATGTCTCTATTACTTACTTCAGCTCCTATTCTTATGATTCCTTCCTCATCTAAATTCCGTAAACTTTCCTCACCTATATTAGGAATATCGCGAGTAATTTCTTCAGGCCCTAATTTTGTGTCTCTAGCTTCAACTTCATGTTTTTCAATATGGACAGAGGTAAATTTGTCTTCTTTTATTAACCTGTTGCTTAATATAATTGCATCTTCAAAGTTGTACCCTTCCCAAGTCATGAAGCCTACAAGTACATTCTGCCCAAGAGCTAGTTTGCCCCCATCAGTAGATGACCCATCTGCTAGCACATCACCTTTTTTAACTCGCATGTTTACGTCTACAATTGGCCTTTGGTTAATACAAGTTCCCTGATTGCTTCTATGAAATTTTAAAAGCCCGTGGGAATGTAGATTTCCCTCATTATCTTCTACAATTATTTCAGTACCAGTTACGCTTTTTATAATTCCATCTGTTTGGGATAAAATCACTTGACCACTGTCTCTAGCAACATATCTTTCCATTCCTGTACCAACTATTGGGTATTCAGGTTTTAACAATGGCACAGCTTGACGTTGCATATTTGATCCCATTAAAGCGCGGTTTGCATCATCGTGTTCAAGGAATGGAATTAATGAAGTGGAGACACTAACTAATTGTAGCGGTGATACATCCATATAGGTTAATTCTGATGTAGAATCAGTTCCTACTGGGAGATATATCACGTTTTCCCCCATTCGGCATTCTACCCTATCCTCAATAAATTCTCCCGCCTCATTTATTACTGAGTTAGCTTGTGCTATGAAATAATTCTCTTCCTCATCAGCCGTCAAGTGCACTATATCTTCTACATTTTTTGATACGAAGGGTTTTACGGGAATTTTTTGAATTTTTTGAGAAGATATTCGGCCTGCAGTTCTAATTGTAATTTGTGTGCCTGCTTTTACAATTGTTTTTCCATCATCAGATTGAACATCAATCATAGGAGTGTGCCCGATTAAACCTTCAGGGGTTTCATTCGTTATTTCATTAAGAACTTTTCTGTACGGCGTCTCTATGAAACCAAATTCGTTTGTTTTAGCGTATGTTGCCAAGGAAGTTAACAATCCAATGTTAGGGCCTTCAGGAGTTTCGATAGGACATATTCTGCCATAGTGGGAATGGTGAACGTCCCTAACATCAAATCCAGCACGTTCTCTGGATAATCCTCCGGGACCTAGAGCCGACAATCTTCTCTTGTGAGTAAGTTCAGCAAGTGGGTTTGCTTGATCCATGAATTGAGACAACTGTGAACCACCAAAGAATTCCCTTAAAGCAGCAACTACTGGACGAACATTAATTAAAGCAGCTGGAGTTGTAGTATCTGGGTCAGATTGGATTGTCATCCGTTCTTTTATGACACGTTCCATTCTTAATAATCCGACTCTGACTTGATTTTGAATCAACTCTCCAACGGAGCGAACTCTTCTATTTCCAAGATGGTCGATATCATTAGCTTTTCTTTTTTGATTATTTATTTCAATGATTCTTTTAAGAAGATTAACAATATCTGTACGTGTAAGTACTCTTTCAGAAACTGAATTATCTCTATTGGCGTTTTCAGAGCCTTTCAAATTACTATCTAATTTATATCTGCCAACTTTACCTAAGTCATATCTGCGAGGATCAAAAAATAAAGAATCTATTAATTTTCTAGCATTTTCTGCGTTTGGCGGCTCACCGGGCCGTATTCTTCTATAAAATTCTAATAAGGCCTCTTCACTAGTCTTAACGCTTGAGTCCTTTGCAATTGTTGTCTTAATAAATTGATGATCTTCATTTGTGTCTACGTCCGAAAACAACGCCATCAATTCTTCATCGCTTTCGTAGCCTTCGCCTAAAGATCTTAGAAGTGTAGTAACAGGAGTTTTCCTCTTACGGTCTATTTTTACGTATAGAACGTCTCGATTGCTAGTTTCAAATTCCATCCAAGCTCCCCTGTATGGTATGAGTTTGGCGGAAGATAAGGGTCTTCCTGTAGCAGGGTCTAGATCAGCAGTAAAGTACGCTCCTGGTGATCGGACCAATTGGCTTACGACAACTCTTTCC
>CETH01082657.1_pt1 | contig 161636 bp, 158 predicted proteins | sample 361461 | NCBI WGS metagenome assembly CETH01 (sample SAMEA2622695, study PRJEB7988) | marine metagenome | isolation source: saline water (ENVO:00002010), including | reverse complement strand
AGTTTCTCAATATAACTACAGGAGTAGGTCTTCAAGATCCAGTTTGGCCTGAATCTCCTTTAGTAGTCATTTTTGGAGCATCACAGTATGGGGTTAAATTAGCTTCTCATTATTTATCCCAAGGTGCAGAAGTAGTAGTAGTCGACCCAGATCTTGATGCCGCAAATGAGTTAGTTGGTTCTTCAGTAGGCAATAGTAAGCGTCTTGATGTAATACATGGAGATCCACAGGACGAAGAATTGCTAAAGGAGTTAGGAATAGAGTCTCATGACCTTGCAATTGCTGCTTTAGGTGATGATAACCTCAATATTGCAATTTCAATGAGTGCTAAAGACAAGGGAGTACCTAGAACTGGCTTAATTCTCAAAGATAGAGCATTGGTTGAGGCGGTTCATCGAATTGGTATTACCAGACCAGTTAGTAGGAGATATGTAACAGTCATTTCAATTCTTAAATCAATCCATATGAATGTGCCAGGGGCCTACCAATTAATTCCTACAATACCGAATATAATTTCAATTTCAGCTAATCTGAGTCACAAATCAGATCTAGTAGGTCGAACCATAGAAGATACAGAAAAACGCCTTTCTTGTCGAATAGTAATGGTTGAATGTGAGGATGAAGATGGTCTGATTAAAATTTTGTCGCCGGATAATGTCGATACATTATCCGCTGGAAATAAGGTTCTAATCTTCCTTCAAAGAGACGATCTGAAGAGAGTTGAAAAGGTGTTGGAGATTTGATTTTCTCTTGGGGTGCAGAACTATGCGCTGGGATGTAATCGGACTTGTAATTGGTTGGACTCTACGAATTTTTTCGTTTCCTCTAATATTCGTTGGATTTTATTCTTGGTGGATCGGAGAGGGTATTGATTTTATCATCAGAACCTATGCTATAACATTTATTATTGCTCTGATCGCAAGTCAAAATTTAATTCGTTATGGTAATAATAGTCGATCGAATAATCAGGCACTTAGGGATAGAGAAGCATTTGCCGCAGTTGCATTAGCCTGGCCTCCTATTGTTCTGTTAGGTGCAATTCCGTTTTGGTTGGGGGGGATGTTCTTTGGTCCTTTCGAATTCTATACCGAAGAAGCAAATTTCACTCAATTATTACAGGGGTCTCTACATTCATGGTTTGAATCGATGTCGGGATTCACTACTACTGGTGCTACTGTAATTGACTTTAGCACAAGTCCTAATTGTACAATAGACGTTACAGATTGTATTGCATCTCAATCACAATCTCTTCTTCTCTGGCGGAGTCTTACTCAATGGTTGGGTGGTATGGGGGTAATTATGCTAGGATTGCTAATTTTATCTAGAGTTCTAGGTGGAGGCATGTCTCTTGCTAAAGCGGAACTCACAGGTCCTACACTTTCTCGTTTAGGGCCTACATTACAGTCTACTGCACGTAGACTTTGGTTAATCTATACACTATTGACGATAATTGAGATGGGTGCATTATACTTCATAGGAGGTATGGGTGCTTTTGATGCTGTAAATTATTCTTTGACCACCCTGCCATCGGGTGGTTTTGGAACAAGCGACAGCGGTATAATGGGTTTTGAATCCGCTATTATTGAATCAATACTTATTGTATTCATGCTCCTTACATGTATAAATTTCAGCATCCTTAATCTTATTATTTTGGGTCGTTCTTCTGAAGCATTGAAAGATGAAGAACTCAAATCTTATCTTCTTATTCTTTCAGTTGCTTGGTTAGCAATGGCATTCAATATTTATCGCTCTGGACCAGAAAATCTAGATTTACTTGAGTCTATAAGACATACACTATTCCAAACAGTGTCCATATCTAGTACGGGTTATTCTTCTACTAACTTTGCTAATTGGCCAGTTTTCAGCCAATTTGTTTTACTATTGCTTATGATAATTGGTGCATCAGCTGGATCAACCGGTGGTGGTTTGAAGGTACTTAGAATCAGAATATTATTTGAGTTAGCAAAGCGAGAAGTTGTTAGAATTATTCAACCACGTAAAGTAATCGCTATCCGCTTTAACGAAGAGGTGATTGAGGAAAGAACCGTTTGGATGGTTCTAGGAATGATTAGTTCTTGGGCTGTAATCGTTACTGCTTCTATGCTAACGTTTTCTCTTTTCGAACCATCCTTGGAAATGAAGGATGTCCTTTCAGTTTCTATCTCACTTCTAGGTAATACAGGACCTGCATTGGGTGCTTTTGGTCCCACAGCTACTTGGGCCTCTTTGAGTGAACCTTCAATGTTCATAGCTACATTACTAATGTGGCTTGGACGTTTAGAATTACTTACTGTTTTAGTATTACTTCATCCCAGAACATGGTCGAGATTAGAATGAATCCAATGAGAATTGAGTTGATTGGTCATTATAATTATCTTTTTCAATAATTTCTTTTTCAATCATTTCAAAAGATTTTTTTTCCATTTTCTGCTCAAATTCTTTAATGATATTTTTCCCTTCTCTTGATGATTTTGGGATTCCATGAAGGGACAAATGATCATTCACATTAAGTCCCAATTTCAAAGAAAGAGAAAAATCCTCTGGATCTCCATTGAGTTTTTCATCATGAACTGCTAATAGGTATGGCCAGATATCTTCTCTAATCGCTGCTTTACTGGATCCAATTGATTCTGCTAAGGAATCAATAACATTCGAATTACGCCAAGTTTCCCCCCCTCTCCTTAAAAAATTAGGAAATGCAAGATAGGGTGGCGGCCCGGAGTCTTTCGTTTTTCTAGATGCTACTGCCTGAGAAGTTAGTACTGATCCCCAATACCAACTTCTATATGCTCTATTAGTGAATTTAGTTGCAAGAGATTTGTCTGCTAAAATCATAGCATTAGAAATTCTTTCCAGAGAACTAATATCAAAAACGGATTGATTATTCCATGCAAACCATGCTAGCATTTCTTCAGGGTCTTTATCAGTATTCATTAACATAATATTAGCATCTTTGCCAGATCTAGATTGATAAATATCTTTCATCGCTGAGAACACATCAACCTGAACATCACGTCCTGAGACTTTCATTAGTTCTCTGACTACTTTCGCCCCAATATGTCCCTCTGATATTGCGCAAATTGCTTGCAAATCTCTGATTAGAGCCCGTAGATCTCCAGGATTATCGTGTATTAGAATCTCAATTGCCTCAGGGTCCATACTCATTGCTTCGCCATCCAACACTCTATGTGTTATCTTCCTCATTTCTGCCTTCCCAACTCGTTTGAATTTGATGTTTTCAGCCAGTCTCATAACCCTATCTCTATTCCTTCTCCATTCACTCCCTCTTCCCCATAATCTCATCGGATCATTACAAGTCATTATGATTGGGTGTTCAGTTTTTTTTAGTAGGTTCAATAACTCTGCTTTGCCACCTGAATCGCCTTTTATCGATAACTTATTTTCTTCTTCTGGAGAAATGATTTTATCAATTTTTTCCTCACTTAATTTACCAAAACCTCCGGAGAGGTGATCAACTTCATCTAGCAGAATTATTGTCTTAGATTTTGTCGAATTATTGGAGGAGAATGATGATAGTGAAATATGCTGAGAACCTCTTGTAGCCGCCTTTCTTATTGCAGCAGCATTTCTTTCTTCTGAAGCGTTTAGTTCTATAATATTCCATCCGTTCTCACTTGCTATGGCTTTTGCAAGAGTCGTTTTACCAACGCCTGGTGGTCCTGAAAGCATCAGTCCTTTCTTATCTGGTTTCTTCCCATCAATCCATCTTTTTAGCCACTGAGCAATCATACGCATTTGAGATTCGTTTCCTTCCATCATAGAGACTTCTCTTGGCCGATACTTCTCGGTCCAATCATCAACCTCTTCGCTGCTACTCACATCCATACTCTAAACAAGGAGCCTCTTGAAGATTCTTAGTCAAAAGGTACCTAATTTTAGAAAAGAGAATCCATGGTCTTATTTCTAAGATGTCCAATCAAATCTCCAATTTCAGCGCGAATCTGTACTTGATCATCTCTTCTTCTGATAGTAACACTACCATCTTCTATTGAAGTATGATCTACTGTTATAGCCCAAGGAATTCCTATTTCATCAGCTCTTGCATATCTTCTTCCTATGGATTTGCTAAAATCAATTTCTGATCTTATGTTAGGGATCGAATTGATTTGTTGTGCGTAATTTTTAGCGAGATCTCCCATTCCATCTTTGTCAAATAGTGGTAGAACTATGCAATCAACATTAGAAACTCCCTTTGCAAGTCTCAGATATGTGTATGGTTCACCTTCCTTCTGGCTTTCTTCATATGCATGATCAAGTATGTGCCAAATTATTCGATCTATACCAAAAGCAGGTTCAATTACATGAGGAGTGAACCATTCACCATTTACAGTAATAGTTTCTAGACGCCTTTCAACCATATCAGCAGTTATTGTAATTGTCCTTCCATCAGAGAGTTTCAAATCAAATGGTATTTTTTCAGGTAATTTTTCCATTTCTTCAATAATTGAAGCAACTTCTCTTGCATCTGCACGCAGCATAGGGCCTATTACAGAGCCGTTAGGGAATAGTTTTTCTTTTTCCTCAACCTTCGGCTCTTCAAAATTTCTCCATGCACGCAGAGTGCTGGTTTTAGATGATTTTTCATGACTCTCTAAATCGTGACAAGTCCTATTTGCTATACCTACACATTCTATCCAGCCATATTCGCCGTATATCTCACAATCCCAACAATCGGATGCATAATGAGCCATTTCATTATTAGCATGCTGCCTAAATCTTATTTTATCTGAGTTAATTCCTACTTTAATTAGAAAATCCCAAGTTCTGGATAAGAACCAAGCTACAGTCGGATGTCGTATTATATTCTTATCTAGTGCTTCTGCAAAACTGATTTTCTTTTCTCCGGAATACTCGCTCTGTGGATCAGGTATCAAAGTGACGACTTCACTTCCTCCAGAATACATTGGTGGGTTTTGAGGATCTATAAAATACTCTAATTCTGCCATATTGAATTCCCTAAGTCTTACCATTCCTTGTCTTGGACTAATCTCGTTTCGATAACCTTTGCCAGTTTGTATTGCTCCGAATGGTAATTTTTGTCTAAAATGGCGATACAGTGATGGAAATAACATAAACATACCTTGAGCGGTTTCTGGCCTCATGTATGCAGTTCTTCCAGAACTCATAGCACCTAATCTTGTGCTAAACATCAAATTCATTGGACTACTTGGTGTCCATTCTGATTTAGAACAAGATGGACAAATTACACCGTTTGCTAATATCTTATCAATCTCTTTCTTATCCATTGTCTCAGAATCATCGCCAACAATATGATCTGCTCTAAATGCAGAATTACAGGACTTGCATTCGGTCATAAGATCATTGAATTCACCAACATGTCCACTGGCTACTAGAACTTCTTCCGGAGTGATAGTGGGTGAATCAATTTCAACTATATCTCCTTGGCTTAGCCAGTGATCAATCCAAATCTCTACAACTCTTCTTCTAATAGATGCGCCAACAGGGCCATAGTCAATTAGACCAGAGACTCCTCCATATATTTCGAAAGCAGGAAGCACAATCCCTCTTCGCCTGAGCATTGAACTCAATCTATCGAGTCGCCTGTCCTCACTCATGTTAACGAACAGGGGAATAGATACTCGTCTTTCAAGCCATCCTCAAAAAAGTATTAATTAATTCAGAATTAAGACCTATTCTTATTTTCCAAAATCTAACTTATTACATGAAAAACGTTCATTTCGATGAAATTTTTGTTTGTTCTACCATTACATTATGCAATAGTTACGAATAGAAGTATTCATTTACGTAATCAATCCGCTGTACTAGACGTAGTACGCGGTGAAGTAATGCCTAGAATCGAGTATCTAAAGGACGCTTGGGAAACTGAGCAGTTACTTGAGAGCCTTTCACCCCCAGTTAGAAATTGGTTTAAGGATAAATTTCCTGATTTTACAGACCCACAAAAACTTGCCATACCACATATACTTCATGGGGAACATTTACTTCTTTGTTCTCCAACAGGATCTGGTAAAACCTTAACTGCATTTTTATCAATAATTGATGACCTAGTTAGGAAGTCTTTAGAAGGGGGGCTAGAGGGTCATGTACACTGTATTTACATTTCACCAATCAAGGCTTTAGCAAATGATATACAGAAAAATCTGATTGGACCACTTACAGAAATACGTGAAAAATACCTCCCAGGTCGAGCCAAAGAAATAACAGTTGGTTTGAGGACGGGAGATACACCTCAGAAAGAGCGAGAGAGGATGCTACGAAAACCACCTCACATTTTGATAACAACACCAGAGTCTTTGGGTCTCGCCTTAGCATCAAAGAGATTTAGACCCCTTCTCAGTGAATTACGTTGGATGATTATTGATGAAATGCACTCTCTTGTACCAACTAAACGTGGAACACATCTTTCCTTGAGTCTATCATTGATGGACAGTGTAATCGAGTCAGAGGTTCAGAGAATTGGAATTTCAGCAACTATGGAACCACTTGAGGATGTTGCTGAATTTTTAGTATCAAGTGACTCTAGAGAAGGTGAGGGTGAACAACAAAAAGTCTGCATAGCAAAAGTTTCTGGTTCAAGGAAGCTTGATTTAGATATAATATTACCAACTCCAAGATTTTCTTCACTACCTGTTAAAGAAATTTTAGAACATAACGTAGACAGGATAAAGGAAATTGTCGAGGCACATACAACGACATTAGTTTTCGTTAATACAAGACAAATGACCGAAACTGTGGTCCAAAAACTGAAGATTGCGGGCACAGCAGGAGTTGAGGGGCATCATGGATCTATGGATAAGGCAATCCGCCTTGATGTAGAACAGCGATTAAAGTATGGTAAATTAAGATGTGTGGTTTCTTCATCATCACTAGAAATGGGTATAGATATTGGTTCTGTTGATTGTGTTGTCCAGGTAGGTAGTCCCGGTTCTATAGCAACTGCACTCCAAAGAATAGGACGTGCTGGCCATCAAGTTGGAGGATTGCCGCGTGCTCGTCTATTACCTACTTCCCCCCAAGATCTTCTTGAGATTGTGGCTTTACAGAATGGGATATTGCGAGGTTCAATGGATCTTTTGAAATTCCCTCAAAATGGATTAGATGTTTTAGCACAATTTTTGATAGGGTTAACTATAATACAAGAATGGGATATTGATGATGGATATGAATTGGTGATTAAATCTTGGCCATATAGAAATCTACCTTATGATGATTATATCGAAGTTTTGGATTTGTTAGAAGAAGAACGCAGGATATGGGTAGATTGGGAAGAGAATAGATTTGGTAAAAGAGGCTACGCTCAAATGGTTTATTTCACAAACATAGGTACTATAGCTCCAGACAATAATTATCTCGTTTTTACTGCTGATGGGACATTAGTTGGCCAATTATCAAGTGGTTTTGTTGCAAGTTTGCGTAATGGGGATGTATTTCTTCTTGGAGGTTCTACATTTAGAGTTTCAAGTGTTCAAGGAACACGGGTAAATGTAACATCTGCAACTGGTTATAGACCAACTATACCCTCTTGGGCTGGTGAAGCGAATAGCAGAACAAATGAATTAAGTTACGAAGTCTTAGACATTTTAGAGAGGTCTGCAGTTCAGAATAGGTTAGGGCGTGACATAAGACCCATCCTTACAGATGTTTATGGCTTGAATAAACCAGTTGCAAACTCTTTGGCTAATTATCTTGATGAACATTGCGCTACTACTTTTCAAGTTCCAAGTAAAGACAGAATTATTGTAGAACAGATAAAATCATCTCCCTTGCCAACATATATTGTTACAACTTGTAGAGGAAGGGCATTTAATCTAGCATTAGGTTATCTTTTCGCTGGCATTGCTGTTCGAGATAATATAATTATCAATGAGATTTCTTTTGATGAAAATGGATTTATGATTAAATTAAGTCATGAAGTTGAGATTAAGAAAATTCCTGAATTATTCAGAGACGGTTCAAGTCGTGAGGTCCTAACTAGGTATATGTTGGATTCACAATTATTCGCCAAGAGGTTTAGAGAAGTGTCCAGCCGTAGTATGCTGAACCCTCGCCGAATAGGTGCGGATGAAGTAAGTCCCAAACAGTTTCAAAATAAGGCGGAACAAATTCTCAGAAAACATCGTCAAATGGATGACTCGGTCTTAATCAGAGAAGCGATGAATGAGATAATGAATATGGATCTTGAGATGAATGAATTATCTGATTTCATTACTAGAATGGATGATGAAGATGTTCGTATTGTTCATCGTAAAGTCAAGATGCCTAGCCCCTTAGGTATGACTTTATTCATGTCTTCATTTGAAGATTTACTAAGTTTACGAACTAGGGCTTATTTGATCAAAGACATTGATCCTGAAATACTACGTCGTCTATTAGGTGCTCGTTCTCTAGCTACAGATCTTGATAGAGAGAACCTCTCTAAATATTATCAAGACAAAGTCGCTATACCCGATTCGGCAATTGGTTTATTGCGATTAATGGATATGGGTGGGGGTTTAGAAAAATCATTAACACACCCACTTTACAGTGAGAAATTAAAGTCAGTAGATCTTGAAACAATAGAATCTTGGGTCTATGAATTAGCAGAAAGGGGATTAATCACAAAAGTCCGTAATACAGGGCATAATCAGATTGACGACAAATGGTTTTCAGAAAGGATGGCCGGAGTTCATGGTACATTGGGTTGTCTTGCCGTTTCTGGAGCCTCTGAGATGGAGGATCTTAGGGGATTATACACGGGCGGGCTAACTTATGAAATGGGTATCAATTTTAAGTCTGGGAAACCATCTGAATGGAAAGAAACACATCTTTCAGACCCTATGGATTGTCTAAGATTGAAACTTTTAGACATGTTAGGCTCCGAAGGGCCACAGACATTGGATATCTTAGTAGACAGGCTTCCATTTCCAAAGGGTCAAGTTGAAGCAGTTCTGCAAGAACTTGAAATGCGAAATTTAGTATCTATCGGATTCTTTACACAAACAGAAGATGGAGAATATATTCTACGTGTTGATGAATATAGGATTACTGGTGGTAAAGTAGAGGTTGTTGATTATCGAACATTACAGACTTTGATACTTAACAAGTCATTTAAGAAATTCGACGAACCATCCGAAGCAATTAGGAATTTGTTACTCGTACAGCGACGAGATGAACTCTTGCACAGAGTGAAAGATTATCGTTTTAGAGATTGGAAAGATATCAAACATGATCCTGATATTATTAATGGAAGGTTACTTCATAATAGAGTTGGATATACAATGGAAGATCAGATACCATTAGTTCTTGGATTACGTGGAGATCCTTGGCTTGGTCCGTTAGAAGAAGAGTTGTTAGAAAAGATCCCTAAAGGAGGGATGAGTCGAGCTGAATTGTTCGAAGACTATCCTAAAGGTAAAGACAATGCTCACATACAAAGGTCTCTTAAAAGCGCTTTAGCGAATCTCGAAAGGCAATTGATTATTGGCAAGAAATATGTTGAATTACCAAATCGAAAACGTTCTTTGGCTATATTCCATAGAATCCATGACAAAGTCAAACCAATGGATTTTGCAAATGCAGTTAAATCCCTAATTGAAAGAATAGGCCCTGTACGTCTACATACTTTGAGATTCTTTGTTTCGAGACCAGTTGAAGAATTAGCCGAGACACTCAGAGATCTTGAGAATGCGGGTAAAATTGCTAGAGTTGTAGCACTGCAACCAGATCCCACTGATTATTATTCAAGTCACAAAGACGCTGAGAAACTTATTTCTCCAATGGTTGAAGATCGTCAAATGAGAATTCTTTCCCAATCAGATCCATTTTGTTCTAGATTTATCCAAGAAGTCAGATTAATTTTGAAGCAAGGTTGGTATCATCCTGTTTTCAAAGGCGTTGATCCTGTTGGTAGGATATTAATGTTCATTGTAAATGATTATCTTGAAATTAAAGATATCAACATACCTCATTCATATCTCGATGAATTCAAAGATACATTTAATCAACTCCTTGAGAATTACAAAGATCGACTTATTGATGTTTCAGTTATTCACGCCTTTAATGGTGTTCCAGTTCATGACTGTGACGATAATGTTCAGCAAATACTAGAGGATCTAGGTTTCCAATCTATGGGGGATGGGGAGCGTTATATTAGAGGCGGAGTTGTCCAACCAATGCCTCGTAAGCAAATAAATAGAAGCTTATTTCACCATCACTCTTTACATCAGAAGAGTAGACATGAAAATGAAACTATGGCTCTTGAACATATCAACGAATTAAGAGATGATTTTGCTTTAAGAGGGAGATGTGAGATGTTTCGTGTTGATCTGAAGTCTATGGCCGCAGCACATCGTTTACATCAAGGTACTAACTTACGTGGACACTTAGTATGGGCTCGAATGGATCATTTCCAAAAACTTCTTACAATTCGAAACGTTTCTGCTCCCGAAGAAGACGAAGATATCCTTCAGTTTTTCCGAGAACATCACGATCCTGGGATATTCATGGAGCGTCATGCAATGAGAAGAGCGGAATTCCGTAAATTAATATCTCCACTTGTGAGGAGTGGACACTTAGTACAAGATTATCGTGGAGGATTTAAGACTGTAGAAATCATTAGAGATTCAGATTTATGGGAAATTAAACGAGACTACCTAAAAGATCTTGTTGAAAATTATCCTGTATTAACACTAAAACAGGTTGAAAGATTAGCTGGCTCTCCCTTTTCAGCTGAAGAAATTTCAGACGTAATGAGGGAATTTCAGGAAGATGGGACTCTGATCAAAGGTTTCCTTGTTGATGATCAGCAAGACGTATGTTGGGGGCAACTGAATTTGCTCGATGAATCCAGTAATATTTCAAAATCTCGAGATATTGTAATACCTCCTTCTGATCCATTAATACACTATTTTGGTAGTTTACTTAGGGAAAGATTTGGCTTCGGCTCAGCATATCTTGTATTTCATCGTGAAGAACCTATTGCTGCATTTAAGGCAAATACGCGTGAAGGTGTAATTCACATTACGGATTTTGTAGGAGACTCAGAACTTGAAAAAGAAGCCCTTAGAGTGATGAAAGAATTTGCATGGGAACATGACATGCCTCTGAGGGGTAAACTGTATGAACGACTTCGTACACGGTAATTCTTTAATTTTTAGTCAATTGCAATTTTTTAGGAATTAACTTCATTATATTCCGATGTAATTCAGGTAGTAAGTCAAATAATGCTATAGCCATTAAGAACATCGCGAATAGACTAACTCCTTTTGCAGCATAACTATGTGCAAAATCAAACATATTTAGTTTGAAAAATGTCCATTCAGGATAACTTTCAGTTAACCAAACAATCCCAGCATTCCTGAAAGTATTCAATATGTGTATCGTTGGTATTGATATGAATAGACCTCGAAGTCTTCTATTCCAAGGAACTGAATCTAATGCACAAATTGCCCCAACAAAAATTATCATCGATTGTAGTCCTGAACAACTTAAAATGAATGAAATATTTACTTCTTCACCATTGGAATAATACATTGGGACATAGAATCCTGCATCTCCCAAAGGTTGAGTCAATATCCACATACTACCGCTCCATTCTGAGAGAGGTACTTCTCCTCCATCTTCTAGACTTACCATAACATCTCCTATTGTGTACGAACCTAATCCCACAAATTCTAACATTAATTCTGCACTATGTGCAGTCATTAGAACAAAAGCGACGTTAAGATGGGGTACGAGATATACTAGGTAATAAGGAATCATTGACCATGCCACCGTTCCTCTAAACCAAATAATCGAATCATTAGTGTATTCATCTTTGATTTCTAGATAGGCTATTAGAATACCACCCGGTAGTGCCATAGCGGTCATTAATACCAATAAGTAATCTTCTATTTTGACATAATAAGAAGACTGCAAATATATGAATAATCCAATAAGGACCCATCCGCCAGATGCAATAATTTTTGAATAATTACTTTTTTTACGTATTAAAGAAGTAGCAAGTAAGACCATACCCAAGACTCCTAGAATCAATCTAAGAGTGTTTGGTGAAGTGCCAAATACCTCTGAAATAATCCTCATCAAAGCGCTAACGGGTTCATTCACAATATTGACTCGGGTCATTAACTCGTAAATATGATGCCGTCTCCCGTTCATTCAGAGGTGGGAACTATGACCGTTGAGTTTGAATCATTTTGCGACACATATATTGCTGATTTACAAAGAACACTTTCGGATCTATCAAGGGGGGAATTAACTAATCTTTTCAACGAAGTTACTGCTGTGGGACGCCGCGATGGTAGTATACATATGATAGGAAATGGAGGTAGCGCCGCCACTCCTTCACATAGTGCTGGAGATTGGTCTAAGGAATTGCAAATAAGAACAATTTCGCATACAGACAATATTTCTTCATTCACTGCCTGGGCAAACGATACAGAATATTCCAACGTTTTCGCCGGTCAACTTTCTACTTTCGCTAAAAAAGGAGATTTGGTTATTGCTTATTCCGGATCTGGAAATTCTTCTAATGTTATAAAAGGTGTTGAAGAGGCTAAGAATAAGGGTTGCAGGACTGCTGCGGTAACCGGAAATTACAAGCAAGGAAATGGTGGTAAACTAGCTAAGATTGTTGATGTCGCCGTCATAGTTCCTTCTGAATCAATGGAACGAATCGAGGATCTCCAACTAATTATCAATCATATCATCAAAGAAGCCGCTAAGGCAAATATTGGAAAGTGATTAACATGCTAGAACCTCACCGTGATGGTGCGGAACTAGAAGACCGTTTAGTTCTGAATAATCTTCCTTGTAAATCTGAATGGGACGGTCGAATAGCATATCTAGATAGAGATGGTGTGATTAATTTAGGTTCTCAGGAATATGTAAATTCACCAGAAGAAGTCAAAATATTACCAAATGCAGGGAAAGCAATAGGTCAACTTAGACGATCAGGTTTTCGCGTAGTAGTCGTAACAAATCAATCTCCACTTGGCCGTGGTTTATGGGATAGATCAAATTTAGAGAAAATCCACGATAAGATTAAAAATTTATTAATTGAAGAAGATGAAGATGCCCATCTCGATCTGATATTATATTCTCCCTATGCACCTTGGGAGGGTGCCTGGGCACGTAAGCCTAATCCAGGCATGCTAGAAGCAGGCCGTCAATTGATAGATGCAGCGTCTAAAGGAAATTTCAATACAATAGATATTAGATATGGTGATGATTGGTTAGATAGAGTGGATGAATCGAACTCAGTTATGGTGGGAGATCGTGATGTTGATATGGCCGCGGCATTTTCTTTCGGGGTTCGTGGCTTTAGATGTGATCCAGAATTAGGATTGGCTGATGTTGTAGATTTGATATTGGAGGGTGCCGCTTGAGCGGTAAAAATCGTATTCAAATAAGAATCGGTATGGATGATACTGATCATGTTGAGATGGGATGTACGACATTTGAGTTCAACAATTTAATGTCAATTTTGACTAAAAAGATAATTTCTTTTGAAGAAAAAGAAAGAAGATTAGTAAGACTTTGGCCATTTGCGAGTCGCCGAACTCGTGGTAATGCGGCTCTTTCTTCTTTAGTATCTATTGATTCAAATGAATTAGATGAAATTTCTTCGCTAATTGATCAGTGGATTATTGAATTAAGTGGCAGAATTAAGAAGCATCCAAAAAATGGAGTTCAAGCATCTCCTTCTGTTGTTCTAGCAATTGAAAAATTGCCACAATCTATGTATTGGGAAGCAGTAACAGAACAGGTTGATCTCAAAAAAAGACTTTCTGAAATTGGTGACATTATCTTATTTGGTGAAGAATCTGCATGGGGGGTAATTGGTTCTACGAGTGCTATAGCATGGGAGCCTAAAACGGATTCTACTTGGGAACTTATTGCTTGGCGACAAGATATTTTATTCGGTTCTGAACGTAAAATTAGTAACCAATCAATTATTGATATGGAAGAAAAAGTTCCAGGAACCTTCGCAAATAGAGATCCAACAAAGGGTAGATCCCTCATTGCACCTAGAACTCCTTGTCCTGTACTTTATGGTATTAGAGGATCAACTAAAGAACAAGTATTACTAGCTCACAATTTTCTTCAAAAAAGGATTGATGTTGAAAAATGTTCATCCTTTGCAATACATCGAACTAATCAATTAAGTGACGACCATATTTTAGGATATCATCGCGCTACTATTTTGTCTAAACCAATTGAAATGACGGGAGGTCACGCAAAAATTAGTTGTCTTTCGTCAGGAAAACGCGAAGATTTAGTTGCATTCAAGGAATCAGGGCCTGTGAATCAAATGTTACGTAAACTAAATGTTGGTGATATTATTGATTTTGTTGGACTAAAAAATATTGACAACTCATACCATTTAGAACGCATAAGAGTGATAAATAATTCTCCAAGATTAAAATCACGACCACTATGTTGTGGAAAGGCAACGAAATCTATTGGTTCTAATCAAAATTTACGTTGTAATTCTTGTGGCAAAGTAATCGAAAAAAATTGGTTAACAAAACAAATAGATTTCGAATTAAATACTTGGGCGGAACCAACTGCTTCCAATCGTCGCCACTTATCTATGCCACTTAGTATTGGAAATCCTCGATCTGCAAAAATCAAGACTAGAACCTCTACCGATTAACATGGATATATCTATCGAGACTACAGTTCAACTGATTCTAGTCAGTTCTGCTTTCTTTTTGATCTGGTTTATTTTTCGTTTACGCACCAAAGATAATTTCCATGACAGCGAATTAACTTACGAATATGATGGTAAAGCGCGAAACCCCAGTTTACTAATGGATCCTGATGAATTAGCATTAAAAGAATTAGATCGTCTTATTGAAGATGCCTTTGAACAATGATTAGTCAATCATTGCCCTGCCCACAGCAATTGCTTCATCAATGATTTCTCCGCTAACTCCTAGGTGGCTAGATGGGTCAAATAACTCATCTAATTCATCGGTAGAAAATACTAATTTAATTTCTGGATCTTCTCCGCAAACGTCTCTGAGGTGTCTATTTTCGGTTACTGCTATCATGGATGCGGCCCTCAGTATTTCATGCGCACGATCTCTATGGATTCCTTCATCAACCAATTCCAGCATTATCTTCTCAGCCATCACTAGACCATTTTGTGATTCGATATTAGCTAACATTCGATCAGAATCTACAACACACTTACTCATAACTCGATTAGATTTTTCCAGAATATCATCTAGAAGAATCATTGCATGCGAAAGAGTAAATCGTTCACTTGATGAATTTGCCAAATCTCTTTCATGCCATAATAGGGCATTTTCATAGGAGGGAATAATCATAGCACGAACAATACGCGCAAGTCCACAAGCATTTTCTGCAGTAATCGGATTACGCTTATGTGCCATAGTCGATGATCCAACTTGCTTCTCAACATCAAACCATTCTCCAACCTCAGCGATTTCCGAACGCTGTAGATTTCTTACTTCTTGAAGAAGTTTTTCAACTGATGCAGCCACATTTGCCATCCATCCAACCCATTCTATGTAGCGATCTCTTCCAACAACTTGTGTTGTGGCTACTGGGACAGTGAGTCCTAGATTTTCTAGTATTAAACTCTGCAATTGTTTAGCATTCTCGCCTTGAGCAGCGCCGGTCCCCACGGCTCCAAGAAATTTCCCAGTAATTGCTCGAGGTTCTAATTCTTTCAATCGAGTCAAGTGTCTGCTAAACTCGTCGACAAAAACAGCGATTTTTAGCCCGAATGTAATGGGTACTGCTGCTTGTCCATGTGTTCTCCCTAGCATTACAGTATCGCGTTCTCTTTCTGCCAAATCGCAAAGTGTTATGATTAATGTTTTCAAACTTTCATACTGAATATTTATTGAATCGCGAATTTGTAGTGCTACAGCAGAGTCAACTATGTCATTACTTGTGGCACCAAGATGAATACACCAAGCGGCTTCACCAGATTTTTCAGCCATTGCCTTTGTTAAGGCCATAATATCGTGTCTTGTCTCAGCCTCAATCTCATCAACTCTATCTGCTGTGACAATTCCTGGATCGGATATATCTGCAATTATATCATAGTGTTCAGCAGAAACTCGACCCAACTTACAATGCGCCCAAATTAAAGCTCTCTCGACATCTAGTTGACGTGCATGCCTTCCTTCTCTAGACCAGATATCCTTTGCTTCTTGTCGGCCATATCTGTAGTCTAATGGTGATACAGTCAAGACGTTCCCCGTGTCCTTTCGAATCGACAGCCCCCCTTGAGGCTAGCGGCAATGGAAGAAGCAATTTTTCCTCATTTTTTTTTATTCTAGTGATGCTGAAGTGATATTCCATACACCTCTTACTCTATCCCATTCAGATTCTCCGAACACTAGGATTTCTTTCCGAAAATGAGGTGCTGCGACTACAATAGTCTCAAACTCACCACCTTCTCCATCTAAATTAAAACGAAACTTTTTCGACAAAGAAATAAGTTCATCAAGTGATTTTTGATCCAATTTTCTACCTAACCAGTAATTTTCCATTCCATCAGTAGATATACTTACGATTCTAACATCAAATCCATTGGTGACCAATGAATTCATATGTTCTTCTGCGGAATTATGCCAAAGAGGACAATAGGATATGATTCCTAGTTCTTCACACATTCTTTCAATTCTGGTTTTCTGGTAATCAGATCTCAATGCGCCTACTACAATTGCATCTACATTTATTGGCCCAGAAAAAATTTCTAAATCATCAGGATATTTTATACTGTTAATTTCGTTCTTTATGGAATTAAAAGCCTCCAATGAGTTTTTTTCTCCTTTCAGTGCTTTTTTTAGATCATCGATTTCTATATCTTCTAAACCATTAGATAGAACTGGTAACCACCGGACTCCCATAGATGATGCTTGTAGGGAAACCATGGCTGTATTTGTCATTTGAAACATCATTGAATCATTTCCAGTTATATGTACTGTCACTAGACATTCAACATCCCAACCTTGCATAATAGCCCACCATGTTGCATATGTTGAGTCCTTACCTCCTGATGACAACACAGCTACTCGCACATAGTTCCGAGTGCAATTGAACCCATGAATCATCCTATTGTGGCATGACCTGATTAGTAAATCAATATGGATTGAATATACTTCCTAACAACTAAGGTTGATAAGAGGGTGACTCGGCATTGAGCCGATAACAATGCAGCCGAGTGGACGTGGATATGATCATGGAGTTTCAACATTTTCACCAGATGGGAGATTGTATCAGGTTGAATATGCGCGAGAATCAGTCAAGAGAGGTACTACAACTGTAGGCCTGAAGTTTAGAGAAGGCGTAGTCCTAATAGTGGATAAGAGAATTTCAAGTAAACTTGTAATTATTGATTCTATCGAGAAAATGTATCAGATCGATGACCACATTGGATTTACTACTTCCGGACTTGTTGCTGATGCTAGACAATTAGTCGACCGCGCTCGTGTCCAATGTCAAGTTAATAGGATGACTTATGGAGATGCAATTCCAGTAACTACATTAGTTAAGAAAATGTGTGATTATATGCAATCATTTACCCAATATGGGGGTGCAAGGCCATTTGGTACTGCTTTACTTATAGCAGGAGTTGATGCTGATGGTGTTCATTTGTATGAAACGGATCCTTCTGGAGCGTATCAGTCATACCATGCTGGGGCAATTGGGCGTGGTCGTGCTACTGTGATTGATTACTTCGAGGAAAACTGGAAAGAAGGAATGACTCAAAATGCTGCAATAAAACTTGGCCTTGAGGCTTTAAGAGATTCAATAGATGAAGATCTAAATAATGAGGCGGTGGAAATTGCAATTGTTAACGGTGATGGATATTCTAAGTTAAGCCGCGATGAAACTATGAAACATCTTGGTAAAGTTAATTGATGTCTAATCCCGATTGCTCTAAGGGCTAGTTTACGTCTGGCAGTTCGTGGTCAGTCTCGACGATGCAGTGATCGCCCGCCTTGAAAAGGGGGGTAATCGGTTTGAAATTCTGGTGGATTCTGAATTAGTATCTAAGTGGAAGTTAAACCCAGATAGTGTTGACTTCGAAGATATGTTAGCTACCGATGAAGTTTGGTCAGATGTAAGGGCCGGAGATCGCCCCACTGAGGATGCGCTCATCAATACATTTTCGTCATCAGATCTACAAACATGTGTGGAAAAAATATTGAGAGAGGGGTCAATACAATTGACAACTGTTCAGAGAAAGAAAATGGTAGAGGACAAAAAAAAGCAGGTTATACATTCAATCGCATCAACTGCAACAGATCCCAAGACTAGAAGCCCACATCCTCCAACTCGCATAGAACATGCGTTAGATGAAGCTAGGTTTAGCATAGACCCATTTTTATCTGTAGAAAGGCAAGTAGCCGATGCTGTCAAAGCAATAAGACCACTTATTCCTTTACAATTTATTACAGTTAAACTTGCATTTAGAATTTCAGGGAAGGACTATGGAGGGGTGCATCAGATGCTCAGAGACATGATTTTGAGAGAAGAATGGCTAGAAAACGGTTCTTGGGCATGTATTGTCGAATGCCCAGGGGGTATGAAGAATGACCTCATCAGTAAGGTGGCCAAACGTACTTCTGGACTTGATGTCAAGGAAATTGAATAATTATAGGCATTTCTTAGTAATAATACACCGTAGGTGTAAGCATCAACGGTTATGAGGGGGAGGAGAGTCGCGCGGCCCGATAACATGAGTGGAGACAAGGGCGCGGACGGACCGCGCAGATCCCGACAAGCACCCCTGCTTGTCGCCCCAGGAGAAGATCTGGGTGATTCGGGGGAGTTCGAAGCAGGCCATGGTGTTTTATCCATCAATGGGCGCCTTCGAGCTTTGAAGCAAGGAAAAATGAACAAAAGGGGCAATATTGTATCTATAGAACCTAGAAGAACAGCATTTATGCCTAGGCCATCCGATCTTGTTATTGGCTACATTGAAGGATGTACTAGTAACATATGGTTTGTAGACATAGGGGCTCCCTTTAATGCAATACTTCCAATGAGTTTAGGACCTGCAAAGGCTGAATTCGGAGGTATTAGGAAAGTACTAGATATTGGAGATGCTATAATTTGCAGAGTGCAAGAAGTAGAGGAAAACCATTCTAGTGTTGTTACGATGAAAGGAATGGGTTTGCGTGCGATAAGATCTGGAAGCGTAGAGGAAATTGATCCACATCTACTTGGTCGATTAATTGGACGTGGTGGTAACAACCTTCGTCAATTAAAGGAAGATACAGAATGCCGATTAATTGCAGCCGACAATGGTCGAGTTTGGTTAGACGGCGATCTCAGTGGCATAATACAAGCTAGAAATAGTCTAAATGACCTTCTCAAACAGGCGAAAATCGAAGAATACGGTGGTGTAGTCTAATGGGTGGATATGGGGACGTACAGTGTATTGATGAAAATGGCATAAGACTTGATGGTAGAAAAATCGACGAAGTCAGACCAATGTCAATAGAGGTGGGTGTCGTTCCAGTTGCTGATGGGTCTGCTAGAATGAAATGGGGGCTTAATGATGTAATTGCAGCCGTTTATGGTCCAATGGAGGCCCATCCAAGAAAAATTCAACGTCAGGACCGTGCAGTTCTTGATGTCCGCTATAACATGGCTCCTTTTTCTACTACTGATCGAATCAGACCGGGTTTCAATCGCCGAAGTAGAGAAATCTCTAAAGTAACGGCTGAGGCTCTAGAAAGTGTTGTTTTAACAGAATTGTACCCTAGAAGTAAGATACGTGTAGAAATAGAAATTATTTGTGCTGAAGCAGGAACTCGTTGTGCTGGAATAACAGCCGCTTCAGTAGCTTTAGCTCATGCAGGTATACCTATGACTGATCTAGTAGTATCGGTTGCCAGTGGTAAAGTTCACGATGTAGTGGTTTGTGACCTCAATAAAGAGGAAGATAACTACGGAGAAGCAGATCTTCCAATGGGAATACTCCCTAATACTGGAGAATTAGTTTTTCTTCAGATGGACGGTGATCTTTCACCTCAGCAATTCCAAGAGGCCTGGGACTACAATATGGGTGCTGCTAAGGTAATCCATGAAGTCATGGTTGAGGCTCTAAAGGGAGGTGATGAGTGATGTCTATTCCACTTGTACCTAAACTTCTCAGGGCTCATCTAGCAGATTTGGCGAAGGAAGGGAAGAGGCACGATGGTCGTGGAAGGTTTGAGGGCAGAAAGGTAGAATTAGAAGTCGATTGCTTACCTAGAGCCGAGGGGTCAGCAAGAGTTAGAATGGGTGATACAATTGTTTTTGCTGGTGTCAAGTTCCAGATAATGACCCCTTATCCAGACAGACCTAATCAGGGCGGATTAATGTGTAGTGCTGAGGTTAGACCTGTTGCAGGAAGGGGTTGGGAACCGGGGCCTCCAAGTCCCGAATCAATTGAACTCGGGAGAGTTGTAGATCGAGGTATTAGAGAATCTGGTTGTATTAATACAGAAGATCTTTGTATAATTCCTGGTGAAAAGGCATGGCAAGTGATATTGGATTTATTTGCATTATCAGATGATGGTAATCTTTTCGATGCTTTTGGTCTAGCTGCAATTGCGGCTCTAAAAAATGCAACTATTCCTGCAGAAAGATTTGAAGCCGGTGAAGATCGGCCCCTAGAGGTCTCAAAAACACCAATAATGTGCTCTTACCATAAAGTGGGCGGAAGGTTTGTTTATGATACTGATAAGAAGGAAGAATTAGGTGGAGATGAGAGGATACATATCACATTAGGTGATGATGATCATGTCCATTCATTGCAGAAGGGTCTAAAGGGGATCTTCACGGCGGCCGAATTCGCAGAGATCATGAGTGAAGCCCGATCTAGATGTTCAGAACTTAGAGATTTAATTGATCAAGCAGTAGGTAAGTGATTAGAATGGCAAAAAGAACTCAAAAACTTGGAGCAACTGCAAAGTTCGGACCTAGATATGGTGTAAGCGTTCGAAGAAGAGCCGGCTCCGCTCTTAAAAAGAAATCTCGTAACTACACATGTCCAGTTTGTCAATACCAGAAGGTAACTAGAAAAGTTTCAGGTATATGGGAGTGCAAAAAATGTGGCCACAAATTCACGGGTGGAGTATGGGAACCATTCACAAGGGCTACTGATGCTAATAACAGGATTATTCGCAGAGGTATGGAAGGTGCTACTGCTACAGATATGACAGTTATTGCTCAGCAGGCTGCCATTGAATATGAGCGTAAGTTAGCTGCAGGTGAGATTGATGCAGAATCCGAAGAAGAGTGATCATATTACAATCTCTCTTTCTATATCACATCCTCATGCATCAGCACTTGAATCATCAATGATTACCGAGGCTAAGGTTTCTCGCGAAGGAGATCTAGTTGTAATAAATGAGTCAGCCGACTTTTTTGTAGATCTTCGCGCTAGGTGGAACACTATTATGCGTGGTATTGCTGCGGCAGACGAGGCATTGAAGACAGAATATTGAGTGGGTGTGAATATGGTTGACGAGGGTAATCTGCAAAATTTGCTACAAGAACTTCAATTAGTACGTTCTCAAATCCAAACTTTAACATCTCAAAGTAATGAAATTTCAGTAACCATAGAGGCATTAAAATCTCAGTCTCCAGATCGTTCAGTATACAGAGCAATTGGTGGTATTTTACTTGAAGTTGAGAATAGAGAAGAGTTAGATTCAGACCTAGTCAATTCTAAAAACGCTATAGAAGAACATCTAGCGAGGCTTCAATCCAGAGAAAACGAAATCAAAAACGAATACTCTGAAGCATTAAAATCTCTAGAAAATTGAATTTATTCGCTATTTAATTGAAGAGAGTGGTTACATGAATGATTTTTCACAATCAAAGAATCTTTCTTCCGCACTCTCAATGTTACTACATGATTCAGAAGGTTCCGATAAAGTATTGTCTGAATTAAGTAATCTCCAGAGAGATTTTATTTCTATGCAAAAAATGTTATTGGAAGGTGAATTATCTGAGGCAAAAGTACTCTCTGAAGAACTATTGCATAGGTCAAGATCTCAATCAGAGAGAGATATTGAAATTGAGATTCGTCTCAGAATCGAAAGGGCCCTCATTTCAGTTGAAGATAACACAAAAACCGGTCAAGAATTACGCTGGTGTGTAGATCGTCTCAATGCGATGATCCCTGGAAGCTCTTTACATGGCGTCGCCTTACTCAATCTTGCTGCTTGGCATTCTAATAATGGTGAAATAATGATGTCTATGGCTGTACATTCGGAAATAAGTAAGGCGAGTGGTCATCCTGACGAGATACGCGCTTTATCCCGACTAGAAGTTTCTAGAATATTGGTTTCAATTTCCGATTTGGACCCCGCAATGCGGCATCTTTGGTCTGCTCGTGAAATATTTTTGAAATCCAATCTTGAAACTGAGGCTTTAGTAACCAGTTTGGAATGGTTAGATTTAGCATTGAATGAGATTGAAGAATCAGCGCCTTCAATGCGTAATCGTATAGAAAATGCGAAACCTCGCGAGTCCCCTGGATCCTCATGGGTGGCATCTAATCCTGAAGATATAATTGAAGTGGTTGAACATATACTTCCATATTTATGTAAAGACGTTTCAGGAATTGATAGAACAGATCTTGGCCTAATTATTGATGCGTCAGAAGCCCTTTCAAAATATGAATGGATTGAAGTTTTATTGGATAAAAAGTCTCAAATTCAAGATGAGAGGATTCTTGATTTACTCCAATCATGATTCAAAATTCTGGTTATTTCTTCTTCTCCCCAATGTAGGTCGGCAGGTAACTCTACACACCACCCTACTTCATCAATTCTTGAATCATCAGAATTCCATCCATAAGGATCTGGTTCTACATCTACTTTGATCAATACAACATGTCCTTTCTCAATTAATTCTGATTCTATTGCTACAGCTGTCCCAAGTAATCCTGTTTCTTCCCAAACTTCTCTTAAAGCCCCGATTTCGATTGCTTCATTTTCATTAAGTTTGCCTCCTGGAAGTTCCCATCCTCTTTCACAATGTTTTACCATTATCCAACATGTGCTTTCGAAGTCACCTTTTGGAATCACCCAAGCCAAAACAAAATCGCCCTCAGTCATCTTCATCCATCTCCAATTTTATTTTTTTAGCTAATTCTAATGCACCATTGTCGCCTTGTGTAGCCAGTCTTCTAGCAATAAAGAATGCCTCATTTATCCTACCATTTTCAAAGTAATCAACTGCTCTTTCAAATTCAGAAATTTCTTCTTTTCCAACCTTTTCTTCTAAATCTTCTTTTATCTCTGGTTTTGATGCCATTTTTTCCATTCTCTGCAAAAATTCCATTCTACTTTCTATAGAAGGTGCCTGCCATGATTTCTTCTTCTTACCATCAATGCCGTCCTCCATTCTCTTGCGAAACATTTCTCTTGCTTTAGACGAAGGCATGTGTGTTTCAGCTTGGTCATAACATAACCAAGCCTTATCCATCTCATTCCTTCTCTCATGTAGTTTCCCCATTCTATCCCATGCCTCATGATTCGAGGGTCTCTGTGACAAAAGTATTGAGTTCAATTCTAGATACATATCTTCATGACCTCCATCTAGTAGACGCTCTAGTCTTCTAGCAAATAGGATATTAGCACGAGGGTCTCTAAAATCTAATTTGAGGACTCTTTCTCTGAATGATTCTACATCTTTTTTTGATTGGACAGAACTCCACCAATCATCAGGATCTAGTGGATCAATTTTTAGAGCAGATTCAAACAATTTCTTCCCATTAATTACTAAATCCATTTGATCTATTTTTTCTAGTAATTCAGGATCTCTCCCAAGTACTAGAAAAAGATCTTGGAGTACTGCTTTTATGCCATTTTGGTCATTTCTAGCAATTTTAACATTTAATAAAACTCTCCAGTTTTCTGGATGTGTAAAATCATGAAGTACAGCCTGTTTTGCACTTTGTTCCGCCCAATCAATATTTGATTTTTGTGAGTCACTAATTGATAGAAATTTTTGTGCCTGACTTCTATGCCTGTTTCCAAGACTTCTTCTTGGATGCTGTAATTTCGCACCGATGTCTTTGTTGGGCAAACCTACACCTCACAATACGCTTTCAAAGGGTGAGCGATCTATTCCGAATGGTATTGTGGCATCAATGCCTATTTTACTTGTAAGACCATCCTTGCCTCTACTTGGGTCTAGGCTAGATCCTTTTTGATCTGATAGAATTAGTGTATCTTCATCAGGTTGCCATCTAGTCATCAATGCCCATTCAACTCTTATCGGATCTGAGCAATCAATATCTGTATCTACTACGGTCACCGATTTCATTGATTTATGTCCTGCTAATGCTGCTTCAATTGCTAGCATCCCATCTCCTTTCTTTTGCGGTTTAATGGCCACAACTGCAGACAACCAACCACTCCCTCCATCTGTCATATAAACATCTGAACAAGGAACAACTTCGTTAACTGCGGCCTTAATTGTAGGTGCCCTTGGAAGTCCCATCAGTGTTCGATGCTCTGTTTCTGCAGGTATTAGTGCGTGAAATATTGGGTTCTTTCTATAATAAATTGAATCGTATTCTATTACAGTCTCTTTACGCACGTCATCAACCGTTCCAGTAATGTCGACATAAGGACCTTCATCATCTACATCTAATGTTATTCTCGCCTCCATTGCATATTCTGCGTCGGCTGGGACCAGAACTCCATTTGGTAACTCCACTAATTCAAGTGGCTTACCATGCAGTCTTTCATGCAAAGCAGCAGCCACAGTCAACTCATCAAGATCATGTTCAAACGACATAGCAGCAGCCAGAAGAACAACAGCATCGGGAGCATTTACTACCGCTATTGCTACTTCCTCTCCATTAGCATGAGCATTATCTGTCATAGTCCTGAGATGACGCGGTACAAATCTCGAAACTGTATGGTTCGAGTCTCTAACGAATTGTCTATGGAATGACATGTTTCTAATTCCTCCATATTGTGCAATAATTACGGAAGCCGATTGATAACGTCCCCTATCTTCTTTGTAGTGCCATGGGATAGGAAGAGATTCAAGATTTACTTCCGTCTGCATTTGGTACATTACAGGAGCTTGTCCAGGTCCAACTATTTGTGGTTCTGAGGGATTTTCCATCGCCCATGCCAGGGTATCAATCAATTCACCCGGAGTTATGTCAAATAGTTTGCATAATCTATCGCGAGCAAGAATATTTACTGCAGCCTTTTGTCCTGGAGATTCGATAATATTTTCAAAAACCAGAGGCGCATGTTTGGCGGACTTAGATTTTTCATAAATTCCATGAATCACACTAACTTCATCAGTAATAATTTCAGCACCTGTAAGCAGATCCCTGAATGCCATCAAGTACACGCACAAGGTCATAAGTTTGAATGTTGGTGATGGAAGAGCGGTTGAACCCCTCACCTAGGGTGAGTCCGTCACTCTCTTATATGGGGGGTAGGTCGGCTGGGCGTTCCTTAGAGGTGATTGTGTTTGGGTCGTGGACTATTCTCTGGGCCTAAGATGAAAAAGGATCGCAAGCGTTTCCGATGGAATGAGCGTAAATTTAAGAATCGTGAAACCAAGAGACGTCAAGGTGGTGTACTCAAACATGACCCTTTGCGAGGATCTACGCAAGCAAAAGGAATCGTTATTGAAAAAGTCGGTATTGAAGCCAAACAACCTAACTCCGGAATCAGGAAGGCGGTGAAAATTTCTTTAATACGAACCGGTAATAAACTAACTGCATTCGCTCCCGGAGATGGAGCGATTTCCTTTATAGACGAACACGATGAAGTTCTTGTTGAGGGAATAGGTGGTAGAATGGGTCGTTCATATGGGGATTTACCAGGTGTCCGATTCAAGGTTATCAAGGTTAACGGCGTATCTTTAGATGAGATGGTTAGAGGAAGAAAAGAGAAACCGGTTAGGTGATATCATGTCAGATGCAGATTCGCAACAACCTTCTCCAATTGCCGGCATTGGAACTATGGTTTTTGGAAAGTGGGATGCTACTGAGGTTGTCTGTGGGGATCCCGGTTTGGCACCTTACATTAATTTGACAACAATAGGGACTCCACACAGTGGTGGACGCCATGCTAACGCTTGGTTTGGAAAGGCCAAATTGTCAGTTATTGAGAGATTCATAAATAATCTTATGCGCAGTGGCAAATTTAGTGGTAAAAAACAACATTGTGCTAAAGCATTTGAATCCGCTCTAGATAGTATAGCAGAGAGAACTGGTGAAAATCCGCTTCAACATTTCATAAATGCTATTGTTAATTCTGCACCTTGTGAAGAAACAACTAGGATTAAATTCGGAGCAGTTAGTCAGCCAAAGGCTGTGGACTCTTCTCCAAGTCGTAGATTAGATGTGGCTCTTAGAAATTTATCAAAAGGTTGTGCTTCTGCCACCGCAAAGAGTACCAGAACTCTTGAACAAGGAATAATTTCTGAAATTAATAAGGCAGCAGCAGGAGATGTAAGTTCCTTTGCAGTTGGTAAGAAGGACGAGATTGAGCGTATTGCGGCGTCTGCTCGTTGATAACTGTCAATTACTATTCTTACTTGGTTGTATCACGAAGTGATACAATTGGATTTATGAACCAATGTTAGGTCGCTGCTCTATCCAAAGGTGGTTCAATGGGTCGTAAGGAAGACAATATCGCAAGAGCGACAGAAGTAATGCATCAGCGTGAACGTATTCGCAATCTAGCCATTGCGGCACATATTGACCATGGAAAGACCACTTTGTCAGATAATCTAATTGCTGGCGCAGGAATGATGTCTGAGGATCTAGCCGGAAAATCCCGAGTTCTTGATTTCGATGAGCAAGAGAGCGCTCGTGGAATTACAATTAATGCTGCAAGTGCATCAATGGTTCACAAAGTTGGTGATGACGATTATCTGATCAATCTCATTGATACGCCTGGTCACGTTGACTTTGGTGGCGACGTAACACGAGCCATGAGAGCTGTTGATGGCTGTATCATTCTTGCATGTGCAGTGGAAGGAACAATGCCTCAGACGGAGACTGTAGTCCGACAAGCTCTGAAGGAGAAAGTCAGGCCAGTTTTATTCATAAATAAGGTAGATCGACTCATCAATGAATTACAAATTGATGGTCCTGAAATGATGAAGCGATTCGAAAAAATAATTCTTAAAGTGAATAAATTAATCTCAACTTTCGCTCCAGAAGACGTGAAGAAAGATTGGCAAGTGTCAGTACAAAATGGAACGGTCGCTTTTGGTTCGGCCTACTATAACTGGGGTATGTCAATGCCTTTTATGGCAAAATCAGGCCTAAATTTCAAGGATATTTTTGAGCATTGTGCCGCCGATGATCAAAAAGCATTAGCCAAAAAAGCTCCAGTCCATGAGGTATTGCTTGATATGGCAGTAGAACAATTACCTTCCCCTCTAATTTCTCAAAAATATCGAATCCCTAATATTTGGCAAGGAGATTTAGAATCTGTTGAAGGAAAGGCCATGATGGAATGTGATTCTAGTGGACCTCTTTCTCTCATGATAACCAAGATTTGGATGGACCCTCATGCAGGAGAAGTAGCAGTTGGTCGAGTTTATTCTGGATCTATTAAACACGGAGAATCTCTGTGGGCAATTGGTGGAGCAAAAGCGGAGAGGGTACAACAAGTTGCTATGATGGTAGGTGGTGATCGAATACAAGTTCCTGAAGTAACTGCAGGAAATATTGCAGCCATTACGGGAATACGGAGTGCAGCAGCTGGTGTAACTATCGCGCGTGACAAAGATGCAGAACCATTCGAGGCGATAAGGCATTACTCAGAACCGGTGGTTACTGTTGCTGTTGAACCAAAGGCTATGAAAGATCTACCTAAATTCATAGGAGCACTTCAGGGCCTTGCTAAATCCGACGCTTCTTTACAAGTTAAGACTAATCAAGAAACAGGTGAAGCGCTTCTTGCTGGAATGGGTGAATTGCATCTTGAAATTACAGTCTATCGTCTTGAAGAAGAGCAGGGTATCAAAGTTAAGGTTAGTGAGCCAATTGTAGTTTACAGAGAGTCCGTTGAATCTAATAATTCTGGACGACCATTTGAAGGTAAATCACCAAATCGTCACAATCGTTTCTACTTGGAGGCCGAGCCTCTTTCTCCAGAAGTTGTTCAAGCACTCCGCGAAGGTCATTTTGGAGACGGAACAATTAGAAATAAAGATGCCAAGTCCGTTGGAGATAAATTTGCTGAATTCGGCATGGAAAAAAATTTGATGCGGAAGATTTACGCCATACATGGAACTAATGTTCTGGTAAATGACACCAAGGGTATTCAAAATCTTCATGAAACTAGAGAACTAATAATTGAAGGATTCAATGAAGTCTGTAAAAAGGGACCTGTCGCAGATGAACCTTTGATGGGAGTAATGTTAAGATTAGTAGATGCTAAACTCCATGAGGATGCAATTCATCGCGGACCAGCTCAGACAATACCTGCTGTTAGGAATGCATGTAAAGGTGCTTTGATACGTTCTCGACCGGTAATACTTGAGCCTATGCAAAATCTTCGTGTTGATGCTCCTAATGACGTAATTGGAGGTGTGACCAGAGAAGTTACTAACAGACGTGGAATAATTGAGGATATGCCAGTAGACGGCGGAACTGCCTCAGTAATCGGTAAGATGCCAGTGGCCGAAACATTTGGTTTCTCTAATGACATACGTGCGGCTAGTCAAGGACGTGCTGTATGGAATACTGAAAATGCTGGTTTTGAAATACTACCAATTTCATTATTCGATAAGACTGTTGGTGAAATACGTGAACGAAAGGGTCTCAAACCTGAAGTCCCTGTAGAAGCGAATTATTCTGATTAATAATCAGTTTATTCTTACTAATTGAAAATCAGTCATATCTCTTAGTATGTCTACAGCAGCGCTTTGTTCTAATTTATCGAGACAATCATGTGCTATACGATGGTGTTGCATAGCCCTATCCATGGCATACTGAATCGATCCGTTTTCTTCCAGTTCCTTTACAGCATTGTTCAACTCACCCTTAGGATCATTTTCAGTTCCGAACAATTTCTTGAATGTTTTTAATTCATTACCACTTTCTAGAGCATGTATCGCGATTAGAGTTCTTTTTCCTTGTATTATATCGCTTCCTGCTGGTTTCCCTAGTGTTTCTGTGTCACTAGTCATATCTATGTAGTCGTCCATTATTTGGAAACATAATCCAAGATTAAGTCCCCATGATGCCATATTTTGTACCGTTTCTTTATTCGCTCCTGCAAGAATTGCTCCAGTTTCAGAGCAAGTCTCAAACATTGCACTAGTTTTACCTGCAATCATAGCGATGTAATCTTCCTCTGATACAATTTCTCTATCTTCAAACTCAAAGTCTTCTTGCTGACCTTCAGCTACTCTTCTTACCATTTCTCCTATGGTGCTGACGACATGACGAAGGTGCGAATCGTCTATATTAGGACTATCTGCTAACATTTCAAAACCCAAAGCCAGCATCGCATCTCCTGCGTTAATAGCCGTGGGGTCGTCATATGCTATGTGGACTGCATCCAACCCTCTCCTTATTGGGTCTTGATCCATTATGTCGTCATGGACTAGGGTGAAGTTGTGGATTATCTCTATACATGCGCCAAGGGTATAATGTCCTTCATGTACATTACCCACTGCATCTCCTACTAAGTATGGGAGTATTGCACGTAGCCTCTTACCCCCTCCCTTGAAAAGATGCGACATTGCTCCACGCAATCTATCTTGTTTTATTTTAGAAAGATTATCTTGGATTACACCTTCGACCACATTTCTGTGTACTCCTAAGGTCTTCAGTAAATTATCAGTAGATCCACTTTTATCTCTAATTATTAATTCACCACATCTTATAATTTCATCCTTTGGTGATTTAATGATATCATCGATATTTGCATTCCCGTCATCAAGAAACTCCCTCACTATGGCTTCAAACCAAGGGGCTATGAGTTGATTTTTCCAACGTCCTTTGTGTGTCATCATTTCTTTTAATTGCTGATTATCTAACCAGTCGATAGCCTGGATTTCATTTTTATTGTAATTAACTTCACAATCAGCCTTCACAATCATGACATGATCTATTTCATGCTCTACCCATTCTTTATCCCATCTACACCTATATTCAAATCGTCCAATATGGTTAAAATTCCATTTTTCAGTAGTAGATCTTGAAATGCCTAATTCCTGCTCCAGTTTTCTTCTTGCAGCTTCCTTTAATGAATTGATATCTTTTGGATCTCCATCAATATCCAAGGGATGGCTACAGCATGAATTGGCCCAAACTCTAGGGAAGGTTATTTTCTCCCCCGATCTTTGTTGTACAAGCAAACGGTTTTGTGAATCATAAATGAGTACGCTAAATGCACGGTGTAAAATTCCTTCTTTACGATGTGAATCTAATTTTGATACACAACCAATGACATTATCATTTGTATCAAGTGCAAGACAATTTTCTTCCATCATCTCAGCCTGTTCCTCATTGTAATCAACAAGGTAATCTTGATCAGAAGACATTGAAATCTGTTCTCGCGAAATGAAGCCTACATATAATCAAAATGGGTTTCTAACTAGTTCTCATGCCTCATTTACAATCTTAGTGCCTATTGTGGAACCTTCTTCAATCAATTCTATAACTCTCTCTGGTTTCCTGCCATCAATCATCCAAACATCACTAAGAAATTCAGAAATCTTCTCTGCGCTGCTAACTTTCAGTTTTATCCCCCCGGTGACGTCTATTCTAGAATCATGATCACCAGTTAATACTGATCCGGATTTCCATAAACTAATTAATTTTGAATCTGAATTACCCGGTGGTGAACTAAGTAAACCCTCAGCATCTCCCAAAAGAAAAATAGCATGTGTAATATCTTCTATTTCCTTTGAAAATCTTACCATTATGTCATCGCCTGATAATATCCCAAATTCTTTAGGTTTTTCACAATCTACTACGTCACCAAATGTAGTCTTAATCAATCCTTTTTCTTGACTCATAAATTCCGAAATAGAACCAGTAAATTCCGGACCCGTACCATTAGCCCAATCAGATGGCGGATGACTTTCAGTCTTCAAATCAAAACTTTCTAATTCACTCCTTACCAATCCATTTAATCTTAACATATCTTTTCTTACTTCACACACCGCATCGAATTGACTATCTTCAATAGACTCAATTTTACCTTCTTTAAGACGCCATTTTTTTGCTTTCATGTGCCCGAAAGATCCTGCACCGTGAACAATGATTATTGAATGACCCAAATCAGATAAATCTCTTACCATTTGAGATAGATGCTTCATTTTTTCAATATCGGGAGTCATCAATTTACTCTTATCTGTAATTAGCCCGCCACCCCATTTCATGAGTATTTTGGCCATCTTACTCGTACTCTCGAGACGAACCTCCTTCTTTGTCTTTGTTAGTGAATCGATAGTCTAGAAATATTAAAAATATCATAATAATCCAATTATATCTACATTTGAAATGGTCAGGTTCTTGACTCAGAGTATCTTCGAACCTTTATGAGTGATGAGTCAGAGATTGAGATTTTCCAACGTTGGCTACAAAATCGTCTTGATGATGTGTCGCAAATTGGGGACGAAAAAGAGCGTGAAAGGATAACTAAGCAGATCCAGTATTCGATCCAGTCTTGTATAGAATATCGCGCTAGAAGAGATCTTGTTAGAAATATAGCTGATCCTTTTGTCACGAGAGAATCTCCAGTCAGGGTTGTACAGGAAGGCGAGGTAAAATCTACCACTCTCATTGATGGAGTATGTGACTCTTGTAGCGCTAAAATACCTGTAGACTTAGATTTCTGTCCATTATGTGGCCATCTTGAATGAATCATCTAGATCTGAACTATCGAAAACAGGGATTTGTGGACCTAATGATAGATTAGCAATATCTTCTTTTTTTAGATCCCAACTTTTAGCCTTTTGATGAAGAATTTGCGAATGTCCCATGGGATCAAGAAGCAATAATTCTACACTCGAATTCCCGTTTTTAATTGAATTGATTTTTCCTATAAGTTCTTCACATGCCTCAACATCTTTTTTCCCTTTTTCTCCTTCTGATAATGCTGATCTGTAAATAATTCCAATTGCATCTTCAAATCTTTTGAAAACCCCTTCTACATTAGAAACATATCCGGTTGCGTTATCGCCAGGTTCAACTTCTAGTCCCAATTCAACTAATCTTACTGTGCAGGAAGAGGATCTAACTACTCTAGTTGCCAGATCATCAGCACTACTAACAATAATTGACCATGCACTTGGTTTCTTTCCTTCGGCGGGAATAAAGTCAGTATTTTTCCAACCACATGAATTACATACGATAGTCATTTCTGTATGTTCTCCAAAGTATGGTATTTCTGAAATATTTACAATAAGATTTAACCCCTCATTTGAATGACAGATTGGACATGGTTGATGAACAATACTTTCCATCCCAAAACCTCAGAATCGTGATACAGTTCTATCTGCAACTGCAAATTCAGATGGCAGTAACAATAATCTTGATTGACCTAATCTAACTACCATCCCTGATAGGTCTTCTTCAACAAATACTTGAATACGTTCAATCGCAATTTTTAATTCAGTTTCAGCAGTCATTAACCTACTCATTTCTATAATCACAACATCGCCATCAGAAACCCAGTTTAGAATTTCTGGTATTCCAGTAATATCGTCTAATATTGCTCTATGTACAATGACATCGCCCTTTCCACGCGACACCGGTGCATCCGAGTATATTTCGCCAAGATCGTGATAATTTTGTCCGACATCAACTCCATTAGAAGTATGATTATCCGGAATACTTGGCATCTCGATCCATCGAGGCGCGTCCTTCTCCTGCTTCCTCACAAACAGCCGACAACACTCATGCTCCTTGAGTAATACGGTCAAATAACGGTCAATCCTACGGTATAGGTAGATTGCATTCTTTCATCTACTTCTCCCGTCGGATTGATAAGGGGCCGGAATTGAGTAGGTACTATTGGGAAAGTATCCCAAGCAGGTTGATTTGAGATGAGTGCGGTTGGCGATGTAGTAAAGACAGGAACGAGCACTGTAGGAATCACATTCGACGGGGGGGTTGTTGTGGGTGCTGATCACAGAGCCACTATGGGTCATTTTATTGCTAACAAAAGCGTTCAAAAGTTATTTAGAATTTCCAATAATGTTGCTCTAACTACAGCCGGACTAGTGGGACATGCCCAATCACTTTCTCGAACTCTAGCCGCTGAATTAAGGTTATACGAGTTGAAGCGTAATCAATCAATGACTGTTAGAGGTGCTGCTACCCTTACTGCTAATATCCTTGTAGGCCGTCCCCATTATGTTCAATTACTAATTGTTGGTGTTGATGAAGATGGACCAAGTGTATACAGCATTGACTCAGCAGGAGGGGCGATTCCCGACTCGTATTGCGCTACAGGATCAGGTAGTCCATTCATGTATGGTGTTCTTGAAGACCAGTTTAAGCATGGTATGAATGAAAAGGAAGCACTAAAAGTAGCTGCTAAGGCCCTATTAGCGTCTGCCCAGAGGGACGCTGCAAGCGGAAACGGTATGGATTTAGCCGTAATAACTCAAGAAAAGGGCTTTCAATTACTTTCAGAAGAAGAAGTAGATAAATTACTTTCCAATATTTGATTACACTCCATGGCATTGTGCCAAACATCCTCTCTAGAGGGTCGTACAAGGGTGGAGAGTGCTCAGGAGTGAGCGAAAATGAGATTGACGTTATCAGAAGTGAAAAAGAAAGTCGCACAACTTGTACCAGATGGTGTAGACTATGAAGTAGATCTTGAAGCAGGATCTATTGCAATTATTACAACAAAACCGGAGGCGTTTTCAGGATCGGGCCAATCTCTGACAGTTAAGATTGCTAAGACTGTTAAAAGGCGAGTTGTAGTAAGGCCCCATCCTGAAATTTTAGCCGATGAGGAGAAAGTACATCAAAAGGTGAATGAGATCATTCCAGCCGAAGCTGAAGTGAGAAATATTTGGCTTGATCCTGCTTTATCTGAAGTCACACTAGAATGCGATGATCCTGCTGCAGCGGTTGGTCCAAAAGGAATACATATTAAGAATCTGAGAGATGAGATAGGTTGGTTAGTTTCTGTAGATAGAGCACCTGCATTTGAAAGTCGCACTCAACATGACATACGTAGATATCGTAAGGAATTAGCTGAAGAGAGAAGAAATCTTCTACGTAAATTTGGAACTCGAATCTACAGACCTAAACGCCCTGGAGAACCTTGGGTTCGAATAACAGCACTCGGGTCATACAGAGAAGTTGGACGAGCAATGCACCTAATCACGACTAATGAGTCAAGAGTTTTGGTTGATTGTGGAGCCAAACCCACTATGAATCGTAATGAAGTCCAACCATTTTTCAATGCCCCAGAATTACTTCCTTTGGACAATTTAGACGCCATTGTCCTTACCCATGCTCATGTCGACCATATTGCAATGTTACCAGTTCTTTTCAAGTACGGTTATAGAGGTCCTGTATATTGTACCGCTCCAACTCGTGACTTAATGACCCTACTTCAGATGGACTATATCAAAGTAAATCAAGCTGAGGGTAGTGAACCGCCTTATTCTAAGGCAGATATCCAGGAATGCATAAAGCATGTTGTAGATGTTAGATGGGGTGATAAAACAGATATCGCGCCAGACATTAAAGTAACACTTGAGAATGCAGGACACATTCTAGGGTCATCTAGTGTATATATGCAAATAGGAGAAGGTAATTCTGAACATAGATTACTTTTTTCTGGGGATATTAAATATGAAAGATCTTGGTTATTTGATTCTGCTACAGTTCGTTTTCCTAAAGTAGAGACTCTTGTTATAGAATCGACCTATGGTGGTCCCCAAGATTTTCAACCAAATCGACAAGATGCAACTCAAGAACTTCAAGACTTAGTTCGCCTCGCCCTTTCTCGCGGTGGGAAAATATTCTGTCCTGTATTCGCGGTAGGTCGCTCGCAAGAGGTTATGATTGCTCTTGATCAATTATTCAAATCAGGTGATGTCCAACCTGTAACTGTCTGGCTTGATGGTATGATCTCAGAAGCCACTGCAATACACGCAAGCCATCCCGATTTTCTAAATAGAGATTTACGTTCTAAAGTTCTTAAAGGGGGTGACGAAAACCCATTTAATTCTCCTTGGTTTAAGCAAGTTGATAGTCGCGAACAAAGGGAATCTATTCTTTATGACCCCTCTCCTTGTATTGTTCTAGCAACATCTGGTATGATGACTGGAGGTCCAATAATTGAATACTTCAAGCATTGGGCTCCTGAAACAAATAACACACTTTGCTTCGTTGGTTACCAAGCATCTGGAACTCTAGGGAGACGACTTCAACAAGGTCACGCTGAGGTGCCACTTATGGATAAAGGACAAACTCACATGGTTCCAATTTCTTGTAATGTTGTTACGATTGATGGATTCAGTGGTCATTCCGATCGAAGACAGTTAATGGAATATGTCAAAGCATTAAATCCGACTCCCAGAAAAATCATCTGCCACCATGGTGATCCTAAGACATGTAATGCTTTTAGACAAGGTCTACGAGATGAATTTCGAGTTCAGACTTATGCTCCAGCAAACCTCGAAACTCTTCGCTTGAAATAAATTCATTCTACATAATCGGGATATCAAAACCTTTTTCTTCTGGGTTAGGAGCCTCTTTTTCTCCTTCTTCATTAACCAAATTTTCTTCTTTAAAATGATTATTCTGTAATGTATTTTTCTTTAGCCAGAATGGTTCTGAACTTAATGCTAAAGAAAGCGCTAGTGGCATTAACAGAAGATAAGCCCAAACTTCTGTAGTCATTGTTTGATCTTCTATTAATTCATTTACTGACAACAAAAATAAGCAACAAAAACCAAGCCATCCAACTCCCACAATTACTTTAGACACAATAGCCGGATAGCTATTTACTTCATCATTATGTTTAATTGAAAATCAGCAATTAATAGACAAACTATTGAACCTTCTCGATCTGCAAGTCAATGTGAATGAAGATGAAAATCGTTGGCTGCTTATAATCTGCCAATGTGGTAATCACTTTGGCTCATTTCATGGAAAAAAAGCAATATGCAATATGTGCGGAGAATCAAATAATTTGAAAACGAAGAAATCATTTTCCGACTCAAATAAGTTGGCCGAAGCTGTTTCTGAAGCAAATATACCTACTGAAATTTTAACTGAAATTGAGAAAAGAATGAGTGAAGAAGAAAAAATAAAAAATAATTTTTATAAATCTGAAAATAGAGTTGAAAAAATTCATTCAGTACTCAAAAAATCTACCGATGAAGATGGTATTATGAAAAAGGAAAAGATATCTCAGAATCTTTCTAATCAAGGTATTGAAAGCCCTACTTTTGATCAAATAATGGGTATGGCTGAGGAGCAGGGTATTGTAATTCGTTGCTCTATAGATTCATGGCGCTGGGTTTAGTCAACTCCATAAAGTCAGATAAGTTGGATCAACTACTCACGGGCCTGTGGGTTAGTCTGGCCTATGCTAGATGCTTTGGGAGCATTTGACCCTGGTTCGAATCCAGGCAGGCCCACCATTTTTATGTAATCTAGAGTAATTTTTCAATCGCTTCTATATCGAATGTGGAAACTGCAATTCCTAAGGCTTGTTCTTTGGTAAACCATCTTGCTTCTTCAATCTCATCGTCTTTTGGTACAATTTCTTCAGCCGCAATATCTGCTTCACATTTGTATGTAAAAGAAAGCCAACATATCCCATCAGGAGTAAATATTTCTTGTCTAATTATTGTATCTTGTTTTTTCTCAGTTCGAGTGCCATTTTCACCCATGTGGTCTGGGATTTTTATTTTTATTCCCAACTCCTCTAATGCTTCTCTTTCGGCACCTTTTCGAGGATGTTCGGCATAGTCCACAAAACCTCCAGGCAAAGTCCAGCAACCTGTGAAAAAACCTCTGGTTACTTTAGCCAATAGTACCATTCCTTCAGGATTTACTACACATACCTTACTTACGACTCTATGTAGAGTTCTATAAACTGACTCTCGAGCAACGGGGTCAACTTGATTATCGCTTATTACAGCATCCTTCCATGCCCATTTTTCTGGCCAAGGAATTTGTGGTGTTGCTACAATTACTTCATTCATTTCAGATCCCAATCTAAATTTATTAATTCTTTTTGTTTCCCATTTTAACCCCATTTTACTGGCTTCTTCTGGTGTGGGTAGCCGTATTGAAAAACCATCTCCTTCATATCTCCCCATACGTGGTATTGCTGGTCCGTTACCTTCAAGATCAACAAGCAGTATTTTGCCATCATGTTCTAGATGAATGTGGCGGCGTAAAGCACTCATTGAATCGTCCAAGAGCAACTAGTGGATGAATTATATGGCTAATTATAGTGAATTGTTAAATTAACAATAGTTTACTCAACACATCATTACAAAAGATCACTTACAGCTTCTCGCTCTTCAAGTAATGCAGCAATATTTTCATCTATCTTTAATTGTGTGTAACTATCAATTGGTAAATCTTCGATAACCTTTATTTTTCCAGCTTCACATGTACATGGGAAACTAAAAACTAATCCTTTAGGAACTCCATACCAGCCCTCGGAGGGAAGTGCTATTGATACAATACGGCCATTAGATCCTTGCCACCAGTCACGCATATGATCTACAGCAGCCGAAGCCGCTGAAGCAGCAGAAGAGGCTCCTCGAGATACGATTATTGCCTTTCCGCGCGTTGCGACAGTTTCAAGAAATGGTCCCTGTAGCCACTCGCTATCAAAAACATCCGTTGCCTTCCGTCCATCAATAGTAGCAAAACGAGGGTCAGGGTACATCGTGTTGGAGTGATTACCCCAGATAAATACGTCAAGTACCTTCGCGGGTGTAACGTTAGCATGAAGGGCCATTTGCCCCATTGCACGGTTTTGGTCTAGACGAGTCATTGCTGTAAATTGTTGAGAGGGTATGTCTGTGGCATTAGCTGAGGCAATAAGTGCATTAGTATTGCAAGGATTTCCTACTGTGACTACTTTTACGTTTCTTGAGGCTACCATGTTTATCGCCTTTCCCTGTCCAACAAAGATTGGCCCATTGGCTGCGACAAGATCAGCGCGATCCATATCTTTTGTACGAGGTCTGGAACCAACTAGGAAAATCGCATCTGCATCCTTGAAGGCCAAACTAGAATCTTCCGTTCCAATGATATCATGCAGCAGTGGGAATGCTGAATCTCTTAATTCCATTACAACTCCTTCAAGACGTTGCATACCTGGTGGAATTTCTAGCAACTGTAGTATTATTGGTTGATTTTTTCCAAAGCAATCACCACTTGCAATCCTCCATAGCAAGGCGTATCCAATGTTTCCTGCTGCTCCAGTTACGGCGACTCGTATCGGTGGCCGCATATTTCTCTCTCCTTCATCTCCCATTAGATAGCCTCAGTACTTGGGGTTAGAAGACGAACCTTAGCCTTTAGTAAGCCTATACTTCAAAGCATCTTGGAGTAAGTGTAGGAACTACACTATCCGTTTGATTCAATAATCTGGTTGGGTTCGAGTCATTCATCCCGTTTGAGCCTACGGCTCATTCGGTGGTGCGTGATAGCCTTGAGACTAGGAGTATTAACTGAACCAGATGGTGAAAATAGAGTGGCAATAGTGCCAAAATCAGTCAAAAAACTATCTAAAGCAGGTTTTGAAGTAGTCATTCAATCCGGTGCAGGTGTTAGAGCTAGTTACTTAGATTCTGAATATGAAGATAATGGTGCAATAATTGTCGACCGTGCTAAGGCGATTGAATCGCCAATAGTCATATCGATCCATCTTCCTAATGTTTCAGAATTAAGTGAAGGGCAGATAATTGCATGTGTCGCAGATCCATTTCGCAATCCTAAGATTGTACAAGAGTGTCTTGATGCAAAGATAGTTCTACTTTCAATGGACATGATTCCACGTAGATTATCCCGGGCTCAATCAATGGATGTTAATTCAAGTCAAGACAATCTTGCAGGATACAAGGCTGTGCTTTTAGGTGCAGCATCCGTAGCCAGAGGAATTCCAATGATGACAACATCTGCGGGAACTGTTAGGCCAGCAAAGGTAGTAGTAATGGGTAGTGGAGTTGCAGGTCTTCAAGCAATTGCTACAGCGAAAAGGCTGGGTGCAGTAGTTTATGCATCTGATGTAAGAAAATCGGCAGCGGAACAAATAGAATCTGTTGGTGGACGTTTTATTGAAGTGGATGGAATGGATGACTTTGAAGACGAATCAGGCTACGCTAAACCCCTAACTCCTGATTTCATTCAGAAAGTAAACGATACTGTGTGTGGAGTTGCTAGTGATGCTGACATAATTATTACAACAGCAAGGATTTTTGGGCGCCCAGCTCCAATAACAATTCCAAGTACTGCGGTTGCCAATTTCAAACCGGGTTCAGTGATAGTCGATATGAATTCTGATGTCGGGGGTAATTGTGAAGATACCAAGGTAGATGAAATTGTCACAACACCAAATGGCGTAACAATAATTGGCACCAAAAATCTTCCAGGGACTTTAGCAAATACTGCTTCTATGTTGTACTCAAATAACTTAACTACATTCATAATTTCAATAATGAAGGATGGTGAAATTGCACTTTCGGAAGATGATGATGTACTCGTTGGAGCTCCTGAGGAGTCCGATTTCTATGTTTCTGGAATGGGTGGTGTGTTGATTTGTTCTAACGGAGAAATTCATTCGAAACAAACTCGTTTAGGAGGCTTGATATAATGGATCCTGCAATTCTTATTGGCTCTATAACTCTCTTTGTACTTTCTATTTTTTTGGGTTTTGAATTGATTACTAAGGTCCCTGCAACTTTGCATACTCCTTTAATGAGTGGCGCCAATGCAATTTCTGGAATAAGTATTGTAGGTGCTCTTATTGGTGCAAACGTTGCCTTCGACGGAGGAAATACTCTCTTTAGTGGTATTCTAGCATTTTTCGCTGTTGTTCTTGCGATGATTAACGTTGTCGGTGGTTTTGCAGTAACCAATAGAATGTTGAATATGATAGCCGGTAAAAAGAGGAGGGATAAGTAGTGATTGGCGATTGGATTAGTTTTGGTTATCTCTTTTCAGCTGTACTTTTTATTTTCGGATTAAAGAAGTTAGGGCATCCAAGAACTGCACCTCAAGGAAACCAACTTGGGGCAATGGGTATGCTAGTTGCTGTTCTAACAACTGTCGCTGAGATGCAATTAGGAGATGGTATTGAAGGTTGGATCCTTATCGGCTCAGGTTTGCTTTTAGGTTCTCTAATTGGATTATACATGGCAATACGAGTTGAAATGACAGGTATGCCTGAAATGGTTGCATTGTTCAATGGTTTTGGCGGTGCAGCATCAGCCTTGGTGGCTTTATCAGAATCTTGGAAATACATAGAATCTGATGAATTATTATTACCAACTGGATTAGAGTTAGAAGTTGTTGTTGTGGCTGCGGGGCTTTCTGCATTAGTAGGTTGGATGACTCTTACAGGCTCATTACTAGCTATGCTCAAACTCAAAGGTGGGGTTGAAATTTTTGGCAAGTGGATTCGTACACCAACCTGGGGGCCCGCTTGGCTTAATCCAATCAAGGCCTTACTATTCTTGAGTGTTTTAGTTCTAATTTATGTTTCAATTAACGATCCACTAAATTCAGATTATTTGTACGCAATAATAGGAATATCATCTTTACTTGGAGTGTTACTTGTTCTTCCAATAGGTGGTGCTGATATGCCAGTTGTAGTTTCCTTACTAAATTCATTATCTGGTATAGCAGCAGCATTCACAGGATTCATAATAGGCAATAGTGTTCTAATTGTAGCAGGATCATTAGTTGGCGCTAGTGGTCTTATTCTTACCTTCATTATGTGCAAGGCAATGAATCGTGAACTCAAAGACGTTTTGTTCAAGTCTTTCGGTGGTTCTGAGAAAGAACAAGTTACTCGCACTAAAGTGGGCAGTGATGCTGATGAAGTAGCAATGATGGTTGATGGGGCACAAAAAATAATCATAATTCCTGGATATGGTATGGCGGTTAGTCAATGTCAACATCAAGTAAAAGAATTCGCTGATTTAGTATCAGAGAAATTCGATACCGAAGTTAAGTATGCTATTCATCCAGTGGCCGGAAGGATGCCGGGTCATATGAACGTACTTCTTGCTGAAGCAAATGTTCCTTATGATCAACTCATTGAGATGGATGAAATTAATCCAGAATTGCCTGAGGCGGACATTGCTTTAGTGATTGGTGCTAATGATACTTGTAATCCAGCGGCTAGAACAGATCAAGGCCCATTAGCAGGAATGCCGATTATAGATGCGGATTTGGCAAATACTGTTGTTATCATAAAGCGTAGCCTTTCAGTAGGATACGCTGGCGTCGATAATGATTTATTCTATATGGATAAAACAATGATGCTTTTTGGAGATGGTAAGAAAATGATGAATGAACTCAACTCCGCTATTAAGGAACTATGATTTTCTATGTCTCTTTTGTGAGACGTCTTGGCAACTATTATGAAACGATGTGATGAGAGAAGAGTGAGTAGGGATGATGTTGACAAGGCGGCCTACTAGACTTTTCATCACAATATTGGTGGTTGGACTATTGGCTTTACCAGCTTTTGCTAACAGCCAAGGCCCTCCATATCTTAATTCAGATAATAATGAAACTTCGAAATATGGTTGTTCTTGTCACGGAAGCGGGGTGCCTGGTGATAGGGCAGTAGTAATGATTTCTGGTGTTCCTGTTATGTATGATTTGGGTTCTTCATATGAGATGACTATTACTGTTGCCGATTCATTTACATTGGCCGGTGAAGATGGTAACACAAAAGCAGGATTTTTACTAACTGATTATGGATTAGGGAATTTTTCTTGGGACTCTAGTGAGGAAATTCGCATCGCTGAAGATAATCCTGAAGCAATTTCTCAAAGTGATACGACAAATGGTGTTTGGATTATTAGTTGGGCTGCCCCTTCAGAAGGATCTGCAACTGTCCATTTTAATCTTGTAGGAAATTCAGTAAATGGGGATGGGATACCTAATGAATATGATTATTGGAATATATTGGCATTTTCCATACATCCACCTGGTACAATTGCCGAAAATGATAATGAAGCATCTTTGCAAACTAGAACAATAGCCGTGGGAGATTATGAAACACTATTTGTTTTAGAAGAAAGTGATGCTGAAATTGAAGCGGAAAGACAAGCTGCACTTTCGGATGAAATATTCGCAAAAGGAAACTTATACTATTGGACATCTCTAACAGCTCTCATTGTAGGTGCTGTATTTCAACGTGAGGTTATGGAGCGTAGATATGGCACAGGTCCTGAATATCTTGCATCAGAGTTAGCCTATCCTCAGGGAATATGGAGATTTTTCATATCATTAGTTGCTCTAGTTATAGCCGTTAACTGGACAGCTGCTGGCACCCAACATCCATTTATTGTAGGTGTAACTTGGTTCATCTCAGTTTGGGCCGCTTATGGCGTCTATAGGACAGTTCGTTCTGCTAGAGCAGAACAAACAGTTCATGATGTGATGTGAAATGTCTCGTACTTCTAGGGTAAGTAATCCATTATTGAGCGAGCATTTTTCTGAACTTAATAAGTTATTTTTTCGTTCTTCCCTGAGTCTTCTTTTTGCAATCATTATTTGGGCATTTTATGTTGATAATATACTGGATACTTGGACGTCGATAATCACACCCTCTTCAGCTCTTTCAATCTATGGCCCCTATGACTGGTTAGAAATAAGATGGACAGCTATTCTTATTCTTTCAGTTGTTTCCATTCTGCCAATTATTTGTTATGAAATAAGACGATTTACATTATCAGGTTTAACAAAGAAAGAAAAGATCTGGCTTAATTCCTACCTATTAATTAGTGTTCTAATGATCCCATTCATACTTTACGTAACATGGTTTATATCAATACCAGAATTCATAAATCATTTTTCCAGATTGGAATCAATCGATGGAATCAATAATCGTTATGATGCTAAAGAAATTTTTTCTCTGGCTAGTGGTTTTTCTTGGATAATAATAATTACTTTTCTTTCCACTTTATCGGTCAGTTTGATAAATTTTTTTGGTTTTTCTGAAAAAGAAAAAAGTTACTTCTCAACAAGGATTTTCTTGATTTGTGGCGGTATATTAATACTGACTCTCCCCTCTGTTTTTGAGGGCATTAGAGTAACTATAGCTCTGACATCAATTTCTATAGCATTTCTAATTTCCAGAACTACTCCAAGAGTTTCTCTCCGTAGGCACCATTTGAATATTCAGAATTTAGTTGGCTCATCTGGTGACTCTCAAAGAATAGCTCTTTTGGATTGTTCCTGTGAAGGAGCTTGTCCAAGCCTGTCCACTAATCAGATTTCAGGGGGTTCATTTCTAGGAATAGCTAATTTATCCTGCAAAGCACTATGTCTTGAAGTGGAGGAACAATATTCACTTATGCAATTAGCTAATACAGAAAATCTTAGTAAAATCGTAATAACAGGTTGTGATGGAACTCCTTTACCATTCTTAATGAAAAATAAATTAAATAAAATAGGTACAAATATTGAAGGCCTTCAATGGCTCAATCTCCCGGCTAATGTCTCGGAAGATTGGTTAAATAAATCCCTGGAGGATTATTTCTCAGATCTTCAGGTAGAATAATTCACTCTTCGTCGTATCCATTTTCTATATCTCTCATCTTAGCGAGCTCTCTCATGTCTTCATGTGCAACTCCTTCCTGTATGGCTTGCTGATCTGATTCATCAACAATTTCAACACCAAGTAGGGTCTCGATTATATCTTCCATTGTAACCAAACCTACAGTTCCTCCAAAGTCGTCTTTGACAACCAATAATTGTACTTTATTTTCTAGAAGTATATCTAGGGCTTTATCAACTGAGTCATCATATCTACAACTATGTACTTTTCTAGAGATATCTATCATATTAGGTTCAAAATCATCAGCTGCTGCACGTCTTAAAATTTCACTTCTAAGTACCAATCCCTTGATATTATCAACATCTCCGTCGTAAACAGGCATACGTCCGTATACCATTATCGGTATTCTTTCTATTACTTGTCTAATATTTTCTTCTGCTGAAACACATGTAATAACAACTCTCGGCGTCATTATTGTCTGAATTTCTATATCTCTCAATCGAAGTAAATTTTGTATAACAGTTTCTTCATCTTCTTCAATAATATCGGATTCTTCAGCAATATCGGCTAATACTGCTAATTCATCACGAGTTACTGTTTCAGTTTGTACCTCTGGTAACATACTTCTAATTTTTTCAACAGGCCAAACAATAATCCATGAAAGGATTATCAGTGTCTTTAGCATATATCCAGAAGAAATAGTCATTTTTCTCCAGTACAAAGTTCCTATAGTCTTAGGAAGTATTTCAGATAAAAGAAGAATTCCAATAGTTAGAACTGCGGAAGCTATTGCAACACCATACTCTCCTGGATGAAGATTTTCAACTTGAGTTCCAACTCCCAAGGCACCAACAGTATGTGCTATAGTATTGAGAGTTAATATTGCGGTTAATGGCCTTTCAGGGTCGTCTTTGTAACCTATCCACAACTCACTGGTCTTAGGGTGCTTTTCAGCCATGCTTATTATATGCCCTCGTGTTGTTGAAAGCAGGACTGCTTCTAGTATACTGCAAAGGAAAGAAACTCCCAATGCAAGAGTGGCATAAGCAATGATTAGTGTCCATGTACTCAAAGTGAATTCACCTCTGAATCCAAGCCTAGATTCTGACGCAGAAAGATATGTTTGTGTATCACGACTGTTCGTGCTCCGACCCCAATGGAAAAGACGCTGACATAAATATGTGATCATTAGAGGTATAGTAACAAGTAAATCCAAAATAGAGATGCTGCACGTTAACTTATCTATTTGTCAGCGGGTGTGCAGTTTTGGAATATGTTACAATCTTCATGGCTTGGCCATATGCGAATGGTCCGTTACATTTAGGCCACGTCGCAGGGAATTGTTTACCGGCCGATATCCAGTACAAATATGAGAGAGCCAGAGGACGTAGAGTGCTGATGTGTAGTGGTTCAGATGAGCATGGAACTCCTATTACAGTTACGGCGGAAGAACGAGGAATCTCGCCACAGTTAGTTGTTGATGAATTTCATGAGATTAATAGACGCGCTTTAGATGGTCTTGGCTGTTCATGGAGTGATAATATTGATTCTAGGGGCATAGAATATGGTGGGTCATTGTATAATAGAACAACCGATAAAAGACATAAAGAGATAGTTAAGGAAATTTTCACTCAATTATATGAAAATAAAATGCTTGAACTCCAAACAATGCAGCAATATTGTGAAATTGATTCAAAAGGAAAAATTCGTTTTTTGCCAGATAGATATGTAATTGGTACCTGCCCTCATTGTGGTGAAGACGATGCCCGTGGCGATCAATGTGATTCCTGTGGCGCCACTTATGAGGCAAACGAATTATTGGCCCCTCGTTCAAAAACAAACCCTGATGCTAAAATTGAGATTAGAGACACAGATCATCTTTTTTATCGATTAGATCTTTTTCAAGATGATTTAGCCGACCACGCATCTAAAAAACAGAGAATATGGAAGCCCAATGTTAGGGCAATGACGCAGAATTGGTTGAATATGGGTTTGAGGCCAAGAGCTGTTACAAGAGATATTGAATGGGGTATAAAAATCCCAATAGATGAGGAAGAATGGAATAAAAAAAGAATTTATGTCTGGTTTGAAGCAGTCCAAGGTTATTACACATGTTCTAAAATCTGGGCTGAACGTTTTGCACAAAACCATTCAGATGGGAAAAATGCGTGGAAAAATTGGTGGATTAAGAAAGAAGGTCATGACTTGAAACACCTTTATTTCATGGGCAAAGACAACATTCCATTCCATACAATAATCTGGCCTGCAATAATTATGGGTCTGAATAAGACCCTAGACTCGGATTCGAAATTACATTTGGAAGACAATGTTCCGGCTAATGAATATCTAATGTTACAAGGAGGTCAGTTTAGCAAATCTAGAAGGCATGGTGTTTGGTTACCTGCATTTTTAGAAAGATATGATCCTGATACTCTACGGTATTATCTCTCAATAAATATGCCAGAAGGTCACGATACCGATTTCCGCTGGGAAGACTTTGTTGAACGAGTAAATAATGAATTAATAGGAAATTATGGCAATTTTGTCCATCGTGTAATGACATTAAGTCAAAGATTATCTGAAAATGGAAAAGAAAATCCTCTAATGAAATTTGATAATAATTCAGATCATGATGATTTCTATCAATATATTAGAAAATGTATATCTGAGGCTATTTCATCTATGGAAAAACAGCGTTTTAAGGAAGCTCTTAGACATATTATGAATATTTCTCAGTCAGGTAATGCATATTTACAGAAGGCTGAGCCATGGAAATATATCAATGCTGAAGATTCAAAAGAACGCAGTAATTCTCTAAGTTCACTTACTGCTTGTTGGAGAGCATGTAAATCTCTTGCAATTTTGACATCCCCCTTCCTTCCTTTCCAATCTGAGCGGCTATGGAGTCAATTGGGAGAAGCAGGAAAGGCATGCAATCAATTATGGGATGATGCTAGCAATTTTGAAACAGATCTAAATTGGTCTAATAAACAACCCACACCTCTATTCCAGAGATTAGATTTAGATGAAATACTCAAGAATGAGTCTATGCTGGCAGAATCCGAAGAAGAAGGGGCTGATTACATAGAATTTGATGATTTCATGAAAGTAGAAATGAAGACTGGTCGTATATTAGATGTTCAAGATCACCCTAATGCAGACAAATTATATGTTGTTACTATTGAAGACTCCCCCAACTCAACAAGAACTGTCTGTGCAGGACTAAAATCATATTATTCTCCCGAACAATTAGTAGGAAAGTCGGTAGTATTTGTTGCGAATCTAAAACCAAGGAAAATCAGAGGGGTAATGTCTGAAGGAATGATGCTTGCTGCAGAAGACGAATCGGGCAATGTAACATTGTTAACAACAGATGATGAAATTGCATCCGGCTCCGGTGTTCGCTAGAATTTTTATTAAGGGCGATCAAAAAATTCCCATTGGACATTAGCAAGCTCCTGATTACTGCTTGCTAATTCATATGCTTCTAGAGGCTCTTTATTTAGTGTGAAAAATTGCTCACAAAACTTGAATGGTTTCATTATTTTCTCTGCTTGTTTTCTTCTCCCCAATAGAATTAATGCTACAGCAAATGCTTCAACATTGGATAACCTACCTGGTTTACCCCATGAAACAGGATTGGCAGCGAGAACTATTGGTAATGTTCTATTATCTAATCTAGTTTTATTGCTAAGATAATCAACCGAAGAATCTATCTGTTTCCAAGAGCAATCCAGTCCAACCAATGCACCTCCTTTTTCAATCAAATTTCGTTCATCTGGTCCAATGAGTTGGCCGGCTAAAGGATCCAGTAAAATTCCTCTTTTAGGGGATTTTTTTAGATCTTTGTGCAAATTGCAAAAACCGAATTTTTCCATTCTGCGCGATGAACATTTTCTTGGATCATCTTGATCCAAATGTATTACATGGAGTGGTATATCCTCCACACTAATCTCTCCTTTTCAGCATCTCCTCGTAAACATCACCGATGGTCATAGAACGTGAGTTAGATCCCAATTGTCTTGTATTCTCAGTAGTATTTTCCATCATCAATTCTATGTCTAGAACCTTCTCAATTTTTCTTATTAATGAATCAGTAGGTCGACTTCCATTTTCTATTCTTTGAACAGTATTAATACGTTCATTCATTCTTCTTGCAAACTCTCTTTGATCCCAACCTTTTGCAGATCTTGCATTTCTTATTCTAATATGAAAATCATCGGTCAACTCTTTTTCACCTTTTGCCATAATATTATTCTTTTTGGAAAGCGAGGTGGCAGATTTTTTAGGGACAATTGGTTTTGATATTGGCTTTTCTAAACCCAATCTTTCAATGCACCTATTACAGGCATCAACACGAGCTCCCGAGGCTTTTGTTCTGAACGTGGTAACTTTGTCCGATCCGCATAGTTCACAGGTTGCCATTGACCATCCGTATAGGTAGTCAGCAATCATACCTTCGGGTAGTAAGTATCAATACAAATCCCTAGATGCCACACTGTGACAAGCGGTTCTGATGTTGAATCCAATTCATCGGAAGATTCCAATTTCAATCGTTCAATTAACAATAATATAGAACTTCTAGAGGCTAAGATAAATGATCTTACTACTTTAAGTCAAGAGTTGTTAACTGAGAAATTATTTCTTGAAAATGAAGTTATTCAATTGAAGAAAAGAGCATCTCGTTTGGATGAGGAAATTAGTAATTTAAGATCCCCACCACTAATAGTTGGTAATATTCAGGATTTTAATGGTGATTATGCAATTGTAAGAAGTTCAAATGGTACCGTTTTTCAAGTTTCATTTAATCAAAGAATCGATCCCGTATTACTAAAACCCGGTGCTCGTGTTTCACTTAACCAAGATTCTTTATCAATTATTGATGTACTTAGTGATTCCTGGGACACTCTTGTAACTACTAGCGAAGTTATTGAAAAACCTCTCATTAGATATTCTGAAATAGGTGGCTTGGATTCAGAGATAATGAAATTAAAAGACACAATAGAATTACCTCTTAAAAATCCTGAATTATTCGAAAAGATGGGTATTGAAGCACCCAAGGGAGTTCTTCTTTGCGGTCCACCTGGTACTGGTAAGACAATGCTTGCTAAGGCTGTTGCAAATGCCACTAATGCCACCTTTCTTGGTATTGTTGGTTCTGAATTGGCACAGAAATATATCGGCGAAGGTGGAAGATTAGTGAGGGAACTTTTTGATTTAGCACGTGACAAATCACCTTCAATCATATTTATCGATGAAATTGATGCAATTGGATCGAAAAGGCTTGATAGTTCTACATCAGGAGATAGGGAAGTCCAAAGAACATTAATGCAATTGTTGGCAGAATTAGATGGTTTCTCCTCACTTAAAGATGTCAAGATTATCGCGGCCACAAATAGGCCTGAATTACTAGACAAAGCTCTTTTGAGACCAGGTAGATTTGATCGTATTATAGAAATCGGACTTCCCGATTACCAAGGTAGATTACAAATTTTAAAAATTATTACTAAAAATGTCCCACTTACTAATGGGATAAAACTTGAATCTATATCTAAGAAAACAGACGGTTTTAGTGGAGCAGATTTGAAATCTTTAATTTTAGAATCTGGGATGAAAGCAATTACAGATGGAAATGCTAAGATTTCCTTAGAAAATTTAGAAAATGCTTTGATTATTGTCAATAATCAGAAGAAAGAATCCGTATTTGGAGATCCATCTGCTCTGTATGGCTAAGCATAACCCTCTTCAGCGATTTTGAATTGGAGTAAATTATGGCGTCGCGTTGGATTGAATGTGTGCCAAATTTCAGTGAAGGACGAGACTCGGATATTATCGACAAGATTGTCCAACCAATAATTGATACTCATTCAGTAACACTTCTTGATGTAGATATGGGCTATGATTTCAATAGAACAGTTGTTACAATGGTCGGTGAACCTGAGGCAGTACTAGATGCAGTAATTGAATGTACAAAAATTGCAATTAAATTAATTGATATGAGAAAACACTCAGGTGAGCATGCGCGTATGGGTGCTGTCGATGTGGTTCCTTTTATCCCTCTAAGTGGTACAACTATTGCTGATTGCGTTAAACTATCTGAAAGGTATGCAGAAGCAGTATCTGAAATGTTAAATTTACCAATTTTCTTGTATGCAGAGGCAGCAAGAACCAAACAAAGGAAGAGACTACCTGATATTAGAAAAGGCGAATATGAAGGCATGGAGAAAAAGATCAAATTAGAGGAATGGAAGCCTGATTATGGCCCTACCTCCTTCTCTCCTTCAATGGGTGTTACAGCAACTGGCGCCAGGCAAATCCTCATAGCCTACAATGTTAATTTAAACACAGATGACAAGAAAATCGCAAATTTTATTGCCTCCGTTATTAGGACTAGTGGCGCATTAATTAAAGATAAAAATGGGAATAAGGTGTTGGATGTTGATGGTAATCCGTTGCGCTCATCTGGAAAATTTCAGGCCTTACAAGCTGCTGGATGGATGTTTGATGAAAACACTGCTCAAGTTTCAATGAACCTCCTAGATCACAATATTACAGGACTATACGATGTTACTGAAACTATTCGTGCTGAAGCCGAGAAATTAGGGTATTATGTTACAGGATCAGAACTTGTGGGTCTAGTTCCATTAGATGCTATGTTGTCTGCTGGGAAGAAATATGTTAAAAATTCTGAACATTCTAATAGGATGGAATTAGTAAATGCCGCTATAGATGGTTTATCATTAGATAGAATTACTGATTTCGACCCTCGTTCGAGCATTATAGAGTGGGCAATAGAAGATAAGATGGTGAATCAATGAACGATGATTATAGAGATGTATTACGGACAATTGAGTCTACTTCTCCAACTCCTGGCGGTGGTGCTGTTGCTGCTTTGATCCTCGGTCACGGAATTGCTCTCAATAGAATGGTGTGTGGATTGACCCTAGGGCGTGAAAAATGGATAGATGGGCATAAAATAGCAAATGATTTTCTTAATTTATCCGAATCTTGGATTGATGCTTCAATCATTAAGGCGAATGTTGATTGTGAAGCTTTTGAAAAAGTTATGTTGGCATATAAATTTCCAAAGGACACAGAAGAAGAAAAAAACCAACGTAAACTAGCAATTAATGAAGCCAATAAATTAGCTATTGAATCTCCATTAGATATTGCGCATTTTTGTCTTAAAGTAATGAATGAAATGCCAGATATCGCTAAAACTTGCAATTCCAATGCCATTACCGATCTTGGAACCGCAAATAATCTAATCTTAGCCGCAACTGAATCAGCAGCACTAAATGTAAGAATTAATTTTTCATCATCTGAAGATAATTATGATTATGAATTAAAAATAGAAAAAATTACTAACGAAACTCGTAATTTGCACAGTATAATCAATAGGATTGTAAATGATAGGATGTGATTAAATTAGTGATACTGATTTTCAGCGTTTAATAAGGCAAGGTATTCCTACTAATTTACCCGAAAAACCCAATTTTAACTCTGATATCAATCGAGCTCCCAAAAGACCCGATGTACTTTCTTTAAAGGAAAAAATCTTAGCAGTTGAAAATGCATTGAGGTACTTTCCGATAGAATGGCATGATTTACTTGCTGATGAATTCATGCTTGAATTAATCGAAGAAGGTCATATCACAATGCATAGGTTCCGACCTAAATATCAGATATTTGCGCGTTCAATAGAAGAGTATCCGAGTGAATGCACATCTGCCGCTGGAATTATGCTGATGATCCAGAACAATTTAGATCCAAGAGTCGCTCAATATCCCTATGATTTGATAACATATGGGGGAAATGGTGCTGTTTTCCAAAATTGGGCGCAGTATCTTTTGACGATGTCATATCTTAGTCGTATGAATGAAAATCAGACATTAGTGATGTATTCTGGGCATCCTTTAGGACTATTTCCTTCCGATCAAAATTCCCCTAGAGTGGTGGTAACAAATGGCATAGTTATACCTAATCATTCAAAGCAAAGTGATTATGAGAAATTCAATGCTCTTGGAGTATCCCAATATGGCCAAATGACTGCAGGTTCTTACATGTACATAGGGCCTCAAGGTATAGTGCATGGGACTACAATTACTATACTTAATGCTGCACGCAAATATCTAAATATTTCAGGTGATGATGATTTAGGTGGGATTCTTTTTGTCACATCAGGATTAGGTGGTATGTCGGGTGCTCAACCTAAAGCAGCTGTTATTTGTGGTGCTGTTTGTTTAGTTGCTGAAACTAATCTTCATGCAGCACAAAAAAGACTTGATCAAGGATGGTTAAGCGAATTATATGATGATTTAGATTTGATAATTTCTCGAGTTCGTAATGCTATGAAGTCTAGAGAAGCCGTATCAATTGGGTATCATGGCAATATTGTAGATCTTCTATCAGCATTAGATAAAGAAAATATCACCCCTCATCTAGGAAGTGATCAAACAAGTTTGCATAACCCTTGGCTAGGAGGATATATTCCAACTGGTTATTCTCATGAAGAAGCTCTGAATCTTCTGAAAGAAAATCCAAATAAATTCAAAATGGAAGTTCAAAGAACCCTTAGAGAACATGCTGAAATAATAAGTCAATTAACCAAAAAAGGCATGTATTTTTGGGATTATGGGAATGCTTTCTTGCTTGAAACCAGTCGTGCAGGAGCAGATATGATTGATAGTAATGAATTCATTTATCCATCGTACGTTGAAGATATAATGGGTCCAATCTGTTTTGATTATGGATTCGGACCATTTAGATGGGTTTGCACTTCAGGGAAAAACACAGATCTCGAAATAACAGATGAAATAGCAAAATTAGTACTTACTCTTCAGGCTGAAAAAGCGACTCCAGACATCAAGCAACAGATATTAGATAACATAAGTTGGATAGATCAAGCGAATGATCATAATTTAGTAGTAGGCAGTAAAGCTCGAATTTTGTATGCCGATGAAAAGGGTCGTCGGGAAATTGCCTCTGCCTTCAATAAGGCTATTGCCAAGGGGGAAATCGAATCACCAATCATTCTTGGGAGAGATCATCATGATGTCTCAGGTACTGATAGCCCCTATCGTGAAACTGCCAACATAAAGGACGGTTCTATGTTTACGGCAGATATGTCTGTACAAAATTTCGTTGGCGATTCTTTTAGGGGAGCAACATGGGTCAGTCTTCACAACGGCGGAGGAGTAGGCTGGGGTGAAGTCATAAATGGTGGATTTGGAATGCTAATTGATGGTAGTGAAAGGAGTCAGAATAATATCGATGCTATGCTTTCTTGGGATGTAAATAATGGTATTGCAAGACGTGCATGGGCTAGAAATAGTGGTTCAATTGATGCTATAAAGAGGGCCATGGAATTTAATGAAGAACTTGAAGTTACTATACCCAATATTGTTTCACAAGATATTTTAGATAGAATGAAAAAACCAATTGATTGAAAAATATGACATAGGAGGGAGGATTAATGAATTTACCAGAAGTGCTTATTGATGGGCAAAATCTTTCCATCGAGGATCTCATAATTATTAGAGATGGACCAGCGATTTTAAAATTGGATAATGCCGCCAAATCAAGAATGCAAATGTCTCATAATGCAATTCTTGAAATTGTTAACTCAGAAGATTTAGTTTATGGTATTAATACTGGTTTCGGCGCAATGTCAAATGTCAGAATAAATGACCAGGATCTCGCTAAACTGCAGGTTAATTTGATTCGTAGTCATGCCTGTGGAGTGGGTGAATTGATGGATCCGGAACACGTTTTAATGATGATGGCAATACGGGCTAATTCTCTTGCGATTGGTCATTCAGGTATTCGCCCTCATGTTGTTGAGGTAATTATAGAATTGATAAACAAAAGAATATGTCCTATTGTGCCTAGAATAGGATCTCTCGGTGCCTCTGGAGATCTGGCCCCTCTTTCTCATTTAGCTTTAGGATTAATTGGGGAATCAGATTTTGTTATTGAAAAAGATGGAATTTGGGAATTGATAACACCCGATGAAGCATTTGGCAAAATTAATCATTCATTTATCAATTTACAGGCTAAAGAAGGGCTTTCTCTAATCAATGGCACCAGTCAGATGTGTACTTTCTTAGCTGAAGCAGTTCATATGTTGGAAACTTTAGTATTCAGTGCTGATTGTTCTACCGCGTGTTCTGTTGAGGCAATTAAGGGCTCACACAAACCTTTTGACTCTCGAATACATGCTACTAGGCCACATTTTGGTCAGTCAGTTAGTGCAGCCAGAATTCTTTCTCTTCTTTCTAATTCTGAAATTAATGACTCTCATATTGATTGCGACAGAGTGCAGGACGCCTACTCATTACGGTGCGCTCCACAAGTTCATGGTCCGGTAATTGATGAATTGATTAAAGCGAGAGAGAGTTTACTAGTTGAATTAAATTCCGTTACCGATAATCCTCTTATTTTCATAAATTCTGATGCCGAAATTGATGTTATTAGTGGTGGTAATTTTCATGGACAAAAACTAGCTATGTTAGCAGATAATTTAGCAATCTGCACCCACGAATTAGGATCTATCTCTGAGAGACGAACTAATCTACTAATGAATCCCCAATGGACTGAACAGAAAGCATTCTTAGCCAACGAAGATGGGCTTGAGAGTGGTTTGATGATTCTGCAATATGTTTCTGCAGCTTGTCTGGCTGAAATGCAAGTATTGTCCACACCAGCATCAATATCTAATGTACCAGTAAGCATGGGTAAAGAAGATCATGTTTCTATGGGTGCCACTTCTGCAAATAAATTATTAAAAAATTGTGAATACCTTTCTTATATTCTCGCAAATGAAATCATTGCTAGCAATATTTGCCTTAGAAACATAAAAGAAAAGCCTGGTAAAGGGGTTAACAAAATCGTAAAAATTGTTGATCATTATATACCTGAAATGAATACAGACCAATCCTTCTCCGAAGTCACAGAGAATTTAGCCTACGCAATTAGAAATGGATTATTGCATGATGTCTGAGGTGTGAAAATGCAAGAAAAACTCCATTTAACACAACATCCCGGATTAAACCCTCCTTCATTTAATACAATAATTCAAAATATTTCTGACGAAGGTTTGTTCTTAAAAGAGACATATTGCTACCCACGAGGAGGTGGGCAACCAGGGGATAGGGGGTCAATAACTTCAAAATCAGGTGTTTCAAAAATGAATGAAGTATTATCTGGTGAATACATTCTACATCCTGTTGAAAACATTTCATTATTCAATGAGGGCGAGGAAGTAACTTGTCAGATTGATAGCAACTGGAGAAATCGAAATTCAAAAATGCACACTGCTCAACACGTATTTTCCGCATTAGCAAATGAATTATACGGTGCTGAAACCGTTGGCAATCAAATTAGTGAATCATATACTCGCATAGACCTTTGGTTCCCAGACAGAGACAAGTTCAATCCACAAGAAATAGTTGAGGAGGTAAATGCGTCTTTGAGATCGGGGTCAGACGTTCTAATACACGAATGGTCTCGTGAAAAGATTCTTTCTCATGAAAACATGCGTCATACTAAATTCATGGATAGAATACCTCCTTCAATAACTAATCTTAGAGTTGTAGAAATCAAAGGTATTGATTTATGTCCATGTGCCGGAACTCATGTAGGTAATACAAAACAGGTTGATGAAATATCTATTGAGAATGTTAAATCAAAAGGTTCAGGCAAGTTAAGAATTACTTATATTTGAAAAATCATAATTGACTTAATGTTAATGCTGGTGGGCTCGGCAGGAATTGAACCTGCGATCTTCGCCATGTCAAGGCGACGTCATAACCCCTAGACCACGAGCCCAGCACATGTGGCACAATACTATACCAAATGAATGATTCTCTTACACATGTTCAAGTTAAGAAATGATTTTTGATATTTTACCTACACATCCTGGTTTACTACATGTCCCATAAACTCTAGTTCGCCCATTGCTCATCAGCTTTGTTAATGGGTTATTAATTATAACAGACTCTTTACAACGCATACAAAACCCGGTAACACCAGTCTGCATCAAGATGGCTAAGCGATCTCAGATTATGAAGAGTTTTATCCCCTATGTTCCCCATAAATCATTTGTTTTTCTAATAATCGGTGTACTGCGAGGGTATTTCATTATCCTTCTATTAATTAAATTCTGATAACTATGGTTATCGGACAACCGTACACTGTGTTTCATCGATGTTTTTTCCATTACCTGAGTTATTCGGGAATATCTAATAAATTACATTTTGATAAGTTGTTATTATTCAATTAATAAACCTCTACGCAAATCATAGGAATAAAAAATCAAATATGATTATACAATTTACCTTTGGAAATAATTTTTTCAACGGGATTGTCTCCTGGCATTTGGCACCATGAGTCGACATACTTTGAGTTCAGAATAAGTATGTCGGCAGGCCCTCCTATTCTGATAGATCCAGAAACGTGTGAATCTCCTTTTGAGAATAACGTTGTTGCTGGATTTCTTGTTACACAACATAATGCTTCTAAAGGAGACATTCCCATTCTATGTGTTGCTAGACTTCCAATAAATGGAATAGAAATTGTTCTACAATTTGGGTTAAAATCGGTTGCCAATGAAATTGGCCATTTGTTATCAATACATTTTCTCAATGGTAAATCCAATTTTTTACCTAAGACATAAGGTGTTCCTGGTAGGAAAGTTTGCATGGTTCCTGAATCACTAGCATACTGTCTTGCCTCATCGCTCGAATATGCTACGTGATCTGCACTTATTGCTTCAAGTTCTGCAGCTAATCTCAATCCTTCACCATCTTCAAATTCATCGACATGTAATCTTGGTTCTAATCCCATTCTCTTAGCTTCATTGACTATTGTTTCGGTATCCTCGACTGAAAACCATCCGGGTTCACAAAACACATCAACCCATTTAGCAACATTCTGTTCCACTATAGCGGGTATTTGCTCAGAAAGTAATTCTTCAATATATTCGTCTTTAGTTAGATTAGTAGGTATGTCGTGAGCACCTAACCAAGTTGAATGCAATTTTACAGGGCTCTCCTTTGAAATTAAATTCATGGTTTCTAGAATTTTTAATTCACTTTCAGTATCTAGGCCATATCCGCTTTTACACTCCATAGTTGTAGTTCCGAAATTTAAAGCTCTTCTGAGACGTGAATTACCTAGTTCGATTAATTCTTTTTTTGTGGCTTTACGAGTTGAATTAACTGTTTGATTAATTCCTCCACCCCTATTGGCTATTTCTTTATATGAAAAGCCAGATTGACGTAGTGACATTTCATTAGATCTATCTCCAGACCATAGGAGGTGTGTGTGGCTATCTACAAATCCGGGTATGATTGCTTTCTGTTTGCAATCAATTTTTTTCACATTTTTTAGATTTGAAAACTCATCTTCCATTGATTTCGAATCAGAAATTTTGACAATCTCTCCTTCATCAATAAACAGACCTTTTCCAGATTCATATATCAATGATGAAAAATCACTCATTTCTTCCCCAACTAAAGGCAAATTTGGGTTACCTGAAGACAAATGAGCGATGGGGCCAGCATTCAATAGTAGGAGCCGCACGAACACCTGCCAAAGGTTCATTGATATGTACTCTATCACTCACAGTAATATGAGACAAGTAATCGTGGGCATAGAAAGCACAGCCCACACACTATCTTTTGGGCTTGTTGATATGGATGGAGAGCCACATAATTCATACTCATCCCTATTCCGACCTGATGAAGGCGGAATTCACCCCAGAGAGGCGGCAGATCATCATTCAGATATAGCATCTAAACTTCTAAGAAGAATGTTAAGTGAAGAAAATTTGCACCCCAATCAAATAAAAGGTATAGCATTTAGTCAAGGACCTGGATTAGGGCCCTGTCTAAGAGTTGGAGCAACTGTTGCTAGAGCTTTAGCAGCGAATTGGAATATACCTCTTATTGGAGTAAATCACTGTGTCGCTCATATCGAAATTGGGAGGAATCAAACAGGATGTGAAGATCCAGTTCTATTGTATGTCAGTGGTGGTAATACTCAGGTAATAGCCCGTGCTGGAGATCGTTATCAAGTGCTAGGGGAAACGTTGGATATTGGGATAGGTAATATGCTAGATAAATTTGCAAGATCGCAAGGAATTCCATTTCCAGGCGGTCCAAAGATAGAAATTTTAGCTAACGAATGGTTAGTAAAAAATCCAGAAGCAGACCTAGAAGATATCCCTTTACCCTATAGTGTTCAAGGTATGGATTTAAATTTCTCAGGTATATTAAATGCCGCTCAACAAAGAATTTCTGAAGGCCATGAGATTGGTGCAGTGTGCTGGTCATTACAAGAGCACGCATTCGCTGCTTGTGTTGAAGTCGCAGAAAGAGCGCTTGCACACACAGGGAAAAATGAATTACTCCTTGGTGGAGGAGTAGCTTGTAATGAAAGAATTCGAGATATGAGTACAAAGATGTGTATTCAAAGAGGAGATATAGCATCGTGGCCCGAAAAGCGATTCTGTATAGATAATGGGACAATGATTGCAGAACTTGGTAGACGCATGCTAAATGTTGGAATTTCTACAGATATGTCTCTAAGTTCTGTAGATCCATCTCTGCGTACCGATCATACAATAGTAACGTGGGAATAATATACTCTGCGAAGGCTTATGAAAAGGCCCTTGTGAGAATAGACTAGAAGGTAGTGCTGAATGCAGAGAAGGCGTAAACCAAAAAATGAGCCTAAGAATATCTTTAGTAAAGGTGGTCAGCATTCTAATAAATCAACGCGGCAAACAAAAAAGGATCCAAATTTAACAAAACCATCTTCCAAATCCATGCCGAGACCTGCTCCTCCAATTTCTAAGAAGAAGGATACCGATAAGAAATCTCAAAAAGAAAAGAATAACATTATCGAAGAGCAAATTTTGGGTACTCAAATGAAAAAGGGAAGAGGGCTTCAAGAGAAAAGTAGTGAAGACGTTAAAGAAGTTACAAAAACCAGTACTCGGGCTCAACAAATCATCGAAGCCTCAAAGGCTCGCGCTGCGGCAATAAAACCTGTTAAGGCAGTAGTAAAACCAGTTGAACCAGTTAAACCAATCGTCAAAAAAATAACTAGGAAGAAAACCAATACATCATATCAGGCGGCAAATCCAGAAAAAAGACTTGACAGATCTAGACATATGGAATACAAATACGAGATGAAAAGATTACTAGTAGAAATTGGCGTCCCGGAAGAGCATCGTTCAGCCTTACTAGGAACTATATGGGCAAAGGGAGAGAGGCAAACATCCCACTCAGCTCGAGAATATATTAGACAAAAAGAGAAAGAAGGCATGATCGATGAAGATCAGGTTAAAAAATTGATTTCGGTTGTGGATAATTATACCATTAGACGCTGATTATTAGGATGATTAAGCATAGGTTTCATGCATCTATTCCCCCTCAGAGGGACAATGGACGGTTCTACGAACTCCAATGGGCTACATTCAGATAGGTCTTCTCACCCATCTCCTGAGTCACTTTTGGATTCAAATCATCCGCCTCAGGGACATCCTCTTTCAGGTAACCCACCATACACCAGAGGGATATATTCTGACATGTATAGACAACGTCTCTGGACAATGAGGCAATATGCTGGTTTTTCGGATGCAGAATCTACAAATATACGATTTAAGAATTTATTAAATCAGGGTCAGTCGGGTTTATCTGTCGCCTTTGACCTCCCTACTCAATTGGGTTTGGATTCGGATGATTCACTTTCAGAAGGAGAAGTAGGTAAAGTTGGTGTACCAATTGATAGTATTGATGATATGAGGAAATTGTTTGAGGATATCGATCTCGGTAGTATATCTACTTCTATGACAATTAATGCACCTGCGAGTTCATTATTTGCATTATATGTGGCGCTTGCTGATGAATTGGGCATAGATCGTAAAAAATTAAGGGGGACTGTACAAAATGACATCCTCAAGGAATATATTGCAAGAGGATTGTATATATTCCCTCCATCCTCATCATTAAGATTAACAACAGATCTTATGAATTGGTGCAGCAAAAACACCCCTTTATGGAATTCAATATCTGTAAGTGGATATCATATGAGGGAAGCAGGATGTACGGCTGCACAAGAAATTGCATTTACAATTTCAAATGGTTTACAATATATAGAATCTGCAATTTCTAGTGGAATGAAAGTTGATGATTTCGCACCTAGAATTTCTTTTTTCTTCGGCTGTCATAATGATTTCTTTGAAGAAGTTTCAAAGTTTAGAGCTGCTAGGAAACTATGGTATGAAATGGTTACAGAAAGATATTCACCAGTAAATGAAAAATCTGCTATGTTAAGATTCCATACGCAAACTGCTGGAGTCACACTTACTGCCCAACAACCATTGAATAATGCAGTTCGAGTTTCATACCAGGCAATGTCAGCAGTTCTTGGTGGCACTCAAAGTTTGCATACCAATTCTTACGATGAAGCTATAGGTTTGCCTACCGAAATATCTTCAAGTCTAGCCCTCAGAACACAGCAAATCTTGGCTAATGAAACAAAGATATCCGAAGTAGTTGACCCGTTGGCCGGATCATACCTAGTAGAAGAATTAACAGCTACTTTAATTGAAGAAGCAAAAGAAATTATTGAAACAATCGATAATCGGGGAGGAGCATTAGAATGCGTCATTTCGGGATATCAGCAAAAAGAAATTCACGAAAGTGCATGGAACCAACTCAATTCTATAGAATCTGGTACAACAAAGGTAGTTGGGGTGAACATTAATGTTGAAGATGGAGATTATAATATGAAATCTCAAATATTAGATAAGAATCTAGTTTCCAAACAACTTGAACGACTAGAAAAAATTAGACAAGAAAGAAATCAAAGTATTGTTGATGAAAAATTATTGTCGTTGAAATCAGCAGCAGATGGTGATATGAATTTAATCGATCCAATGATAGATGCATATAGAAGTGGAGCAACTATTGGAGAAGTAAATGGTGTACTGAGGTCATCATTTGGTACTTGGATAGCACCAAGCGGAGTATGAGGTGTGTTAAATGACCAAAGAAACTAGAATTGACCATATTGGAATAGCTACAAATTCACTAGATGAAAATAGTTGGTTTTGGTCTGAATTAGGTTTCAAACAATTAACCGATGAAATAAACATAGATCAAGGCGTAAAAATTCGTTTTTTCGAATCAGAAAATACAATGAATCATCCTAAAATTGAGTTGCTTGAACCTATAGGAAGTGATTCTCCAATAGGGAGATTTATCCAAAAAAAAGGTCAGGGAATACAACAATTAGCAATTTCGGTTGAAAATATTGATGAAATGATTTTGAGGCTTAAAGATAAAGGTTGTAAAATGATTAATGAATCTCCCGTTGAAGGTGTATCTGGTTCTCGAATTGCTTTTGTTCATCCATCATCTACAGGTGGAGTATTAGTTGAGTTAGTAGAAAAAATTTGATATTACTAGAATATTACTAGAGTAATACTAAAATAGCGTTATCTATTGCCACTAATATGCCTAAAGTTAGTCTTGATATGCCAAATGAGATACTTGATGATCTCAAAAAACATGTTGGTGATGAAAGAAAATTTGTATCTGTTGCAGATGCAATTAGAACCGCTTGTCGTAAAATGTTAGATCATTTAGATGAAATTGATGCGAGGCATGGGAGATTGGAGGAATAAAGATGATCGAAAGAAAAGAGGCTGAAGAAGCGGTTAGAACATTGTTAGGATATCTAGAATCAGATGTGCATAGAGAAGGTTTAGAAAATACTCCAAAAAGAGTGATTGACTCATTTGATGAAATATTCTCAGGATATGGAAAAAATCCCTCTGAAGTATTAGATTCGACATTTAATGCAGAAGGATATGATGGTATTGTTTTATTGAAGGATATAGAATTCCATTCGACTTGTGAACATCATCTACAGCCATTTAGAGGCAGAGCTCATGTTGCCTACATACCTACACAAAGAATCGTTGGTATTAGCAAACTAGCAAGAATTGTTGATTTACACGCAAAGCGGCTACAGAATCAAGAAAGAATCACAAAATCTGTTGTTGATGATATTGTTGAGAACCTAAATCCATTGGGTGCTGGCGTAGTAATTGAAGCGAGTCATGGTTGTATGCAATGCCGTGGAGTTTCTAAGCAGAATGCAGTTATGACAACGAGTGCGATGAGGGGTGTCTTCTTTGATAAGGCTGAAGCACGCTCTGAATTATTACAATTAATTAGGAGTAGAGATCAGTGAAAATTTATCCTGTAGTTGAGATCTTTCACTCCGTACAGGGTGAAGCATTTCACACAGGTGTTCCACATGTTTTCATTCGATTTGGTAATTGTAACCTAAGATGTGAATGGTGCGATACTGATTTTTTAACATATAATGAGATGGGGCTAGAAGAAATCATTACTGAAGTGTTATCGTATAATTGTGATAGAGTGATTTTTACAGGAGGCGAACCATGTATTCAGGACCTTCAAACAATAGGTCAAGAGTTAAAGAAGCATGATATTCATCTTTCAGTAGAAACTAATGGAACCATAAAAGTTCCAGATATTATTGATTGGATATGTGTTTCACCTAAAGATCAATTATATCCTAATGTTGGAATTAAACAACGTACTGGTGATGAATTAAAAGTAGTCTATTGTGGGCAAGATCTCTCCCTTTATGATGATCTTAAATCAGGTTTTCAACATCATTTCATTCAACCATGTTATTTGGAAAATGAAAGTATAGCAGACAATGGCCGAAGTTTTGCTTTAGTAGAAAATATAGTTAAGTCAAATCCTGGATGGAGACTATCTTTACAGACACACAAATGGATGGGAGTTGATTGAATGAGAGCAGTCATGGCTTTGAGTGGAGGAATGGATTCTACTGGATTATTAATGCGTCTTTTAGCAGAAGGATACAAGGTTTCGTGTATTTCATATGATTATGGACAAAAACATATTATAGAAATTGATAGAGCTATTCAGAATATAAATTATCTAATGAATAATGGTATTGAAGTTGAGCATAAAATTACAGATTTATCAGATGTAATGGGATTATTTCACTCATCGTTAATAACAGGAGGAGAAGAAATACCAGAAGGTCACTATGAAGAGGAACAAATGAAATCTACAGTTGTACCTAATAGAAATGCTATTTTTTCCTCTATTTTGTATGGTTATGCATTGAGCATTGCATTGAAGGAAGATATTGATGTTAAAATTGCATTAGGAGTTCATTCTGGTGACCACGCTATTTATCCGGATTGTAGACCAGAATTCTATGAATCATTGGGAGATTCATTTGCATTAGGCAATTGGGATTCTGAAAGGGTATCATTCCACCTACCTTATATCGACGGTGATAAAGAATCAATACTCAGAGATGCTTTAGTCTCTTGTGGAAAATTGGGTATTGATTTTGATACTGTTTTCGCTAATACAAATACATCATATAATCCAGATGTAAATGGTAGGTCCTCCGGCACTAGTGGTGCTGATGTAGAAAGGATACTTGCATTCCATGCAATTGGTAGAAGGGACCCTGTGGAATATGTTAGTTCATGGGAAGATGTTCTTAATGGTGCACTTAAATCACAATTAAGATATCATGTAATGAAAGAAAATGGGACTGAACGCCCCTTTACTGGAGAATATGATAAACACTATAATGATGGTATTTACAACTGTGCTGATTGTGGTAAGAAGCTATTCTCTTCTAAGTCAAAATTTGATTCTGGTTGTGGATGGCCAGCTTTTTCTAAGGAAATTGAAGATGCTGACATTACACAGTTAGAAGATCGTTCTTATGGTATGACGAGAATTGAAGTTAGATGCAGTGGTTGTGACTCACACCTAGGTCATTTATTCCACGAAGCAAGAGGTCTAAGATATTGCATAAATTCTATTTGTTTAGATTTTGAAGGTGAATGAAATGGTTACTAGGATTAAAAGATGGGTTGAAACAGATACAGGTCATAGAGTTCCTAATCATAATAGTAAATGTAGGAATTTGCATGGTCACAGATATCGTTGGGAAGCGGAATTATCGGGTGAAGTAGTTACAGAAAGTGGTGTATCTGAAGAAGGGATGTTGATTGATTTTTCAGATGTTTCAAAAATTTTGACAAAACATATTCATGATGTTGTAGATCATGCATTCATTGTCTACGAAGGTGATACTGAAGCGATAAACGCCCTTTCAGTAATGCCTGATGGGCACAAGACAGTTGTAGTATCATTCATACCCACAGCAGAAAATCTTGCTAAGTGGGCATTCAAGCAAGTTGAGCCACACATAAAATCGTCATATGGTAATAAGCTTCAACTACATGCATTCCATGTAAGAGAGACTCCAAAATCCTGGGCTTCGTGGTATTCTGAATCATAGTTATGATTCTTGTTTGTTATAGTAATCTACACATCTTAATCTTGATAAAATGATTCGTCTTAGGTAATTTATGAAGTCTATAGTTAATGCACTGGTTCTAATTCTAATTTTTTCCTCCATATCAGGATGCTTCGGTGGAGACGATTCCACTCCTGCCTTGTTTGAGGGTGATGAGCCTGGAGAATGTTCTGATGGAGCTGACAATGATCAGGATGGATTATTCGACTGTAATGATCCTAATTGCGCTGGAGCAGCCTTTTGTTCAGAACCAGTAATTGATGATGAATCTGTCAATCAAAATGAAACTAATAATGACGATATTCCTCTTGGTCCAATCGAATTAACAAATGAAATGATTGACAATGGCATTCTAGACAATAACGACTGTGCTGTTGTGATAATTACGACTGATTGGGATGGCCCAAGTAGTCAATTAATGGCTCAACTAACGAACTTTAACAATAGTAATTCTAATTTCGAATTGTATGTTGCTAACATTCAAAACGATTTACAAGATGATATTTTACCCAGTTTCGAGCAATTCAGAGAAGGCATATTGATGCCTGAATCTATACCATCGATTGCCATCATTTCATTCGAAGAGCAAATAATCCCGTCTTGGACGGATATCCAAGAAGCCGCTCTTGTTGACATTGTTTGTACATTGGAACAGAGGGATAGCATTTCAGAGGCATTTGAACAGCTGGACGAACCGACCTCAGAAGATTTGTACTACACTAGAATAACCAACGTTACAATCACTCCAGAGAATCCACATTCTCATGAAAATCCAGTATGTTCCGCACAGTGGGAAACCAACGAGTATGATGACATGGCCATCACAGTGTTGTATTCTTGGATCATGGTTTGGAATGAATCAGCATTTACGGAGTCTGAGGGTAATGACCCTGATAGTGTTTGGTATTCTAATTTCTCAGAAAGCGGAATATTTGACAGAAATGATACTGATTGGAGAACCAATCCCAATAATGGAGAGCGCTTCACGAATGTTGAAATTGCGAATCAATCAATCAGCGATAAGGAGCTAACCTGTTCGGCGTTTCTGGTGACACAGGCTTTGGCCAGTGGAATTTCAGAAGTCGATTTTCAATACCTAGTAGAAGATGTGTTAGACCGGGATTTTAGTAATCCAGTGAGATTCCAATCAGAAGGAACAGGGGATGATTGCGAGGGCAATCTCGATTGTGCTGGAGTATGTAATGGGGATTCGACTCTTGATGAATGTGGTGTATGCGGTGGCGATGGTTCAAGTTGTGGTGGAACCGATCCCGCTGATCCTGAGGGAGGTTGTGGGAACATTACCTACGCCGGCTGTTGTAATACGGACGAAGACGGAAATTACACAATTATTGTCTGGTGTGAAGATGGGGAAATTAACACACTTAACTGCTCCAGTTCAGGGACTCTTACAGGATGCGGATGGGACGCTTCAGAGGGATTCTATAATTGTGTGGAATCCACAAATGCAGGAACTGAGGATCCAAGCGGAGAACATCCTTGTGATTGTTCGGAACTAGAATCTGAGGATTCAGAGGGTTAGCATAATAACAATATATCCCCCATCCTAAGGGTGGTTATGGAGTTTAAAGAGTTGGAGAGAAGACTGACAGAATTGGAAGCCAAAGTTGTTGAAATAGAAGGAGCAATGTGGAAGTGTTTGGAAATTATAAACAAGAATCAGGAGATTATGGATTCGGTTCATGATACCTTCCAAAACCTCAATGCATATCTAATGGTCAATGTAGGACCTCCTCTTTTCGTTGAGTGATTTTACTGCCTGGTTTGATATAGTCTATTGCCGCCGCTTTTCCTCAAAGGCATTTGCTGCTTCTGATATGATTCCAAGAATCCTGTGAATCTCATCATCCTTAGGAAGACCTCTCATTATCACTCGAACAAGAGTTTCTTCTATCCCTTCTCTTTTGTGTTCCTTAGTAGGCATTGCGGCTACTAATCTAGTAGCCTCCTCGCGCAGAGTCTTCCTCAAATTCGGATCAAGGAGCCTACCCCCACTTCCTGAAGGTGTATTTTCATCTGAATTATTATACCATGAAAAGCAAATTAATGCAACTGCATGACTTAGATTGAGGATTGGGTATCCTTCCCAAGTGGGTATAGTAACAAGTAAATCACACAAACGAAGCTGCTCATTTAGCAGTCCTTTGCCTTCTGGACCAAAAATTATTGCTGCCTTCCCTTCAATCCCTGCAAGTCGATTTGGCAATTCTTCAGGTAATAGGAAATGCCTCATTACAGTTTTATCACCAACTTCTCTTTTACCAGAAGTTCCAATTACTATTGAACAATCTACAAATGATTCTTCCATGGTATCGAATGATTTTGCTTTTTCGAGTACCAATTGAGCATTTTTAGCACGCTTTCTGGTTTCTTCCGACCAATTACAAGATCGACCTACAACTCTCAAGTCAGTAATACCGAAATTTAGCATTGAACGAGCTACTGCGCCAATGTTGCCATCATGCATTGGCTCGACTAATATAATGCATATATTATCATTAAAATCAGGCAAAGATATGTCGGCACGTTCTCCCATACCAATCAATCGGTACGGCGTTGGATATAACGTGTGATATATCCAGCAATCCAGTTTCTCATTCTTTTGTTATCTACATCTGTAAATTCAGTAACTAACTGCTTATTGGTATCAAAATCTTTTGTGAATTTGTCAGGATAAATCTCGAGAAGACGAATTGCTCTTGTCTTGATGAATGACGGACGAATATTACCCATTATTACTCCTCCACTAATTTAACTTCCAAAGGAAATCCTTCTTCCCTTGTACATACGATTCGTATCTTACGTGGTGGTTTTTGCATTCCACGCTCCCAAATCGCCTCATTTACAGCTTGATCTATCCAGATTTCTTCATCTTCCTGGATTTTCATGTGTTGAGCAACATGTCTCTTTATTTCCGCCATAGCACGGTTTGCCCTCTTAGTACGAGGTACATTCCATGCTGCTCTTAGAGGGATGACCATTTCTTTTATTTCAGTCATCTAAATCACCTTTGAAGTTTCGAGCGTCTCCAATGATGACGCTTTGGATGCGATACAGTGTTACGGGCAGTCCTTAGCATGACCCAAACAGGCACTCTACGGTTTTGCTTAGTAGCCTTATTGAGTCTCTGCTTTTTTCCAAATGGTTTGTTTCTTGCCATAATTTCACCTCAATAGCGCACAAGCTCGGGATATTTTTCTTCAGCAGCGCCCCTAACAGCATGAGCAGACTCATCCAATAATGATTGACCTGATGGAGTGATTACCTTTCCAGTAATTACGTTGCCTGTTGTGTTGTGAGCATTTGCAATGTATCCGGCAGCAGTTAATTGCTGAAGTATCGTTCTCGAAATTTTTCTTGAACCAGCGACGGCTCTATTTGGTTTAACTCCGCGATCTTTTGGACCGCCGAATAACTGAGCCATGTGATTAGCACCAATAGGCCCCTTCATCGCGACTTTTCTTAAGACCGCAGCGGACCTAACAAACCACCAGTCTTCTTGGACGGGAGGATTCTCTCTATGAGTTCCAGTTTTGGCGAAAATAGTCCACTCAGGTGCATTTATTTCATCATTCTCCCCAAGCCTCTTAGATAGATCACTGATTAATAAATCGGCTGGAACGTCATGATAGGTCGTCATCGAGTCACCTTGTAGCGACCGCGCGACTTTGAGGCCGTATATAACCGTGATGACTTGGAACATATTTCCAAAGGCTCAGTCAACTCTTCTTTACGAATCTTACAAGAGTTCAAACCACTTAGCCGATTGGAGGGGGCAATGGAGAAAGCACTCTCCCGTAATCCGAATATGTTGAGGACCATGATTGGTCTTGGATTAGTTCTGATTATTGTGCTTTCATTTGCAGTTCATAAAAATACTATGAATTCAGAATATTACAGGTATGAGACAACTAATGATGGGGTTGTTTTATCATTAGAGCAAGCCGATGTTAATCTTTCAGAATGGTATGTTACTACAATGGATGCTTATACTTGGATTAATTTGACTGTATTTAATGCTCCAGTTGATACGTCACTAGTATTAACATCATCTAGTACAATTTGGCATCATTCTCCTTTGTTAGGTGAAGATGCTGATGGTTCATTTAATTGTGAAGAATATGAAGAAGTTTCAGAATCTTGCGAAGGAGCTTACAGCCATTCGATGTCGATTGAAAATGGCGATCTAACAATGAGAGGTAGAATTTCTTTCGATTTACCGATAGAAGGTGTTGGATATGTACAATCTGAAAATTCTGAAGAGGCAGCATCATTTATCCAAGAAATGATTAATGATAGTGCTGCAATCACAACATGGACTATCAAGATTGTAAATGATGAAGGAGAAGTTATTGATTCATTAGGAATAGAGGTAGAATTAGAAGTCGTAGAGCATCAATTTGTAGATGTCGAGGAATTCAAATTGAAGCCATTTCAAGAGACACTCTATAGTTTGGCAACACTAATTGGTTGTTTTGGCTTAATGATTGTAGTACCAATGATGGCTTACTTCGCTGGTGTTTGGAAGGCAAAACTTGACGAAGAAGTAAGATTAGAATCTCCACCACCTAACAAATAATTTGAATTATCTAATGAACACTCTTTGAGAAATCTTATCCATGGTTGAGATTGCCGTACTTGATATGGACGGCCCTAGTGTTACGGATGCGAGCGATCTTGTTCGTGCTGGAAAACTTGATTTAGCTAAATGGGCATACACGTCAATAGTTGAGAAAGACCCAGGTAATGCAGCAGCATGGTATGGATTAGGGGTCGTCTTAAACGAACTTAATGACCGCGAACTTTCAATAAATTCTTTTCTAAAGTCATATGAATATGACAATAAACATGCACCAACTGTTGCAAACCTTGCAATTTTGTATTCCCTTGATGATGTTGAAAATGCAGATAAATTTGCTCGCATAGCGATAGAATTAGGCTTAGAGGATGAGATTCTAACAAGACTATGCACCGAAGAAGAACCCCCTTTGATGGAAGCAAGAGCCGTTATTGAAACTCCATCTTCAGAAGAAACGGAGTTAGAAATAATAAAGAAATCATCTGAAAAGATTGAATTAAATGAATTTGAGAAAGCACTAGAAATTATTTCGCCAGCAGTTGAAGGAGAATTTCATTCATCTTCAGAACTCTGGACATTGTGTTCAATATGTCTATTAGAACTTGGATTAATTAGCGATGCTGAGAATTCAATAAAATTTGCTTGTGATTTACCCTCTGGAAAATGGATAGAAGATGGAGGTTTTATTTCGGCAATAAGTACTACCGATTGTAATTCGAAATTTGAATTGATGGAGAAAATAAGATTAAAAATTGATGTTAAATCTGAAGATAATCAAGAAGAAAACAATGTCCTAGAGTCTGAAGATGATGTTCAAGATGAAGACATTAGTCTTGAAGATTCAAAAGTAGTTTTAATTAAAAATGCGAAAAAACATTCAGAGGATGGAGATCATGTTTCAGCAGTAAAGGTTTGGAAGGAAATATTGGAAAGATTTGGATCAACTTCGGATGCATGGAGAGGTATGGCGTCTGCATTAGAAGCGGCTGGACATATAGAAAAAAGCAAACAATGCCTTTCAAAAGCAGCAGAAATAGATTTTGAACTTGGAGAAATTGATCAAAATGAAGATGTTGATTTGGTTTCAGCGGCAGAATTGGCTAAAAAACAAATAATGGCTAATCAATATCAAGTAAAAGATGATGTTAATGTTTCAATAGAATGGTATAACAAAGGTCTGAATCTTCTTGCTGAAGTAAAATCCTCTGAAGCATTACATTGCTTTGAACAGTCAATAAAAACAATACCTCGAGAAGAAATAGACCTACGAGTAAGAGTACATAATGGAAAAGGTCATGCATTACATCAAATGGGTGAATACTCTCAAAGCATTCAAGCATATCATCAAGCTATCTCGATGTCGCCGGAATCAGTCAGTAGTCGTACACTCTACAACATGGGTTCATCTTATGCCGCAATGGAGCATTTCACAGATGCAATAAAATGTTTTGAACAAGCATTAGAAAGAGAAATTGATGATGATGATGCTGAGCTTTGTCGAACTCAAATGAATAGGTGTAGACTACTATTAAAAGAGCAGCTCAAGGTAAAAAGAAATTAATTTTCTTTAGTAATTCTCACTAAAACCGATTTACTAGTTGGTGTATTTGAGCCCAGTGCAACACTATCTAGGGGAATTAATTCATTTGCTTCGGGGAAATAAGTTGCAATATTCCCTCTAGGAATCTGATAAGGTACGAGATGCCAAGATTTACTGGTTCTTTTAACACCCCGGAATATAGACGTGATATTGACTTTAGAATCCGGACTTATATTGCTAGATAGTATATCTTCAGGATTCATGAAAATAATTCTTCGTCCTCCCTTTATACCTCTATATCTGTCGTTCGAACTATAGATAGTGGTATTATACTGATCATGAGATCTTATTGTCATCATAACAAATTCATTTTCACTAGAAGATAAATTTTCTAACTTATTGATTCTAAAATTTGCTAATCCAGAATCGGTATTGAAAGTTCTACTGTCTCGGGGTGGATTGGGAAGGTAAAATCCCTCTTTAATACGCACTCTATTATTATAGTCATTAAATCCAGGAATAGTATCTTCGATTAAATCGCGGATACGATCGTAGTTTTCGCATAACTGATCCCAATTAATGCCTGAATCTCCAATAATTTGATCGAGAAATTTACCTAAATTACATACTATTGATGGTTCCGAAAGAAGTTCTTTTGAGGCGGGTTTGTTTTTTCCTTGAGAAGAGTGAACAATACCCATAGAATTCTCGACAGATACGAATTGATTTCCCGAAATGGAAATGTCTAGTTCAGTTCTACCTAAACATGGAAGAATAATAGCTTTCCTTCCTGTAACTAAATGACTCCTATTCAGTTTAGTTGAAATCTGAACTGTGAGATTACAATTTTCTAAAGCATCAGATACTAAGTTAGTATCTGACATTGCGGAAAGAAAATTGCCACCCATTGAAAGGAAAACTTTCCCAGAACCAGAAAGCATTGCATGGACTGATTCTACAGCATCATATCCATGACTATTTGGTGACTTTATACCTGTTGATTTTTCTAATCTTGAAATAAAATCTTCTTTTGGTTTATGATTAATCCCAACAGTTCTATCTCCTTGTACATTAGAATGACCTCTTACCGGACATACCCCTGCTCCTTGGCGGCCAATGTTACCACCTAGGAGTAAAGTATTGACCATTTCTTGAATTGTGGGGACTGAGTTTCGGTGCTGGGTAATCCCCATAGCCCAGCAAATTATAATTGAATTGGCTTTACCAATAATTTCGGCTAAATTTCTAATTCTAGATTCACTTATACCTGTTGCATTCTCTATTTCTTGCCAATTAATATTGGAAAAGGACTTTCTAAATTCATCAAAACCATTTGTGTATTCTGAAATAAAATCATGATCAATTAAATCATTTTGTATTAAATGATGATTAATTGCATTGAAAAGAATTTGATCCCCATTGATATTAATCTGAAAATGTTCATCAGCTATTTCAGTCCCACTACCAAGAATTTCTAATGGATTTTGAGGGTGTTTAAATTTCCTCATTCCAGTTTCTGTTAAAGGATTTATAGAAACAATAGAACCTCCTGCTCGCTTGGCATCTCTTAGAGCAGTTAACATCCTTGGATGATTAGTCCCTGGATTTTGACCTACTACAAGTATTAAATCTGCTTTATTAAAATCATCCAATGTAACAGTGCCCTTACCTATTCCTATCGAATCTGTCAAGGCTACACCTGATGATTCGTGACACATATTTGAACAATCGGGCAGATTATTTGTTCCAAATCTCCTAGCTAATAACTGCCACATGAAAGCGGCTTCATTACTAGTTCGACCAGAGGTATAGAAAATAGCCTCATTCGGGTTTTCTAACTCAGATAATTCACTAGAAATTATTTCGAAGGCGTCATTCCAGGTTATTGGTTTGTAGTGTTCTTCTCCTTCAGCTAATAGCATAGGTTCAGTCAATCTGCCCTGATCATTTAACCATTGATCTGAATGATTACTTAGGCTAGAAACAGAATTTTTAGCAAAAAAGGAGGAGTTAATCCTCTTCTTAGTCGATTCGTCTGCAACTGCCTTGGCACCATTCTCACAGAATTCAGCAAATGTTCTATGGCCATCTGGATCTGGCCAAGCACAACCGGGGCAATCAAAACCGTGAAATCTATTTACTCTCGATAGAGTTTTCAAGGAGCCGATTATACCACTTTTTGTAAATCCATGATTCATAGTTGAAATTATTGCAGGTAATCCAGCAGCTGATTTCGATGATTTCGAGAGTAAAGGTGGATTTTTCTCCAATGGAGGAATTTTTCTCACCCGTCTACTCATGATCGTTCACCAGTATTATTGTTATTCATTGTGTTGTATATTATTAACTCAAAAATTCAATTTATAGATATTCGAGAAGGCGCCGAATAAACGGTAATACGATGTTTTTTCACAAAAGCAATCAATGTCAGATTATTTTCACGGGCCAAATCAACAGCTAAACTACTAGGAGCTCCTACGGCTGCTAACACGGGAACTCCGAGAATAACTGCTTTTTGGACTAATTCAAAAGATGCTCTTCCAGAAAGAAAAATGAACCCATCATTAATACTTATTTCCTGATTGCTAATAAGTGCACCGACTAATTTATCCATAGCATTGTGCCTCCCGATATCCTCTCTAATTGAAATGAGTTTACCATCATTAGAAAAAAATGCAGCAGCATGTGTGCCTCCTGTGGAACTGAAAAGTTCTTGCCTCGATTTTAGATTTTCAGATGCCTTAATGATTACATTGTATTTAAGACTAAATTGTCCTGAAGATATAAAATGGGAATGGCTTAATTGAGATATACTTTCTTTGCCGCATATTCCACAGGCAGATGTTTTTGTCGCTTGTCTTCTGTGTAAATCTGGTTCGAAATTAACATTTTTAATTAATCGTACAATTATCTCATCTTCAGAAAAAGTTATCGAATCAATATCAGAATGTGATTTAATTATACTTTCAGAAAAAAGAAACCCTATTACTAGATCTTTATCTTCTCCCGGTGTTCGCATTGTAATGCCTAAACTAAATCTATGATTTTCATGATTTTGAATAATCATCGAAACGGGCTCTTCAATAGCAACTGAGTCTAAAAAATGTGTTTTTCTAGACGAATTTATCCTTAACACATCCTCATCGCGCACTGCAGTCATATAGTTGGCTAACAGGTAAACGCGTTTGGGATTGACGGAAGTATTGATATTAAGTGGAATATTGATATACACCCATAAAGAGGCGACATCATGGGCGGATGTGACAGCAAAGGCATTGCTCTTCCAATTGTAACTCCTACTGAAATAATCAATGTTTCAATAGATGCTACAGATTCAGCACGTAAAGCGATGATTGCTGCAATGGGAGATGACCATGAAAGTAAAGTGATAATCATTAGTGTTGATTCTGGTGGTTGTTCTGGTTACATGTATGATATGAAAATTATAGATGATCCAAAAGACGATTCTTATCAAGTGATTAAATTTGATGAAATTAAGGTGTTAATACACAATGAGCACAGTATCATGCTTGATGGATTAATACTTGATTATAATGATTCATTGATGGGTGGTGGATTTGCTATGCAGAACCCAAATGCAAATAGAACCTGTGGTTGTGGTCTTTCATTTAGATGAGTATTCTGAACTTTTTTTCTCTAAGTCAATAAAATCAATTGACTCTCCCTTTTGCACCCATTCTTCTAACGACATCAATGGAGAAATTCTTAATTTACCTAGATTACGCGTGAAAAGATATAGGGTAGGGTTAAATTGTTTAATTATCTGTTCTTGAAATGTTATACGTATAGACTCAGCACGATAGCGGAAGAAGGATATTTCGACTGCAACACCAATTATTGTTGCTGTATAAAGTACTAATAAAACGGTTAATGCAAATAGGACAGGGTCCCCGAACATCTGACCACTTCTCAATTCAGTACCGTAGAATATCTGACGAGATAATAAGAATATAAGTCCAACTCCAACCCATGGACCTAGTTGTTCTTCAACAAAAGTACCCATAGGTAATAGTCGTCTATTACCCGTATCTGCAAAAACCATCGTGCTTAGAGTAGCTGCTCTTACTACTGAGATGAAAGATACTAGAATAATGTAGAAAAGACTTGAAAGAATCAAGACAGTACTCGAATCAAATGGAAGATAAGATACAATTAGGAATGCGAATAAACCAAGAAAAACAGTAATTGGCATTCGATTAATCGCACTAAGAATCCTATCTGGATTCTTTACACCGTCTTCCATCCTAGGTATACCAATTATTTCCCAACGAGTGACTTTCTGGACAAATATACCTATTTTTAGAAGAATTTTTTTACGTATTAATATCCATTCGAATATCCAAATAATAGGCATTATTGGTATCGTAATTATTGCAGCAAATAGTCCCAAAAAAGGCCAAACAATCATACCTGGCAGTAAAAGAAAATGCTTCAAATTCAATGGGAAAAGTAAATCAGATTCTATCCTTGATTGCCTCTCAGCATCGATATTCACAATCCTGGCTTCTCTATCTAATTCTTGTCTAAATCTACTAAGTGGTAAACCTGCATCAAGGACTCGTCTTACCTTTTCACGGTAGTGTTCGTGTTCAGGTTCAACACCAGACCACCATTTCCAACCATATGAGATAGGTATTGCAACCATTACAGGCGACATTAATACCAGTATCGCAGTTAGGAGTGACTCCAGCGATGCACTCATATGATTAACCAGTTTATCATATATCAAGAAGGAAGCGGTAATTTTTTGTTCAAAGAATAGATTTTTGTTCGTATAAGGTCGTACCATTAGATACCTAAACTTGATATCCAATCATTCCCTAGATAGGTCATGGAAGATGATTATGACTACATGATTGAAGCAAATGCACATTGTGACGGGCCATGTGGGGTATACGACCCTGCAAGTGCCAGGATTGCTGGTGAAGCAGTACAATCAATGACCAAGAAGATGGTTGATCTAGCTGAAAATCATGGTGGTGATTGTGGTTCAGCGGGTTATATTAACACAATGAGTAGGTACGCTGCAATAAAGGAAGAGGAAGCACAAATATGTAAGGATGAATTATTGGTATTGTGGACTGATTTTTTCAAACCCCAACATCTCGAATCAAATCCAAACTTACATGAGATTTTTTGGAAGGCTGCCAAATTATGCAGTGCCTGCAAAGTTGAAGTTTCTACTATGCACGCTCAAGAATTGATGGATGCCATTGAAGAAATTCATAATCTATTCTGGGCTGTAAAGGGTAGAGATGTGCCTTGGATTAGAGCAAGTTGAGGACATGGATCATATTTCTGTCAGAGTCAATGGAAACAGTATGTGGCCAACATTAGTAGATGGGGAAATTATTGATTTCGTCATAACTGAAAAAAAATTTAAAAATGGCCAAATTGTTCTGGCCAAACATCCATTCAATAATGATCTAATGATAATAAAAAGAATAAAATCAATATCTGAAAAGGGGATTTTCTTAGAGGGAGATAATCCGGACCCAACTGCTACAGATGATAGCCATAATTTTGGTTTAGTGCCGAAAGAACATGTATTAGGAATTGCGAATTCCTAAACCAATCGTGTAAATATTCATCATTCTAGTTACACACGAAGATATATGGCACGAGTTGCTGTTACTGATGGGATGGACCCTGAAGCAATTATAACACTCAAGAAATTAGGACACGATGTTGTAGAACAGCACTATTCTAAACAAGAATTAGAAACTGGTGTACTTTCGGAATTTGATGCGGTAATTATTAGAAGTGCTACAAAAATTACTGAAAAGGTAATTTCAAAATCAGGAAAACTAAGTTTCATAGGACGTGGTGGTGTTGGTGTTGATAATATCGATATCGATGCTGCTACAAGAGCGAACATAGTAGTTTGTAACACACCTAGATCCTCCACTCATAGTGTAGTTGAACTTACAATTGGGCATCTATTGGCATCCTGCAGACATATTGCAAAGGCTGATCGAAGCCTTAGACAAAAATCATGGGATAAGAAGATACTGAAAGGAACAGAATTATCCGGTAAACGTATTGGATTAATTGGATTTGGTAGAATTGCTCAAGGAGTAGCGAAAATAGCTAATTCATTAGGTATGGAATGCCACGCATATGACCCGTACCTACCGAAAGATATTGCTACCAAGTTCAATACCACATTACATCAAAATGTAGATTCTTTATTTCGCTTGTGTACACATATAAGTATACATTGCAATCTTACTCAAGAAACTTATCACTTAGTAAATGGAGAAAGGATAGAAATGATGCCTGGTTTGGGAGCCGACGGCGTATTTTGTGGAAATCACATAGTTAACTGTGCCAGAGGGGGAATTGTTGATGAAGATGCCGTGCTAAAAAATTTAGAGTCGGGTACACTTTCTTCGGCAGCATTAGATGTTTTCGAAAATGAGCCAGTAAAAGATAACCCACTAGTTATGCACCCTAATTTTCACGGCAGCCCACATATTGGAGCCGCAACAGCAGAAGCACAATATAGAATAGGCCAAGAAATGGTAACATTGTTAAACTCGCATTTTAAAGGTGAAAAGCCACATTCTGCCTTAAATTAAGCGACAGGTTCTTTCAAACGAACTTAGTGCTAATGTCATGAGAGCCTTTGTCACAGGTGGCACAGGTCATGTTGGTGGAAATTTAGTCCGAGAACTTCTTAAACAAGATTATGAAGTTAGATGCTTAGTTAGATCAGATACAAGGGCAATTGATGGCCTCAAAATTGAAACTGTTAAAGGCAATATGCTAAATCCAACTGAGATGAAGAAATTAATGAACGATTGTGACGTAATGTTTCACAGTGCTGCCTTTGTTGCAGTCGAAAAAATCAATGAAGAATTAATGTGGAAAATTAATGTTGAAGGGACTAAATCAGTTTGTGAAGCAGCGCTTGATTCAGATATCGAAAAAATGATTCATTTTTCTAGTATACACGCTTTTAATCAAAAACCCACCAATCAACCACTTACCGAAGAAAGACCATTAGTTACCGATAAACGTGCTCCCCCTTACGATCGAACTAAGGCAGAAGCACAAAGAATAGTAAATCAAACAATAGAAAATGGATTAGATTGCAATATCCTTCATCCTACTGGAATCATAGGCCCTCATGACTACAAACTAAGTCGAATGGGAGAGGTCATCAAGAGTATGGCAAATGGCAAGATGCCCGTTACACTTAGAACGGGGTTCAATTGGGTTGATGTAAGGGATGTTTCTAAATCAGCAATTAATTGTATAGATAAGGGATTAATTGGCCAACACTATATTCTCCCAGGAGAATGGAGTTCAATGAAGAATATTTCATCAATAATTTCAGAAAAAACCGGAAAAAGGACTTCTTTAATCACACTTCCTTTTTGGACATCTTATATGGCACTACCTTTTGCAACTGTGAAATCAAAGATTACCGGCAAAAGGCCATCATTTAGTAGAGGAGCACTTCAAGCACTAGCAACACAATGTAAAGAAATTCCGGGAGAATTAGCAAAAAAACATCTTGACCATTCTCCAAGACCAATTCAAGAATCTATTGAAGACACTCTAGAATGGTTTGAATCACAGAAATAGGTGTAAAAGATGTTCTTATCGAAATATCATTATGAATTTACATTATTTTGGATATTTCTGGCATTCTTGACCTTGCTAATTTTAAGATATATTAAGGCCCCCTACGGGAGGCACGAGAGATCCGGATGGGGGATTATGATTTCAACGAGATCGGGGTGGATGATTATGGAATCGCTACCTGCAATTTTTTTCCCAATTCTACTATTTTACGGTTCAAATAAGGAACCTGTAGTTGTCTTATTTTGCACGCTTTGGACTATTCATTATGTAAATAGAGCATTGGTTTGGCCTAATAGAGCTAAACTAAAAAATAAGAAAATCCCTCTAATAATAGTAGTAATAGCTATGATATTCAATATAATTAATTCATATGTTAATGGCTTATGGATATTTGAACTTACACCAAGATATACTAATTCATGGTTTTATGATCTAAGATTTATATTTGGAATGATAGTGTTCTTTTTTGGAATGATATTGAATATTTCATCTGATGAAATATTGTTTAAATTAAGAGATGATGGATCCATTGACTATAAGATACCAAAAGGCGGATGGTTCGAAAAAGTCTCTTGTCCTAATTACCTAGGCGAAATTATTGAATGGATTGGGTGGGCAATAGCAACTTGGTCATTGGCAGGCCTTTCATTTGCAATTTGGACATTTTGTAATTTAGCACCTAGAGCATTATCTCATCACAGATGGTATCAAGAAAAATTTGTAGATTATCCAAAAGAACGAAAGGCAGTAATACCATATATTCTATAAATATCAATTTATATGATGCATTCTTCTTAATGATTCTGATAGTAAAGATAGTTCTACAGGAACTTCAATATCATCAATCTCAGAATTCAGAGAAATTCCTGAAGCCTTTTTAATTCTCCAAACTGATGAGTTGAATTCGGTTATTGTTTCAGTTAAAGAGGTCCAATAAACAATTTTTTCGTCGGCAATTAGATTTTTTGGAAGTATTGGAAACTCATCTATTTCAGTAGCTGATTTACTGTAAAGTATTGTAGAAAGATAATGTGTGAAGAATGGACAAATTGGAGAAAATATGCTTAGAATATCTCTAACTATTCTATGAAGAGTCCACGCAGCAGCACCATCTCCGTCGTATAATCTAGATTTTGCCATTTCTAACCAATGGCTAGGAAATACACCTGTAGAGAAATTTTTGATTGTTTGGGAGGCAGTATATATGTCAATATCAATCCATGCCGACTTGACCTTGTTTAATACTGAAATAAACTCAGAAAGAATCCATTCATCCTCTACGGATAAATCCGATGGCGCTGTATTAAGATCGGATGGGACTTCAAATTGACTTGCAAATCTTGCTACGTTAAACATCTTAGTTAGTATTCCAAAATATTTCTGTTCAATTTCTTCAGGGTTAATATGAAAATCATCACCAACTTGTGCATCACAAGCTTTCCAAAGCCGGAAACATTCCGAACCAATTTTATTTGCTTTTAACTGAACGGACTTATCCGGACCACGAACCTTCCATGAACCAGTTCTGCCACCTGCACCACATTCGAGGACAGAATCAGCATCAATACCATTACCGAGTGACTTAGACATTTTACGCCCCCAAGGATCCATTCCAAGTCCATCAATCCATATATGTTTAAATCCAGGTTTATCTAGCAATAATGCGGATTTAAGTAAAGTATAGTATAGCCAAGTTCTTACTATTTCTTTACCTTGTGGCCTTATGGAAGTAGGAAAGGCTCGTGAAAATACATCGTTGTTTTCTAGATAGCCTGAGACAAAAAGATTAGAGTTGGAAGAATCCATCCAAGTGTCAAATACTTTTTCTTCACCAATAATTTCTCCTATTTCTGATTCTAGATCATCCCACATACCTATTTCTTTACGCGTTGATCTATCAAGTACAATGCTATCCTTCGGAGGGTTTTCTCTCCAAGGCTGAACATAAATCCCAGTAGGTGGGACAATTACATATTCTCCGCTAGAAGAATTCCAAATTGGAACTTCTGTATGATACCACCTTCTTCTGCTAATAGGCCAATCAATGCTTATGTTATCCATCCAATCTAACAAAAATTGTTTGTTTCTTTGAGGGTGGAAATTTATTTGATCAATTAACTCTCTCATCCTGTCTTGGATATGAGTCTGCCTAACATACCATTCTTTCAACAGAATGATTTCTACAGGGTTTTTTCCTCTTTCGCTTACTGGAACTTCTTGTTCTTTTTCGGTAATATTAGCTATCCTATTCAATTCCTGAAGATCATTCATCACCTTTTGACGTGCTTCCTGCACAAGCAATCCGGAGTAAGGTCCTGCAATCTTAGTCATTCGCCCCTCAAGATCTATAGCCTGGAATGGAGTTAAACCCAATTCACGGAATATTGCTACATCGTTCTGATCACCAAATGAACATACCATAAGTACTCCAGAACCAAATTCTGATTTTACTGAATGATGGGAAGAAATCATTACTTCCTTACTTCGCCCAGAAACTTCAACTGGGATATTGATTGATTTACCGACTAGGTGTGAATATCTTTCATCATCGGGATGAACGACTACAATACCACATGCACAAATTAATTCAGGCCTAGTAGTTGATATTATTACCTCTTCACCATCTTCTGTATTCCAAATGACATCTACTAATTTAGTCATTCTTTGGAGTCTCTCTACTTCTGCATCAGCAATTGTAGTACCTTCGACTGGATCGTAAATATTAGGCCTTAGATCTTCAACAATATCACCTCTCTTGAAAAGATCAACAAAGATTGATTGGGTAACTGCTCTATAATCCGGAGAATCCGTGAGATATTCCCTCTGAAAATCGCAAGAAAGACCCACTCTGGCTGCAGTGTTCCTCATAGCTTGAGTATATTCCTCAATTGTTGCCTTACATAAATCAAGAAATTCTGCTCGGTCATAAGTTTTCATTTTTCTACCAGTATTTTTCTCAACTGTGAATTCAATATTTATCCCATTACGATCAACACCCCAGGGAAAATAAACTTCTTTCCCTAGCAATCTCTGACTTCTTGCGATTACGTCGATCATAGAATATTGGGCTACAGCTCCAATATGCCATGTCCCGCTTGGATATGGAGGAGGTGTGTCGACAACAAAAATTTCCTTTCCGGAATTAGGGTTGAATGAATATCTTTTTGAATATTCTTCTTGATTTAAGTAATGGTCTTCTTGTATGCGTTTTTCAAGATCAATAGTCCATCTTTTTTCCTCAATAATAGGTTTACCCAGTCCCCCCACCCCCTCAACAATTGGCACCCCCTCATAGAACTCATTCTTGACCATTCCCGCTTATTCAATAGGTTACACAATGTGTTATTATACGGAACTATGTTCCGTCTAATTCAAGTTCCGACTTCTCACACACCCACACAAGAACGACGGTGAGTAGCATGAATGACGATGGTAAAGAAAAGAGTTTTACACGAAAAATAGTGGGTAAAGCAAGTTCTACAGCGTCTGAAGTAATGTCAAAGGTTAGTTCAACAGACGAGTCAATAATTTTCACAGAAGTAAGAAGATTAAGGAATCAATCTTCAAGAGTGATCGCAGATCTAAATTTCACTGGTGTTCTAACTAAGGCACCAGTTATCACTGTAGTTCTTGCTTTGTTAGTTACAATGTTCTTTCTTGGACATTCAGGAATTAATGACTGCAGAGAAGGATACGAAACAAGTTGGTGTAGTGAAGAAGCAGCAATGAATGTTAATGGAGATCTTGAAGTGTATCTTCCTCAAGGCTCAGAAGTTTCTGCTCTGCTAGATAAAGTGGAAAAAAATTGGACAACAAATGTCATGGTTATTTATGTTGAGTCGGAAGATATTAACGTAACTAAAGTATCAATTCTAGAAGAGATAGATAAAGTAGAGAAGAAACTGAACTATGTTGAGAATGATGGAGGAAAAGAGGACCAGATAATCTATGTCCTCTCAATTTCCACGGTTATAAAAGAAGTCAATTCAAGCGCTGGGCGTGTTGCTAAATCATTTGGTGAGGGTGCTGGACAAGCATTAGGTTTTGATGAAATTTCGGAACAAATCAATCAGATTGTTGATGATAATGAAGATGTCTTTGGAAGGTATGACATACCCGATGAGCAAGATCGAGTTAATAGAATATTAGAAGAAATGCCTGAAAATGCACTTAACAAATTAGTACGTGACGTCGGGCGAGATGCTGATGGTGATGGAATCAAAGAAGCTGAATTAGCTTACAGGTGGAATAGAGCAGTAATTATTATCGGCATATCTGATAATTTAGGAAACACCACAATTTCAGAAATAATAGACGATACTCAAAATAAGATTTACCAAGTACCAGTTTGTGTTGAAGCATGTGATTCGGCTAATCCAATTACTAATTGGGATAAAGTTAACTTGACGATGACCTTGACTGGTCCAGTCCCTATTACAAACGCAGTTACTGAAGAATCATTCAATCTATTCTGGAAGGTTTTCCCAATTGGAGTTGTTGCGGTTGTTATTGGACTATTTTTATTTCACTGTGACCTGTTGCAAACTGGAAGGCCTAGATTCGTACAAGGATTCAAAGTAGTAGTGATATCAGGACTACCTACTTTATGTTCAGTATTCTTAACTATGGGAATTATTGGATTCAGTAATTACGAAGTCACTATGACTGTGATTATTGTCGGGCCAATAGTCTTGGCGCTAGGCGTTTCTTATGGTTTGCACATCACAAATAGATATGCTGAAGCAAATGGCACACCTCAAGAAAAAATGGCTGAGGCTTTAAACTCTACAGGTAGGGCTGTATTGCTTTCCGCAATGACTACTATTATTGGGTTCATTTCTCTAACTTTCACACCTATGAAGCCTATACAAACCGTGGGTTGGTCGTTAGCCGGAGGAATACTTGTAGTATACTTAATGACAATGGTAATGGTACCAAACTTAACTATGATTCTTGATCTTAAAAAGCCGTCACACCCGCCTCCAAAATTATTCATTGATGCAGTTAGTGTGCCGGTTAATTGGACAAAAATAACATTGAGCGTATTCCTAATTGCTATGTTGATTTCTGCTGGCATAAATAGAACAAATGTTGAAGAAAACATAGACTTGTTGGAAATGGCACCACAAGATGTTGAAGCGGTTCAAAAGATGAAGACCTATTCCGACGAATTTGAAGCGGGACAACCAGGTTTCTTGCTTATTGATGCTGATATATCCGCATCACCTAATATCATTAATGATCCGACATTACGTAATGATCCCTACGAGAATCTTAAAGGGATTGAAGATATTGAAACAAAGTGCAATACTGTAAATCAAACAACTGCAGTTTCGATTGTTTTCCTGATGAAGGCAATAGCATTGAGTGTAAATTTTTCCGGAGATGAAGTATTAGATCTGCTTCCGGACCAGACGCCTGATGAAATAAGAGATGTGGCGGAATTACTTTTTGATAGAGAAGCTGCAGGAAATGGTTCATTTTGGTGGGGGTTAGCTCTTCTAGATCAGCAAGAAGGTAACGGCGGTAATGAAGCACAGAATTTCTTAATTTATGTTTTCTACAATAGTATGACACAAGAAATGAGAGAGTTGTTTGTCGAATCGGAATATAAGCGCAGTTTAATTTACATTGATATGCCATTTATGGATGTTAAGAGAACTGAAGAGGCTGTAAATGATGTAAATGAATTCGCAACACAAAATACAGGCAGTGCAGTCACATCTACAGAATTAGTAGGTGTTGCCTCAGTTACAATAGAAGTTAATGACTTGATTATAGATTCGCAGTGGGACTCTCTTATTTTCGCTCTTTTATTCACCATTATCACATTAGGAATTGTATTTAGAGATATTAGATACTCGTTACTAACAACTACACCAGTAGCATTTACAGTATTCATGCAATGGATGGTTATGGATTTGAATAATACAACACTTTCACTAGTTACTGTAATGATTGGTTCAATTTTAGTTGGAGTAGGTGTTGACTTCTCAATTCATATTGCTAATAGAGTCAAAGAATTAGGTGGGTCCATAGATGCAATAAGAATAGCTTGCGCCAGTACAGGAATGAGCCTTTTCGAGGCAGTTACTGTTACTGCATTTGGAATGACTTGTGCGTATTTCATACCAATACCAGCAATAAAACCATTTGTCGATGTAATAATTATTCTATTAATATTAGCTGCAATATCTGCACTCCTACTACTGCCTGCAATTTTTGCACTCCTTGTAAAGGCAAACATATCATTAACAGGAGGGGCTGATACAATGGCCCAAGCCGCTGGGTTAAGGAGAACCTTGACAAAAGAAGGATCTCCGATTATCGATGCGGCTCTTGTTATTGGGGAATCAGAAGACGTATGGTGATAGATTATGAAAAAATATTGGCTAATGAAAAGCGAACCCGACGTATACCCTTGGAAACAATTGTTAGAAGATGGTTCAACACATTGGGATGGTGTCAGAAATTATCAAGCAAGGAATATTATGAGAGATGAAATGAAAATTGGAGATTATGTATTATTTTATCACTCCAACTGTAAACCACCTCATGTTGCAGGGGTTGCGCGTGTTTGTAAAGAGGGCTACCCGGACTATACAGCACAAGATCCAAATTCGAAATATTTTGATGAAAAAGCTACCCCCGATAATCCTCGTTGGATTATGGTGGATATTGAGCCGATAAAGGAAATGCAATCAATAGGGCTTCCTGAACTCAAAGCAAATCCGAGTTTGGAAGGTATGCCTCTGCTACAACGTGGACAACGTCTCTCTGTACAACCGGTATCTGCGGAGCATTTTGCAATAGTCTGTAAGATGGGTGGATTAGAATCAAATACACTTTAGAGTAATAAATCCCAAAGTGGGCACGTCCTCGGTGGACACTCGTCACTAAATATGTGAAATCATTGATCTTCTCCACTCCGCAATCCCAAGGCATCCAGCATCCCCGGTCGGGCTGCTCGCTTCCGCGCCTGACCTGATTCCCGGGCTTGAGACGGTCCTCATTTCCCTTCGGAAATGACCCCCGCCAACCTGCATCTCTTGGGGGCGAAGTATCGTAGTCAACCAATGAAACATAGATGGTTCGTTTGTGCCGCCCTCGGACTTCAGATCACCATTTTCGACGATTTGTGATATATAGAGCACGTCAACACTCCTCCTAGCCCGAACTGTCGAAGAACTACTTACCTATGAACGAAACGCTTCAAGTAATGAGAGTAGAAATGTAATTTCTTGGAATAATCATTCAGTCTCATATTTTGAAGGGCAACCCGTTTGAATTTCATTTGCTGTAAGGAGCCAGCCGGAAGAATCTTCAGAAAGGTGACCTTTTATTGCGATCGTTTTGCCTTCTCCAAAACCATCTGGTACGGCAATATCGGTAAATTTAACAGATAATTCAAACAAATTTCCTTGAACGACAAATGTGTGACTAGCATTATTTACACTATCAAATTTTACAATTCCACGAATGTGTACTTCTTCATTTTCAAACTCTTCAGGAGATTCCATAACCTCGTCGACAGTATATTGAGTTTCAGGATCAACAGAGAGGTACATCAGGCCAATAAGACCTAACATAATGACGCCTACGGCGACAAGTCGGACTACCCTCGTGTTCTTCACAATACTTGCCCTACAACAAATGGTATGAGTATTATTGCTCGCTGATTATTAATTAGCGCGAATAACCAATTATTTCGTGGAAATTATCAAATTGCTCTTCTCGCATCTTCTTTTTCAGGCCCTTTATGATACTAGATACTACTGAAGGACCCTCAAAAACCATTGAAGAATATAATTGGATTAATGAAGCACCATTAGTAATTGATGACCATGCAGTTTCTGTATTTTCAATACCACCACAACCAATTATCGGCACCTTTTCCCCAACTGTATCGTATAATTCACCAATCATCTCAACTGATTTATTATGTAATGGCCGACCTGATAATCCACCTGATTCAACTAAAATCTTACGCGATCTAGTATCCTTAGGTACCGGTCTAGATATTGTAGTGTTAGTAGCGATAAAACCATCTATCCCTGCACTAATAGCTGATCCAGCGCAGGATAGTAATGTATCTTTTTCAAGATCCGGTGAAAATTTTAGAATAATTGGCTTCATTCCATTACGTCTTTCTCTAACATTAACACAGGCATTTACTACTTCACGGATATGAGTTTGTTCTTGGAGTTCACGAAGGTTGGGTGTATTTGGAGATGAAACATTCAATACAAACAGATCTGCATGATCGTACAGTAATTCGAAGGTATCTGCGTAGTCTGAGGGTGCTCTCTGATTATCTACACTCTTAGAACGCCCTATGTTAGCGCCAACTGGTACATCTGGCCACTTCCCAGCCGAGCGACGAGAAATCAGAGAATCTCTGACTGACATCACACCTGGATTATTGAATCCCATTCTATTAATTAGGGTCCTGTCTTTGTCTGACCTAAACATCCTAGGTTTAGGATTACCATCTTGAGGGTAGCGAGTTATACCACCATATTCAAGCCAAGAAAAACCAAGAGCAGGCCAAGCAGATAGTGCAGCTGCTGACTTATCGAAACCAGCAGCTAAACCTAAAGGATGACGGAATATACGATCAAAGACGTTTACAGGTAGGGAAGGTGCGCCATAGATACTATTAAGCATCTTTTGAGAAAATCTATTTTCACAAAATTTAGATAGAAATGAAATACTTAATTTATGAGCATTTTCTGAGTCAAAAAGCCTAAGCGAGGGTTTGACTAGTAACCTGTATGGCAGACCCATCCGTCAAGCGGCGGGTAAGGCATTCTTCAAGGATTGCGCCTCGTGGGGGGTTCATGAGCGGAGATGGGCGACAAAATTCAGTTCGCGAGTTAGCGCGTAGATTTCTTCGATCAAGAGGGGTGATAGTCAGACATCCATCAGAATGGAATGAAGCAAATGAAGATTTTTCCGTGAAATTATCTGATATTGCTCCCGCTGTTTATCTAGGTATAGAATTCAAACAAACTGATAAGAAAGAAATAAGAATTGATTTAATTGGAGAAAAAGGAGGAATTCTTTCAAAAAATCTTCCCGAATCAATAGAAATTGTTTGGATCTATGATTATGATGGCGAGGCATGGAAACTACTTAGAAATGAGATTTTTGAATTGGCTAAAGCAGGCTATCCCGGTTGTTTGTCTTGTGGGGGAGATGTTGAAGACGGGGTTTGGAATGAAGAATTAGCCAGACAAAAAATGAATGTTTGACTCGCGCGTACATGCGCACTCGTGTACGCGCGCGCGCGTTGTACCAATCTTTCACTACTCACGTTTATACAGGGTCTTTGTCGCCACACGAAAACGTGGTATGCCAAGATGGTAGCCATGTCGCAGTAGGAGGTGCATTGGAATGAAGTTAATGATTCTAGAATCGGGGGCTAAAGCACGGACTGTGAAAAAATATCTAGGGAAGGGTTGGATAGTGGATGCATGTAATGGCCATATTCAAGATCTTCCTAGTAATACTAATTCAAAACAAGACAATAAAGCAATGTGGGCATCTAAACCTGGCGAATTGCCAAAACCACCCTGGGGATGGACAAACAAAGCTGAGAAATTAGTAATGAGTATGCGTAAAAAAGCAATTGATAAAAAAGTTGAAGAGATATTCATTGCAACAGATCCAGATAGAGAAGGTGAATTTATTGCTTGGAGATTAAAGGAGATTTTCCATGACTTTCCAATTATTTACAGAGTGAGTTTTAATGAAATAACAAATAAGGCTGTGAAAGAAGCAGTGTCAAATCCAAGTGATATCGACATGGACCTTGTAGATGCTGCAAAGGTTCGGAGATTTATGGACCGACTGGTCGGATTTAGATGCTCTAGGTTTAGTAGATCTTGGAATCTAGCATCTATGGGGAGAGTTCAAACTCCAACTCTTGGATTTTTAGTTGAAAGAGAATTGGAAAGAGAGGCTCACATTCCAATTCCTTATCATAGTCTTAAAATTGAATCTAATGGAGTTTCATTCAAAGTGAGGTTTCATGAAAAAGACGATGATGGAGCTTGGGCTGATAATGATGGAAAACATCATCCAGATCGAACATTTGATAGCGAACTTGCCGAGAAGGCAAAAAATATGATTGAAAAATATGGGAAACTAACAATTAATTCTGTTAATGAAGGTAAAACAAATAGAAAACCAAAACCTCCATTTACGACTGAAACAATGCTTAGAACTGTAAATAGTAGAATGGGATGGTCTATTTCAAGAACAAATAGAGTTGCTACATCATTATATCAATCTGGACACATAACTTACATCAGAACAGACTCAACGCGCACTAGTCAGGATGCTAGAAACCGTATTAGAAAAATAATTGAAAAACAATACGGTGCTGACCATTTAGGAGAAGGAGTTTTAGGTCCAGATGTTAAAAATGACTCGAAAAATGTTCAAGATGCACATGAAGCCATCAGACCTACTCAACCAGATGTACGGACGATTAGTGATTTGAGCAAAGATGAGGCCGCATTATATGGGGTTATTTGGGCGCGTTTTGCATCAAGCCAAATGTCTGATTCAATTAGGGAAAGAAGAGATTTAGTCGCCAAAGTAGAAGGACTTGACAAGGAAATATATGGAACCTCTTCTTGGAGAATTCATGCTGGCTGGGAAGCAGTATTTTCCGACGGTGAAAATGTACAGTTAAAACCTCCCGCAGTTGGATTTAAATTAGGCTCAGATTGGAAAATTAATCTGAAAGAAAACAATCCTGAGATGATTACTGATGAGACTAAACCTCCACGACGATTTACTGAAAGTTCAATAATTCAAGAAATGAAGAAATCGGAAATTGGTAGGCCATCCACATATCTAACAACTATAGAAAAATTGCAGCACCGAAATTATGTAGAAAAAGAAGGCTCGTCTCTTATTCCAACAACAAAAGGTAAATCTCTATGGATTGATGTAGTACCATTCTATGGTAAAGAAATTGACTCGAATGCAGGCTCATTTGGATTATTTACAACCGATTTCACATCAAAAATGGAAGAAGGTCTTGATCAGGTCGAAGATGGAGAGATTCCCGGTGCCGACATATGGCATAAATTTGTAGAAGAATTTAGAATAATGCATAATAATGCATTAGAATTAAGAAAGAAAAAACCAACATTAAAACAAATGAAATATCTGAAAGGAAGATTAGATAGAATGGAATTTGAATTGAAACAAAAGTATCTCAAAGGTAAATCCTATGATGAACTAACTGGAGATGATGCAAGAAGCATTATTGAAGGACTAAATGATGAAAAAATGGGGCCAATGCCGGCTAGCGATAAACAATTAAAATTAATAATGAAATTAGCTGAAAAACTAAATATAAATCTAGATGATTTCTTAATTGATGATGGAATAACTGATTTAGATGCATTGACGGGTGGAAGAGACGGCTCAGCAAGTGAAATAATTGGTAAGTTGATAGAATTGGATAAAGCCTCTCCTGCAACTAAAAAACAAGTAGATGCGATAGTTAAAATGTGTGAAAAAAGTGAAATTAAAATTGAAGATGCAATCGCATCTGTTGAAGCGATTTCGATTGAAGAAATATCTAAGAGCGAGGCTAGTGAACTAATTGATTCGCTAAAAAAGAATATTCAAAGTAGACGCAAAGCACAAAATAAGTGAAATCTAATCTTATTTACTTTAGGCCGACTAGGAATCAATATTACTAGGAGGGGTGCCTTTGGAAGATAGCCATTATGATGTCGTTATAGTTGGGGCTGGGCCAGTAGGTGGATACTTGGCAAGAAGACTTCTGGAAAGTGGTCTCACAGTTTGTATACTAGAAGAACATGCACAAATCGGGAGGCCGTTTCAATGTGCTGGTTTGGTAAATCCGAAGGCCATGGATAAAATCGATGCATATGATACAGTGTTGACTGAAATATGGGGTGCCAGAATGTATAGCCCATCTGGTATTGGTATTGAGATTGGACAAAAAGAAAAGATTCGAACTTGGTCGGTTTGTAGAAAGTTGTTTGATGAAAGAGTTGTTAAACAATCAATTGATTTAGGCGCTGAGATAAAATTACTTACAAAACCCATTGATGCAAATTTATATGACAATTATATGGAAGTAATTATTGACGAATCAGGTCAAAAAAGAAAGCTTAGTTGTTCGCTTCTATGCGGAGCAGACGGCGCACATTCATGGGTTAGGAGAAAATTCAAAATGGGAAGGCCGAAAGAAATGATGATTGGATTTCAAATCGAAGTGACCGGCTATCCTGGAATAGAGGGCGTTCTTGATATGTACACCGGTGAAGAAATTGCGCCAGGATTCTTTGCATGGGCCATACCATCCGGAGAAACTACTAGGATTGGAACATGGACTAGGCCTGATTTACTAGATGGAAGAAGTGTTGAAGAATTAATTCAAAAATTAATGAATATGGATAAATGGAAAGAAAGATTTTCAAAATGTAGAGAAATTGGTAGATATTGCGGACCAATACCTTCTGGCCTAATTTCAAAACCACTTAGAGAGAGAGTTGCAGTTTTTGGTGACGCTGCTGGTTTTTGTAAACCCACAACAGGTGGAGGTATCGGGAAAGGATTTGAACAAGTTGACCTAATTGTCCCTGAACTATCAAGAGCAATCAAAGAGGGCGATCTTTCAGAAAGCAGAATGATTAAAATTTCTAATAAACTTAAACCAATGAAGAAAAAACAGTCCCGTTCAAGAGCGCTCAGAGATGCTTTCTTGACGGAAAGTAACGATGAAGATTTAGATGAAGTTTTCGCTATTTGGGCTCAACCAGAAGTAATAAAATTGATTAATGAATTTGGAGAAATTGAAAACCCTATACCATTGGGTATTAGGATGCTTAAGGATGTACCTGAGTTTAGAAAAATAAGTCGAAAGGCCAGTAAAATTCTGATATGGGGTTGAAAGATTGAAATCAATACAAAGAATTCGCTACCCCCCTTTTGATCATTCAAATATTGACCCTAAAAAAATACCAATTACAGAAGTAGTTATGGTTTCAAACTCAAAACCACCAGATCCATTTAGAATAGGTACAGATGATGGATGGTTAGTAGAATGGAAAGTTTATGATGAAAAACACGGGAATCTTCCAGTAATAGAATCTGTAACTACTATTGCTACTCCACCTTTCTTGATGAGAACAAGGAACGGTTGGTATATTGATCCGGACCCTCTCCATTCAATTGCTCGGAAAACAATCGCACCTACAGTGGCAATTCTAATTATTTCCTTATTCATTCACGCAATTGCACCGGCAATTGATTCTCTACCAATACTATCTATATTCACAGAAAGATCGTTACAAATTGGCCCACTTGATTACCCTCTTCTTCTCTTCTTTACTTTTCCAATTTTCTTAATTCCAATTATTTTGAGGATGATCGCAAACATGAGAGATATAAAAAGGCAGAATTATTTTATTTCAAAACCATTAGAAGACCCAATAATCGATTTTACAATTAATGATCAATCTATCGAAATTAATGCAGTAAAAATGCCAGTGGGCGTAAAGGGGGAATTTGTTACTTTGCAAGTAGGTGTTGCAATTCCAGAGAGATCAGTTTTACTAGAGACTTCTAAAAGAAAAGAAAACGGACAGCCACCCCCTGGTATGTCCACTCCGTTAACTGATAGAAGGATAACAACCGCTGAAGAACATGGGACGGGTGTTGGAGAGTCTACCCCCTTACCAGTTGAGTATTCACGCATTCTGCTACTAGAGCCGTTAAGAGTAAGGAAAAAGGGGCCTAAATCAAAACTGTCTGAACAATATCCAATTCAAGTAATGGGTCCTGAAGAAAGATGGCCTGGGACTGTTTATTCTTCACTAATAGCCCTACATTGGGAATTAATGATTTATGCAAAAAGAAATAATTCTAGAATGACATGGGTTAAACCAATAATTATGCCTTCAGGTGAAGAGCCTGTCAATATTGATTTTTTACCTGTTGGAAGTGCTCGTGTCGAAGATAGTGATGAATAATCAACTCGGTTGAATTGGAGGGGGGGTTGTCAATCTATCTTCGAATAAAACTGTTGGGAGATGATTGTAATCAGAATCTCTTTTTTGAGGTATAAAGCCAGCTCGTAATATTGTACGCTGAAGTTCTAACTCTGCTGCCATTGTTTTGGTTGTTCCAGATGCAGATACTACATTTTCTTCCATCATGGTTGAACCCGCGTCATCGGCACCTGCAAGTAAAGCCAATTGAGCAATATCGACACCCATAGTTGGCCAAGATGCCTGGATATGTACTATATTATCAAAAAACATACGTGAAACCGCGATATGACGTAAATATTCAGGCCCACTGGTAGTGAGTTCGATTTTATTACGGCCTTTATTTTTTTTACCAAATGAATTATTCTCAAGTTGAACTGGCCATGCTATAAATGATGTAAAGCCAATTCTACCGGAAGCTAATGCAATGTCTTGCATTTCTCTAATTCGAGACATATGTTGAACTCTGTGTGACTTAGATTCTCCAAAACCAAAAACATTTGTTGCTGAAGTTGTTAATCCCAATTCTTGAGCCTCGCCCATTACACGAAGCCAATTCTCAGCAGACCCTTTTTTAGGAGAAATTCCTAATCTAATGTCGTCAACTAACATTTCCGCCCCTCCACCGGGTAATCCATGCATTCCAGAATCCTTTAATTTAGAAAGGACTTCTTTAGTAGATAATCCACAAACTTCTGCAATGCCTTCTATTTCAATAGGAGAAAAACAGTCTAGATCTATTGAAGGATGTCTTAATCGGATTTCTTTAAGTAGATCAAGATACCAATCCAATTCAAGATTAGGATTAACTCCACCTTGCATCAAAATTCTAGTTCCAGATATTTCTTCTAATTCTGTGATCCTCTGACTAATCTCATCAATGGTCTGAGTATATGTTTGGATGTGCCCTGGAGGTCTGTAAAAAGAGCAAAATTGGCAATTTATTGTACATACATTTGTATAATTAATATTACGATCTACAAGATAAGTTACTGTATTACCAGGTACTTTATTTCGTCTACTAATTAGACCAGCATGAAGCAACTCATTAATATCGGCTTTCTCATATATCGTTATTGCATCTTCTACAGAAAGACGTGGAGGTTCATTTTGCATCTGCTGTGAAAGGATATCTCTCCAATTTGACATAAATCAAACCCCTATGCCAACAATTGATTCAATTTCCTCTATAGTTTTAGGACAACTTGATGAAAGAATTATTGGGCCTTCTTCAGTAACTAAAACATCATCCTCAATACGAATACCTATCCCAGAATATCTCTCAGGAATTTGAATATCGGACCTCCAGCCACCGAAGTAAAGCCCCGGTTCTATTGTTAGTACCATTCCCTCTTCTAGAGTTGGTCCTTTTTCTTTATCTCCTTGTCTCCCACCACCGACATCATGAACGTCGAGGCCCAGGAAATGACCTGTTCCATGCATGAAAAATTTTCTATATTCTCCATTAAATTCCGGAGGATCACCTATTGCTTCTTCTAAAGAACATTCTAGTATTCCCAAATTAATTAGTCCTTGAGCAAGTACTTCTGAAGTAGCTGCATGTATTGAATCCCAAGAAGAACCAACCTTACAGGCTTCAATACCTGCTAATTCGGCTTTTAAAACCAATTGATAAATTTCTTTTTGAGCGTCTGTAAACTTTCCATTAACTGGCCATGTTCTAGTAATATCAGAAGCATAACCATGTATCTCGCAGCCGGCGTCAACAAGGACTAATTGGCCTGAATCAATTACTGAACGATTAGTTTTGTAATGAAGAATTGTAGCATTTTCTCCACCACCTACAATTGATGGATAACTACATTCACTCTGATTCTTGATAAAATAACCCTCTATCTTAGATTGAATTTCCCATTCACCAATACCTGAGTATGTATGTTTCATGGCTTCAATGTGTGCTAAGGAAGCTAATTTAGCAGATTTTTTCATAATTTCAATCTCATTAGATGATTTTATTCGGCGCATTTTGTCAAGAATCTGTCTTGGATCCAAAATTTCATCGACAAAACCTGATACACAATTATCCAATTTTTCATTAAGACCAGGTATTGAATATACTGAATTTTTTGATTGTAACTTAGAAGAGACTATTTCCACTAAATCCTCTATCGAATAGGCCCGATCTATTGGCCAGTTAGAGAGAGCTCCTTCAACACCCACCCTCTTCCCTTCCCAAATCTCAGCCTTAGTATCTCTAGGTTGGACGAAAAGAGATGAAAACCATTTACCTTGATCATTAAAAGCCATCCAAACTGAATCAGGATCAGCCCATCCCGATAGATAAAGAATGTATGAATTGGCACGAAATCTGTAATGAGTGTCATTAGACCTTGTAGAAAGAGAATTTGTTGGAATTAATACAAGAGAGTTTTCAGAAATATTTTCTAAAAAACTAGATTGACGGTCGAAATACTCCTCTTTGGAGAACGGTAAGTCTGTGCCATCCATGTATCTGCGAGAAGTTAGTTATTCTTGAGGATGTGGTTTCACCATAATCAGAAAATTCATTTCCACTTAGGTATTTTAGGCTCATCTGAACCACGGACTCGGCGAGATAGAGAATATCCAAAGAATAAAAACGATACCACAAAAAGAATAATTGCCATAGGAAATTCTTGAACCTCATTAGGATGTATGAGTATTACTGATGTAGTATCAAAAGCCCCATCATCATCAATTACTTCAAGAGTTAATTCAGAACGATGAAGCGACGAATCAGGCCACGAAAATGTTCTTTGGCAGCCTTCATATAAGACCGTATTATTGAAAATCCATACACACCTCAATGCTCCGATATCATTTTCACTATCTGTAGATTGAGTGGCATCTAGAATAATTGATTGGGTGTTTTGAACTTTTATTTCTTGACCAAATTCAACTAATTCTTCGTCTATAATTAATACAGAAGTAGGGTTCAAATTAATAATTTCAAATTCGACAATTTTAGTAGATGACTTTCCTCCTAGATCATATACAGTTAAGCTAAGAGAGTAGTTTCCACTTTGAGAACCACTGACAACATAATTATCAACATCATTACCCATTATTACGTCAACTGGTAATTGACCGGTATGAGAAGGTTTTCTAAGCGTCCATACATAATACAAATCCATACCTCCCCAGTATGGGTCTTCTGTTTGAGACGCATCAAATACATGCCAAGAATTTGCTTCATTAACAACTTCAATTCCGTCTAAGTATATTACAGGGCCTTGATTATTCACTTTTATTGAAAAAGAATATGAAATACCATTACCTAAATTATCACAAAATATTATCTCCATTACATACCATCCATCTAATTTTTCTCCTACTGGTTGGGAAATTGTGAAATCTCCGGATTCTATATCTTCCAATAATATTTCAGGAGAGCAATTGGGAGTACTATCAGGATAAATTGATACTTCGGAAAAGGAACTTATCAAAGAAACTGAAGATTCTATGCGAATAGTAGAACTTAGTGAGCCGCTGGAATATGTAGATGCCCAACCATCAACTTGTATTTGACCAGAAACAAATTCTCCAGAAGGTGCATTATTTATGATAAAACCGTGCAATTCATTCGTAGAATTTATTTGAGCCATAAAAACTAACCTCATTTCTCTAGTAACTATACCTTCTGAATCCTCACTTATGAGGGAGACATAACAAGCACACTCTCCAGTTGCAGAAATTAATAATTCAAAGGACCAACTCCATTGATCTCGACTACCTGTGCTAACCTGATTAACTAAATCTGATTTAAGATCTCCTCCATCGAATTCAACTCCTTCTTTAGCAACTCTCCAATAGAATTCAGATGGTATTACTTCGTCTTCAATGATTCCAGAAAATAAAATTGAATCATCCGAAGAAGCCCCATTCTCAACATCGATACTAATTAATGCAGGATCATTTAATCCGGAAGAATCAGCAGATACACTAGTTAAACCAATAGAAAAAATACTTCCTAGAAGTATAACCACCAATAGATGGGCTGCCTTCATAATACGGTCGAGATACTCAAAGAACTTGAACCTCGTGGAAAGATGATTGATTATTCTCATTATCGATCGGAAATTTGCATTTGCCAAGTTAATTCATCAAGCCATGTACCTAGTGTCTTGCGATCAACAAATGTTTGGCTGGCTTCAGCAGTGAGTATACAATCACAAGCTGCTGTAACTAATAGTGCTGCATCTTCCATTGAATGACCATGCCCAAGGGCCAAAGCCAGAGCGGTTGATGCAGCATCATGCAGGCCAATTTGTTGTTTTGGAGATGGAGAATTACAAGGATAATGTAAAACTTCACTGTTTGACTGGTAAAGAGTAATTCCGTCAATTCCTCCAAGAACTACTAATGCATCCCATTCATATGTTGAAATCAACTCTTTAGCGGCGCTAATCGAATCATCACATTCCAACCTCCTCCTCATTAACTCCATGCCTCTCCTCTCAACTAGTACAGCAGTTGCACCACGACTTATTTCAAGGCCTGTTAATTTAGGATCTACAATAACGGGAATCTTGTTCTTCCGAGCTGTTGATATTAATAGTGAAGCACCTTCTACATTTATTGAACCCTTATCATAGTCTGAAATAACAAGAGCACAACTATTAGAAAGACTGGAATTGGCTTTATCGCACAATAAATGGCTTATTTCATCCGGTGCTTGGTTAATTGGTCCTCTATCTGCTTGCAAAAGTATCTGTGGATTGTCAAGAAGGCTCTCTCTACTACCATAAAATCTAATCTTAACAAGAGTGTTATGATCGTCAATTGTTTCTATTCCATCAGTAGATATACCATCATCAGATAACATTTTTTTGACAATTTCTCCTTCTCTATCATCTCCAACAAATGAATAAAAATCAATATCTAGACCCATTGAAGTAAGTCCTCTGGCTATATGCGCAGCAGCACCAGGACTTTCATCAGTACGAAAAATTTTGAGAACTGGTACTGGAGCTCTTGAATTAAGATTATTTGCAAAACCGTGATGGAATCTATCAAGCATAATATCGCCGATTAGTGTCACATGAGATCCAGACATTTCATCCAAGGAATTTCTAAGCATTCGTAGAGTTTCTGCTCGTGAACGAGGGTTGTCACTGTTAGACATTGAGCCCTCCAAAAGATGTGAGTGAATGAGGTTTGGGATAATAAGAGTATAATTGACCGACGAACTCAATACTTACTCTCTCACCGATTGCATTATGATTGAGCCCCCGTCACTATGGCCTTACAATGGCGGAGCCTCTGAAAGACTCGTGGATAAATCCGCTATTGGAAGAGTTTCTAAAGAAGGACTTATGCTTTCGGATATAGAATACATATTTTGTCATAAACATAGGAATATTCCTCTGCCTGAAGAAAAATGGATGAAACGTATCCAAGATGATAACCCCTCTCTTCTTTATTCTTATGCTGTTTTCGAAGCGATTAGAATTTCTGGAAATAAAGTAGTTCTGGATTTTAATCTAGGTTTGTATAATGTTGAATTTGAAGAGGAAACTTGGGGTTGTCGCTGGGTATCTTCATCACACCCACGTAATAATAATCCTGATTCGGAAATTAGGTGGTTCAGAGCTGAAGAAGAATTTGAGGAAAAGTCACTAATTAATTGGGTAAGTAAAGTTACGGAAAAAGGCAGAATAGCTGAAGTTCTAGTTGTCGATGATGAATTTAGTGTTGTTACATACCATTTAGAAATTTGTGAACCAAGAGGTAAATCATCGAATCCGGATCTTATTAAGCAAATTTGTTCATTAGAAAAAGGTAGAGAAGTAGAAGGAGGGCGGATTTATCCAAGAGAAAAATGGAGTACGACTCAAATTGGCTTATTTCTAGAAGAGGGGGTTTATGTTAATCAAACAACTTGCGATTTAATTGATGGTAAAAAAACAGAAGAGACAGAGGTTTTACAAGATATTTTAATTAGAGGGTTAAGTCCAAGACCTGGATTCAAATATGGTACTAAATGGAGGTGTTATAACGGAAATGTTGGTGATGAACACGCTCCTTATTTGGTAGTATCTCCAAAAAACAGGCCTAAAAATTGGGAAGAGGCATGTTTGGCTTCGAGATTAGCATCTGGGGTTAATAAAATATGGTTATTACCGGTTAAACTGAATGAGTGGACATATATTGCTGTTAGAAGACCTCCAGCAGATTCTAGATGGACGAACCCTAATAGATATTGATCAAAAAGAATTAATCTTCATTTTCAGGCTTCAATTCTTCAACTTTTGAGTCTCCGAAAATAAATGATATGGATAAAAGAACCAAGATTAATGATATACCATTACTTGGTTCGGTCAATAAAGAAATTGGACCGTCTCCTGTAAACGATGATTCAGCCTTTAGTTCTACAGGAATTCTTTGTTCTATACCAAATGTGTCCACCAATACAAGTTCACCACGGGCTATCATTCCAGGGGAAAGAAGATTGTTAGGATCAATCTCTAAAAGTATCTCAGGACAGGCTAATAATTCACCTTGACTGACAACTGTGGATATACGTGAAAGTGCCCCATCTATCACAATATTGTAATCTCTAGATGAATTACCCGTACATTCGGGATAAAGATAGAGAGAAGATGGATTATCCCAAGGAATAACGCCGTTTAATTCATCAGTGTGTAATCGGTGACCTATCTTGTACCAATCAAGATCAATGTCCCAATATCCTCCTCCTTGACAGCCGACAGTTCCTCGCAAATAACCTGCATTATTTTCTAAATCTGACTCTGATAATAATTCGATAGTGTGTTCACCACTATCCAGCTGAATTGTTCTATTCGAATTTTGAGTGGATAAGGATGAGTAAATACCAATCTCAAGATTACAATTTTTTTCAGTTATTACTAAAGCTGAAAGGGATTCTCCCTCAAGAACTTCTAAAGGACCTGCACTAGGTAGTACAATTGCCTCAGAAATATAACTCACTGGTGAAAAAGATATGCTGATTAGATTTTCTGAAGAATTATATTCTGTGATGGTAGAAACCCATGGTACAAGTCTACCATGACTGTCGCGGATAATCATCCCTTCTGCACCGACCTTCATTCCTTCAGTAAAAACGTCACCTGATGATCCGCTATCACGCCCTCGTTCAAGAGCGGCATCTCCATCAGCCTCAATAATACGGACCCATGCTTTTTTCGGATCAGTATTAACAAGGTTATCATTTTCATCTCCATTGTTACGGTTCTGATGCTCAATTAATACCCCATAACCTGGCAAATAAGAGTCGAAGCCCACATTATCTCTGAAAGTAAACCAGATCCATTCGTTAGGTGCAATATTTACTCTTAAAGAGTCTCCTCCTGATGAAATACCGGTAATAGAAAATGAAGTATTATTCTTATAATCAACATCAATAAAACGAGATAACCCTATTACCTCCATTGTTGAAGCGGATGGCATTGCTGGAGTATTTCCATTATTATTCCAATTACCACTTGCCATTAATCCCCAATCTCCAATTCCATTCCAGTTACTAGTTGGTAAGTCACTATGTACGTCATAAAGATCCAATGCGCCCATCTGATGCAGCATCTCATGTACAATTGTGCCAACTCCTGAATTGATTGAGGCTATGGTGTAATGCTCAATTTTCCAATCTCCAATTTGTATGTCTTCATTCATTAAAGAAAAATGACTCCATAGTGAATCTGTAGATCCGCCCGCCTCTTGTGGCGTAGCACTGTGAAGAATCAATAAACGATCTATTACTCCGTCGGAATTTAAGTCCCAAGGGGTAAGATCTTTGTTGACAAGAATATCTATCGAGAGTTGCGAAATTAAATCTTCAACACCTTTTCCTTTTGAACCAAAATCCCTTTCACCATTTACATCTTCACCCCAAAATTTGACATTTTTAGAAGATTCCCATACTGGCTGAATATCAATTTGAAGAGTACTCTTTCCTGCTGAAATAGCATCAATATAGTCTTCGGCAGAATTAGGTCCTTGCAATAATTCTCTCACTTCTTCATCTGTAATTTGGTCATTATCAAAAGATACAGGTACAATTAGCCAACGTTCTTCAGATTGAATTCCTAATAGAGAATAATTATCCTGAGACTCCTGATTAGTGGAGTCCAAGACCCACTGATCAAATGAATCTGCATTAATCTGCAACATCAAAGCACAGATAATCAAGGCTACGGCAATAGCCCCCCTGACTGACTTCATGGGTTGACGAAAGATCCCAATCCCTTGAATGAAACGGATTATAGTTTATTCAATTATCAAAATTTTATGTTTACAGCAATAATCAAGACAATTTAATTACTTACTTTCCTCATTTGTATCTTGATCATCCAACAAGCCCTTTGATTCTGTCCAGTCACTGATACTCTCAAGTCTCTTCAACCAACCCTTAGTTTGCTTGGATTTAGTAGTTCTAACCAACCAAACCCCTCCAAATATGGTATCCCAAAGGCCCAGTTCTCCTCTGAATCGATACATGGCATAATCAATTAATGGAGGGAAAAGAAGTAAAACACCTATTGCAGAAAATATTTGTCCACCTGTTGAAGATGGTAATTCACTGGTAATAGTGAATATTGTGATAACTCCAATTATCACTATTGGGAAAGTCAACCCCTTGATTAGTAGATATATCCAGATAGGAGATTCGCCCCGAGAATTAATGTAACGAGTTCGGCTAATCCAATTACCTACTGTCCTCTGACCAGCGTAGCTCGGCATAAACCATAAGTTGAATATCATCAAACCAATACCTAAGAACATGAATATGGTTGGATTGAAATTCGAACCCCATGCTGTAATTGCAAGCAAAGGTATCATCCAACCATAACTAACTAGGAAATCAGAAACTCTTCTAATTAATTTCTGACCCCTAGTTGCGGCTTCAAATCCCTCTGGCATCTCTTTTTTCACTCGAGGGGCCTTAGGCTTCTTAGGCTTCTTTTCCTTCTTTGGACGCTCTTTTTTTGCCTTTACAGGCTTTTTCTTTGGTTGAGGTTCTGGCTTAGGAGTTGGCTTGGCCTTAGCTTTCTCAACTGGAGGGGAAACTATCTTAGTTTCGGGTTTCTCATCTTCCTTCTGAATGTTACCTGCTTTTTCTAGAAGTCCCATAATATCATCATCCTTTAACCATAAATCTCGGCCGCAGCCTCAAACAACTTGAATCCCGGAGATGTAACAAACTCGTTAATGTTGGCTTCAGGCATATCTCCTAATACCTGATTTATCATCAAGAAAAAATCACGACGCGTATCTTCATCACAGTCAACCGGCGATTCACCCACCTTCTCGAATAGAGAGAAATTTTCTGTTGCAATAAAAGAATTAATGAAATCATCTGATTGATTACCCAAGAGTGTGTTTACTACATTAAAGAAATCTACAAAAATATCTTCTTCATCGTATTCTTCATTAGATTCAGAGTCTATTTCTTCCGGTTCTTCATAATCCTCTGGTTCTATCTCTATAGTAGGGGGAGAAATCAATTCAACAGTTGGCTTAATGTCTCTTAATTCCTGCTGCTGCTTTTTTCTTAGAACAATTATCTCTCTGTCTAATTCGGATCCAAAGCGATCTGAAAATCGATCTAATAAAGTACCAACATCTCCGGTTGCGATTCTATCAATATGACCGTACATTTGATCTCTATTGGAGTCATCAAAGGCTGGATCCTCGGATTTCTTCTTTTCCCACATTGATTGGAAATCTTTAGTCCCTTCATCATTTAACCCTGTATCATTTGACAGAGGTGGTGGTGGAGGAATAGGTAATTCTGGAGGAGGGGGGATATTCAAACCAGGCGGCGGTGGAACTGGTAATTTTTCACCGATTTCGCTCTCCTCGTCACTCATCGCACGTCCCCCTATATTGTTGTTCCAAATATCTACACTATTCAACATTCTGTGATTAGGACGATATAATCTCTAGAATTAGGCTATTGTACTAGCCCATCCTTTTAGGCAAAGGAACGTTGCCATAGAGTCGTTTACAACTAGTTCATCACCAGAATTTCCACTTATTTCGATATTCCCCAAACGTGCTGTGATATCGTCACTTAATAGTCTTACTTTCACATCTGAACCATTCCCTAAGGCTATCGACTCAGATAGTGGATCAAAGGGGTTGCCGCCATCAGGATCTAGCCTTTCAAATGGTATTTCAGTGACTCGAAGACCACATTTCCCATGAAGACTCCCTATCCATCTAATCACTCTCTTTACATCTACAGTGACATTTTCATCCGTCTCACCAGCAGTTCCTAATATTACTGAATTATCTCTCTTTACTAATTCCCAGAATGTAGAAGTTTCCTTACCAAATACCGAAAGATTATGATCTGCATTTAATCGACTGATGCGTTCTTCGGAGCTTGCTAATTCAGCGAGATTTTTGATTCTTGTTTTACCAATCTTGGTGCGGCCGTCATTTTTTCCTGAGTTTAACATATCATAGAATTCATCAATCAATTTCTTTGCATTTGATTCGCCCTGATTAATTAAACGAAGTTTGTCTATAACAGTTTTTTTGCCTATTTCAATTCTTTTTTTCCAACCACTTTCTGGGCCGGACAGTATACTAGAAACTTCTAATCCTTCACCCCTAATGTAAGAGACCATTTCTCTACGAGCGTTTGAATCCATACCTAATAGTGCAGGATTCCTTACATGAATATGAAATCCTCTGTGACCTGAAAAAGAAAATTGAGCATGGTTTTTATCAAGCCCAAATTCGGGCTCTAAGAAGCCGGACCAGAGTGCCCAAGCTTGTTCCTGGATTTTTTCTATCATCGATGGGAAATCATTATCTGAAACGCCTGGAAGATGGTCGCCATCTAAATCGAAAATGAGGTCAGCACCTAACCAATCTTTGTCGATCATTGTTCTTTCATTCGGTCGACGGTAGTACGCCGTACTATGAAAACTCGAATGGGGTCCTCTTTGCTGCAGATATGAAAGAAGATCCTCATTACTAGAAAAGCCTCTATGCCTATCTACTGATCGATCACCCCAAGGAACAAACATCCATTCCCGATTCCTTAGACGAGGAGGTGTCCAGATGTCTGTAACTGATAGCGATTTGTAGTATTGGGAAAATCGAAGTGCGAACCGACTCCAACCCACAGTCATGTTTCTTACGAGAGATACTAACTCATGAAGCACACGCTGTGAGGAGTTCAGTCCAAATCAAGATCAGATACTTGTTTCCCTTCAGTAGCAGGAGCACGTCCTGTTTTTTCCACATATGCCTCAAAGCATACATATTCATTATCCAATACAATGGCTTCAGCAAAAGTTAGTGCCTTTCCTGTAACTGCACAAACAGGACCTAATTGTCCTGAAGCGGTAGACAGTTTACTTGGGTCTGGCATGATTCTTCGGTGAGTAAATTACTTCTTGAGGGTTACTTCTAAAAATCCTCAGACACAAAGGCATTTCTACCTAATTCAACTCGCGAGCATTATGAATAAAGAATCGATGCACATAAGAGTTGGGCATTCTCCAGATCCAGATGATGCGTTTATGTTCCATGCACTTACTACAGGAGCGATAGAAACCGAAGGGAGAACATATGAACATGTCCTATTAGATATACAAACTCTGAACGAAAAAGCTCTTGCCGGTGAATATGAAATTTCTGCAGTAAGTATTCATTCATATCCGGAAATATATGACGAATATGCTTTGATGAACTGTGGTGCTTCTATGGGTGAAGGATATGGTCCTATGTTAATTTCACACACTGAAATGAAAGTTGATGAAGTAGCAAATAAGAAAATTGCAATACCCGGATTAGGTACTTCGGCATATCTAGCACTTAGAATTGCTTTAGGGGATGTAGATGTAGAGGTCGTACCTTTTGATGAAATTTTACCTGCAGTTAAAAGTGGCAAATATGACTTTGGAGTCATCATACATGAAGGGCAATTGACATGGAAAAAAGAGGGTGTTCATTTAGTGTTAGACCTAGGTGTATGGTGGAATGAAAAAACTGGACTTCCATTGCCATTAGGAGGGAATGTTGTTAGAAGAGATTTAGGTGAGGAGAACTGCGAGTTACTTTCCAATGATGTAAAAAGGAGTATTATTCATTCATTAGAAAATCCAGATGCTGCACTAGAATTTGCTAAATCTTGGGGTAGGGGGATAGATGATGATACAAATAAAAAATTTGTTGGGATGTATGTTAATAAAAGAACAATAGATTATGGAGAAGATGGGCGTAAAGCAATTAGATTATTCCTTAAAGAAGGACAAAAAATTGGAATGGTAAGAGAAGATTTAGATGTAGATTCAATACATTTTGTAGGTGAATGAAATGAATGATGAAAGACCTAGGAGATCTGAATTCGATTCCGTCGACCCAGCCCCACCGAGTGAAGAAAGTAAAGTAACATTGCTAAGGGAAAAAATTTGTGATGAAAATGAAAAAATGTTTCAAAGAATGAGGGCACTTTTTGCTCTGAGAAACATCGGCGGAAAGGATGCAGTAGACGCTTTGGCTGCGGCATTTGAATCGGATTCTGCATTATTGAAACATGAAATTGCATATGTAATGGGACAGATGCAAGACTCTGCGGCAATCCCGTATCTAATTGAACGACTTGAAGATAAAAAGGAGGATGTAATGGTAAGGCATGAAGCCGCAGAAGCTCTAGGTGCGATTGGAGATAGGAAAGCCCTATCTGTTCTTGAAAAATTCGTTAATGATGATGAAATAGTAGTTTCAGAGTCATGTGAAGTTGCTTTGGATCTTCTAGAATGGGTTTCTAGTAAAAATTTAGATTATTCTTGAGACATATCGACCCATTTTGGACCTTCATTTAGTTCACAAACTTCGATAAGAAATCTCAATAAACCTTGTTTTGAGTCTTCATCTAAAGTATTCATCACTTCATTTTGGAAGTAATTACGCATTCTTTCTTCATCGGCACCAATAGATTTTGATGATTGTATGATTACATGATTTCTATGTGATTCGTCTTTGTTAAATTTACTATAACTTTGAATCAAGTCTCTGTGCGCCTTTCGGAGATATTCTTTGGGGGCATCTTTTCTACAAGCAAATACGCCAAAAACCATTGGAAGACCTGTTACCGATGTCCATTCACCACCAAGGTCTAGACGAATTAATTCAGGATTATCAAATGCAGCTGAAAGCGCACGATCTCCAATTAGAAGAGCACCGTCACATTGGCTTAGCATTGAATCAAGATCGGGGCCTGTTTCGATACACTTTGGATCTAGACCACGGATTTTAAGCAACCATCGCAATAGTACTTTTGACGTCGATGAATCGGACGGCAAAGCAATGTCCCGCATTTTTTCTAAGGGACGGCTTCCAAACAAGATTACAGAGCCGACTGCACCCCTAGCTACTATACCGAGATCGGGGATTAACAATAACTCATCTGAGTATTTGGCGTAATCAGCAGCAGGTATTGGCGCCGTTATACAATCACGTCGTAAAACATGACCAGTTAACCAAGCAGGAGGGGCTGGAAGAATAGTCCATTCTTTACTAAGACCTAAGAATAGTGGGTCACAGTTTGTGAAGGCAACGCGACCTATGACATTAGTCCAAGACATGACGATTCCTCAAACTAATATTGGCAATCTAGCCTCAATATTTTCCTCAAAAATTATTTCCTCAAAAGAAGAATAAATTGTATTTCTGCGTATTGGCCTACAACCAACTTCTAAAACAAGTTTTGCGAGTTCTTCAGAAGATGTAGTTAGAGATGTAGTACTACCTGCTGAATGCATAATTTCTTCATGCCCAACTGTACCATCAATATCATCAGCGCCACAAATTAACCCCATTTGTCCAATATTATCTCCTATATTCATTCTGTATGCTTTTATGTGAGGTATGTTATCAAGCATTAATCGAGATACTGCTATTACTCTAAGTATTTCATTACTTGTTGCCAACTGAGCCTCGGGTAATCGTGAATGATCTGGTAAGAATGGATAAGGAACAAAACATTGAAAACCTTCAGTTTGATCTTGTAAATTTCTTAATTTTTCTAAATGGATAATCCTTTCATTGGCAGTTTCTACTGTTCCGAAGAGCATTGTACAATTAGTCGGTATTCCTATTGAATGGGCGATTTTATGTATGTCAATATATTCTTGACTTGACTCTTTTCCACGACAAATTCGGTCACGAACAGAGTCAACTAAAATCTCAGCCCCACCCCCTGGAATTGAATCCAAACCAGCTGCCGACAAACGCTCTAGAGTTCTCTTAACAGAAAGATTTGACCTAGAAGCAATATGCTTTATCTCAACAGCCGTGAGAGATTTGATATGAACATGAGGGAATATCTTACTAGTTTTGCGATATAATTCTTCATAGTGTTCAACACTCCAAGAAGGATGTAAACCACCTACTGAATGAACTTCATCTATTATCTCTGAGAATGGTTCAATTCTGTGTAAATATTCATCTATAGTTAACTCGTATGCTTCAGAATGGCGGGAGCCTTTTCTGAATGCACAGAATCTACAGGCTAATACACATATATTTGTTGTATTGACATGTAAATTTTCATTAAAGAAAATTTGTTTCCCGAATCTAGATTCCTTAACCATTTTTGCTAGACTAGTGAGTGGAAAAAAATCCGCCTCGGTCATAAGTCTGAGGCCAATTTCACGATTTATACGACCATTGTTAATCAATTGATTATAGGCAGAAAAAAGTAACTCGTCGTTTGATATGCACAATGGTACTTCCATCTGATAGAGTCGATTTTGCCAATTTTGGGTGCCGCCAAGGGCTACAGAATCAACCATTGATGACGCCTCTATGACTAGACCCAATAAGTCAATGTTATTCAATCCATGTAAAAAACCAGTAGAGGTATTAAACCGGAAATCATCAATAGCCAGTGTCAACAGCGGACCATGTGATTGGCTCGGAAAGCATGGTTGAAGAGCTGGAAAAAACCGCAAAGAAATGCAGAAGATTAATTGTCGATATGATACATAAAGCGGGAGCAGGACACCCGGGAGGATCGCTATCTGCTATTGATATCATCGTAGGTTTGTATGAAACGCAAATGAATGTTGACCCTAATAATTCGGAAGATGAAAATCGCGATAGGTTCGTAATGAGTAAAGGGCATGCGAGTCCTGCTGTTTATTCAATATTGAAGGAAAAAAACTTCTTGACTCAAAATGATCTTGACGGATTCAGAAAACTTGGATCTGTATGTCAGGGTCATGTAGATATGAAATGGACTAATGGAGTGGACTTCTCAGCAGGTAGCCTAGGCATGGGATTATCTTTCGGCATTGGATGCGCATTATCTGCTAAGATGGACGGGAAATCATTCCAAACATGGGTAATGATTGGCGATGGTGAGACACAAGAAGGGCAGATATGGGAGGCCCTCATGGCAGCAAATTATCACAAATTAGGTAATTTACATCTAATAGTGGATAGGAATAGAATTCAAAATGATGATTTTGTTGATGTACAAATGGAAATTGGAGATATTGCAACAAAGATAAATTCCTTTGGATGGAATGTAAAAGAAATTGACGGGCATGATATGGCCGAAATAATTGATGCATTGAATTGGTCTAAGGAAACTAAAGGACCTTGTGCAATTGTGGCTCATACTGTGAAAGGAAAAGGTGTTTCATTTATGGAAAATAATCCTTCATTTCACGGCAAAGCACCTAACAATGAGGAACTTCGTAAAGCAATGGAGGAATTGTCATGAGCGCTCCCTCATCAGGTGGAGCAAGTAGAGACGGATATGGTGCAGCACTGCTTGATTTAGCAGTAGATGAACGAGTTGTTGTATTGGAGGCTGATTTAGGAAAATCAACTAAGTCATGTCATTTTAGAGCAGAATACCCTGAAAGGACGGTTTCACTAGGTATCGCGGAACAAAATATGGTTCTAGTATCCGCAGGACTTGCCTCTTGTGGAAAAATTCCTTTCGCGAGTACTTTTGCTATATTTTCAGAAAGGGCATTTGAACAAGTAAGAAATGGCGTAGCAAGACCAGGATTGGTTGCTCATTTCTGTGGAAGCCATGGGGGCACACATACAGGAACTGATGGAAGTAGTGCGCAATCAATAGAAGATCTAGCCATATATAGAACAATACCTGGAATGACAGTTATGCATCCTTCTGATGATATTTCGACTAGAGAATTAACTAAACAATTACTCAAACATGATTTTCCATCTTACACAAGAACTGCTCGGAATAAAACTCCGAGACTATATGATGATGAAAGTGTTCGCAAATTGAAGATTGGGAAGGGTTCAATCCTAAGAGAAGGGTCTGACATAGCTATATTTTCTTGTGGCGTCATGGTGCACAAAGCCTTACTTGCTGCAGAATTGATATCAAAAGAGGGTATAGAAGTGACAGTTGTAGATATGCATACCATAAAACCTCTAGATTTTGAACTAATAGATAGACTATCTAAAGATGTCAAAGGATTCGTTACTGTAGAAGATCATTCAGTAATAGGGGGCCTAGGATCTGCAATTTCCGAGTATGTATCGAGTAAAAATCCAATTAAAGTGATTAAAATTGGAGTCGAAGATAAATTTGGAGAAAGTGGAGAGAGTGAAGAGCTGCTTGACATAATGGGACTGACAATAGAAAGAATTGCAGAGTCTTGCCGGGAAATTTAGTAGTCTAATTTCGGCCGTTGTTACTCAATTAGTGGCGTTTGATTCAATAACACCATTGATGGCGCATGGAATGATGTCGGACTTTGAGCGTGTTAAACAACTTCTCGATGGAGACATTCATCCTGATGAATTAGAACTTGATGATGAATTGTATGAAATGGCGGAGTCGATATACGGAAGAGAGGCTCTTGAGGAAATGGGAATTATTGCACCCGAAAGACCTACGGATTCTAAACCCCAATCAAACGGCGATTCTAATCATGAAGTAGAATTTCCTAAACCAGAAAGTACTATTACCAATGATAATGAAATTAAAAAACCAAAGAAAAGATTGGGTATAAAATTTATAATGCTTGTAATATTATTTGGTTGCGTATTAGGGATAGGTAATTATCTTGAATATATTCACCTCGAAAAATACATAGAACAAATTAAACTGACCTTGGAGTAATGCTAACTGAATTTTATGAAATTTAGTACATACGGGCAAGGTATTGCTTTCGCGTTGTCATCCTACCTGTTATAGCGCAAGGCTGAGGAGTTTCGTATGGATCTACACAATCTCCAAGAAAAGCAAGACCTGTTGATTTCTCTATTATCTCCGCATCAGAATCATTTCCATCAAAAGCAAGTTCGTATACCATTCCATCCTTAATCTCGCCGAGAAGTTGCCAATTACCAGATTCTTTGCTAATACCAGGGAATTTACTGATTTTACTATCCATTAACTCTTGAGATCTAGAACGAAGATGGGACTCTATTAGCGAAAGGGAATCTTTAACACTTTCAATTAAAGAAGATGTAGGAAATTCTTCCTTACCACCTGTTCTTAATGACATGATGAACTTATCTTCTGCTAAATCACGAGGCCCAAGTTCTAACCTTAATGGTACTCCCTTGATTTCCCAATGATAATGCTTAGCACCTGGACGTAAATCTCTATCATCAATCTTGACTCTAAATCCAGCATCTTTCAAATCCTTAGCCATAGAATTAACTTTAACGATTACATTTTCATCGATGTGAGAAGCAATTGGCATAAGAACAACCTGAATTGGAGCTACTTTAGGAGGGAAAATTAGACCTGCGTCGTCACCATGAACACCAACTACTGCCCCTAACATCCTCTCAGACATTCCAAAAGTTGTCTGATGGCAAAATTGAGAATTACCCTCTGAATCTTCATATTTTACATCGAAGGCCCTAGCCCATTGATCCTTGTAATGATGATAAGTTGCCACCTGTAATGTGCGACCATTTGGCATCATTATGTCTACTGCAGTAGTAAACCAAGCACCAGGAAATGTGTCCCAAACTGGACGCTTGCTGACTATCGCTGGAAAACATAGATCATGTAATAAATTCTGTACAATTTGAGCATCTTCTTCTATCTGGGCATCAGCACCTGCCTGGTCCTTATGAGCAGTGTGAGCTTCAAAGAAGTGTATCTCACGAACCCTAATGAATGATCTTGTTTGTTTTGTTTCATAACGAAATGTATTCACAATTTGAAATGTTTTTAATGGTAAATCACTATGAGACCTGATCCACAAAGAAAATAGTGTATACATGGGAGTTTCACTAGTTGGACGTAGAAACATGGGAACGTCAAGATTATTTTCGCCTGCATGTTTAACCCAGTAAACTTCTTTCTTGAAACCAGTATCTTCTTCTTCCATTCGTAATTCAGATGGATCTACACCCTCTTCACGGGATTTTTTGAGAAGAGAAACTAAACGATTTTCCTTCTCTAGAAGATCTTCGGGGACAAGTAGAGGGAAATTGTATTCTTCATGACCAGTACGATCCATTTGATCTCTTGTTAGGCCATCAATTAGAGACATTGTCTTCCAGCCATAAGGTTTCCAGACATCCATTCCTTTAATCGGATATCTCTTATCAACAAGGTCGGCGATTTCAACAATTGAGGGGTACCACGCATTAAAATCGGCCTTGGCAGGAATACCACGCTTGGCCTTGTCTGGCTTCGCCATGATATCCCTCGCCAACGAATATGGCTTCAATGTGACGCTAGAAATGACATCATTTAGCCGAGATGATGCGTGCTATTGATTCGCAAAGAGCAAGATCTGTTGGTATTAATTCGACTCCATCATTAGGTGTAATGATACGGGCCCGAACAGAATTTGGATCATTCATTTCTTCCATTAAATTGGCAACAACAGCATCAATTTGATATTTTTCTAATTGAAAACGAGCACGCTCAACCAATAATTCAGGACTAACTCCAGATTCTAACTTGAATCCTATACGAATTGGATTAACAGAACCATCGTTATTTATTAGTTGATTCATTTCATTAAGTAAATAAGATAATTCTTCTATATGTTTAGGTCCTGGTTTAAGATTAATATTCCAATTTTCAGAACCGCTGGCTTTCTTTCCAATTTCAGGTTCTGTGTAATAGTCCAAGACTGCTGCTGCATGAATCCAAACATCTGGTAAATATTCAACTTGAGCTTTTTTGCATATTTCTAACATACCGTCTGGAGTTCCGTCTCTATGTATAATAGGCAATTCAAATGAGGGGTGAGCTGATGTTTTACCCGCTATACAAATTACATTGTGCCCCATCCTATGCAAATATTCTGCTATTAGCCAACCTGTTCTTCCAGAAGATGCATTTTGAATTGCCCTAACATCATCTATTGGAGCTCGGTTAGCCCCCAAAGTTATCGCTATCGTTTTACTACTAGTTGAAGAATTGGCTAGATGACAGACTGTTGCTACAATAGATACTGGGTCTGGTTGTTTGATCTTGCCTTCTTCCATATCGCTAGTAATTATCAATGCCCCTTGAGCCTCAAGAGATAATATAAGATCATTAGTGACAGGGTCGTCAAATAAATCTTGATGCATGGATGGGATGAAACACATTTTGTCACCCCTACCTCTTGCGGCCGAAAGAGCCATCATCAATTCAGAGTCCATTATTCCATGAATATGTTTGGAAATCGTATTACGTGTTGCTGGCGCAATAAGTACGACATCATGACAATTCAACTGAGTCATGTCTGAAGACCATCCCTCCATGACCTTTACACCGGATGCCCAAGATACCGCTAGAGGAGTAATGACCTTTGTAGCCTCCTTACTCATAACAACAGTAAGTTCAGCCTGATGCCTTCTTAACTCACGAGCAAGTCGCACCGATTCAACTGCTGCTATACCACCAGTAATGGCTAGCAATACGCTTTTTCCCTTAAGCGCATTACTTCTAAACTCAACATCAGTATCGCGCATCGTAGTAATCCCGAACCAGCACCTATTCATGAGGTCGTCGACGGCCCAAGGATGATTTATCAGAACCTTTTCGACATGTTGTGCAAGAGAGTGTTTACGAACGAAATTTCTTATGGATATGGATGGCACCTCTTGCAGACTGGATCATATTATGCTTAATTGCTGGACCTTTAATCACCACGATTGGGCAATATCTATTTGCAACTATAAGCATCTTAACACTCTTCTTTGTAATTTATTTAACACAAGGTTTCAGAGCAAAAAAGAAGAGGTTTCTGAATACTATGATTGTTTTCAATCACGTAATAATGCGTACATACATGATCGTTGCAGTATTCTGGACTATAATAGCAATTTCTGGTTCAAGTATTCCACTACTAATTCAATGTTTGATGCTTGCTCTGATGTCATTTGTAAAGAAAAGAGAAAATCGAAGAATAAGACATCCGAGTTTTACTAGTTGGTATTTTAGTAATGAAGAATCTGAGAAGATTCTTTCAGAGGATGAAGTTTATGCAACTTGTCCAGATTGTGACAGTCTACTAGCAGTAATACCAAGTAAATTGCAATTGACAGATAGATGTCCTAATTGCGATGGACTACTTGTCAAGACACCAGAAGCGATTTAACTAATTTTGATACCTCTCAAGGGCAGTAGCAATACCCATACCCCCACCTATGCACATAGTTGCTATTGCACGGTTTTTTCCAGTTCTTTCTAGAAGTGACGCCGCCTTGCATGTTATACGAGCTCCAGAAGCTCCTAAAGGATGTCCAAGAGAAATCGCCCCTCCATCCAAGTTTACTTTATCTGTATTTATTCCTAATTCATCGATGCAAACAATACTTTGGGAAGAAAAGGCTTCGTTTAATTCGAATATATCTACATCATCAATATTCCAATTTGCTCTTTCGAGACATAGTTTAGTTGCCATTATAGGGCCCAAGCCCATCAAACTAGGAGAACAACCAGTTACTGCTGAAGAGACTACTGTTGCAATTGGAATAAGGTTGTTACTTATTGCAAATTTTTCACTACAAACAATAGCAAATGTAGCCCCGTCGGTTAATGGAGATGATGTTGCTGCAGTAACAGTTCCTTCTTCTTTGAAAACGGCCCCCAATTTAGCCATTGATTCAAGATTTGTTGAGGGACGAATGCAACCATCATTTACAATCGATTTATCATCAAAAATAATTGGACATATTTCTTCATCAAAAAAACCCGCCTCAGCAGCAGCATGAGATTTTTGATGGGATGAAACGGCAAAAATTTCCTGCTTTTCTCTAGTGATAGAATATAATTCTGCAACGTTTTCAGCAGTAAGACCCATGTTGATATAAGCCTCTGGGAAAGATTGTTCTAGATTCGGATTAGGAGACCAATTGAATCCTCTTCTCTTAACACGAGACATTGATTCCACTCCGCCAACAAGAAAACAATCCCCCCATCCTGCAAGAATATTCCCAGTTGCTGTATGAATTGCTTGCATTGAAGAGCCACAGAGACGATTTATCGTAGTACCTGGTACAGATTCAGGAAGCCCTGCAAGAAGCCCTACGAATCGTCCTAAATTATATCCTTGTTCGCCTTCTGGATAAGCACAACCCAATATTATATCATCAATCAATGAGGGATCTAGATTGTTTCTAGAAAGTAATTTTTTGGCCACCTGAGAAGCAATATCATCTGGCCTAACCCCCTTCAATTCTCCCTTATGAGCCCTATGGAATGGAGAACGCATCCAGTCTACGATGACCGCCTTCACAGTACAAGGAAGAGAATCTTCCCAATAACGGTTGAGTAAAGAGTACCTGGGGTTTCTGTTGAGCAGACCGTGGGGTTCATGAGAGGATCTCTTGTCGCGCTCTTTAATGATTCGCGAATGTAGCAACCATGGCTATTATGCAGATGACCATCTATGTCCTGCTTGTAATGGAGAGGGTCGATTTATAATGAGGACAGGGGAAAGAAATAGTCTTGCAAGAAGACTGGCCTTAGTACTTCGTCATGCCCCAGAAAAATTTGATTTAGAAATGGATATTAATGGCTGGGTTGATGTAAAAGATATAATACGTCAATTTAAGAAAGGAGGAGGGAAAAGATTCCATTGGCTAAGACCTCATCATTTCACCGCAATAGCAGAAACCGACCCCAAAGGTCGCTATGAAATACGAGGAAATACTATTCGGGCTACATACGGTCACACCGTAGAAATTGAAATGGATTTACCAACAGACAATATACCAGATTCTCTCTACTATCCATGTGATCCTGAAGAAGCTGATAATCTGATTGATGTTGGAATAACACCTAGTGGAAGATTACATGTACACCTGTCAGCAACTATACGTGCAGCAGCAGAGGCGGGTCATGTTCACCACAGTCTCCCCACAATACTTGAAGTAGATACAGCACAAATGAATGCAGCTGGAGAAACAATATGGCATGCAGGAGTTACTGTTTTCCTTACTGAAACCGTTCCGCCACAATACCTCAGTAAAGTGGAAAATGATGATCCTGAATATGTACTTGCCAGAGCTAAATGGAAAGATGAAGAAGAGTAATTCGTTATATCGAATCTTGGGCTAGGAATTCATCCAACCTTCCATCCCACATATCACGCTTATCTGAAAGATCAGATAACCATTCTGAGGCTCTATCGATACAGATCTGTTTTATCTCCCCTGCAAGTAGTTTTCCCGATTCATACTCTCTACCTATCCTCAATAATTCATTATCATCTTGTTCAAAGAAAAATTGAAGATATTGAAATGCTACATCCTTAGAACAATCTCCGCCGAGCCTTCGATGTTCCTCAACCGTAGGTTGACCTCCTGAGTAAGCACGATTTACCTTCTTAGACATTGATTCAATTGAATCGTCCATGAAAATTGTAGTTTCCGGCTTGGAAGAAGACATTTTGTCACCAGTCATACCAATAGCAAATCTATGGTATGTCGAACAAGGAGGCATTAGACCCATTCCCCCCATCTGTCTTTCTAATGCTAAAACACACATACGAACTTGAGGAAAGTCTTCTTCTTTCGCACCTGGTATGTCAAGAATTCCGTGTTTTGGATTAGAAATATAGTCAGAATATCCCATTGGTTTCAAACTTGTTTTAAGATTCTCGAAAATTGAATCCCGAATATTTCTATCAACACGACCATTTTGAGAAACACCAAATAATTCACTATTATCTTCTTGTACGGACAAGGTTACCGAAAGCCCACCATTTTTGCGAGTTTTAACATTGAACCAATGAGTTTTACTTGTGATACCCCTAGTTAAGCGAAGGTGAGGGTCTTGGTCGACACCCACTGGGACAACTATTGGTCTAAGTCCGCCAAATTCATCCAACTGTGGATGAACTATGTCTCCGACTTGTACTAACGGGGCTTGAACATGAGCAAGATTAGTTTCTCCTTTGAAACCATAAATCGCTTCAAATTCAGAAAGATTTGTTCTGCGTCCTAATGTAAAAGCGAGTCTTTGAACTGATGGTCGAGTACTTTGAAAGTAAACATTGGTAGATTTAGGATTTAGTCCCAGCGCAGCATAATTGTGAATATACTCTTGTAAAGCATTTTCACGGCCGTCTTCAAGACTAGTGCCTCTAGTTGCTAATGCCTCTAAATCTGCAACTGTCACTGTAACGTCCCCTCCTTGTTCCTGAAACCATCTTACTTGGTCGATTACCATAGAATGACCTAGGTGCATTTTCCCACTTGGCATTAGACCAGTAAGTACTCCAAATGGATCACTGCGCCGCATACATCCTAAAATTACATCTAAGTCACGATGGGCGAAAACCAGACCTCTGCGATGAAGTATTCCAGGGTTAGGAATCTTACTTATATCTATACTACCTAATCCAAATTGGTCCCTTATCCTAGCATAGTCTGTCGACTGCTGTGAGGCCCAGGGATCTATTCGCCCATCACTATCCACGGCCTAGCGTGAAAAAACTCCTCAATCAACTTCTCGCACAAAAAAATGCTAAAATGTACACCCATAGACATCTAAACGTTAAGCCATCTCGTAGAAATATGGCTGTCATTCATTGCTTAGGAGCGGGACTTGTAGGGTCTTATGTGGCTAAAACTCTAGCGATAAGAGGTCATAATGTTCATGTGCATGATTTAAACATCAATAATAGACAACTTGTGGGAGTTCAGAATATAACTTTGCATGAAGGTGACGCCTTAGATATTAGTTTCTCAGATTATGATAATATTGACATGGTTATCAATATGTTACCCGGTGATATCGGTCATGCACTAACAACTATTCTAGTTGAAGAAAGTGCATTCCCTAGTGTAGATCTAAGTTTTAGCGAATATACTCCGGATAACCTAAATGAACATGCAAAAGATTGTGGTGGTAGAATTCTCTGGGATGTTGGAATTGCTCCAGGGCTCTCAAATATGCTATTAGCAGAGGCTTACAGAGTATTAGGTCGATTAAAGAATGCTGAAGTAAGGGTTGGTGGAAACCCTACAGACCCAATCGGAAAATGGAATTACATGGCGCCCTTTTCGCCAAAAGACGTTATTGCAGAATATACTCGTCCCGCCAGAGTCATTAGGAAGGGAGAAGAAATTGTACTTCCCGCTATATCAGAGAGACACATCATACATGTTCCTGAAAGAGGTGAAATGGAAGCATTCCTTACTGATGGGTTGCGTTCCGTTCTCAATTCCATACCAGCTATTGATATGTCAGAATATACAGTTAGATGGCCTGGCCACATCCAGAAATATATTGATGAAAGAGATGCTGGGACATTGAATGAAGAAGAATTACTGATTGATTGGTGGTTTGATACAAAAATTCCTGAATTTACATGGATGGAAGTTACTGCTACAGATCATGATGGAAATAATTTGAAGTGGGAAGTTAGTGATTACGGAGGGGATGATGGATCATCAATGGCACGAACTACTGGGCTAGTTACAGTTGGTTGTGTAGAAGCATGGCTCAAAGATCCAAATATGCTACCTACTGGAGTACATGCTCCCGAAAGTCTCCCTCCCATAGTGGTTAAGAGCATAATCGAAATGATGAAAGAAAATAGAGTTGAAATCAAAGGTCCAGATATTATTATTTAGAAAAGTAAAATGGTGGGGTAAACTATCCAAACCCAAAGCTTAATCAAAAAATTCTGTAGTGGTAGGGAGAGAACATACCATTATTATTTTTCGATGGCTTGCATTTCTTGATCCTTATGAACAATATACTTGATTGCTGCTGGTGTTGCAATTAGGACAATCACGGCTATTACAGGAAGTCGCCAATCCACCTCTAATGCTGCTGGCCTCTCTACCAACCAAGTAAATCTAAGGGGAGAATCATGGAAGTCAGAAGACCATTCGTGCAGATCTGTAACATGATGCCCCACAATTACCACAGAATGATGTAAACCATTGAATGTTATTTGAGGTTCGGGGGATTCTAAATTATGACTAGTATTTTCAAATTCAAACTCTACTAGCACACCAGTCGAAGCAGTGACCCAAGCCCCGTCATCGGACATCCTAACTCCGATTCTAAGATGTCTATCTTCGATGGTCAAAATGGGTGCAATCTCTCCATTGAAAGTTATCATTAGAGGTGGTTCAGACCAAGCGAACCAAGCACTACCAGGTACATCCCAAGATTGTAACGATTCTGTATTAATGATGTATGAATCCGTATAATCTGAGGATGTAGGATAATTTACCCAAGATCGACTAGATTTCTCATGATTATGCCATTCCCCCCATGTGGTAAACCATATTTCTTGAGATTCAAGTAATTTTATTGCGTCTTTATCTTCTCTAATATTCACATCATGCCATTCGGCAATCCAATAGAGGCTAAGTAGAGAATCTTCTGGAGCATCTCGTAGAGCGCCCATATCAGTTTGACCTTTCTCTAAACTAGTGGTCCTCTCTATAATTCTTAATTGGTCATTTGAAACTCCTCCCTTATCTCCTACAATTTCAAAACCCGCATCAACAAAAAACTGAGATATTGTGGCATTCAAATTTTCATTCGGTAGACCATAAGATATTGGATGATGACCCCAAATAGATGCATTTGTAAAGTCCATAAGATAATCTCTACAATCCGTGATTACTTCTGGGTTTTCAATCACATTCAAGCCTTCGTAACCATGACAACCAAATTCATCTCCAAGTGCCAATCTTTCAGGCCCTATGATATTCCAAAGCCAATTATCCTCGTCCCATTCAGCCATAGTTATTGGAGCGAAAATAGGTGTAGCGAATATTGCGAGCAGCACAAAACCAACTACCCGACGATTGCTCACGTAAGGTTCCTGAAGAGAATATCAGATGAAGTCATCGGAGTACAGGAAAGCAATAAAAGAGGTCCTAGTCGGGGGAGCGATGGAACAGTTGTCCGACCAATCCATTGAGACCGTTAGTGAATTGACCGAACTCGAAGGTAGTGGAAGTGATTTTTCAACTCCTATATTTTATAGAGCACTAATGAGAATTGCACCCCCTGTAGTTAGATCATTGACTAATGTAACTTATAATGGAATTGAAAGAATACCATCTGAGGGTGCTGCAATAATCGCTGGTAATCATGTTTCACATATCGATCCGATTGTGAAGATAATGGGAGTTAGAAGGCCCGTACACTATTTAGCAAAGGCTGAACACTTTGAAGATAAGAAATTTCAAAGATTAATGAAATCAACTGGACAGATAGAAACTTTCAGAGAAAGTGGAGGCACTGAAGCTTTGTCTACGGCTGTCGATGTTCTAGATGCGGGAGGAGTAATGGGTATTTTTCCAGAAGGAACTAGATCTAGAAAAACTGAACCCCCTTATCTAGGTGAAGGAAAGACTGGTGTTGCTCGTCTTGCAGCACGTTATCCTAAAGTCCCCGTTGTTCCAATGGCTATTATTGGATCTCGTGATTTCATAGCACCGGGATCTAGGAGTGTTAATCCGTTGGCTCAAATTGAAGTAAATATTGGCCAGCCAATAACATTCTCTGAATGGCTAATTGACCCAAATGGCGGAAAATTAGATGACGAGGGTGTAAGAAAAATTAGATCTTTAGATGAAAAAGGCAGAAAATCTTCTATGAAATCGTTGTATAGAGAATTTACAGACCAATTAATTGAAACCCTTAGAGTACTTGGTGCCCCTTGAAAATTATGAAATATTAACGCCGCATTCTTCATGGACTGATGTCGTCCAGATGAACTAGTCGGCATGGAGCAATACCTCTCGTTTCTTGAACACATTCTGGAGAATGGTACTGAGAAATCAGACAGAACAGGGACGGGGACAAAGTCTGTATTTGGTTACCAGATGAGGTTTGATTTAAGTGAAAGATTTCCAGCAATAACTACGAAAAAAGTTCATTGGGGCAGTGTCATTCATGAATTGCTATGGTTCCTTTCAGGAGATACTAATGTACAATATCTTCAAGAAAATAAAGTTCGTATATGGAACGAATGGGCAGATGAAAATGGAGATTTAGGGCCAGTATATGGCAAACAATGGCGTAAGTGGGAAACTAATGATGGGAAAGTTATTGATCAAATTAAAAATGCTGTAGAGATGATAAAGAAAAATCCTAGTTCTAGAAGAATTATTGTGTCTGCATGGAATGTTGGTGAATTAGATGAAATGGCATTAATGCCTTGTCATGCATTTTTCCAATTTTATGTCAATGACGGAAAACTATCTTGTCAACTATATCAGAGAAGTGCAGATGCATTTCTTGGAGTCCCTTTCAATATTTCATCATACAGTCTACTAACATGCATGATGGCCCAAGTGTGTGAATTAGAGCCGGGAGAATTCATTTGGACGGGTGGAGATTGCCATTTGTATATGAATCACATAGAACAGGCTAAAATGCAAATAAAGCGTAAACCACTTAATTTACCTGAATTAAAACTTGATTCAGATGTCAAAGACATAGATGATTTTAGGATAGAACACATAGAAATCATTGGATATGAACACCACCCCCATATTTCGGCCCCAATTTCAGTCTAAGGTGTAAATATGAGAATGGCTATGATTGTAGCAATGGATGAAGAAGGTATCATTGGGTATGAAAATGAACTACCTTGGAAACTTTCTAGTGATATATCTAGATTCAAGAAACTTACCGAGGGCGATGGATTTAATGCAGTAATAATGGGAAGGAAAACTTGGGATTCTCTACCCGAGGCATTTCGTCCTTTACCTGAAAGACTCAACATAGTAATGTCTCGCAATACAGGGTGGAAACATGATGAGGCTGAAAATGCATTGTATCCGGGTAGAGCCATAGAAATTGCTTATGCTGATGGATGTGAAGAATGTTGGATAATCGGGGGATCCCAAATCTATGAAATGTTTCTCGAACATGTTAATGAAATACACGTTACTACTGTTCACACTTCCGGTAGCGGAAATGTATTGTTTCCAGAATGGGATAGGACAAATTGGATTGAAGAAAAAATAGAATCTACAGAAATTAATGATACTAATGAATTCAATACCACATATTCAATATGGAAGCGACTGTGAAATGAAATTACTAATTCTATTAATTAATCTTGTTAAAGGATTATCGGCTATTATTGGAGGCGCGTTCTTTTTTTACGTTGGGATACTACATTTCACAGACACGAGTTGGTTTGAGCCGATAGTCCCTCCAATATTAGGATCGGACACATTTTGGGTATTAATCAGTGGTGTAGCAGAAATTGCTGTAGGAACTGGATTAATGCTTGCTGGTTTAGAAATTATTGTAGGCGTGGGGGTAGATATTAGAGAAAAGGCTGGTCTATCAAGTGCATTACTTCTAGTAATGCTATATCCAGCTAATCTTTACATGTGGATTTATGATGTTGAATTAGGAGACGGTGCATCCTTATCCCCTACTGGACATGTTGTACGTTTGTGTCTGCAAATCGGAGGTATTTTGCTCAGTTTATGGATTGCAGGATGGGGCGAAAAAATTATTTCTAAACCGAATTAGTATTGAAATAAATATTTGAAAAATGGCAAAAAAAACATAAATTTTCTTCTTTTTTAGCCAGATATTTACTAGTATTTTCACCACATCTAACACATATTATCAAAGGTATATTTAATGACTCAGGATCCTTTAGAGAAAAATCTGGTTCATAATCAATTAATTTCACAATATCCATTGCTAAAAGAATAGTTTCTTTGTATTCTGCAGAGACAACGTTTGAAGATGAAGATCTTTTACACCATTTTGGATCAAGAGATGCTACATCAATGATCCTTCTACCCTCCCACTTACCATTAGATAAGCGTTTGAATATGCCTTCCACACGCATAAATTAAAAAGAAAAACGAGGGTTTATGGCAATTGTGTAATGAAAATAAAATTAAGTATTTTTTTTGGTCTATTAATTATCGCCAGAATATTCAGTTACCCGAATACCAAGATTTCCACGTCTAGACTTTCTTGCCATAATAACATCCATCTTTTTATGAAATGAAGATTCTAAATCAATTTCCATTGCAAGAGAGTGACCTAAAATCAGAATTAGAAGGTCGGCCAATTCCTCTGAAGTCTCTTCTATCGGTTTTCCTTTAGTTATGGCAGCCGAAAATTCACCCAATTCTTCAACGGTTAAAGCCACCCTATATCCCATATCATGACCATTATTTTCTTTAGAGGAAAATGAATGTTTATGATGAAATGATGCCACCCTAGACATCATTGTTACCCAAGATCCATCAGGTACTAGATTAGGCTCTATTTTCATCCAATCATCTACAGACACTGGTCTTCCCATATGCACCTGAGGATACTGAAGGACCATCAATATAGTAGGAAGATAAAAGTCTCTCAGGAGCAGGGATGTATCTATCATCATCTTCTGGGAGTAAAGAAACAAGACTCAGGAACACTCTTTAGATGAATTCTGATTCACCCTCAAATGTTTCTCATTAACTCTTCTATACAGTCCTTTATTCGGTCTCTTAGTGTTGAAGCCATAGCATCAACAGAGTGATGATCTATCTCTGCTTTCCGGTCTCCTGGAGTTCTTCCTGCAGCCCAATTAGACGAACAAGATAAAGCAACATGTGGTATTTTTTTCTCCGCTATAAGTCGGCTCTCGGGACCTAAGGTCATACCTACAACATCTGCTCCTAAGCGAACTAATGCATCAATCTCTGAAGGAGACTCAAACTGAGGACCGATACATTGAGCAACTACCAAACCATCTATCGCCTGTCCCTGAGATGATTTAAGCGATTTTTTACAAATTTCCGAAAAATTGTTATTAAAAATCATTGTTCTATCTACGTGGGTTGCATCATCATCATGGAAGGTCCATGGTTTAATTGCTAAATCAAGAACGTCTGAAGCTATTCCAATATCACCAGGTGGCAAATGTTCAACCATTGTACCTACTGAATTAACACTAATTATGACATCTGGAGTAAATGAAGATGCAGCATGAATATTTGCTCTATGTTCAATTTTGTGTGGCGGGGTACGTTTATCTCCATCAGAATGATGTCTATCAATTATCAATAATTCACCTATACCCAATTGTAATAAATCACAAGATACTTGTCCCCAAGGTGAGTCAATACGGATTTTTTCATAATTTAGACATGAGTCTTGAAACGAATCTGCGATCTTCCCCATTCCAGTACCGCAAAGCAAAGCCACTCGGGCCATGAATAGCGCCTACGGTAATGGTTCAAGGTATTGCCGCATGAAATCGCATTTTTTAAAGGAAATAATTACTCTTGTAAGCGTGCCACAAGTTCTGCTTTCTTACCAGAAACTGGCTTTCCAGCAGCTTTCAGTAATTCTTTCAGTTCAGCGACAGTCTTAGATGAATAATCGATTGCTTCTTCCTCAATTTCTTCATTCTCAACTTCACCTGAGTCTTCAACTTCCTCGTCGGAATCTTCAGATGTTTGATCGATTTCAGAAAGTTCAGCGCTGGCTTCAGCTGCTGCCAATACGTCAACTTCCACCTCAGATGCTGCTGCTGCTGCCTTTTCTTCGGCATAAATTTCATCAAGAGTAGGGCCGTCTTCTATAACAACTCCACTTTGAATCATCTGACTACGACGGATCATACAAGTACGCACTGGACTAATTGTTGATGCTGCTTCTTTCACTTTTGTTTCCATGGTGCCATCAAGTACTGCTTTCTGGAGAGCAACCCAAGTAGATTCAGCCCCCATCTTTAGAATAGCATCACGGGAACGATTACGCATCTCTGCTTTTTGACTAGATTTTATCCTAGATCTTGAAATTAGTAAAGGTTTGAAGCGAACATAGTATCCATCTTGAGTTACAACATCAACAGCATCGTCAATTTTACCACGATGGCGACGGATCTGACGCCGAATGTGATCTTTCAAAACATCATGGCCAACAAACTCAGTCAGAGCATCACCTCCGACTACTTCGGTGATTCTGAAGCAAACCTTAACATGCATCTTTGAAAAATCGCCATCTAACTCATTTTGCATCATCTCGTAAGATCTTCCCACGAGTTGTTCCGCCTCCTCAGCGAGTGTCTCTCCTATGACCCGAAATGACCATGGATTTCGAGGTGCTCGTATAGTGTACCATCTCTTTGACTTCCACTTATCTCTCTGCTTGCGTGCCGCTGCTCTTGCCTTTGCGCCCTTTGCCATGAGAAACACCTCTTATCGGGGGCTACCCCGTATGCGAGCCGTGCGACTTACCCCGAGTATTTGAATGAAGCCACGAAAACACTCCTGAGAAAAACACGAATAGTCGAATTCAAGCGTGAAATCAAAGTGGCAGTGTCATGGGTCTTCACAGCGTAAACTGGAGTGTTCACTGTAGTGCCGTTGATGATATTGAAATTATTGAAGAATCGTTAAGTTTACTTAGTGACAATTGCGGGGAATTGAGAAAAGAAAAAACGAAATCTTATCATGGATCACCTCATACTACTATTACTCTTAAAATTGATAAAAAACGAGAGGCGAAAAAAAGTTTTGAAAAACTTGGAGAAGATATTCTCCTAAATATTCAAAGAAACGGCATCTATAAGTTGATAGATGAGAATAAAGTATTGCATATTAGACTATCAATATCTCACTTGGTACAAGGTATCTTACAGCTTGCAGAAGGAGATGAAAGAAAGATCGCTGTAAAAGGAAGATTCAAAATTGAATCATACCCAGGTCAAAAACCAGAAAATATTGTCAGTGATTTGATAGAAGAAATAATATCAAATGATTTAGGCTAACCTAAAAAATTTTCGGACATAACAAGCAATTAAATGCCTCTATTATTCCCGATTTTACATGACTCACGTAGTGACTAGTGCTTGTGTTGACCACAAGTATCAGGATTGTGTTGCTGTGTGCCCCGTAGAAGCATTCAGAGAAGCAGACAGTTATCTTGTAATAGATCCCGATGAATGCATAGATTGTGCTGCTTGTGTAACAGAATGTCCTGTTGAGGCAATATTTGCCGATACCGATTTACCTGATGAGCATGAAGAATGGCTTGATCGAAATGAAGAGGAGGCCGCCAACCTCCCTACAGCCGAAGGAGATTCTCCTGTATTGGCTGAATGATTTCTTTTTCATTAACAATTTGTTGAAAACATAGATTGATGAATGGGTGCCAAGAGGGTGTGTCATGGTCAAACGCGTTGACTTTGAACAAATGCGACACGGTACTGAGTTACTGAAGAGAGGATTTGCCAAAATGCAAGAGGGCGGAGTAATCATGGATGTTGTAACCGCAGAGGAAGCACACATTGCAGAGGATGCAGGTGCTGTTTCAGTAATGGCTCTAGAAAGAGTTCCGGCAGATATTCGAGCCAGTGGTGGAGTTGCTAGAATGAGTCACCCTGATTTAATCAAAGAAATTATTGAAACGACATCAATACCGGTAATGGCAAAAGCCAGAATTGGACATGATGAAGAAGCGAGAATTCTTCAAGAGTTAGGAGTGGATATGATTGATGAATCTGAGGTTCTTACACCAGCTGATCCATTTTTCCATATTGCTAAAAATAATTTCACGGCACCATTTGTTTGTGGTTGTACAAATCTTGGTGAAGCAGTAAGAAGAATTGCTGAAGGAGCAGCAATGATGCGGACTAAGGGTGAAGCAGGGACTGGAAACGTAGTCAGTGCTGTACAACATGCCAGGTTGGTTTCCTCCGAAATCAAACATTCTCAAACTATTGGATCTGAAGGGAGGGAAGAAATGGTAAAGATAATGATGGAAGAATTCCGTAGAATCAACAGATTGTCTTCATTTGATTTAAGTTTGAATAATACTCCTTTCGGAACTATTGAAGAAATCGAAGCAGAGGTGTCATCAGTTCTCGAAGAAATCTCCAAAATTGGTCGCTTACCCGTTGTTACGTTCTCAGCAGGGGGTATTTCCACGCCCGCTGATGCCGCACTGATGATGCATCAAGGAATGGATGGGATTTTTGTTGGTTCTGGTATTTTCAAGAGTTCGGACCCCACGAATACAGCAGAGGCAATTGTTCTAGCAACACATCATTTTGAAGACGCATCCATAGTTACTGAGGCCAGCGCAATGATTGGGGAACCGATGCCCGGTCTAGAAATAGAGACTCTGGATGTTCGTATGGAAGAGAGAGGATGGTAAAATCTTCAAATTTTCCCACGAGTAGTTCCTAATCTGCGCCTTTTATTCTTATTATTGGCTCGTGAAGGCTGTTTTTCTGATTCACTTGCCCTAGTTCCACCCAAAGTTAGAGAACCCTGTTCAAGGAAGATTCCTTCTAATGATTGTGCTAATTCTTCATTTTCAGATAAAGGTCTGAGTGCTTTTCTAACTGAATCGTTATGATCTTTAATTGTCCTTTCCCTATCCTCTCTTTGAGCCTTTAGAGTATCTCTGATTTCATTAACTTGATCCAATAATACTTTCATTTCTTGGTGTACTTCATCTGCGGCTTTACGGGCCTCTAAGAATGCATTATGGAGTCTGTCGCCTTCAGATCTTAGGAAATTTCTTTCGTCAAACATTGGTTTTATCTCCTCCCAAACTAAATCCGCTTCCTTATGAGAATCTACCATATTTTGATGCTCTAAATCTGCTTCGGACTTTAATCTAGTAATTGATTCATCCATATCCCCTAAATCAATAGAAATGATCTGAAATTCTTCTACTGAAGGTAGCAATTCATCGCGCTTGTTTATTAGACGCTTTAATTGCTTTAATAACTTATTTTCATCATCTAAATTTAGACGCCCGTCCGTCTCAAGTCTTCTCTCGATTACCTCTATTTCGCCTTCTGTCTCAGACAATTCAATTACAACGGATTTAGCACTCCTCTCATCGTCCCTACGGCCCCTTTTCTTAGCAATCAGTTCTCTAATGTGACTCTGGATTTCATCTCTTCTTGCTTTATGTATTCGAGCCCTTTCACGTATCTCCTTCTGTGTCTCTTTTAATTCATTGATACTATCTCTTATTGTCTTAGATTGATCTTGGACTGCATTTCTAGATTCTGCTGCTCGGCGAGCATTTTCATTGTGATTATTACGATTTTCACGCATACGTTTTAGTTTCGTTTCCATTGCATGAAGACGCGTCCGAAGATCGTCATCTGGTTTCACCTCAACATCAGTCACGAGTCGCCGAGAGGAGATCACTTCTTGAATAGAACTATCTGCCTTGAGGGAAAAATTGGTTCTAAAAATAGTTCACAGACCCAGAAGAGAGGATATGAATGGTAAAGCAGGAGAAAGGAAGGCTATTACAGAACCTGTTATGAAAAGTGCGCCCGTTGATAGTCGAATTCGGGTAAACAAATCAGATTTGATTTGTACTGTTAGAACACGACCAGCAACAAGATTTCCCGAATCATCTTCCAATCTTACCGTCACGGTAGCTTCACCTTCGGCAGAAGGTAGTAGGCTTTGCCAAATCATCTGTGTTGAGGACACTATATTTGGCAATGCAGTAGTTACTGGTGGAGATAATTGATTAGGCATTTCAACTGGAATATTTGGTTCAACTGTTAAATTGTAAACACATTCATTTGGTCTAAAGTCGGGAGTTTGGACTCTGAGAACAAATCTTCTATCATCTTCACCTTGATTCAGAACGAAAGCAAAAAGATTTGCCGGGCCTACAACTAAATTTTCCATGTCAACATCAAACCATATATCCCCAGTTCGACCAGATTCATACCTCATATGTAACCTATCATATAGTCTGAAAAATGGTGCACAGTCAGTTTTAGTTTGGTCGAGTAATCTTTCCCATGTTTCTTCACCAAGTTCTGGATGATTGAATAATCTTTCAAGAGATTCTTGGTCGATCATATTTGTTAATTGACTTCTGAATTGGTTATCATCAATTACTGAGCGGCGGCGAAGATGAAGAAGATGAAGGAGATTCTCTTGCATCTGAGTTATAGAATACTCAGCACTAATTCTACCTTCTACAGAACGAAGATATTCGGATATACGAACTGCTAATAGGGGATCAATGTGGGCCTTTATCACATCTGAAAATGGGCGTTTCAGTAAAGCAGGATGTATAGGGGGAGAAAAAGCATCAAGCATACCCCATGGTTCATTTGCATTAAAACGAGTTTGGTCGGATACCAGATAAACACCTTGGCCTGCAAGAACTGCAGATGTAGAAAAAGCAAGTAATGTTGTTGAGATCTCTCCATTTTCACTTGTCCACAAAGCAATAGCGAGTATTATGGCTGAAATGAATAAGAAGCTAATAGTTACAGTTAATCGTCGCGAAGTGCCATTAATTGTTGCACGCATCTCTGCATATCCATGAGAACTTTTGAAGGTTAAGCCGGCCCTTGTCAGAGATTCTGCCTCTAACTGGAAAATATTTTTTGTTATTGCAAGAAGACGGCGTAGAATTAGCAATAATAAAACATCAGTGATCAATATAAATAATGATATCAGGTGTAAACCCATATCCATTTCAACTGGAGCAACATCTTGCACATGATCAAGCCACCACTTAGGAGTTGTGTTGTTATATGATTGTGCCAAACCGAAATTAATTACGACTAAAATAGGAAGAAAAAGTACAAAATGCGCGCCTCCTGAAATAAGTAATCTATCAAGTCTGAGGAGAAATCTTTCATTATCTCTTAATCGATTTAGAGGATTCTTAAGTTCGTCAATATGTTCTTCACGGATTGAACTATTAGATTCAATTTTTTGGGATTTTTGAGACATTAGTTCTTCTACCTCTTCTATCTCAGAAATCTGAGATGCGATGTCTTCTAGTGCATCAAAACGTGAATCATCAGTATAATTCATCACACCACCATAGTTCGAGTAATAATACCGCTTGCTATTGTTTCTGAAATTTCAATTTCTTTATTATTTAAGATATATTTTTCTCCGGATTTTTCTATAGTAGATCCAATGGATATTCCCACTCCCTCTAGTGTTTTGTTATCAGTCTGATTGAGAACTATTAACTCAATGATTCCGGATTTACCATTAGGTAGATTAACAGCAGGAAGAAGAACGTCCTGAGAAAAAGCACGAACATCTCTTTCCACAAGAGGTATTCTTTGTCCATCTCGTGTATGATCAGGATATCCTAGTATTCTATCAATTGAAGCCTCTAAATCATCATTTATTGAATGCTCTAATTCACAGGCTGCAGCAGTTACATCACCATCATAACCAATTATTTCGGAAAGAAGTATTTCGAGTAAGTATTGTCGTCTTTTTATTCTTGCAGCGACTGAAAAACCTTCAGAAGTTAGTCTAGAACCTTTGTAAGGAATATTAGTAACCATATTCTTTGTAGCAAGACGTTGTAGCATTTCTGTAGTAGATGCTGGACTGACTCCCATAAATTCTGCCAAAATAGTAGTCTTCACTATGCCATCAGGTTCCTTATTGAGTATCTCCCACATTCTTTTAAGATACATCTCTTCAAATTCGCTCAATTCATACATCTACACTCACCTCCGCAACAAACTCACTCCTACAGGCGGGGCAGCGGGCTTTAACTGGACGCTTTTCTAAAGGTATTCTTAGAGTCTGCTCACAAGATGGGCAAGAAAGTAAATCATTAGGAGAATTTGCAACCAAAATATTTGGTGTGCTATTAAAAATCTCATCAGATGGTTTTTCTTCATCTGATTTATTATCCTCTTGTATTTCTGATTGGACAGTAAATCTAGAAGTACATGCAGGGCACTTTACTGAGCCAGAATGCGACGACGGGATACTAAGTCTTTGAGCACATTCTGGACAAGGAATTTCACGCTTACTAGTAGCGGCTGCTTTCTTACGTATAGAACGAGATTCTCCTATTTTGTTGAATCTAGATGTTCCCGTTTCGGCGACTCTTTCAGATAATGTTCTCTGAATGACAAGTATGAACATGACAATTACAATTCCCGTAATTAAACCATAAATTGAAGCTTTCAAGTCAAAAGGTAAGTCTAGACCAGGATCATCCTCAGAAAAGGAAACTATCTCAATTAATGATTGTTGTTTTTCCGAACCTGTTAGCCAGATAATTTCAACTTCTATGACATTTGAATCAGGCCAAGATTGAATATTCAAATTTCCTGACAAAGTTTCTCCCGGTTGGACTTCTGAAACTAATAAACTGGCCAAAAACATACCATCTGAAGATCTTACTGCTCGCACCTCTCCCGTGAGAGTTGCAGAATTTCCTTGGTTAGTTAGATTAAATGGAATCGTTACGGGTTCATCTGGAAGAGGATTAAGTGGATTAGGATTACTAATTTCTACAGACATTTCTATTATAGGTGGAGAAAGTGGTACTGTCATTTCAATATTTGACAATGGAGTCCAATCTATTGCCTCTAAACGTATTATCAAAGAGTCGGCCTGAGGATTTCCGAAATCAATTTCTATAGGGCGTCGACCAGGATCAAGTTTAATCTCAAAAGTTTGAACTATTGTTTCAATTGTTTGTTCCGTAAAAGCGACTTCAACTAAGACGTCTCTAGATCTGCCTTCGGAAAGATATAATGAAAATTGGGTTTTTAACCCCTCATCAAGTGACCATTCGACATATTCATCTACAAGATTTAGAGATTGCTTAGGGAGAACTTCAACGTTTACTGAACCATTTAACGCTTGACTAACGCCACCATCAGATGAAATAACACGCCACTTTATTTCAGAACTGCCTATTTCTTGTGGATTTATAGAAGCTGAAACCTCACGGCTGGACCCGGGATTAATTAAGATTGGACTACCTAATATTGGATCTTGGTCATCAATTAAAAGTTGGAGTTGTGCTAACTGTTCTTGGGACCCTTGGTTATGTACCATAATTGAAGCAGTGAGAGTGTCTCCGGAATGTATTGGTTCTCCAATTAAAGCAACCTCCGAAGTGCCTGCTGGAGTTAGATTAAGGGGGTTTGGTTCTACTAATAAGGTAAAATATTCACTTTCACCTGTAGAATCAATTGAAAAAACTAATTTAACAAATCCCTCTGGAAGGGGGGAAAATGAAATGTTAACCATTACCTCATCTTGAGAGCCATCAAGAAAACCTGTTAATTCGGGGGATTTTTGACCATCTACCTCAATATAAAATTCCCATTCATCATGACCAGCAGTGGTATCATAATTCTCAATTTCAATACTCAATAAGACCTTGTCACCCTCAAAAGCACTACTGTTACCGGAGATTTCGTCATTGCTTGTATCAATCAAAATTAAAGACCAGTCATTTGAATCCTCAATTACAAATCTATCCTCAGCATTTACTAATTGAGATGGAGATATTGCAAAGATGAGAAAAAATAAGGCAAAAAATGCCGTATGACGAATTACAGATACCCTCATTCTAGATCCCTGAGTGTTATCAAGCGTATCAAGACAACCCCCCCGGAGGTCGCGTAGTGACCTTTATTGCACACTTTGACTTGGAACGAACATACATGGATTCACAGCCATTACTTGAAGTAACTCCGGAGGAGTTGGCGAAGACACTTCTTAATCGAAGAGTATTACTCAAAGAGCAACTCCCCACTGTGATAAGGACTCTAGAAGCAGAAGAGGAAAATGTAGCTCCAAGAGTCGCTAAAATAGTTGAAAAACATAGAATTGCCAATGAAAAAGTGTCCTTCCTCAAACAACAAAGAGATAAGAGCCAAATTGACGCTCGAGAACTTCTACCAAAAATAAAGGAAATTAGAGAAAAACTGATAGAATCAGGCGGAATGGTAAATTTAGATCCAGAATGGAAAAAAGAAAAGTTACTAGAAGAAATAGATGAAATTGAAGTAAAAATTCAGACTTCTGCACTTGATCATAAAGATGAGAAAAAACTCATCGAACAACGAAAAAAACTCTTAGATAAAAATGAAAAATGGCTCAAATCAAGACGTGATTCAAATCCGGAGATGGCAGAGTATATAACATCAAGAAGATTAATTTCAGAATTGTTCCGTAATGCTGATAAGGCACACAAAGAAATGTTAGATGCAGTAAAGAAGGCTCAACCTTTACATGAAAAAAAAGTTATTTTGAATGATGAATTACGTGAAATTCGTCGTCAAATGGATCGTGCAAAAGAATTACTATCTCAGTCTGATAAGTCAATTGAACATTGGGAAAGGAGAATAAAACAGGGCTTTGGAGAATTAGGACAAGGATATCCTGATTTATTAGCAAATAAAAGACGTGTACAAAGTGGAGGAAATTCCACTTTTGCTAGGAAAAATAAGAAGATTGAGGCCAGAACAAAAAAAACTGATGCGAATAATAGTGAGGAAGAAGAATGAATGATGGTTTGTTTTCAGATTTGGAAGAAATTCCTCATGAGGAAGTTCTAGAAAGGCTCAAAACACTAGAAGAACATTTACGTTCTCTAGATCTAGAATTTAATGACTTAAGAAATGAAAGACGGAGTCAAATCGATCTTGTAAAATCTTTACGCGAGGCAGTTAGTGATATTGAGGATGTTAATTCCGAAAGACGAGGGCTTTTGAAAAAATTTCATGAAATAAAGAAAGTGGCCGATAAAGAACGTGGTGTCCGCGATAAAGTCAACATAGCTATACCTCCTCCCACCTCAGTACTAGAAGAATGGATGGCTGAAACACACACTAAATTGACTACTATAGATAATGACCTGACAGCAGTTCCTACTCTAAATCGAGAATTAGATACGTTTCAAAGATTTTTCGAATTACAGGCTGCAGTTGTGCTAAAGAGAACAGCCGAAGAAGCACATGGAAGATATATCAAATTAGTAGAAGAAATGCGATATATTACTACTCAACTTGATAGTGCAAGGAAAATAAAGGATGAAACTACTGAAAAAACAAAGGAAGAGAATTCTGAATTAGATACTGATAAACTAACTAGGAAAGAAATTCGAAAAATGAGTAGAAGGATTACAGGGATTGATAAAAAATTAGATGCCATTAGTTCAGAAAGAAAAGATGAGAGGAAAGAAATTAATAAATTACGCTCATATCTAAGAATTACTAGTTCCAGAGGAAAGCCTATCAAACTTTCAGATGTTAAGCAAAGAGCTAGTGAAGGGGGGTCTCTTAATACTCATGAATTAGGTGCAATTCTTGACTCTGGTGGTTTATCGAATATAGATGGTCAAAGAAACGAGGATTCGGAAAGATCTTCAAAACGAATGAGAGGAAAAAAGAAATCTCGACGTTTGGGGGTAACTAGAGGGGGACCTAGGAAAGGCAATTCGGCAACAAGAAGGGAATAAATAGCCTGTATCGGGTGAAAAAATCTATACTATTACCTTATATCAAAACCTAAGTTCGGCAATAATAGAGGTGTTTCATTGGGGGTATCAGCAATTCGTGAAGAGATTGCGCCGAGATGCTCCTCTATAGAGGAGCAAATAGCCTACAATAGGGAAGAGAGAGACCTGTGGAATGCAAAAGTTAGGAATCTACTTGATCAGAGAAATGAATTGAATCGGCAGGTAAAGGAGTTAATTACTGAAGTTCAGAATCTTAAAATATTGCGTGATGAAGCGAATGGTACTGTTAGAGAATTAAAAGAAATAAGAGCTCAACGTACCGAAGAATTAAAACTCATTAGAATTGAATTTAGAGATAGAATTTCAAAAAGTAAAGAAATTGAAGAGAAGAGAGAAAAAGTGAAAAAAACTAGATCTCCTTCTTCAATTAAAAATGAAATGAATCGTCTTGAGATGTTATATGAACAAGGAAAATTCCTAGGTAAAAAAGAGAGAGACTATGTTTTGAAAATGAAAAATCTATCCTCAGAATTAAAACAAGCCAAAGTTGCAGATAAGGGCGACGGTATTAGAGCCCTAAAGATAAAACTCAGAGATGCTGAAAGAAAACAGGATGAAGCACATAGAAAAGTGAAGAAAGCGGTTACTAAAGCACAAGAAGCACATGACCTAATGGCAGAACTATCAAATGAAGTAGACCGTTTGAGGTCTGAAGCAAATAATACTCAGTCGGGGGTTACAAGAGCAAAAAGAGAGGCCGATTCATTACATGCAAGGTATATTGTGGCACTCAGATGTATTCATTCCATGCAAGACTTGTTGAAAGCAATTGATAATAGAACCGAAGGAAGAGGCGACGAAGAAGATCATGTTGAAGTTTCTGACCTAATGACTCGGTTAATGTCCGGAGATACTCTTTCAACTGATGAGATTATGGCTCTACAGCGTAACTGAAATCATATGTTTTCCCATTTCTTGAATGAAGTAATTCTGAACCTTCATTGTTAAGTAAAAACCAACCTGGTATCGCACCTATTGTTCTATTCAATATTATATTAGATGGATCTAATTTCCACCTTTCAAGCATTGTAGTTTTTACTGAACCTTTGTTAATTGGGGTCTTTTTCTGACGGCGAGTCTCGAGGATTCCCTGTAACATAACAACTAATTCAGATTCATGTAACCACATACTTTCTCGGGGTTTCATGACTCTTATGTCAGGAATAGTGGGTAAAATATCTGATTCGTCAAAAATCTCAATTTTATTAGCCCAAGGATCTTCTATTATCAACCAATTTCTAGATTCATTAGAACCATCCGGAGAAATTAATACCCCATGAACTTCCCAAATATTGATTTCAAGAAGGATTGGTTTGGATTGTATTTTTTCTAGGCCTCTTTGAATAATCCATTCATCTAAATCAATAATTGGTTTGAGAATTCGACACTTTTCCGAAATTGAAACATCTAGGTCAACATTCTGTAAGAGGATTTCTTCCTCTTTCAATGGTATTTTCGCATCTAGAGATCCGCTAAGTACGGATTCACCTATCCACCTCGCTAATTTTTCAGGGCCCCAAAATTCTATTAAATTATTTTCTATAATCAATCTAGCTCCTTCGCTCAAATTTCTTTCACTCAATATCCAATGGCGACCTGCGGGTGCGTCGACAATCCATCTTTCGGCCTCCGATGCACTAATTGGCAATATTTCTCTAGAAACATGCCATACATGTACTAAAGAGCCACTCTCTTCAGAAGAATCAGGCATTCTTTCGGCAATCCCAAGGCTTAGAAACCCCATAATTTCCGTATTCAATTCTGAAGGAGATAATCGCACTCCACGCAAATCTAAGAGATCGCGTACAATACTGTCCATGGCTGCTGAACTACATACACGCCTTGAATAGAACGCTAATCAATAACAAAAATCGTCAGAAAACAACCAGATAGAGGATGGCCGGATTATAGGTTGGGAGGGAGAGTAAGTAAGTCAGATTGACCCGGATCAATAATACAGAGAGCGCTTATTGGGAATGGTTTAGCGCAAGCATCTCCTAATTGACGATTAACCAAAGAAACACGGTGTACAGGGATGTCTGGGTGTCTTGAAGAAATATCGTTAATGAAATCCATAGGACAATTTGCAGCTACTACTACGAGCCTAGCGTCCCCCTTTGTGCATGCACTAGTTGTTTGTCTCTGGCCAAAAATAACGTTACCCGTACTAATTCCTTGCTTCAAATTCCTTGCTAAGTCCATATTAATCCCTCCACTTTTAGGCCTGGGCTTCTTCTGGTATGTAGAATAGTTCGACACTTCCTGTCCCTAGCGATACCGGTTGACCAACGATAATATTCTCTGTCACACCACGTAATTCATCCCGTTCACCAATAACTCCTGCGCGCAGAAGATGATTTACTGTGACTTCGAATGCTGAACGTGCTAGAATACTATGCTTAGTTCCACTAACTCCATGACGACCAATGGCTCTAACCTCGCCCTCGCTTGTCATAACATCAGAAACTGTCAGAAGATGACGAACATCTACTTCAAGACCTGCTTCTTCTAAGGTAATTACCATTTCATTTATTATTGCCTGACGTGCAGCTTCTACACCAAGGTATTGATATATCTCATTGATATTATTCGTGTAAGTTCGTGCCCTGTCTACACCTGAAAACATACTAACCTTTGAAAGGTTTGAACCGATAGTAGCAATGTAATACTCGCCTGTATCTCTATTAGGGCCTTGTACATTAGCCCTAATTATATCAGGTAGACCTTTGAGTCTCAATTTCTTTACTTTATCTTCTAATTGAAGTAAAGCCGTATAGGTAGGTGGGTCATTCGCCAGATCTTTGAGGTCATCTTCCTTAGTAACACCCGGTATAATTTTCAAAACTTTTGGTTTGTCGTCATCATCAGCCTGAATAAATAGCCTGAGAGCTCTTGACAATTTATCTCTAACTTCCGTACCATTCATTTTCTTAAGCCTTAGATTAGAACGATTTAATTCAAGATTAAGGTGTCTCTGAGCTACGTCAACATCAATTGATGCAATGTCTCTAGTTGTAGTTGTTTCAAGAGAGGCGGCAATTTCTTGAACCTTCTTTTCATCCGTTTTAAGCGGCTTGCCCTTTGAATCTGTCTCTTCAAGGTAGATCTTCATCGTAGGAGTCTTTGGTACCTTGCGTGCATCAACTATCTCAATTACTCTAGGTAATCCTTGTGTGACGTTAACAGTAGCTACACCAGCATAGTGGAAAGTACGCATTGTCATTTGTGTCCCTGGTTCACCTATTGACTGTGCAGTCGTTATTCCCACAGCCTCATGAGGGTCAACACGCGCAGAAGCCATGTTAGCATCTGCACTTAGAATGACTTTGCGGGCTTGGGCTGGAGTCAATTTTGAAGTGCCTCTTTCCAGCAATCCTTTGACAATATCATTAATCGTCTTGGGTGTTATATTAACTCCTTCTTTAGTGGCAGCATCAATTAAAGCAGAGTACATTGGATTATCAACGTCTATATCTCTAAGTATTTGAACCATTTTTTCTTCAACGTTGTACTCCTGTAGAGGTAGGATACTTTTCTTCCTGCTTCTGCGGGAAACGATTCTCCTGCGTATTAGCGTCTTTTCAGTCGCCTTCTGTTTCTGTGCGGCTTTGGTAGAACCTTGAATTACCTCAGTTATTTTTTGTGCCTGTCCAGAATCTGTTGCACAAATTTGAGCGATTTCACCCGCTGATAGAACCTTAACATCATCCCACTTTCTGTCGTCAGCAAGACGATGAGCAAACTCTTCCTGGATTCCAAGATCCATTAGTTTCTTCTTTGTTGCACTTTTAACAACCATTACTTACCACCTCCAAGAGCATCATCGATTACCTTATTGACATCAAAGGCAAGACCCTTTCGACTTCTTGCAGGATCAATTCCATCTTCACCATACTCAAACTGAATTATTCTATCAGCAGTGTTCCTAACTGAACCTGTACCGTCATCAGCAACCTTTAGATCATCCATAGCATTAATTAAACGACGCTGCATATAGCCTGATTTACTTGTTCTTACAGCTGTATCAACAAGTGATTCACGACCTGATACTGAAAGCATGAAGAACTCAGTTGGTTCAAGACCTCTCTTAAATGAAGAAGATACAAAGCCCTTCTCTTGAGCGCCCTTAACTCCACGAGGGAAGTGAGAAAGTACTCTGTCTTGGTAGCCTCTCTCTAATCTCTTACCTCTAACCTTAGGTTGACCAATAGATCCTGCCATCATCGCCAAATTGTCCATAGATCCACGAGCACCCGATACTGCCATCATAACAGCGGCGTTATCATCACCAAGGTAAGACTTAGCAACATTACCGGATTCTGCTTTGGCAGAGTCAAGTATCTGTAGAATATTTTCCTCAAGTGTCTCAAGAGGTGTCCGACCTGGACGTGTTTCATATCTTCGACCATCGTTTCCAAATTTATCAAGCTCTAAATCTACTTCAGCACTAGCTCTATTATTTATTTCAACAATTTCTGCCTTTGCTTGTGGGGGAAGATCTTCGTCATCAATGCCGGTGGTGAATCCCATTGAAGTACAGATAGCAATCGTCATTTTTGTCATGCGATTAAGGAATTCAGCACCCATGTCAGTACCATGAGTTTGAACAACCGCATCTAATAAGCGGCCATCTTCAGCTCCGATGCCTCGCTTATCTATAGTTCCACTGACTTCTCCAGCAGAATTTACATTTACTGCATCTCCAGATCTACTTGTATAGCCTAACTTAAATCCACCTGGTACTATTAGTCCAAGGACATCAGTTCCACGATAACCTATAACTCCATCTGATTCTACTTCTTCAGGAAGTTCTCCGTCCCAACCAATTGAACCAAGAATTTCCATGACTAATGCCTTAGGAAGTACTCTATCTGAGTGCGTTAGCAAGTAGGCTCCGGAAATGTGATCGTGAATACCACCAATAACAGCACCGCCATATCTTGGCGTGATTATGTGTTCCTGAACTCGCATTAAGATCTTGGCTTCAGCACGAGCTTCCTCTGATTGAATGACATGGAGGTTCATTTCATCGCCATCAAAGTCGGCGTTGTAAGGAGTACAGTCTGCCAGATTAAATCTGAAGGTTTTACCCTGCATAACACGCACTTCGTGAACTAACATTGACATTCTGTGTAGAGAAGGTTGTCGATTGAAAATTGCAACATCGCCATCTATCATATGACGTTCAACAATAACACCGGGGCGAGGGTTACCATCTCTGTCATATGTAGAAAGACGGTCTTCAACTTCTGTCCTGTAAGTCTCTCCGTCATCCTCACTCAACTGAGCGGGACTTCCACAATGTGGGCAATTGACTTCTAAATGATCAGGTAGATACTCGTCTGGATGATTTTGTTCCCAAACCCATCTATTGTATATTACCGCACGAGGGTCATCGGATTCAAGAGCAACACCCTTTTCATCTTCCCCTCTTAAGTTACAAATAGTCGCTTCAAGATCAACAGACCAAACTTCCTCGAGCTCATGAAGAGCTGTCCTTCTCATTTGCTTCTTTAATTCAAGTCCAGGAAGGAAATTTGGAGCCGGTAAAACAGCATTAAGGTCCGGTCTATAACCAGAATATGGCTCTTCATCACTACCTGAATGACAGTCCGGATTTAAACATCTAAATCCTGCCCAAATGAATTTGGTTCTGTCAGTTATCCTAACTCTAAAATTATCTCCTCTAATGATGTAGTTAACACCGGGGTGATTATCTGGACCACGGAGTATCATACGTCTTAATTGTTCACGGTTCCTGCTTGTAGCACGAATTGGAACGGTCAACTCTTTAGCAGTCTGTACTGGCACTCCAACTTCATTAATTCCAAGATTAGGATCTGGACTTATTACGGTACGAGCACAGAAATTTACGCGCTTACCTGAAAGATTGCTTCTAAAGCGGCCTTCCTTACCCTTCAAACGTTGTGTGAGTGTCTTAAGAGGACGTCCTGATCGATGTCTAGCAGGTGGAATCCCGCTTGTTTGATTATCAAAATAAGTAGTCACGTGGTATTGAAGTAATTCCCAAAGATCTTCCACTATCAACTGAGGTGCTCCGGCATCTCTATTCTCACGAAGTCGCTGATTAATCCTAAGAACATCTACTAATTTATGAGTTAAGTCATCTTCTGAACGATCACCACTATCTAGCGTAATAGAAGGTCTTACTGTAATAGGAGGAACTGGCAATACCTTCATGATTGACCACTCAGGACGACTGGAGTCTGAGTCCATCCCAAGGAATATCAAGTGTTCATCTGGAATCTTCTCTAGCCATTCACGAATATCTCGAGCATTCAGTTTGTGCTCTCCTTTGTCCGCTTTCTTCTCCTTGAAAGTTGAAGGTTTGTCGAGCATTATTTTACCTTGCTCAGACCCACAGTGCATGCATATAGCACGCTTAGCAGAAGAACATTCTTTTTCTACTTCTTTGATAATTTTCTTAAATTCTGTAGACCCAACACCATGTTTTCTCATTACATCATGTATACGATCTCTGTAATAATCTTGCTCGGATTTTTCTGGATCAAGAGGGTGGGTGTCAGTTGAACTGTGAAGAAGAATATTGCTACATTGATTACATGTGGATTTCAGTGAAGTCTTAATCAAGGTTGTGAAACCAATGTGCATGACAGGTAATTCAAGTGCTATATGTCCAAAATGACTTGGACATTCATCATGCTTGTTACCGCAGGTTTCACACCTAATACCTGGATCTATGACTCCCATTTTAGGATCCATGAGACCCTGTTTATAGGCATGACCATCATCCTTGTACGTGTCAGCCGTTTTAACTTCAACAGAAGACATCTTACGAATCTCATTAGGATCCATTAAGCTGAATTTTATCGATTCAATCCTCTTAGGGATCTTTGCTACTCCTCTGGCACTCATCTCTGATCCTCCAATTCTAATCTCATAGCCACACCAAGACTCTTCATTTCGTCTAATAGAAGCTTGAATGCATATGAGGTTTGTACTGAATGGACATCTGCCCGATCACCACAAATAGGACATACAGGTGTTCTTCTCTTCCAGTCGTAATATGCAATATGGCCGCATCCACTGTTATTACAAACCATTAGCGGCCAACCATCAGATTCGTCCAATAATCTATCTTTAATGACCATGGAAGCACCATGTGCAATTAGACAGTCACGCTCCATCTCACCAAATCTCAAACCACCTTGTCTCGCCCTACCTTCAGTTGGTTGTCGTGTAAGAATCTGCACACGGCCACGGCTACGTGCGTGTAACTTACTACTTACTAGATGGTGTAGTCTTTGATAGAAAATAACTCCTGTGAATACTTCGGCAGAGAATTCCTCACCAGTCTCTCCACTAATCATTGATTCCCTACCTGTATGGGAAAAACCGTTCCTTAACAAACCGGATCTAAGTGAATCTTCTTTTTCACCACTAAAAGCAGTTCCATCGATCTTACGACCTTCCATTGCCCCAACTTTTCCACCAATCATCTCTAAGACGTGAGCAACGGTCATCCTAGATGGAATCGCGTGAGGGTTGATCAAAAGATCAGGAACTACTCCATCTACTGTAAAAGGCATATCTTTCTCATCAACGAGTCTCCCTATAACTCCTTTCTGACCGTGCCTACTAGCAAATTTATCTCCTAACTCAGGTATCTTCTGTGTTCTTACTGTAATCCTACACAAGAGGCCTGAATCTAGAGATTCTGTAACATATACGTTGTCAACCCAACCATATTCTCCATTACGAACCATCATCGAAGATTCTCTACGCTCCTGAGCCTGTAAGAAATGCCCGTGAGATTCTTCAAGGAATCGTGGAGGACTTGTTTTTCCTACCAGAACATTACTTTCTCCGCCTAAACTTGTCAAGAAAACTTCAGGAGTAGGAAGGCCGTCTCTCTCTAGATGAGTGTAACTCTCCCATGACTTGAGACCCTTGACCTCATCAAGGCCAGTTCCAGGGATCTCAATTCTTTCCTCTTGTCCGCCTGGGAAGCGCTTATTTTCAGCATTATATGTCCTAATGAAAGAGGAACGCCCTAGAGATCTTTCTACTGAAGCGCGGTTCATAATTACAGCATCTTGCATATTGTAACCGTGATGACTGAGGATAGCAACAACGAAGTTTTGCCCACCTGGTCTTTGAGCGAAATTGGTTGTTTTCATAGAACGAGTGCCTACTATAGATTGTTGAGGATAGTGCATCACATGCATACGAGTATCTGGCCTTAATCGATAGTTAGCACTTGGAAGACCGAGGCTTTGCTTGACCATAGCTGTACCACCTGTTACTCTCGGCGTAGAATTATGTTCAGGATAAGGTACTAAAGATGCACAAACTCCCAAAATGAGTTGGGGGTCTATCTCTACGTGCGTGTATATTAGGACTGTATTATTTCTCTTTTGCTTACGGCGAAGAGAATCTAAATCATCTTGATAATAATTTAGAGGTACGCTGAATTTTTCTTCAACATCTTCTCCATTTGGCATTTTAACTTGAACTTTCAATTGTGCCTTTTTTATCTGTTCTTTTCCTAAATTCAACCATTCAACCTTAGCTGGATTAATTGGCCTACCATATTTTGGAGAGATGTGAGGTAAATCAAAAGGCCTAGGTGCAATTAACAAATCTTCTTCTTCTTCCGCATCTACCCATTCAACAATTCCATTAGATACTAAATCATTGAATATCCATTCTCCAGAATTTATAAGTTCAAGGTGATCTTTAGAAAGAACTAAGTCGCCTTCCTCGATTACTAGTAAAGGACGGAGGATTCTGCCTCTGTCAGTATTGATGAAAATATCTCTGTTTGCGGAATCATGTCGGATGCTAACTTCGGGTCTTATTCGTCCTTGTCTCCTTCTTCTCTTGAATTGAGTAACTAATTTGTTGGCGTTCTTGTGAAGTCCGAAAATATCTCCATTTACGTGGACTCGGAAACCATCCGCCCATCCTGCTGGAGATGAGTCTACGCCCGCCTCTCTAAGTAGTTCTTTGACTTCATTTTCCTGGACCTCTTCTGATACATCTATCATTTGTGAAGCATTTTTAACTAGTCCACAATTTTGTCCTTCCGGGGTTTCATTTGGACAAAGACGACCCCACTGAGTCGGGTGAAGATCACGTGCTTCGAAATGAGGCTGGCTTCTTACCAAAGGACTTGTGACGCGTCGCATGTGTGAAAGAGCGGCTAAGTAAGTAGTTCGATCAAGCAGTTGACTAACTCCACTTCTACCACCTACCCAGTTACCGGTTGCAAGTGCGTGCATAATTTTCTGAGTCAAAACATCAGGTCGTAGACATGCATTAATTCTTAGTTCGCGCTTTCTGTTGTGATGTCGCTCAAGTTGATACTTCAGATCACGTGCGAGTTGTTGCAGACTAACTCTGAATAAATCTTCAATTAAGTCTCCTGCTAGACGTACACGCTTATTTGCATAATGATCTTTGTCATTGGGATCTTTGTCGTTTATTGCCATCTCAAGTACTTGACGTACAATTCTTCCAAGGAAAATCGCCTTCTTCTCTCGATGTTCGGGTCCTGAACCTAGGTGTGGTAATAATTCCTTATCCAAAAGGTTCTGGATTCTAGCCTCACGGTACTCTTTTTGTTGCCCTGCAGCAAATTTTTTCTCGAGCCAAGCAAGAGCTTCTTCACAATTCTCAACATTGTACTCTTCGTTGTCCTTGACGTCATTCAGATTTGCAACTGTATACTTCATTGCCTCCGCAGGACCCGCTATAGCAGTGAATATTTCTTTATCATTTTCCATCCCGAGAGATCTCATCAAGAGAACTACAGGAATAGCGGTTGTACCAGCACTTGGGATTTTGCACATCAACATACCATCTCTTCTCTTTTCGATATTGAGCGGTTTTCGAACACCGTCTTTTTGAGAGAATATTTTTGCCACTTCAGTTTCGTGTGCATATTTTTTGTTCTTTTCGACAGTTACCCGGTTAGGTGCCAAATCTTCCATTGAAATTAGTACCCTCTCAGTACCATTAATGATGAAATAACCACCAGGATCAAGCGGGTCCTCACCAGATCTCCTTAGGAGTTCAGTTAGTCTATCTGCATCCTCAGTAGATGTATTTGGTGAAAGTTTTCTATCGGCATCTCCACAAAGATGAGATATGTGATTTGCGTGTAAATTACATTGAGCCGAACGGACCATTATCGGTAGATTTCCGATATGCACTCTTTCTTCAACATCAGGAGTTGGTTTATCGTCTCTAATTATTTGGAAATCGAGATGCACTGGTGAATAATAGGTTAGTTTTCTCAATCGACATTCAAGCGGGGTAGCCGGGTGTTCTGCACCATTTGCCTCACGTATAGTTGGACGGCCAAGATGAATATTCTTCATCCGAACAATTATTTCATGATCCAGAACGTCAAGTTTGATTATTCCCCCAAGATCGTCCTCTATTGGTTCATCCGTACCAATTCTAATATTTCTTACAATCTTCTCCATTCTACTCAAACTACCATGTTCAGAAGGAATACAATCATTGTAGGATGCAAGTTGATGATTAACAAGACTTCTTTGCTTGAAGTAACTTTCTACTATTTCTTTCATTTCAAAAACCACCTAAGCACTCTCTACTATAAGTCGGAATGCAATACTTGAGCCGGCTGCTCTACTATATCTTACGACTTTCACTACTCTGTTAGTTAGCCAACCAGCAGGAAGATCGTCAGTTTCAGACTCTACCTTTTCTTTAATTGCCTGAACTGCTGGATCGGTAATAAGAATCTTAGGAAGTAATTCTTTCGCTATTCTTTCTCCACCTTCTTCCTTGTTTGGAACTACTAGACCCCAAGGTGACAAAAGATCATTTTCATCTTCTAGGCTAACTAATTCGTGGTGAGGGACCAAGATATGATTCAATACATTGAATCGATCATCGCCCATTGGTATGTCATCAAGCTCTAGGGCCTTACGAGATATTGTAATTCTACCTGACCGATTACGTCGACGAGAGGTATTGTGTTCTCTAATAATATTCATTATATTCTCAAGAGTGTTGTCCGCTGTAGAAAGCCCAACTTTCTCTGCAACTTCCTCGACTGTCAATCTCTTGATGGCATCCATGTTGGCATCATCAGCCAAGCGGTGCGCATGTTCTTCGGAGATTCCAAGTTCGATAAGTCTCTTTTTCGTTGAACTTTTAACCGCCATGCACACTACCTCTAACCCTGCAAAAAACAAGGCCTGAGGGCTTGATCAGGCGGGCCTGATGGGATTCGAACCCACGGCCACCGGGTTAAAAGCCCGGCGCTCTACCTGACTAAGCTACAGGCCCATGGCTAATGCTGGGCTAACCGCCGACCGAGGGGGTGTTTAAGAAAGTGACGGTCTATGCGTAGCATAGTCAAGGCTGGACCGGCACCCCTCCCGGATTGCCCGGAAGCAATATGCTACTAGAGAGATGTGGAATAAAGGTTTTCAAAAAAAAGGTGGTTTTTATGGATAATTTCAATATTAAAAGAGAAATTGAACTACTAGATTCTTGCCTCACTAAGTGTGTTAAATTTGATACAAAGTTTGGTGATTTAATTGAATTGATTATTCCTCATACAGTATACCCGCCTAGAGAAGATTCCTCCATGATGATTGAGGCAATTGATTTGATCAAAGGTGAGGTCGGCAGAGTCGTAGAAATAGGAGTTGGCTCTGGTGCATTATCAATAGCCTTAGCTCAAAGAGGTTGGAGTGTTGAAGGGTTCGATCTAAACCCGATTTCCGTAGCATCTGCAAGAGGGAATGTTAAAAGAAATGATTTCGAAGATTTGATTTCTATAGAAGAAGGGGGGCCCGGTTTTGATGACTGGGAATTACCGGAGTGTGATTTGCTGATATGGAATTTACCATATCTAACTCCGCCACAAAAAAATGAGCCTAGATTAGGACCTCTAGAAGAATTGGGACTTAGCGATCTCGATATAGAGGGTGGCTGGTCAAATCTAATTAGAGAAAAGTTAGAACAATACGAATGGGAGAGAAAACCAATGGCACTAATTCTGTTTAGAACATTTCCTCGAAGTCCAAGCGACCCTAAAGAATGGCGAGATAACGGTTGGTCTGAAAGAACTCTTGTTAAAAGAAAAATCGGAGATGAAACTCTAGAGGCTGTCGCATTATGGAAGATTCCAGATGATAAACCATCACTATTTCTAGAATCAATTGATTCAACAATGGATTATGCTAAAAATATTGATTCAGATTGGGGGAGAATAAGAGTGGAGAATCAAACATCAGGAAGAGGAAGAAATAATTCAGAATGGGAAAGTGAATATGGCGATCTAATAGCAACTTGGTCGGTCGATAATCAGGTGTTGAAAAATACTAATTCAGGATCTTTTCAATTATGCGTAGGCGCCTGTATTGCAAAAACAATTGGAGCGGATTTAAAGTGGCCAAATGATATTTTTAGTAACGGGAAAAAATTAGGAGGAGTGCTAATAGAAACAAGTTCGGATCAAGAAAAAATTAGAGTAGGATTAGGAATGAATAAGTATCCCAGAAAAATAAAAGGAGTTGAGGCCACCGGATGGACTCTTTTAGAGCCTAAAATTGAGGCCCAAGAACTATTTATAAGAATTGATGCGGCGCTCAATTCTTGGATAGGGAAAAATGAAAGATTACCATTCATAAAATCCATTGAAATGAATGTATTTTCTTGGAAAATTATGTCTAAATCTCTTTCAAAAGGAGTTATTTCAAATTACGAATCTGCTTTTAGAATATGCGGTATAGATGATGATGGGGGATTAGTAGGAGTAGATTCGCAAACAAAATTTACGATAGACTCTTTGGAGAAGCTGATTATCTCTTTCTAGTAGGTTTTTTTAACCCTATTCTCATCCTGACTAATTTGATTTTTCCAGACGAAGAAATTGATTTGTATTTTGAATTAAGAGCGATTAAATCTCTTGCACTATGATAATCATCAATTGAAACTTTGATGATTCCTTTGGTCAAAGAATCAGATCTTTCACAATCGAAAAGTTTGAAATTTATACCAACAAGAATTTTAGAGATTTCGGATTCAAAATCATTTCTTTCTTTGACATCATTGATTGTAATTCCTATCCAGCGATGCTTTCCCCGCAATGCCTTAGTAAGTCGTGCCACATTACCGAAATGAATCATACATTTAATTATAGAAGCAATAGATACCTAAATACAATGGTTTATCAGGGTTTTATTCCACTAACCAGAGCCACTAATCGCAATTTCCCAACCATCTCATCGCTAGCCCTAGCACCTAGAATAATTTGACAATCATCATCAAGATTTTCAATGAATGATTCCGCTAATTGATTAAGATGAAAAAGAGTCATGTCGGGACCCCCTTCTACTTGTATGAGACAACCCTTTGCTCCAGAAATATCTTTGTTAGAAAGTGGGGAGTTTTGAGCTATTTCAACAACCTCATTTGGATTATTTATCTCTCCTGTACCGACTATCAATGTTGCATCACCGTCATGATTAATAATTGTCCTAAGATCCATTAAATCGAGATTTATTTTACCAACTTGGGCCAAAGTAGTTACTAGGCCTTCGATTAAGTCCTCTATCCAACCAGCACCAGTAATCCAATCTTCCTCACGTTTACGAGAAGACCAAGCAAGTCTCTCCATACTAACTTGTATACAAACATCAGATTTTGCGTCGAAAGTGGGCATGGCTGCCTCTGCTAAAGCCAGCCTTAGTGGTTGTTCTGCAAATGGTAGCCCTGCAATAGAAATAACTAGACAATCTTTTGATTTGGCAAATCTTGCTAATTCACTTGCTGCACCGGTCCCAGTACCTCCACCTAAACCGGCCATAATTATTACCAATTCCGCACGATCCATTAGACTCTCAATTTCACTCAAACCCTCATTCAAACGATGTGCTGCAAGGCCTGGTAGTGCTGCTGAACCATTGCCATCTCCTATTGCATCAAGATGTAAACAATGAGCCTGGCTAGATCCTAAAAAAGAATTCTCATCTGCATCCACAAGAAGAAGATCTGCTAAATCTGAACACCTTTTATGAGCGGATTGGGCCCAAATACAACCGAGCCCACCCACTCCTGAAATCAGGATCGCCCCCTCTTGCATGATGTATCAAGCCAGAGTAAGTGCCTTCAAATTGCGGGTCAATCATATGTGATATATCGTTGATAACGTCTCCTTTCATCTCTCGCCCAAGCATTATCTGGTTCGATATCTAGAACTAAATCATAATATTCAATTGCCTTCTCAAAATCTGAAAGATATCTGCCATTCATATGAGCCAAATTGTTTAACACAGGTACACACTTAGGATTTTCATTAAACATAGATAAAAGAATTTTTTCAGCCTTATTTATTTCCATCATCTCCATCGCCTCCTCAGCCTCATCAAGTTGAGTGACTTGTGCATCCGTAAGGCGATAGATATTCTTCCAGGAGGGGGTACCCATAATATTGTCGAAAAAGTATTGTCTTATCAGTTTTTAAAAGATTGCGGAGGAGAATTATACGAATACAAAATGTTGACCCCTTAAGGGTCAAACTGAAACCTTGATAGCCCCCCAACTGTTGGAATTAATCGAAAGCAGAGGTCCTAAGATGAAAATACATCAAATGACCTCTCAAAGGCTTTTGGTTCTTTTCTGCTTTATACTTCTTGCAGGAGGACACGCTCAGGCCTATCCTGAAGGGATAGGAAATGATGCAGATGGCCAAGGAGATGTATCTATTGCAGGATGTACTTGTCATGCTGAGGCGCCCGATAACGCAGTTACAATAATCCTTGAAGGCGTCCCATACCATTACCTAGCTGGTAATTCCTATCATATGAAAATACAAATAATTGGAGGCCCAGAAATTGACCTCTCTGCAGCGACAGGTGGTTTTGCAATGAGAGTTAGCTTAGGATCCTTAGCAGGTGGAGAAGGATTTGAAAGCAAAGTACAGAATTGGGAAGGAGATGTAACTGCATTAACACATACTTCGGCTGGATCTAAAACTGAAGATAGAGCTTGGCATATAATTTGGACAGCACCTCAAGAATTGAGTGGAACTGTTACCTTCACATTGGCAGGTAATGCAGTAAATGGAGATGGAGCCCCCTCCGAGCTAGATAGATGGAATAGACTTACAATATCTGTTGGAGAAGGAGAAGACGATGGTAGAACTCGTACAGTATTCAGTGGAAATGGAGAAATAAACCCACCTGCACCTGTGGAAGAAGGCGTGGACCTACACCATATGGGAGCAAAACTTAGAGCACATTGGCTTGGATTATTAGGATTCGGTGCAGTCATATTAGTGATTGTCTTCTGCGGACTTTTCTTGAGATATGGATTTTCTAGACATTACAAGGGGAGAAGCAACCTGTTAAGACTTAGGATTAAGCACCTTAAGAGAGGTGATCAGCTATGAAGGACGACATTGTAATCAAACTCCTTAGAGAAGTAAAGGAGGGAAAGGTCACTATCGAAGATGCACGTTCTGCACTAGAAGGAGTTAGCCTTAGTGAAGATGTTTACAAAAATGCTGTAGATCATGGAGTATTCAATGACCCTGAGCCAGGCACCATAATCAGAGCAAGCATATCTCCTTCAGGAGATTCATGGCTGGTATTCACATTTGCATTATGGGGAATTATATGGACACTATATTGGGCTGGGACTCTTTCTTATGGATTATACAACCATTGGGATCAACAAAGACTTTCATTCCACTTGGCAATGACTCTCTTGACAGTAATTATGATGGGCATAGTTTATCTTAGATTCGTGATGCCCGATGTAGTAATAGTAAAACAAAGAAGAAACAAATACATAACACCGAAAGATACGGAAAGTTGGCAGCAATATGAGGTATGAATATGGCACGCAGATTTAAGCTACGACCTTTACCAGGGGCTCAAGAAGAATCTCTGCCAAACAATCCGGTAATTGATCGGAGAGAATTCATGAGGCATTCTTTCAATACTGCTGCTGGAGTAATTACAATGGCTAGTTTAGGGAGCATCGGGTTTGCAGCATTATTGATGGGTACTGCAGAGTCTTCGGGAGGAGATACGGCAGTTAGATTCTGGGTGCCAACTGGCGCAGAAGATTCTGCTTGGTACGGAGATAGACATCTGGAGCCGATGTCTTATTCAGCATTTACACAAGCAGCTTCTACGAGTCAAACTGGCATGGCAGGAGCCCAAGGAGTTTGGTCTGGATTACCTGTAAATGTTGTTTATGTGCCTCATGATGAAAACCAAAATTCGCCTGCAATTTCTGATGTACCTAGATTCCAATATGCGGACGGATACAGTGAAAGTGGGAAATATGTTGGCAGTGGTTATGAGATTGAAGAAGACCCCCTATTTTCATCACTTTCAATACATGATAACCTCATAGTAATATTTTCCAGATGTACTCATTTATGTTGTATACCTGGTTGGCAATTGGTACAAAATGACTTTACTAATGACCAATGGACTCCTGGCGCTGTAGATGCTGGAGGTAACAAATTATTCTGTATTTGTCACTCAAGTAGATTTGACCCTACAACTATAGAAAAGAACAGAAGCAGAAACAGATCTACTGGTTCGGAATTTGACTTCATAGGCATAAGAAGAACTGGTGGACCAGCCCCCTATGGGCTACCATTAATTCCATGGACACTTACGGGCGATACAATTGAAGCCCTGCCAGATTTTGTAGACTGGTATACTTATTGCGATTAAGGTGAAGAAAGATATGTTACAATTTTGGTTCCTTTGGCTATTCATTGCAATCATTGTAGTCTTGGTTGCCTTTACACTCCGTAAAGAAAGAGACGATATGCCAAGGAAGGATATATTGCGAGCAGTTGAGACTAGTGCAGGAAGTATGGGTTTAGCAGAGAAGTCTTTCCTATGGGCTTTTTCATGGTTGGATACAAGATTTAGAATTCAAGATTATTGGGGTATGAGTCGCCAAGCGTATTACAGTATGCATAGACAAATGCCACTTACTCATGCTGAAAAATATAAACTAAGAATAATATGGTATTGGTACCCACTGTATTGTTTAGGTGGAATTTCATTTCTAGCATTTATTATCCTAGTAATAACTGGAACCATACTTGGATTATACTATGTCCCTGGAGGTGAGGGGGATCCTACTCCTGCTTACTCTTCAATGGAGTTCATAATGACACAATTACCATTCGGATACATAATTAGATCTATACACCATTGGACTACTCACTTCATGGTGGCTGCAGTGTTCTTACATATGTGTAGAGTTTACTTTACAGGAGCATATAGAAACCCTAGAGAGTTAAACTGGTTAATTGGAGTCGCATTAATGTTTTTCACGATTTTCTTTGGATATTCAGGGTACTTGCTACCATGGGATAGTCTTGCCTTTGGTGCTGCAACTATAGGCATAAACATGGCAAACTCAACACCTCTGATCGGAGGTTGGGTTGCGACTGCAATGTTTGCAGGAACCTCCCTTTCAGGCCAAACCGTAACTAGAATGTACTTCCTTCATGTATTCATACTACCCGTTGTGGTTACAACCTTAATTTTAGTACATTTATTCATCGTTTGGGTACAAGGAATTGCAGAACCTCATTGATCTAGTAAGGAGTTATTGAAATGGGAATGATGGATAGATTTGGAAGAATTGCGGACACCTATGTTCGTGAGAAATCAAGTCTTATCGAGTCTGAACATGAAAGAAAAAGAGTACATATGGGGCACGCTTTTTGGCCTACTGAGGTTCTTAGAGATTCTATTATTTTCGCATCAATGCTAATGGTTCTTGCATTCTATTGTTGGCTTATACCTCCACCTTTACATTCAGCAGCAGATCCATTTGCTCAAGCTGGATTCGTGTTTCCTGACTGGTACGTTCTTTTCTCATACGGATATCTGAGATGGGGAGAATATCTTCCTCAATTTGTAATTCCTGCTGGACCAATAGGTGAGTTTCTTGGTTCCCCAGTTATTTCTTGGAATGCTGCATGGTGGGGTGCTGCAATTACGGGATTGCCTGTTGGAATACTTGCTCTTCCGCCATTCCTCCCTGGGCGTGAGAAAAGAGGCGTCGAAGACCCCTGGTTTGCAACCGCTGGTGCTGTTTATCTTGCTCATGTTTGGTTCATTTCAGTATTTTCAATAAACATATTCTTAGAACTTTACGCAAAGGACAGAACTGATTATTGCTGGGCTAATTCACACCATGTTTTCGACTGTGGAAGACAGGCCCCATGGACTGCTGAAGTGTTCAATGCAATACCTTGGATATTAACAGGAGTATTCATTTTCGCAGTTATTTATTTTGGTGTCAGGAGATCTCTGATTAATACTATAGGTGCTAGATTGGGTCCCAATATAGGAAAACAGATCGCCATAGGATCTCTTATTCTCGCTATTTTCGTGTCCGTAGCAACTTGGCCGATATATGAAGGAGGATTCTGGGATTATGGAGGATTGGGTGCTATGCCAGAAATGGAAGAATTAGAATCGAATCGGGGGCAACCTTCTGATACACTCGTCTATTATGAAAAAGGCGACGATTGGAGCGATTGGGAAGATAGGTGCCTTACGTTCTCAGAATCATCTGATCTTGATGTTTGGCATGAACTTGAGGATTCTGAAGACCCCCTTAAGTGGTGTGTAATACCCGCTGCATATTGGTCTAATTGGGGTATATTCCAACCTACTCAGAAAATGATTATTGATTTTGAAGGAGTTAATGAACATCAAAATAGAGACAGTGGGTTAAACGCTGCAGGTAATGATTTAGAATACAACGGCAGCGATTCTATGTCAATAATTACTAAAGAATGGAATGATACAATGTATATTGAGGACTTAGGTATTTCAACTGTATTTGTTGATGTTGGATGTAACTTCCGTACAAGTGTTCGAAATGCAGGAATACATACACAAAATCTAGAACTAATTAATGAAAATGGAGATACTGTCTGGTCAACCGAAGGTACCTGCGACAGTGCAACTCTGAAGTTAGAAAGTGGCTCTTCTTATAGATTGGAATACAGCATTACCTCTGAATCTATTAATGAAAGTGTAATGGTAATTACTGATTTCTCAGCAATGGCTTTCCAGCCACTACTGCTTGATGAAAGTGGAGCATCAGTAAACCGAGCAGATCTGCCATCAGGAGTAGATTACCAATCCATGATGCTCGAAAATCCAACTTATCAGAAGAACCCTTACAGCCTTGATGCAAAGTTGATTTATTCATTATTCATTCCTTGCCTTGGTGTAGGAGCAATGGTCTACATGCTAATGAGAAGTATGGCAAGAGGATATGAATGGGAAATGAACAAGTGTTATGGATGTGATCTTTGTGATGATGCATGCCCTGTTAGATTATTCAATGCTGGAGATAAATTGAATATAATTTATAATTCTTGGAATAATGAAGATGATGGAGTTCCATTATATTCTTGTCTTACATGTACTGCTTGTACAAATGCGTGCCCACAATTAGTAGACTATGACTCTTACGTAGACATCAGAAGGAACTTGATTGTAGGCGGACCGCCAGCCGCTGAAATACCCCATTCACTACTACAGGCAGTACTTGCTGCAGAAGCTGAAGAAGATGCTGACGAGGCATTTATTCCAGTAGAAGAATACCCTATAGACTCCAGTGTAGGGTACTACCCTGGTTGTGTTGATTACATAGATCAAGAAATGGTTTTCAGTCATGTAAATCAAGGTTCCATGAATCTTGGAGAAACTACTGAAGCCGCATTCACTCTATTCGAAGAAATGGGTAAGGAAGTAACATATCTTGGAAGAGATTTCTTGAAATGTTGTGGTCATGATCAGAAATGGCAGGGAATGAATGAAGTATTTGAGAAATTAAAAACTTACAATCAAAAGAAATTAGGCGATTCTGGCATAGATACCCTAGTTACTTCTTGCGCAGAGTGTTTCAGAACATTCGCAATGGATTATGAACTTGAAGATATGAAAGTCATGCATACAACTGAGTATCTTATTGAAAATGGATTTGATATGGATCTATCAACATCTGATGACGTTACTGTCACTTATCACGATCCTTGTAGATTAGGAAGACAAATGAATCTGTTTGAAGAGCCGCGCAATCTGGTCAGCGCCGTAGAAGGAGTTGACTTAGTAGAGATGGAACATCATGGTGAAGATGGATTGTGCTGTGGAGTTTCGAGTATGATGTCTTGTAATGAAAATAGCCGCACATTAAGATTACAGCGTTTTGACGAAGTAAAGGCTACAGGGGCTGAAATTATGCTCACTAGTTGCCCGAAATGTGTTAGCCACTTTGAATGTCTGAAGTTTGAAGGAGACCCCAGACATGACTTTGAAATTCTAGATGTTGTCTCATTCTTGGCGAGGCAAGTTGAAGCAAACCGTAGATGAGGAGGGTGATTATTCATGACTAGTACTTCAGAACTTGTTGCCAGACGAATTCGTGAACAAAGAAGAGTTCGTATGGCTATGAATTCCATACGAGCTGAAGAACGAGCGAAACTCAAGGGCGGAAAAGAAGCGGTTGCTTGGGTAAAGGAGGAGCAATGTATTGGGTGCGATCAGTGCACGATTGTATGTGGTGATGATGCAATTGAATTGTACGACAAACCTCTTTTGAGTCCAATAATTAATGTTGATGTAAATCGCAAGGCTAAAGTCCTTCGAGATCCCTGTACTGGATGTAAATTATGTGTATTAGCTTGCCCTACTGATGCAATTATAATGATTGATAGGTGATCTTATGTCGAAAGAGCCTGCAAGATTTGGTGCCGAATTTGGACCAAAAAGAACCGCTAATAGCAAAGGAGTAGGACTATCTACATTCAAAAATCTAGTTTGGATTTCAAATGTCGGAGGCCTTATCCTATGTGCAATAGCACTTGAAATGATTATTACCGGTCAATTTGAACTTGGACTGTTATGCATGGTTGCCGGAGTAATAGTTGCTCTTTTCCCATCAAATTACGAAATTGTAGGGATGGACACTCTTGATCCAAATAATCCTCTGAAATCTGAAATAGAAGAGGATTGAAAAAAGAATTAGCAAAGTGCGCTCCAATCACTAACATCTTCCAAAAGAGAAAGAAGATCACCACGACGAAGAACATTACTTGCATCTGTGAAATGAATGGCATGAAATAAGCGTAAACCAATTGCCATATCTGGTTGATTTTTCAATTGTTTAGTAAGTACACCATATTGATCAACCCATTGAGATACATGGGGGGTTAATTCATTAATTATACCTGAAACTAAACTTGGACTAGTTGCAGTTCCTGCCGGAAGTTTAGGCCTGTGAACTATTTCAAGTGGTAATTTGGTTAATTCAGCCGCGTATCTCAATGCCATTTTTTCATTATTGGAATTAATCCTATATGAAATTGGTAATTTGTTTGCTATATCGCGATGATTGGCACTTAAGAACGGAACTCTGGCCTCGATCCCACATGCCATACTATGTCTATCTCCAAGACGAAGTTGAAAGTTACTCAATTGGCCCCTAGTTTGTTCAAACTCTAGTGCTGAAGGGATATCGATTAGATTTTTTTCAGGATCTATTGATTCTTTCGACCAAGCCTTACCTAGTCCTCGATTAAGTGGATCAATTGTGACATTACCTGCTAATTCTAGTCTATCTCTTATGATACGAGAATGTCCACTCAAATTTCTATAACGTGAATAACCAGCATGTATCTCATCTGCACCTTGTCCGCACAATGCTACAGTTGCTTGGCCATTCATCATTTCAAAAACCGACTGCCAAAAAATAACAGTAATGTCAAGATCTTCACCATGCCACGAAAATTTGGGAAGACCTTTCCACATGGTGTCTTCATCTTGAATAGAAATTTTATGATCCAAATCATGATGTTCGGCAACTAAGCGTGCCGCATTCAGGTCTACATTTTCTTCCGAATCAGCTACAGTCCAGGCACTTGGTCTATCTATTGATTTGAATTCTGCCAAATCATTTGCTATGCTGGCAATTAAACCAGAGTCCAAACCCCCTGAAAGAACAACGCCTACTGGTACATCTCCCATCAAACGACTCTCTACACCATCCTTCAGACTTTGTAACAAAACCTTAGCCTGAGTTTTGGGGTCCCAAGATTTAGTAGGCTCCACAATAGGACATTCGTAATTCGCAACTCCAGTCAAAATAGCTCTTCCTTTATCATCCAATGACCAGGTTTCAACTGTACCAGGCCCTAATGAAGTCACATTAGCGAAAAGTGTGGTTTGATCAAGTGGGTATTCATATGCAAGACGTACCGATAATGCTTGTATATCGGGAACTGCAGTGAAATCCGGATGCGTATGGAAGGCTTTCACCTCGGAAGCAAAAAGGAGAGTACCGTCACTTAGTATAGTTCTTACTATTGGCTTAATGCCCATTGAATCCCTACATAATATCAATTCATTCGCCTTGCCATCCCAAATAGCAAAACTCCACATCCCATCGAGATGGCGGATCCATTCTACATGTTTTAGAGCCGGATTGACTGATTGATCTGAAGATTCTTTTCTGAAATCAGAAATATACTTTCTGTGAAGAGCAAGTATTGATTCTCCATCGCCATTTGTTCTGTAAGGGTAATCTCGAAGTTTTTCCTTGATAGATATATAATTGTAAATTTCCCCGTTGAACAGAAGAGTACTGCCATGGTCCGACCCTATTGGTTGGTTTGAATTGATTAGGTCGATGATAGAGAGGCGTGCGTGCCCAAATGCAATTGCTCCAATACCCTGTTTGACATCTTCTTGGAAAAAACCAGAGCCGTCGGGACCTCTGTGAATCATCGCTGAAACCATGGATTTAGTATCTGAAATATCTCCGTTGCCTAGAATACCAGCAATACCACACATAATTTCTCAACAAATCTGAATAGTTAAATTAAATATATCCACATTTCAAACTGGATAGGCTACAAAAATCGCAAAAGAAAGTATCGATGCTAAAACCCAAACGAAAAGATATGTGTTTTGTGATATCGGAGATTCTACAATACCGCTCTTATCTTCTGATTCAGCCATCTCTACCAGTTGTTCCAGTAGTACTAGGGTTGTAAATGTGACTGTTTCAAAATAAGAAATCGAATAATAAAACTACAACTAACGGGAAAATTATCATCGTAGCATTATCATCAATCCATCTTACTGTTGGTATTTCACCCAACACAGTCAGGGGAGCGAGGATTATTGCATAAATCAAGGGTGTTGAGAAGAAATAAACCGAAGTCAACCAGATTAGATAGGAAGTCATTAGTCCTGCAAAAATCGCCTTTTTCAGACCTGCTTTGGACCTTTTCACTTCACCCATTAAAGGATCTACGAAAGTTAAACCAAGAATGATTGGGATTGTGTATTTACCTGCATTAAGTCCATCCCCATCTTGAGGTGCTAAAAGAAGAGTAGCACATACAGCAAACGCACCCCAAGCAAGGGCACTAATTTGATTGGACTCGTATTCTCGTTGACCCACAATTATTATTCCTAGTCTAATACGAATTGTTTCAATAATAATGAATGCCACGCCTACCAAAGTAACAAATTCCCTTAGTGAAAGTGAAAAAAACGCAGATATATCATCCCCCCATAAATGATAAGAAAATGGAATTATTGCCATTGAAACATGAGTTAATCTTCGAAACCAATGACCTCCAGAACCGCCTACTGAATGCTTTGCATGATCTATATCAATTGGGATTTCGCTATCCATATGTCCAACTCAACTTTTCGATGTTTTATTATGATTTCTAATCATTTCAATTGCTTCAGAAATAGAAATTTTCCCATCTTCTATCTCCGAAATTAAAATTTCCAAAGATTCTGACTCTAATAGTACTGAGTCCCAAGCAGAAATCAATCGCTCTCTGACTCTCATCCTGTTACGAATAAGCGGAGATTGTAAAATTTTTAATTCGTTAATTATCTCCTTAATACCCTCTCCAGTATGTGCTGAAGAAAGAAATACCTTAGGAGATTCTTCATTAAAAGAAAGTGCGGATCTAATCGAATCAGCTGCTTTTTGTGCATTCTTGAGATCTGATTTGTTAATTACAATTAGATCAGCCATCTCAATAATTCCGGACTTTTCTGCCTGAATAATGTCTCCTCTATCTGGCCCATCAACTAAAACCACTATATCTGCGAATGCAACAACTCTTGTTTCAGATTGCCCCGAGCCAACGGTTTCAATTACTATGTTTTCCCATCCACATTCAGAAAGAACCTCGATCATTGGAGTTAAACAATTCATCAAACCACCAGGGTGATTCCTAGTTGCCAAGGATCTAACAAAAACGGAATCGCTAGAATCAGCATTAACCATACGCATGCGATCACCTAGTAATGCACCCCCACTAATCGGAGATGAGGGGTCAACTGCCAAAACCGCTACAGTTTCACCAAGATTTAGCCATTCATCAATTAATTTTCCTATTAGAGATGATTTTCCAACTCCAGGAGGGCCTGTAATTCCTAATGATTTACCTCTGCCATATTCCAAAGGAGATTTTCCCCCTTCTTCCAAATATGTCAATAACTTCGCTAAAGATCTGCGATTTCCTTGTCTTGCTTCTTCGAGAAGGTTAGCAGCGTCAACCATCCCAACACCAACCTGATTCTTCACCAATCCCAACTGGTTTATTTCTCCCTTTCCTTTCTACCACAACTTCGAGGAAATCTAGAATTTCTGAGGTTGTACTACCGGGGCCAAATATAGCCCTTATACCTTTATTATACAAATCTTCACGATCATCCATAGGTATAATGCCACCAGCAAAAACAACAACATGATTCAGCCCTTCTTGACGTAAAAGAGTAGATACTTTTGGTATCAAAACATCATGAGCACCAGATAATGTAGACAAGCCAAGGGCATCCGCATCCTCGTCATTAACTATTCGAACTATTTCTTCAGGAGTACGTCGTAATCCTGTATAAATAACCTCATTTCCGCCATCCCTTAGGGCTCTTGCAATGACCTTTGCACCTCTATCATGTCCATCTAAGCCGGGTTTGGCAATTACGATACGCATGTTTATCTTGATATATCGGAGAAGGAAGGTTACCTTCAAGCAACCGATTGATAACTGACAATTACTGATGTTCTTTGGGGAATGCTCATGGGCGGCTTCGCACCGTTACAGTACGTACAATGTCGGGTGTGAAGGAACGTATCGATGATTTGCGTCGTCGAAAGGCTAAGGCAGAAGCCGGTGGTGGACAAAAAAGAATAGCTGCACAGCACAAAAAGGGGAAGATGACTGCACGTGAAAGAATAGAGCAACTATTAGATGAAGATTCTTTTGTCGAAGTGGACTCTTTAGTAGAACATAGATGTAGAGATTTTGATATGGATCGGAATATTATTCCCGGAGATGGTGTAGTATGTGGACATGGAACTATAGACGGTAGAACTGTTTATTGCTTTGCCCAAGATTTCACTGTGTATGGTGGCTCTTTAGGAGAAATGCATGGTTTGAAAATTTGTAAGATTCTAGATATGGCGCTCAAAACTGGATCCCCTATTATTGGGTTGAATGACAGTGGAGGGGCACGTATACAGGAAGGAGTGGCCAGTCTTGGATCATATGCTGAAATTTTCTTCAGAAACGTTCGTGCAAGTGGAGTCATACCACAAATATCAGTCATCATGGGGCCTTGTGCAGGAGGGGCTGTTTATTCTCCTGCGATTACAGATTTTGTTGTCATGGTAGATCAAACATCTCATATGTTCATAACTGGACCAGAAGTAATTAAGACCGTAACAAATGAAGAAGTTAGTTTTGAAGATCTGGGTGGAGCATCAACACACTCAACAAAATCAGGAGTTACACATTTCACAGCAAATGATGATTTAGATGCAATAGAACTTGTAAGAGATCTTATTGGAATGCTTCCATTAAATAATCTTGAGAAGCCACCAATTATCCCCACAAATGACCCGCACAATAGAGAATGTGATTCTCTAGATGATTTAGTACCAAATAATCCATCGACACCATATGATATAATTGAAGCAATAGAAGGAACTTTAGATGAAGGAGCATTTTTAGAAGTACAATCCGAATTTGCAGGCAACATAGTTATTGGTTTTGGTAGATTAGGGGGGCAGACAGTAGGAGTAATTGGGAATCAGCCAAAAGTTCTAGCCGGTTGTTTAGACATTGATGCGTCTGTAAAGGCCGCCAGATTTGTTAGGTTCTGTGACGCTTTCAATATACCATTACTAACTTTTGTAGACGTACCTGGTTTTCTACCAGGTGCAAATCAGGAATGGGGAGGAATTATCCGTCATGGTGCAAAATTACTCTACGCATATGCAGAAGCAACAGTTCCTAAAATGACTGTAATAACAAGGAAGGCATATGGTGGAGCATATGACGTGATGTCTAGTAAACATATTCGTGGAGACTACAATGTAGCATGGCCAACAGCACAATTAGCAGTGATGGGAGCGGAAGGTGCAGTGCAAATAATTCATAGAAGAAGAATTGAATCTGCAGGAGATCCTGAAGGTGAAAGGGGTCGTTTAATTGAAGATTATGAAGAAACCTTTGCAAACCCATACAGAGCAGCTGCTTTGGGGTATATTGATGATGTAATTCAACCTCGTGAAACCAGATCAAAACTAATTAAAGCATTAGGTGCATTGTTAGAAAAAGAAGAAAGTAGGCCTGCTAGAAAACATGGAAATATACCACTATGAGGGAATGTTATGGCTAGTAAAAAAGAAAAAATTCTGGCTGCTGCTGTAATTGCTGTATTGATTGAAGAAGGTGAAGGAGACTTTCTAAAACCAAGTTCTTCGCGAAATAAGGGTAGTTCTTGGAATCATGACCATAGAAGATCTCTTATCGGAAGACGGAATTTATTTCGTTCAAGATCGCGGAGAAGTACATCGAGGTGATTTATGTGGATACTCGCAAAGTCAAAGTGGATGGAGAAGAATTTGAGGTGAAATTAGAGAAGAATGGACATGCCTGGAATGTCGAAATAGATGGTAATTCTTTCGAAATAGAAGTGGACAAAAGTGACTCAAAAAACATTGTAAATAGTAAAAAAAAGAAAAGAGCAAGGGGGAAGAAATCTGGCACGATTTCATCTTCTATCCCCGGAAAGGTTGTTTCAATATCCATTGATTCGGGTGATACTGTTAAAGAAGGAGATGTAGTAATGATAATTGAAGCAATGAAAATGCAAAATGAGATTCATGCACCGATTAGTGGAGTCGTCCTCTCGGTGAATTGTAGTACTGGCGATAACATAGAAGCAAATTCACCACTAATTCTAATCCAACCAGATGATTTCGAGGGAGAAAAATAAGGTGATTATATGAATAAATGCGACTATGAAGGGTGCAAAAGCATTGGTGAAAAAATAAGTAGATTGTCCCCTGAAGGTTTTCTAGTAAGTACTGGAAAAAAAGCATATTCTTTTCGAGAAGCATATAGAAGATTCCATTATTGTACCAAACACCATGATGAATTAATGAGAACTGTTTGGAATAGAGTTCGTTCTGATGAAGATAAAAATGATGACCATGTAGCGCCCACGGCAATTTAAAAAAAAACGAGGAGTTTTAATAATGATAGAAACAATCAACCTTAAGCAAAAATTAAATAAATTTTCAGAGCATTGGTCGCCAAAAGTAATTGCTGAAATGAATGATTATCAATTCAAACTAGTAAAAATACAAGGAGAATTCATTTGGCACAATCACCCAGATACCGATGAGGTTTTCATTGTTCTAGAAGGTAATATGAAAATAGAGTTTGAGAACGATACGATTGAACTTAACGAAGGAGAAATGTTAGTAGTGCCAAAGGGAATTCAACACAAACCGATAGCAGATAATGAATGCAAGATTATGCTAGTTGAACCTAGAGGTGTTGTGAATACTGGTGATGCTTATAGCAAACTAACTGCTGATAATAACGTATGGATCTAGATACAGAATTATGATTTCATATCAAACCTAGAGCGTCTTCGATACGATTCAATTCTGGCCCTGTAGAACCATCACCGACAAGTGCATACTTGTCACTGGCAACACAACCAGCTCCGACATATGGGGAACCAAAACAAACTGTACCAACCATTAATGGAACTTGCAAGGTTTTTGAAATTCTATCTGCTTCTTCTGCAGAAATATCAGGATGTGCCAAAACTCCTTTGTTATTGGTAACAAGTAAAGAACCAACCGTTTCATGATTCGCAACTTTACAACGGATTGATTCAACACCAAGTACTTCGCCTATCATTTCAGCACCAGGACCCGGTATAACTGGACTTACTATTGCTCCTTTTTCATTACATACAACGAGATTACCTGCTGCATTAACACCGCTCTCCATAATCACCAGATCTCCAAAACTAGTTAATACGTCCAAATCAGCCTCAGTGGCAATATCAGCCACTGCTATGCCTTTTTTATTACCTCTAATCAAAGATCCCAATAATGCTGAACCACCGACCAATGTAGGATACATCTCCATATCAAAGGATTTGGAAAGTTCTTCAACTGCATTTTTATCTAGAGAAGAAGGATAGAATAGAACATCACCTACTATACTAAGATATACACCAACTTGAGGGTGACCAAGTATATCTCCTGTCGATATTCCCATAATCTCAACTCTAGATTCATTTTCTATGGCGTGGCCCAAGGTGAATTAATTTTGATGCGGGGAAGGTGAAAGAGAGTGGCACAGCGACGTAAGTTCCCGTGGGCTCTCGCACCACAGTACAGAAAACGACGCATGAGGACTTGACTTCCGGGTTCGATATGGGACCGGGTATTACCCCTCCGCTATGGCCGTGCACAACTCTCCTTCGAATTTGATTGGTGATAGAATCGATATGCCTATTGGACAGAGGCCCACAAAAAAATATGGTGTGGGCAAGTAGAAAGATGAATGCTCGGGGGGTTAGTGCAGCTGGGCTGAACACCT